>Ga0182016_10000409_pt1 | contig 53730 bp, 41 predicted proteins | sample 712S2MmetaG_FD_120491 | JGI IMG/M metagenome (GOLD analysis project Ga0182016, IMG submission 120491) | Permafrost microbial communities from Stordalen Mire, Sweden - 712S2M metaG | ecosystem: Environmental > Terrestrial > Soil > Wetlands > Permafrost | place: Sweden: Stordalen | collected...
ACCCCAGCACGCCTTCGGCGTGGATGATATCGCTGGCGACATCCTCGCTCCAATCCTGTTCCAAGAGTGGGTCAACTCAAATGAACGCAACCGGGAAACTTCTCGGAAGTGCCGAAGCGGCGCGCTCGCAGCCTCATTGAAGCGTGGCTGTCGAGCTCCGGGAGCGCGGGCGTGGCCTGAATTCTGCGAGCGCGCGCTCGCAGCCTCATTGAAGCAAACATGTTTGGAAGGTGAGCTTTCCGCAAGCCTGCATGAATCCTGTTGGCCATAGATGTTAGCGTCATTCTTCGCCGGCACAGCTGGCAGGAAGGAATAGAAGCTCCCTTATGGCAGTCCCCGCTGCAGTGTTGCCGATTGATGAGTTGCGCGCCCGTTTCGAGGAATGGAGGCAGACGCGGCAGGGGAGGGCCGGCATTCCCGACGAGTTGTGGGCGGCGGCCGTGGGGGTGGCGCGCCGCGATGGCGTGAATCGGACGGCCGTGGCATTGCGCCTGGATGGTGCCAAGCTCAAACGGCTCATGGCGGCGGCAGACTCGGCTTCCAGTAAAGGGATGCCGCCAGCCTTTGTGGAACTGGTGACCGCGGGTGGGGTGCCCTCTGCCTGCCCGCCGGAGTACACGCTGGAAGTAGAAGGTCGCCGGGGCAAGCTCCGCATCCACTGCAAGGGAGTGACGACGGCAGACCTGGCCGGCCTGAGCCGGGCTCTATGGGAAGTGGCCTGTTGATCCAGATCGCAGCGCAGGTACGAATTCTGGTGGCGGTCGAGGCGATCGACGGAAGGAAGGGTCTGGACGCTATTGCGCAGTTATGCCGGGAGAAACTGAGTGCCGATCCGTTTTCCGGTTACCTGTTTATTTTCCGGACCCGGCGCGGAACCGCGATCAGGTTGTTGCAGTACGACGGGCAAGGGTTCTGGCTGGCAACGAAACGATTATCCAAAGGACGTTTCAAATGGTGGCCGACGGGCGAGGAACCCGTGCGAACCTTACAAGCCCACCAGGCGCAGTTATTGCTGGCGGCGGGCAACCCGGAGACGGAAGCCGCGCCGGTGTGGCGCAAGGTGAGCTGAAAAAAGTTAAAACAAAACACTTGCGTTCTGATTTGTTTTCTGGCATGCTGCGGTTATGGCGGAAACGTGGCGCTACCGCGGGCAGGAGATTAGCGGCGAGCAACTTGCCTTCCTGAGGGAGTTCATTGGGGCGCATCCCACCAGCAGCCGTTGGAAGCTGTCCCGGCAATTATGCGAAGCGCTGGGCTGGAAACAGACCAACGGCGTCTTGCGCGACATGGTCTGCCGCGGCCTGCTGCTGATGCTGGAAAGGGCGGGCCAGATCGAATTGCCGCCGGTACGCCGTCAAATCCGAGGGCAATGCCGGACGGGGCGTCCCCGGCCCGAAGCGGTCCTGATCGATACCACGCCACTGGCGATGCCGCTGGGGACGCTGGGCCCGATTGAGATCGCCCAGGTGCGGCGCAGCGCGGATGAGCCGCTGTTCCACAGTTTGATGGAATCCCACCATTACCTGGGGTACGAGCAACCGGTCGGCGAGCATCTGAAATATCTGGTGTGGGCGCAGGGGCGTCCTCTGGCGTGCCTGGCATGGAGTTCGGCGCCGCGGCACCTGGGCAGCCGCGACCGCTACCTGGGCTGGAATGCGGAAGCGCGGCGGCGCAACATCCGTTTCCTCGCCTATAACACGCGCTTTCTGATTCTGCCCTGGGTTATGGTGCCGCACTTGGCCTCGCATATTCTGGGCCGCATGGCCCGCCTGCTCTCACCGGATTGGGAGCGCGCCTATGGGCACCCGATCTATTTTCTGGAGACCTTCGTGGATCCGGAGCGGTTCCGCGGCACGTGTTACCGGGCGGCCAACTGGGTGCTGTTGGGGCGCACCACGGGCCGGGGTAAGGACGATCAGACGAACCGGCCGAACCGGTCGATTAAAGAGGTGCTGGGCTATCCGCTGACGCCCCGGTTTCGCGAGCTACTGCAAGGAGTAGAAGCATGAAACCACGGGACCCCGAGGGGGTGCCACCCCTGGATGTCCCCCTGGAGGAGTTGGAACGGTTGCTGGAGCAGGCTCGGCCGGCGCTAGGCGAAGAGGGCTACGAAAAGTTGCGCGCCGCGATCCGCACGCTGGGCTATGTGACCGAATTGCTGGAGAAGAAGGAAACCACCCTGGCGGCGCTACGCGAGATGTTATGCCCGGCCAGCACCGAAAAAACCGGCAAGGTGCTGAAGCAGGCAGGGATCGACACGTGCGAAAAGAAGCCAGGCCCGGACAGTGCCGCGAAGAAGCCGAAGGGCAAGGCTGCCGGGCACGGACGCCATGGCGCGGCGGCCTACGGCGGAGCGCGGAAAATCAAGATTCCGCATGCCTCATTAAAGACGGGAGACGCCTGTCCGGATGCGCAGTGCAGCGGCAAAGTATACCTGCAGCGCGATTCCGGGGTGCTGGTGCGGATCAAGGGGCAGGTGCCCTTGGCTGCGACTGTCTATGAGTTGGAAAAGCTGAGATGCAATCTGTGCGGGATCGTGTACACGGCCGCCGCTCCGCCAGAGGCAGGGGATAAGAAATACGACGAGTCGGCAGCCAGTATGATCGCCATGCTGCGCTACGGGAGTGGATTCCCCTGGTACCGTCTGGAAGGCCTGGAGAACAACCTGGGCATCCCGCTTCCGGCCGCGACCCAGTGCGCCATTATGGTGGAAAGCGCGGCCCAACTCCAACCGGCTCTGCAGGAATTCAGGCGGCAGGCCGCCCAAGGGGAAGTCGTACACAACGACGACACTTCCATGCGCGTGCTGTCGCTGGATCGGGATGCGGATATTTCCCCGAAGCGCACCGGAGTGTTCACCAGCGGGCTGGTGTGGCGCTGCCAACAGCATCTGATCGCGCTATTTACCAGCGGATGCAAGCACGCGGGCGAGAATCTGGCCGAGGTGCTGAACCAGCGGTCTCCGGACCTGCCGCCCCCCATTCAAATGAGCGATGCCCTGTCGCGGAACGTGCCAAAGCCGTTACGGACGGTGTCGGCCTACTGTAACGCGCACGGCCGGCGAAACTTTGTGAAGGTGACGCCGAGCTTTCCGGATGAGTGTCAGTTTGTGCTGGAGACTGTGCGCGAGGTCTACGGCTACGAGGCGCAAACGAAGGGCCTGTCAGCGGAAGAGCGCCTCCACTTCCACCAGAAGCATAGCGGCCCGGTGATGGACAAACTGCATCACTGGTGTACGGTGCAGTTCGCGGAAAGGAAAGTGGAACCGAACTCCGGTTTGGGCCAGGCGATCTCCTATCTGCTCAAACACTGGGAAAAACTCACTCTTTTTTTGCGGGTGGCGGGAGCCCGGATCGATAACAATCTGGTCGAACGTGCGCTGAAGAAGGCCATCCTGCATCGCAAGAACTCTCTGTTTTACAAGACCCGGAAGGGGGCCGAGATGGGGGACCTATTCATGAGCCTGATTCACACCTGCGAGCTCAACGGCGTGAATGCCTTCGACTATCTGACCGAGTTGCTGCGGCACGCCGCGGAGTTGAAGCAAAACCCGTCGGAGTGGATGCCGTGGAACTACCGCGAGACATTGGCGCGGTTGGCACGGCCCGCCGCTGCGTAAAATAATCATCCGGCCGCTTGCCCAATCGGGTGCACCGCGGTTCGACGAATTCTGGCCTACCCTACTTCCAGGAGAAATAGGGAGCCCCCTTACGCGGGCTTGCGGAAAGCTCACCATCTACCGCAATTCTGCGAGCGCGCGCTCGCAGCCTCATTGAAGCGGATGTGGGCGGGTTTGGCGATATCGGCATTCTCGGTAATTCTGCGAGCGCGCGCTCGCGGCCTCATTGAAGCCCGCCACACCCACCCCGCCACCGTCGCCGGCCTCACTGCAGCGTGCTTTTGCTTTGTCCGTTTTGTGTGTGTGAAGTCCCACGCGATAATTCCGAGCACACATCCACGCAGACAGGGCAAATGTCTGAACAACTTAACCCTGTGCCGTATTGGTTGCAGACGCTTCAACCCCGGAACGTTCGATTGTGTAGCCGATTGGGTCGTAGCCTTTTAGCCGCCGCTCGTACATCCTGGCCAGCATCGGCACGTTCGGGTCAACGTAGTCGTACACCCGCACGACACGCTTGCCATCGTGCAGCCTATGCAGGCGTCCGACATACTGCTGAAGAGTGCCCTTCCAGGAGATGGGCATTGCGAGGAACAGCGTGTCGAGCCGTGCGTCGTCGAATCCTTCACCGATGTAGCTTCCAGTCGCGATGATCACGCGCGAATCATTTTCCGGAACCGATGCGAGCGCCTCCGCCGTCGTTCGGCGCTGTTTCTTGCCCATTCCTCCCTTGAGCACGAAAATGTGCGTGGCGAATCCTTCAAGTTCAGTCGCGAAAAATTGGAGATGTTCCTTACGCCCCGTAAGCAAGAGCGGCGAACGTCCCCCCGTCAACGCCTGTCTGAGATCGGCCGCGATCATCGCGTTGCGCGCCGAATCGTTGATCAGGGCCGCGTAGACATCCTGAATGGCCAGATCCGTCATCTCGGCCGGCATCCGAAAATCGGTATGACGCGGGATGACCTGGTGCTCGAAGGGGGTCGATTCCGTCATCGTTCGGGCGCTCATGCTGTACCTGATCGGGCCACATTGCATGTAGATGATTGGGTGGTGACCGTCCTTGCGCGTCGGCGTAGCGGTCAGGCCCACCACAAACCTTGCCTTCACCTGTTTCATTACCTGCTCGAACGTGAAAGCTGAAATATGGTGGCATTCATCTACAATCACCTGCCCGTATTCCGCTACAAAGTCCTTTACTTCGTTCTTCCGGTAGAGGCTTTGAATCACCGCTACGTCTATGGATCGGGTTCGCTCCGACTTCCCTCCGCCGATCTGGCCAATTGAATTCAATGGCGCGCCCAGAAACATGGCCAGCCGCTCTTGCCATTGATCGAGCAACTGTTGCCGATGCACCAAGACCAGCGTGCTCACCTTTCGTTTCCCGATCAGCCAGGCGGCAACCGCCGTCTTTCCGAATGCTGTGGGCGCACACAGGAGGCCATCATCATGGGCCGCAATGCTCGCCACGGCGTCTTCTTGGTACGGGCGGAGTTGACCCTCAAAGTTCGCCTCAATCGGGGTACCTTCGCAGCGTTCGTCCCGCAAGTCGACTTTGATCTTATGTTCTGCCAGTAAGGCCATGGCTTCCACTAGGCAGCCCCGCGGGAGCGCAACATGCTTTGCGAACTCCTGACCGCAGGAGATAATCCGGGGCTTGCCGAAGGTGGAGAGGCGCATCGCCTGCGCCTTGTAGAACTCAGGATTCTGGAAAGCGGCCAGCCGTAACAGCCGATTGAGCATCGCAGAAGGCAGGTTTCCCTTCTCGATGTACAGAAGATTCGATCGCACAATCTCCACGCGCTTCGGAAAAGGGCCTTCGATGGCTTTGGGGGGCCGCCTCTTTGGATGGCGGCATAGTCCAAGGCTCCGTCTCGTCGTCCTGATCCGTCAGGCTGATCCGCACTCCAACCACACTGCCCGTGCTCATGGCCTCGCGCACGAGAGTTTCTACGGGCTCGGCATTCATCCTCTGAATGCCCGAGAGAAACTTCCATTGATCGGGGTAAGGTCGGAAATCCGCGTCCCCGAACACGCTATTATTGTTCTGCCGCGGCATCCACTGTAATGGCAGTGCGATCAGATTGCCGAAACCGCCCTTTGGCATCGTGTCCTGATTCGGGAAGAACCGGTCGTATGAGTCCATGCCGAGCTGATGGCGGCGATCCATGGTTCTCGTAAGAATCAGGCTCCCGAGCTTCCGCGCGGTTGCCGCAGGAATTGAGCGCGCGAAAAAAATCCAAACGTGGCCTCCGTTTCCGGAGCGCGACCGTTCCAGCGCCGCCGGTACGCCCAATCCGTGGCACGTTTCCAGGAATGCCGCGGCGTTCTCCTGCCAGCTCTTCTTGTCAAAGTCGACTGCCAGAAACCAACAGGTTTCGTCTAGCAGCAGTGGGTACACGCCAATGGTCTGCTTGCCTTCCAGGTGCTGTCGGAGCACATCATCGGTCAGAGACAGTAGCTTCCTGGTCTTCTGGTCCACCTTTTTCCGGACGGCGGCATCCGCGGACAGAACTGCCTTCCAATCGCGGATCGAGGCTGGAACATAGCCCCAATCTCCGCTCTTGAATCGCATGCGCACCGCGTAGACATCCTCTCTGCCTCGGAACAAACCGCGGAATAGGCCGACCTTGACGTCCTTGGTAGAGTGCTCGTTTACACCGGCGTCGTGCGCATCTCGCCCGGTTGCCAGTGACAAGTCTTTCTTCGGCGGCGCCGGGATCGTGATCCCTTTTTCGGCCAGGAGTTGGCGAAGCCTGGCGTTCTCCTCTTTCAAGCGCAGATTATCGGCGACCACCGTCTCCAGCGGATGGGTTTTGAGATCACGGTCGTCCATACAGCAGGCTCAGCTTTGTGCTCCACTCTTCATCATGCGCTCGAAGAAGTCTTCGACCTCACTGAATAACGCGCCCATGTCTCCTGGGAGTTGACATTCCTCGGCCAACACTTCGAAGCGTCCCTGCCATTCCCGCGGCGGTTTCGGCAGCGACGGTTGCAACTCGTGGGTCCGCCTTCTCTCGAATGTCAGATGCACCGCGTCGGCGGCCCGCTTCATTGTGAGCCCGCCAGATCTGATCAACAGCGCGAGGTCGATGATGTCCTTCACCCGGCTGTTGGTTGAACTCCTCGGTAGCGTATAGGCGTGCAGCTTTTCAGCGAATTGCTGTTCGCGAGAAATCGTCCGCACTCCGGGAGTCGCGATCCCAGCGAATCCGAGCCAGTCCCGACACTCGATGATGTCCACGGGTTGGATCACGACGTCGCCAATCCCGGCATCCAGATGAAAACGGGCGAAGATCCTACCATCCATCCATGCTTCGACGGGATATCTGGCGCCTCCATACGGTGCCGCATCCAAGTCCATTGCGGGCGGACCGATAGTGAACTCAAACCAGTCTGCGACGGGGAAGCCCGCGGCTTCCTGAAGCATTTCGCGGAGGACTCGCGTGGCCTCCTCTTCGGTAGCGGCCATAACTCGTGGCACGGTCAGGTCAATGTCAAGCGTACTGCGAGCTGTCCTGAAGCGAAGCTCCAGAGCATAACCTCCCTTTAGGACCCATGGGGCGGTCTCGGTTCGAAAAAGCCGCATCAGCAGGCGATCAAATGCTACTTGGCGACGAAGGCGATTCACTTGGACGTGCTCGGCTTCGGCAATCCTGCTCAGGCGGTCTTCGAGGGCTCTGCGGAATGCCTTGGCCGTCGCATAGTCTCGTGACATACTCGGTCACGCGACTTGCCGAAGAAGACTTTCGAACACTTTTTGGGCCCGAGCGCTCAGTCTTACCCTGTTGACCTGCGATCGCGTAATCAACCCGCGATGGAAAGCTTGTCTGAGGGCTTGACGCAGAAAAGTATGCTCAACGCTATCGGCTTCGATCAGATCCAGGATGGTCCTGAGGGGTCGCGTATACCTGAAACCCTGCGCCACCTGGACGTCCTCGACGGCCAGATCTGCATAATGCAGCACCAGGATAGCGGGGATCTCGCTGTTCCGCCGGAAGTGGGTCGGGACTGTCATGCGCAGCCTGGCTGGATTCAGGTCCGACAGCTCATACAGACTCAGAGCGGTCTGATGGCTGTAGGCTCCCTCCGTAACTTCGTTCCGATTCTTTGACCACAGGGACCACTTGACGAGGTCGGGATGCTCCGCCGCCGGGAAAAGGGCGAGCCGATAGATCCCGCGGTGTTCGCGAATCCAGTTTCCTACCCCCACATGGTAAGGATGGGTGTTCTCAGCAAAACCGGCCGCCTTTGCCTGCTTTGCGGTAAAGAAGCCCTGCTGGTCGTGAGCGACCTCGAAGAGCCTCCGTTGCGCTGCACGATGATGTCGCGGCATACAACACAATCCTACAATTAAATTAGCACTATACGCAAGGCCGCCCTCGTGTCAAGGCCGCAAGGGTGCGGGTAGCATGTTGCATGTGTGGACCCGCCGATGTAGCAAAATGAGCCGCTGCCGACCTGTAGTTTGTTGGAATCCTGGTCGAGGCAATGGTTTAGCTAAAGCCAAGTTCTTCCTCTCCAACTAAATCTGCGCGAGCACGCGCCCGCATTTCTAGCGGCCAGTCCAACGTCATCGGAACATCACTGGGGTCGGATTTCCACAAGCAGTCTGGACTGTGCTAAAAATGACATTAATGCGCCGTCAAGCTGCGTGCATTGCGACGAGGATCTAGCGCATGCTCCACTTTCTCCTGACAATTCCGGATCTCGTCCTTTATGGATGCGTCGTCCTGATCGCCGTTGCGATCATGATGAACGCCTGGATGGCCAGCCGAACTTGGCGAGTTAGATCGCAGATCGGCACTCTTGCAGCCACACTCGAAGCCACCACCGGGGCCGACAAATCGCGTAAGCGGGATGGACTTTCCCTCGCCGAGATCGACGAAATTCGGGACCGATGCTAGAAGCTCGATGAAGTGCCACGAGGTTGGTGGATGGCAATCGAATCCCACATCGAGCAGTACACCAGCCCAGAGGACATCGAGGGGTGGTTCCTCACCGAGCAGCCGCGGCACGTACTTCCCTACGAAATCGCTGTTGGCAAGCATTTCCACGCCGCTCTTTTCAGCGCATTCCCAGGCATCCTAACCGGCGCCGGGCTGACGCTCACATTCATCGCCATCCTCCTCGCACTACACGGTGTACACTACGACAAAGCGAACACTGCCGAACCCATCAGCGGCATCGACGTGCTCATTAACGGACTCTCCGGAAAATTTCTCAGCTCCATCGTGGCGCTGTTGCTGAGCATCTTGTTCACGCTATATGAAAAAAGTGCGGTCCGCAGCCTCCGAACTCGATACGAACGACTGCTTGCAGCGATCTCCCGAGCAGTCCCTTACCTGGCTCCGATGCGAGTACTACTCGATATCCAGCGCTTTGCCGCGAAGCAAACTGTGTCGGTGAGCCACATCAGCTCCGAGGTGGTGGACCGCCTGGTTGGCGCCTTCAACACAAATGTAGTACCCGCGCTCGCCGACGGGATGTCAACCGGCGTTGCGGACAAAATGCAGAGTGAGTTCCGGCCCACCATGCAACAGATGAGCAGCACACTGGAGGGCTTGAGGTCAGCCATAGTGTTGTTGGAGTCACAGAAGCAGGAGTCGGTAACGGGCGAGATTCGTGCGCTCGTTACCTCCCTCGAAGATTCGTTGGTAAGTGCTCTGTCGAAGATGGGAGATGACTTCCACCAGGCCCTTACTGGAGCGGCAACCAAGGAGTTTGGAAACGTGCAGGGGACGCTCGAAGCAACGCGGCATATGCTATCCGACATGAATGCTCAGTTCAGCGGCATGCAAGCGGCGTTCGCGGCCATTATCGACAAAGCCGAACAATCCACATCCGATCAGGTTAAGATCGGCAGGGAGCAGACCGAAGCGCTCACTGCCTTGATGAACGGATTGATGACGCGAATGCAGGCGTCCGCCGACCAAAATCTCGGCACCGTACGCACACAACTGACCCTGGTCGTGAGCGATTTAGCTGAGAAGGTCGGTACTCTTTCTCACGACATGATGGCGGCGGCGGATAACGTTGCTAGACAGGCGCAGAACTCCGCGAATCAGGTGCTAGACCAAACTGGCGAATGGTCGGAAGCCACTGCGAAGCGCCTGGAAGGATTGCTCGCGAACATCGAGGCCCGGAGCAGCGAGTTTCAGGCTGCCGGCCAGTCGCTATTGAGCGCTAGGCAGTTTCTGGCGGACGTGATATCCCAAAACGCCAGCGCCCTGGACAGCATGGCCAACGCCAGCCGCCAAGTCCAGGCGTACAGCGTCGGGCTTGGCGGACAGGCCGAGGCGCTAAAAGGACTGAGTCAACTGCAATCGCAGGTCACGGCACAACTCCGCGAGGCGTCCGCAAACCTGCGGGCCTCGAACGATCAGAACGAGAGGATGTTGAGCGAGTACCGGCGGGTATTCACCGACTACAGGGCGGTCATCGACGAATTGGACAAGAGCTTGGCCAAAATATTAGGTACGATCCAGGCGGGTCTTGGGGATTACAACCAGAGCATCGAAAATAACTTCAAAGAGATCGTCAGGATCTCCAACCCGATGATTTCGGAAGCGTCGAGCTTCATCCAGACGCAGATCGACGAGTTGTCCGGGCAATTGGAGGAACTGGGCTCCGTAATCTCGGCGTCCATGGAGCGGTTGAATGGAAGAATCAAGTAGCACGGATCATCTGGCCAGCTCGCTAACGGACTTAATGACGTCCCTCATGGTGATCTTCATCCTTTTGCTGCTGGTCTTCGTACACCGCACGGCCGGCAAGGATGCCGCCGTCACAGATGTTCTCTTGAAGAAGTTGCGTCACGACCTGACCCCGCAGGGTTTTAATGAAAAGTCCATCCGACGCGATTCTCGCGATCGAAATGCGATTCTCGTTATCGTGCCGGACCGCTTAATGAATTTTGAGACGGGCAAGTCTACATTAAAACCAGCAGGCGAACAATTCTTGAAGGCCTACATACCCGAGTTTGCCGAGGTTCTGTGCAGTGACCAGTTTCGAACCAGCGTCGAGTCAATTGTCGTTGAAGGCCACACTGACACACAGCGCTACGCTGGAAGCGCTGAAGAGAGCCAGAACAAGAATCTGAGGTTGAGCCAGGATCGATCGATGGAAGTTGTTAAAAACGCCCTAGCCGATCTGGCGGGCATGGAGGCAGAACGCGGCTGCTTCCTTGAGAAGCTGTCGGCGAGCGGTCGCGGGGAGCAGGAACAGGAGGCAACGGCGGACGAGAGCAGGCGCGTAATCCTGAAAATCCGGGTGAGGGCAAGTGAGGCGGAATCGATTAAGGTAGGGGTCCAGTGAATTGCACGTTGGGAGCCTTGCAGAAACTCTCGGCCGAGACGCATGTCATTCGCCAACGCGCGGCCCTTCCGCCCGTGAACGGCCAACATGCTTGTCAACAGTTGAGGGGTACCCTGGACAACCTCCGTCAGAAGCGGACGGTGATCAAGCTGGATCGGCCGAAAGTAAACGTTGACGCTGTCTGGTCAAAGTTCGCTGCCGCCCGCTACGACCTAGGCGCCTTGGACGCGCTGCAACTCCGCGCGCTCTGCAGCGCCGAGGAGACCGCGCTTCGGCCTGAGTTCGTTGTGGCGCTGGCGGAGCATCCAGAGAAGCTAAAGCGGAGCCGCTGCCTGTACGGGATGGTGAACAGCTATTTCGCCGAGTGGCGAGCAATGGAGGACCCGCGTGCCGTCGAGAACCTTTTGGTCTCCGTGTTCACGAACTACGGCGCCAATAACCCGGTAGTGCGGAAATGGTTGGCTAGCAATGCCCTCTTTTCTGAAAAGGCCGCAGTCTTTCTATCAGACGAAATCTGCTCGGGACAGAGGGCAGTCGATGAGGTTCTGCATGAGCACTACGTTGGTCCGCTGACCAAGCTCGGCATGTCAGTCCGCGCTTCGGCGGCCAGATCGGCCTGTGATCGCCTCCGTCGCATGGAGAGCCGCCAAAATAACGAATGGAGCCTTCGGTATCTCCAATGGATGACGGAAAACGTATTGTCGGATCTTACGCTACCTGATGCTTTTTCTGAGGCCGTAGGTTCGCTAATTCTGAGCGACTCAGCCAAACGTTCGGAGGGCTTTCAGCGGGCTCTTCGGTCCTACGTCCAAAATCACAAGAGGCTGGGTGATCCCCGAGTGCGGGAATCGGCGCGCAACTGGCGCTCAATCGCTCCCGAGGCGGCCCAGCGTTATTTGTCGTGGCTGGCTCGTGACAGCATCGTCTTCTTCTTTAACACCATACTCCCCAGGAATAGTCAGAATCAGAGGCGGAAGGATTTCTGGCTTAGGTATCATGATCGGATCAGAGATTTTCAGGTCGCGGTTTCCGAGGCGGACGTGTGGAAGGTGAAGTCCAGTCAGCACGGCGCGGACCTGCTTTGTTATTCCCTTGTGGACCACCCAACAACCAGCGCTTTTTTGATGAAGTTCGAAGGGTACGGCGGGCATTTCCCGATCATCGAGTTCAGCGAAAAGGGGCACGCGGCGTACATCTACCATTTCGGCGACTTCGAAGCGAGAGGCGTGACGCTGCGCACCCGTCGGTTCGAGTTGAGAAATCACCTTAAATTTGCCCAGACCAATCGGATACTGCACATGGCAGACTGGGAGCCCAAGGCGGCTTACAGGCTCTCCTCGGAGTTCGGTATCAGACCGTGACATTCGCAATTCACAGCTTCAGCCGTTCGGTTGCAATCTCAGCGGAGGCCGCAGCGTTGACGATTCGAGGCCCGCGGAAGCTATCCAGGCGCGAATACTGGCCGCAGGACGCGTTGCTTGCAACGGGCGGCTGGCGGACATCCATCGAGGTCGAGCAGTTGCTCGAATTGGGCCTCGCAGAAGAGACGGAAGGTGATGTCCGGGTACCTTACGAGAACTTCGAAGCCATCCAAGCCGACATGCCGGTAAGCCTAATTGGAGCATGGGCGCCACACAGTCCGTTCCTTTTGAAGATTGATCGGAGGAGCGACCTTGGGAGGTCGGACTTTCAATACCGATACACGTTTGTGCTGGCCGGAAAAGCTGCGTACGTCGACCGCTTAGGTTACTACGTGAGGCGAGCCGCTAGCAAAGAGGTTTTCCTGCTCGATTTCCAGATGTACAGTTTAGTTGAGGCGATGGATGTATTCAATGCCCTGCCGCCAGATGCAAAGACCCCGCAGAGCAGTTGGCTGACGTTTGCCAAGGTAAAGGGTTGCGCGAAGGAAGTTGGCGCCACCTTGGACAGCACGCTGGGAAATAACGACGTGATCGTGCCCTCTACCCTTGGCCTTGATATGAAGGAAGACCAGGACGGTGCGCTAACCTTTCTGCCGCGATGCCCGGAGCTTGCGAGCGAGGAATTCCACCAGGTCTTTGAGCGTAACCCTGGTGCGGAAAAGCTGTACTCCCTTGACAGGCCAGGATTAGGACGGGTCCGTGTTGTTCTGACCGACGAACAACACGAAGTTTTGAAGCGGATGAAACGGGTCCGCAATGTCAAGGGTGACCTAAAAGAGAGACTAAAACGAGATCCGCTTCAGGCTCTTGATGGCACCGCCGATCAGGTCAGTCTACCGTATGGCGACCGGGTGATCGGCATCGGTGAATTCCAGTTCGCCCCGACGCCGCGTCCGAACTCCGTGGAACCAACGATGGCGGCGCTCTGGCACTCCGGTGCTGGCAGGGAACTGCGGCCACCCGAGCAGGAGCCAGCCGCCGGCCAAGCTTCCGAGGGTGAACAGGGGGCGCAGGCCGGCGCCGAGGCTGTACCTGCTGTGTCGGGTTTGGAGGATTCGGCCTCTGAGGTTCGGCCTGACGATGGTAGAGACGCGAACTCGAACGGGGAAATCGGAGAAGTCAGTTCAGGACAAACTCAGGTCTCGAAGAAGTACCTACTAATCGAAACCAATGAGGAATCCGTTCGGAGCGGATTTCTCTCCGAAGCCGAAACAGCCAAGCAGTTCGCCGGCGCAGCCGACTTCGCGCGACCACAGGCCCTCCGGCAAGACCGCACCCTGCATCCCCACCAGGAGCACGGTGTGCAGTGGCTACAGACTTGCGCCCAGATTCCGCGTCGCAAGGGAGTCTTACTTGCCGATGATATGGGTGTCGGGAAGACGGTTCAAGTACTTACCTTCCTCGCATGGTGCATCGAGTCCGGCAAATTCCCAGACTTATCGAGGCTTGAGCCGCCTTTTCGCCCTATACTGATCGTTGCTCCGCTCATTCTCCTCGACACAAGGACCTGGGAGACGGAGATGGAAAACTTCTTCACCAACGACGGCGTAATCTTCTGGCCAGTGCTCTCACTTCACGGTGATCAATTGGCTCAACTCCGTTGCCATGATGCCGAGGGTGCCGAGGTCGAAATTGGCAAACCGGTACTGGACCTGAATAGAATTCAACGGCACAGGGTTGTGATCACTAATTACGAAACTGTGAAGAACTACCAGCACAGTTTTGCATACATGAAGGACGGAAAGCCACTTTGGTCTTTTGTCATCAGCGACGAGGCCCAGGAATTTAAGATCCCAAGCACTAAGCTTTCTCACGCAATGAAGGCGATCGAAGCGGACCTGCACATTGCATGTACGGGCACCCCGGTTGAAAACCGCCTGCTTGATCTGTGGAACCTCTGCGATGTTCTCCAGCGCGGGTTGCTAGGGTCGGCGAAGGAATTCGTTGAGCGGTTCGAGAACCCTCAGGAGGAGGTCGATCAGGAAAGGCGTCTGATCGAGTTGAAGAGAAGGCTGCTGTTTCAGCAGCAACACGCATTCCTGCTCCGTCGTACTAAGTCGGAGGTGGCCGACCTTCCTCCGAAGCAGGTCTTGAAATTGGACTGCAATATGTCTGACGAAGAGATTACGGCACACCAAGCCCTGCTGCGGGATTTTGCGGCGGAAAATCGGCCCACCCGATTTCTCTCGGCACTCCACCGCTTCGCACAACTATATCAGCACCCAGCTCTGCTCACTGACGACGCAGAGGACAGGAGCGTCGCCGAATTGGTTGGCCAGTCTTCCAAGCTGCGCAGTGTGATTGCGACGCTTCATCGAATTCGCGCAAGGCGGGAGAAGGTCATTGTTTTCGCCCGTCACCGGGCCATGCAGGGAATCCTCGCAAAGGTCCTCCAGGAGGAGTTTCAACTTCCGGTACGGATCATCAACGGCGAAACGAAAATGCGGGGCGGTTCGCTCAAGGCGTCGGGTGTCAAGACTCGAAATGCCATTCTGCATGACTTTCGCGTCAGGCCAGGATTCAATGTCCTAATCCTGTCGCCGTTCGTGGCAGGTATAGGGCTTACCGTGGTTGAGGCGAACCACGTCGTCCATTATGGGCGCTGGTGGAATCCCGCAGTGGAGTCCCAGGCAACCGACCGAGCCTACAGAATCGGGCAGACAAAAGAGGTATGCGTTTATCTGCCTATCTTGCACGATCCATCAGGGCGAGTTGCGCCGACTTTCGATGAGCGACTCGATCTGTTAATGGAAAGAAAACAGCGGCTAGCCGAGGATTTCCTGCGTCCATTACCGCCCGAGGACGAGTTGGGGGGCGAGCTTTTCACTGGATTGGAGGCAGAGGCGAACTTGAGGACTTAATGTTCCTCCCGCGGATTCGCAGGACGCGCAGTTACCGGCGATGCACCACCCGTGTCCGCATGAACGGCGCTCCATTGGCGGGCCGGATAGCGAAGCGGAATGGACGAATGGGCTGCTTCTGTTGTCGTTTGTGGATTGCTGAATTCAGCTGGCCACGCTTGCGCTGATAGCGCCTCGGCAGGAGCCTAACTCGGTTAACCCCGTGGGGTCCAAATAGCGCCCTGCTCAACCGTCAATTCGTGATGTACCCGGCAACTGGATACCATAATAAAGAAGGGCGAAATCACCCGGCAAGAATGACCGCACCTCATCCAATTCAACGCCGTTATCTGGCGGAACAGATCGTGCGCTTACGGCGGGCCGACGAGGAGGAGCGTTATGCATCCTCCCAACGGCAAGGCCGGATCGATCCGAATCCGCACCAGATCGACGCCGTGATTTTTGCGTTGAAGCGCATCCCAGAAGGGGGCTGCATTCTCGCTGACGAGGTAGGGCTGGGCAAGACCATTGAAGCGGGTCTGGTCCTGGCACAATTGCGTGCGGAAGGCGCGGCTTCGCGCATTCTGCTTGTCGTGCCGAAGCCCCTGGTTGGTCAATGGCAGGACGAATTGTACCGGCTCTTCAGCATTCAAGCGGTGGAAGGACGCATGGAGCCAGGCGCATTCTCGGTACCCGGCGTTTACATCGTGGGTAGGGAGGCGGCAGGGAGTGAACGCGGAGCGGCGATCCTTCGCGACAGCGAACCGTTCGATCTGTGCGTCATCGACGAAGCGCATGAGGTGTTCGCCAATATCTACCGCAGATATGACAAGGACGGTGTGTATCGTTCGGACTCCGACGAGGCGCGCACGGCCGATCAGGTCCGCAGTTTCCTGCGGCACAGCCCGGTGCTCCTGCTCACTGCGACACCCATCCAGAATAATCTCACGGAGCTTTGGGGGCTCGTGCAATACGTGGAACCCACGGGAACGCTGCTGGGAAATCTGCGCACGTTCCGGGATGTGTTCTGCGAGGGTGACGACAGGAAGCTCGTGCCCGGCCAGGACCAGGAGTTGCGCCGGCGCATCGAAACCGTGGTACAGCGGACTCTGCGGCGTCAGGCGCAGGAGTTTCTCGAACGGCCTTTTGTTGGACGATGCGCCCAAATCTACGATTACACGATGGCTCCCAAGGAGAAGTCGCTCTACGACGACGTCACCGCGTACTTACTGGAGCCGCAACTCTTCGCGTTCCGGGGAAATCAGCGCCAGCTCTTGTTGATCGGTTTTCATCGCCTGATGGCGTCTTCGATTGCGGCACTCGCCGAGAGTCTACGGAAGGTTGCGCGACGCCTCGACCTCTTGTTGCACGGTGGCATGCCGGAACGCGATCTTAGCTTTCTGCAGGACCTGGATGACGAAGACCTCCGCTCCTCAGTGGAAGAGGGGGAAGGCAATGAAGAAGAGCGCTCCGCACCCGATCCGGCCAAGGTAGCAAAGGAACTGCAGCGCGTTCGCGACTTTATCCAGCGGGCCGAGACGCTGCCGCGCGATAGCAAAGCCGAGAAACTTATCGATGTGATGCGAATCATCGGCGAGCGTCCGGTAGAGCGCCGCCGGGCAGTGATCTTTACCGAATCTCTGGAGACGCAGGACTATCTCCAAAACCTGCTAACGACGCGAGGAGGATATCCTCCCGAATCCGTCACACTGTTTCGGGGGACGAATGAATCGGCGCGTGCGAACCAGGCCCTGGAACGCTGGCAAAGCGAGGTAGGGGAGAATCTGCCTGCATACCAGCGGCCCAGCCGCGCGGTTGCGGTCCGGCTGGCTCTGGTCCACGAGTTCAAGAGCCGTTCCCAGATCTTCATATCAACGGAAGCCGGTGCCAAAGGTCTCAACCTGCAATTCTGCGACACGATTATCAACTACGACTTACCCTGGAATCCGCAGCGTATTGAGCAGCGCATCGGGCGCTGTCATCGTTACGGGCAGCAGCACGACGTCACTGTAATCAACTTCCTGGCTTCCGACAATGAAGCCCAACAATTGATGTTCGAGATCCTGAGCAGCAAGCTCGATCTGTTCGGCAGAGTCCTGGACGCTTCCGACGTGGTGTTGCACGAGCCGTCCACGGACGCCCCGGAGAAGCTGACGGGCGTGCTAGGCAGTGATTTCGAGACCAGGCTGCGGCGGATTTATGAACGGGCCCGGACAATCGACGAGATCACCGTTGAGCTACGCCGCTTACGAGAGCAGATGGATGATGAGCGGAAGAAGTTCGAGGAGACCTGGACGCGCACAGCGGGTCTGATCGAAACACGTTTCGATCAACGCGTGAAACAGGCATTCCGCCGGCTCCAGGTGGAGTTGCCCAAGGGGCTCGCCCGGCTCGATGGAGAACTGGAGCGGCTTGTCGCGGGTTTTCTGAGCGCCCGCGGCATTCCCTACCAGCGCTTAACCGATGATGGCCACGTTCGGTTCGCGTTCGCTGGCTCTCCGCTGCTGCCCGGCGGTTTCGAAACCGGCGGTGTCGTGGTAGTGGGCCACGCGCACGGTCTGGAAGACGCCGATCCGCTGCATCCCGGACATCCGCTGGTACAGGCCGCTGTGGAGGAAGCGCGGGCGGCCACTCAGAAACGCTTCCGCGTGGCCTGGTATCCGGGCGAGGGCGCACCCCCGGCGCTCGCCTCCGCGAAGGGAAAGCGCGGGCGGCTGGTGGTTAGCCGGGTTCGCTACGAGGGTTTTGAGCGCGTAGACCGCCTGATTCCGACGGCGCTGTTGGAAGGTGACCCTACGCCGTTGGAACCCGATTGTGCCCGATGGTTGCTGGACCAGCCGCCGCGCGACATTCCGCACTCCGGGTCCCCGATCGATACTGCACGCGAATTGGATGATGCGATTGAAGAGATGATCTTCCTGGACCAGGCGGAGGTGTCGGCACAGGAGCAGCAGCTTTTCGAGCGCAGCCTGGAGCAGATCGAACGCTATGTTGAGGATCAGCTCCTGGTTTTGCGCAGACGCCTGGCCGCCGCAACCAAATCGCTGCGCAGCGCCGAGGACCGTCGGGATGCGGCGCTCGGGTCTGACGCTAGGGACGCAGCAGAAAAGCGCCTTCGTGCCATCCAGGGGCAGATCGACGAGGTGGAAGCTGAGATCCAGCGACTCGAAAAGCGCGACGATGCGGACTATGGCCAGTGGCGGGACCGCGCACATCAGCGCCGATACCGGCCGCCGGAGGTTGCCAGGATTCTTGACGTGGAGTTTGTTCTTGAATGAGACCGACGGAGGAACAAGACGTGGCATTGAAGATCCTGCACACGGCTGACTGGCACCTCGGCCGGGGCTTTCCGTCTTTTATGGAAGTGGATCAGCCCAAGTTGACGCAGGCGCGCATAGAAGCAGTCGACAAACTGCTGGGGTTGGCTGAGAGCTACGCGGTTAACGCGGTTTTGTGCGCAGGGGACCTGTTCCATGAGCCGACACCGGCGGACACCTGGTGGCGGGAACTGCTGCGGTTATTCGAACGCCGAAAGTGGAAAGAGCGTCCCGTATTTCTGCTCCCTGGCAATCACGATCCGCTGTGGCCGACGTCGGTTTGGGCGGACGATCATCCATTCCGGCGCGGCCTGCCGGATTGGGTTCACGTGGTGGATCGCGAGGATTACGAATTTGCGCTATCGGAGGAAGCGGTCCTTTATGCCGTGCCCTGCCGGAGCCAAGCCGGCGCCGACGATCCAACCGCGCACATTCCAGTGCGAAGACCGGGCGACCAGCGGATTCGCATCGGCCTGGTGCACGGCCAGACTTTCGATATCGCTGGACATGAAATGAATTTCCCGATTGCCGCGGATGCAGCGCAGAAACGGGGACTCAATTATCTGGCGCTCGGCGATACGCATGGGTTTCGAGAATTACCTCCCAAAGAGGCGCCTGCGGTTTATCCTGGCGCTCCCGAGGCGACTACGTTCGGAGAGTCCGAGGCGGGGTTCGTGGCCGTTGTCCTGTTTCCGCGCCAGGGACGGTCGCCGATCATCCAAAAGCAAAGGGTCAGCCGCTGGCGATGGCGAGACGAACGCTGCACCAGCATGCAGCAACTGGAAGCTTTGCGCCGCGAGGATCTCAAGGAATGCGTGTTCCGTTTGACGCTCCAGATGGAAGTCACTATTTCGGAGCGCGCACGTGTGGACGACATTCTGGAGGAGTTGAAGGGCAATGAGGCGGTATGCGGCAAGGTTGGGGTGCTGCACGAGGACACGACCGGGCTGGAGGTCAATGTCTACGATGCAAGCGATTTCGATGACACACTGCCCGACGTGCTGAGATCGGTCGTGGCCCGTCTTCAGGCGCAGGCGAATGAACCGGACGGCAAAGTCGCCCGCCAGGCTATCGTTCTGCTTCATAAGACTCTTCGCAGTCTGCCCGACCAGGCAGGGGGCGCGAGCGCACCGCGCGGAGGGGCGGAGCAATGAAGTTGGTCTCTGTTCGCGTGGAACACTTTCGTTGTATCCGCACTGCGAAAATCGAGTTTGGCGGCGGTTTGAATGTCTTGCACGGCCCAAACGATCTGGGCAAATCGAGCCTGGCCCACGCGATTCGCGCGGCGCTTCTGCTGCAAAGCACGGCGACGGAGCACAGGGACTTCGTCAGTTGGTACGACTCGGAGGGACCTTTCGTCGAGCTTGTCTTCGAGAGCGAACCGCAGCAGATCTGGCGGGTGCGGAAGACGTTCGGCACCACGAGCTCGTCTCTCGAGTGGTCTCGCGACGGGGTCGACTTTGCGCCTGAGGTTCGTGGACGTCAGGTGGACGAGCGGTTGAGTGAGATCTTGCGCTGGGGCGTAGCTCCGCCGGGAGGGAAGGGGCGCCCTAAGGGCATGCCGATGACCCTTCTCACGACGGCGCTGCTGGCGGAACAGGACCGTGTGGCCGCCATCTTCGATCAGGCTCTGGGCGCGGACTCGGATGAATCGGGGAAGAAGCAACTGATGTCGGCCCTCCAGGCAATGGCCGAAAATCCGCTGTTCAAAACAGTGCTGGCTTGCGTTCAGGAAAGGGTCGATGAAGCGTTCAATATTTCGGAAGGGGAGGCCAAGAAAAAGAGGGGAAGGAACTCGCCTTGGGTAAAGCTGAATGAGGAGATTCAGCGGAAACAACAATGCAGCCACGATTGTGAGCAGGAGCTTCAAAAGACAACTGCTATCGAGATCGAAATCCAGCAATTGCGCGCTCGCCGGCTTGAACTGAAGGAGGCCGCAACCAAGGCGCAAGAGTGGGTGGAGATCCTACAGAGCGACTTCGAGAAGGATCAGCGCCGGCAACAAATTTCGAAATGCCTGGAGGAGCACCAGGCGCGTCTAAAGGTCATTACGAACGAACTTCAGGAATTGTCCGAGGCGGAGCGACTACACGCGGATGGTATCCAGCAGATCGGGGCGCTGGCCAAGACGCGGGACGAAGCCCAAGTTGCGTGGAATATGGCCGCGGAGCAGGCGCAGAAGGCAAACGGGGAACTGGTGCGTTTGAAAAGCGAAGATCGCGTCCGGGAACGACAGCTCGAACAAAGCAAGCTTGAGGCGCGGCTGGCCGTTTTGCGTTCGGAACAGTTACAGCACCAGGGGGCCATCGAGAACATTCGCGCGGTCGAAGCGGCTGCTGCCAGGGTCACTACTCTCGACAACGAGTTAGGCATCCTTGTGGATTCGGCGGCTGAGTTGCAGAAGAAACGCGAGGCCGCGGAAAACGCGCGTGTGGAAGTGGAAGAGCAGGAGCGCGAACTGCGTGCGGTTCGATCTCTGTTCCGCTGGCAAGCCGCGCGAGACGACTACCAGCAGGCCGAGAAAGGCTTGGCGCAACTCAACGATTGGCGGAAGCAGGCCACGGACAAACGTGCCGAGGGGGCTGCGCTCGAATCTGCACAGCCACGCTTTGCGCTACCATCCCGCGACCGGCTTGACGAGTTGCGGCGGTTGGAAGGCGATATGCGGATTGCGGCCGCCAAGTTGGATGTCGGTCTCTCGGTTACGCTACGCCCGAAGCGGTCCCTGAGCGTCACGGTCCAGCGCGACGGCGCGCAGGCGACTTTGCATGATGTTAGTAGTTCAACGTTGGAAACTGGCGCTCGCCGAAACCTGCAATTCGATATCGAGGGGGTCGCCGAAATTGCGGTCATGGGAGGCGCCGCGGATGCGCGCGAGGACGTGGCGAGGCTCGACCAGCGTTGGGCGGCGGAAGCGAAGCCCGCGCTGCAGGTAGCAGACGTTGCCTCGATTGAAGAGCTCACGCGTATTGTGAATGAGACGGTCCAGCGTCGCAACCAAATCGAAACCGCGCTTCGCGAGGCGGCGCAACTCGAACAGCGGATCGCCGATCAGCCCGACTGGGGAAGTCTGCTGGCGGAACGTCAACGGCAACTCACCGCCGCCGAAAAGGAACTGACCGGCGCGGATCACTCAAAGCTGGAGAAGGCCGCGCGCAAGCTCCGGGCCAAGGATGCAGCCGACATCGAGAAGCGGCTCGACGGCCTTCGTACCAAGATCGATGCCGTTGCTAAGGAGGAGAACCAGCGGGACAGCGATCTTGCGGCGGCAAATGCGCGGGTGATCGAGAAACAGAAGACCGCGGACGAGGCTCGCGCGGAGCGCGATCGGGCGCAATCCTTTGTCCAGGGAGACTGGCAAGAAGCTCTGCGCCAGATCCTCAATCAACAAACCAATGTTCAGAAAGAGCTCGATAGTATCGAGGGGAATTTCAAGCGCCTTGCTGCCGAAGGCGACCAGAGCCTCGCAGAAGCCCAGAATAAAGAGAACATTGCGCTTGAGGCACTGGCCGATTCGGAGGCCGCATATAGGCTAGCGAAGCAGGGTTTAGACGAAAAGAATCGGCTGCAATTGATCGCCGAGGGTGTTCTCAGAGCGCGTCGGGAGGCGGCGGTCAAGCTCGACGAGAAAGGAGCCCGCGAAGCGTTGGAAGAGACTGAGGCGCAGTTGCGGCAAGCTCCCGCTCCGTCTCATGCAATCAGCGATGAGATGCTTGTCGAGGCGCGGAGCCGACTCGAGGAGGCCGGTTCTCAGCTTGAGGACATCGACGGGAAAATCCGGGAGAAGCAGGGCGCGCTGCAACAGGTGGGCGGCGAGGTGGCCAGGCAAAGAGCCGAAGATGCCGCGAGCGATCTGGAATCCGCCAGGGAACGGGCGCACCAAGTGGAGCTTGAGTACGATGCATGGGAGTTGCTAAGAAAAACGCTTCGTGAGGCCGAACGGGAGGAAGGCACACACCTCGGGCACGCCCTTGCGGAACCAGTCGCAAAGCGCTTCGCTGCGCTCACTACGGGCCGCTATGGCAAGCTTGCCCTTGGCCCAAACCTGGAGACCGAAGGTATTTCTATCGCCGGCGAGAATCGTTTGGTCGAGTTGTTGTCGGTTGGAACGCGAGATCAGCTTTCGACCATATTCAGGCTGACTCTCGCTGAACAACTGAAAACTGCGATAATTCTCGATGATCAACTTACGCAGACCGACGGCAGCCGAATGTCGTGGCTGCGTGACCTGTTGAAGGAGATCGCCAACAACATTCAAATAATTGTATTTACGTGTCGGCCGGATAATTATCTGGTTCCCGCCGGCGGGCGCAAGCCGACCAAGCGAGACGCTGGACCGTCGCCGGTGCGCGCGGTTGATCTCGCGCAGTTTATAGAAAGGTGGGGTGCGCCATCGGCGTCGAAATGATCTAGATGGCCCCCGGAAAAACACCCCTGACATGCCAACAACCTTCGCCCCGCGCCTGGATATCCTGACCGTATCCCAAAGGTTATTCTGGCCGGAACTGGATGCCGTTCCATCCGATTTTGTACTTTATGGCGGAACTGGGCTTGCCCTACAACTCGGCCATCGGGTGTCGGAAGACTTCGACTTCTTCTCTTCGGCGGGTTTCGACCCAGATCGGTTGCAAGCGCGGTTGCCCTTTTTCGGAGATCTGGACGCGGCGGATACGAACCTCTGGGTACATCGCAAGAGTGACAACCTGGAAGCCTTCATAGATCGGAGCGGCCCGGTTAAGGTGGCGTTCTTTGGCGGTTTGGACACTCTGCGGAGGGTACAGGACCCACGGCGCGCAGTCGACTCCCGCGTGCGAGTTGCCTCGTTGCTCGATCTGGCCGGCATGAAAATGCGTGTAATCCAAATGCGAGGAAGCTGGAAGGACTATGTGGACATTCATGCGCTGGTATCCCACGGAATCGACCTGCCAATGGCTTTGGGAGCGGCCAAAGCGATTGATCGGACCTTCGATCCAGCTACGAGTATCCGGGCGCTGCAGTTCTACGGAGATGGTACGTTGGACCGAGTCCCGGCCGCCACGCAGCGTGATCTGACGCATTGGGCGCGAGCGGTGGACTTAACTCGTCTGCCCAGTATGCAACCGCGGCGCGGGCTCAGCCCAGAAGGATTGGAGCGATGAAAGTCGCCCGTCCACACCCACCAGAATTGCTGCGGGTAGCCCGCAAGGTGGTTTGGTATGACGCGGCGGAGCGAACGCTCGACGACATCCCGACGTTCGTGGCGCACCTCATGGTTTACGGATCGCCCACTGATGTGAAGGTGGTGGAGAAGTACATGTCACGCGAAGAGTTTCGAAAGGCGCTGGCGAATGCGCCCGCGGGAATATTTACGCAAGATGCCTGGATCAGGTGGCACGAGAAACTCGGTATTCGTCCCATTCCGCCATTGCCGCGGCGACGGTTTCCAGACGGTAGCCTGGGACCAGAAGCTGGGAGTTTCCTAGGGCGGTAGGTCTTTGTAGGTGATGACTCCTGCGACGCGCGAAAAAAAAGCAAGTGCCAGGCAAGTGTCCCTTTAGCGCCTTCAAACCGTGCGAGAAACTGTGCGAAAATGCGGTGTTTTGGCCATCTGCGGTGAGCGGAAGCAGATGCCCCGATTTAATGTAAGCCGTTGAAATCACGGCAAGCTCCTGGAGCCGATGGAGGGCCGTTCCCTGCTTGGGGTGCAAGAGGTCCCGAGTTAAAATCTCGGCGGCCCGACCAAATTCCTCAACGACTTACAGACAACACACCTTCCGATACCCTCCATTTGGGGTCCAAATCCGGGACTCCGGCAGCCCGGCCCGCCGAGCATGCGAAAGACGCTGTTCAAATTCCTGGCAGCTCTCTCATCCTGGAAAAACCTGCCATTCCCGACATTTTTCGCGTAAGCCACTGATTTTGCTACTAAAACTTGGTATTGGATGGCCTAACCGTCGAGGAGGGATTGTTCCCGGAAGAATCGGAACGCATGAAGCCGGTGTTGCGCGCTACCGGGGGGCTCCTCCGGAGGATTGCAGATACCTCCTGGAACGGTCGAATACGCAGTGAGGGGCTTTCTCGACGGGCTTAGGGAACAGATCGCCGAGATACGGAAGTTCCAGTTAGACGTAATCTGGAGGAACTACGTCAACGAGGCCATTCAGTCGCTGTCTCGGATAACCAGCTCTGAATATCTGTAACTCCGTTGCTCTTTAGACGTTCGCGCCTTACCATTTAAGTCTTGGAGGTAAGGTCATGGAAGCAAACAATACGGCCCATGGGATGCCGCCGACCAATTTATCCCGGCGGCGGCTGTTCCAAACGGCCGCCCTTGCCGCCGGCGCGACAGGGCTCACCGCCGCGGACGCGAGACCGGCCGACCTGCCCGACCTCACGATCAAGGAAGTCAAGGCATATGTCACCGATTCCGGACGCCTGGCTTCCATCATCACCGAAAGCGGCATCGAAGGCAATTGCACGCTCCAGACCCACGTTTTCCACGCGGACTGGGACAACCGCGGCTGGGTGGACTATGCCAAACGCTTGCTGGTGGGCAAGAACGCGCTGGGCCACCTGCAGTTCACCGCGCCTTACATGCCGGTGCGGCGCCATTACGGCCAGAGTCCCTACGCCTCCGCCGTCGATATCTGCCTGTGGGATCTGCTCGGCAAGGCGCTCGGGCTGCCCATCTACCAGCTTCTCGGGTCGCAAAAAAACCGCATTCTGGCATACGCCAGCTCGCAGCACATCGAGACCAGGACTCCGGACCCATACGTCGAAGTAGCATTGAAAATGAAGGCCGAGGGCTTCCGCGCCTTCAAGCTCAATCCACCACCAGTTGCATCCGATGGCGATAGTCACCACCGGTTGGATATCGAGATCTGCAAAGCGCTGCGCAAGGCGCTCGGCGACGACTTCATCCTGATCCATCACGGCGTCGGCAATTACACGCGCTATGAAGCGATGGAGGTTGGCCGCGCCCTGGATGAGCTGCATTTTCGCGGCTACGAGGACCCGCTGCCATCCACCGATATCGACGGCCTGTCGGAGTTGTGCCACGCTCTCAAAGTGCCGGTCATCGTGGGAGAGTTTGTCTTCTCTGTGTATGACTTCGGCGAGTACATCCTGCGCGGCGCGGCCGGTATGTTGCGTTTCGTGGTGGACAACGTCGGCGGCATAAGCGGCGGGATGAAGATCGGCACTCTGGCGGAGTGCTTTGGAATGGAGTGCAGCCCGCACGGAGTGGGCAACGTGCTGCATCAGGCCGCCCACTTGCCTTGCGAGCTGGCGATGCCCAACAGCGCGTTCATCGAGGTATCCGCGCCCCAGGGCGCCCGCGACGCGCAGCCTTACATGTTGGACCACATCCGCATTGCCAAGGACGGCTATGTGGATGCGCCCGGGAAGCCGGGCCTGGGATGGCTGCGGTACTCGTTTGGCTTGGTAATTAGTATGCGGTCTCCATTCGCGGCGTGATGCACGAACTTGCCCCGGTCAGATGAGCTATAGCGGCATCTCATTGCCAAATGCTCTGCCAGTTCGGTTCCGCTGGGAAAGCACTGTAAGACATCCTGCTGCCATTTGACTCCATGCGGGCGATCGCAAAGGTTTACGCCGGAGCCCAGGAACGGAATGACGTTGCCGTCTCTGAACCCGTCGATTATCGCGGTGCACCCGAGGTCGTAGTCCTTGATACCCGAAGATCGCACGTCTCTCCGATTGCGGAAACTCCCTGCAAACCGATCCGCCAGCAGCCGAAGACGCGGCGGCGGATCGCGCTCTACAACTTCTCGAAAGTGGTTCGATGCCCGACGTGGCAGAGGCCAATATTTCACGTCGCGTTGCGAATCTGACCAACACGATTCGGACCCTCATCGCTGCCGTGCGGGTGCAGGAATCGCGCGTCGATGCGGCTCAATCGAAATTCGGCGCCGAGATCGCGGCGGGACTCAAACCGGCAATGGAGGATGTCGTTCGACGCATCGCGGCCGGCATGGAGACGGCGCGCTCGGCAGTGCTGGAAAACCGACTCATCTTAACCGCGGTGGCCGTTGCGACCGGAGGCCACAACGAATCCTGCCCGTGCTTCACGTTCGGCGGTGTCTCGGTTCCCACGGGTAGTCCCGACGCTTTCACCCACTGGCTGGACACTATGCGGCGGCAGGGGTTCGCGGTCTAGCGGACACCGTGGCAAGTCGGGGGCCAACTCCCAGGATGGCCCCCACTATAAACAGATTGCAAAAAGGAGACTTCATGCAAATTCAATTCGTCGGCGCGCGGTTCATCAATAGCCCGGCGCCGGCTGTAGCACGAACATTTAGCCCGGTTGCTTTTACGGTCGGAGACAAGCAGTGGGACCCCAAGCAGTGGGAGGCCACGTGTTACCAAGCGCGTATTGACAGGCTGGGACGAAGGACGGCAAACCAGGCGAACGCGCGACGGATAGAGGCGCGGATTTCGGCAACCAGCACCGATGGCGGGGGAAGGCCGGCGACGGGGCCTACTACTCCATTGGAAGCCGAGAGGCGGTTGCATCGGCTGACGGCTCGCAGCGTTGCCCGCGAGGAGAACGACCTCGGTGGTCTCGGTGCGGACGAAGCACAGCAACGCTTGGCCACACTCAACGCGAAGAGTTGACTTAGCGCTTTGATGCTGCCGGTAAGGGTCGGCTAACACCGAAGAGCAGAGTAGTCGGGCGGGCGAGGTTGCTTTCCTTGCTCGCCCTGCTTTGCATTAAATTCGAGGTCCTTTTCTATGACGGCAGTGACGCAGAAAAACAAGGACGGCCGCTTCGATCTTCAGGACGCGCTTCTCGTAGCGGGGTTCATCGCTCTCGAATCGGGCGTAGCGGCATTCTGCTGGCCGGCCGCACTGATCTTCGGCGGGGCGGTGTGCCGTTCCTCCGCATACCTGATGGGGCACCGCGGCGCGAAAGGCGCGCGAGCGTAATGGGAATAGTCAGTCGCAGTCTCGGGATTAAGTCATTCTCGCTGGAAGATCCCGCACGGCCGTTGCTGCCAATGTCCGCCCTGTTTGAATCGCTCGGCCTCGGGCGTTCCGATGCCGGTGTGATGGTGAACGAAAAGCAGGCGATGCGGCTCACTACCGCGTACGCCTGCATCAAGGTTTCCGACTCGTTGCTCGCCTCCACACGGGAATTGAAGAAATACTTCGACCGCAGCTACGCGTACGTAGGTTCTCTCAAACCGAAGCCCACCACAAGGAAGAAGAAGGATTGAGCCGCGAGCGCGGCTTGCGGCCAGTTACCGCCTTGGGACTTGGAGAGAAGGAAGAATGGCCAGTATAACCATCGTCCGTACCATCCATGCGCCGGCGGCGGTCGTTTTCAAAACCGTGGCCGACCCCGCGCGTTTCGCCCAGGCAATCTCCGGAGTCACCAAACTCGAGTTTCTCTCCTCGGCCAAATGCGGCCCCGGCACCCGCTTTCGTCAATCGCGCGTCTTGAACGGCAAAGGGATGACCATGGACTTCGATGTCACCGATTATGTGGAGAACGAGCGGGTGCGAATCGTCAACGAAACCCACGGAACAAGATGGGATTCGGCGATCGCGCTCACTCCTTCGGGCGCATCCACGACGCTGACGATGCGCATGGATACGACAACGCGCCCGCTCGTTCCGCGCCTGCTCATGCCGCTGATGCTGCGCCTGTTCATCGGGAGGGCCATCGGGAAGGACTTCGACGCGGTAAAGGCATTTTGCGAGAAGGAATCGGCCGGCTGACCCAGGAACGCGAGCTGCGCCGCGATTCGGGTCACCACAGGTAATCTTTGGCGATGTCCCGCTTTTCGTAGCTGTCGAGCACATGCACCACGCGAATCTTCTTCAGCGAAACGGGGGAAAGCTGGCCGATGGGGATATAGATGATGGTTCGGCCCATGCGGGCGGCGAGGGTGCGGTAAATGGAGCGGGGCGGGCGGGCCGCGACGTAGACCACGTGGTGGTGGATGGAATAATCCAGGCTGGCCAGCAGGAGGCGCTCGGACTTGGATTCGGCGAACTCGTAGTCGGCGTCCTGCCAGACGTCGTACATGCGGCGGGGCGGTAGGGTCATCAGGAAGCCGCCGTACTCGGCGCGGCCGATGCCGGGTCCCACCATGTTGTCGAACGGGAAGGTGGAATAGAACGCCATGTCGGATTCGTTCTGGTTCTCTCCCAGCCAGGTGGTGAGATAGGGGTAGCGGTTGTCGCGGTCTTCATCGAAGATCACCACCACCGAGCCCACTTCCCCCTGAATTTTCTGGTATTGGCGCACGTAGATGCGGCCTTCGTACCATTTGCGAATGGTTTCGCGCATGTCGATGCCGTCGAGAATGGAGGTGGTGAACGGCTCGACGCGGACGCGCTCTTCGGAAAGGATGCTCTTGCCCTTCGACTTGAGAAAGCGGCCGTAGTCTTCGATGACCAGGTCTTCGGGCGGATAGGAGCAGATGCTGGCGCCGTTCAACTGGCTGGCCCACTCGCCGGGATGTTTTTCCTTCCGGCGGGGCTTAAGACCGTAAGGGCGAAGGCGGCGTTTGGTGCTGGGAAGGAGGCGGCGCAGCCGTATGCGGCGGGTATCGCGCCACATGGCCTCGCCCGAGATGCGCACGGTGGGCAGCTCCGGGGAGGCGATTTCCTGCGGCGCATAACGGTTGGCGGCTTCCCAGACTTCCCAGGCATAGTTGTCGTCGGCAACGCCGCGCGCGGCTACGGTGAGATCGAACACGCCGGCGCTGAGTTGGTTGGCAACCAGAGCCAGGTTGCGGGTGTAGCGGGCCAGCAGCCGCCGCTGCCAATGCGCGATGGTCTCGCCGGTCTGGGCTTCATACTCTTTGGCGGCGTCCCGAAACAGGGCCAGTTGGGCATGGCGGCGGTCGATGAGGTTGGGGTCCGCCTGGTCGGCGCCGCGAAAAGTTTCATAGCGCCACTGCAGAGCGGGGTATTCGGCGGCGATTTCCGCCAGCGAATCGGGATGGGGGTTGAGCAGCTCGATCCCTTCCCTGCGAATGCGCGCCAGAGGTTGGGCCTGCGGCTCTTCCATGGCGTCGAGCACGGCGTCGAGCAGGTTGAGCGAAACCACGATCATGACCTTGGCCGACGGGTCGCACCCCTGCAGTTTCCAGGCGATGCCCTGGGCGTGCCGGGTGATGTCCTCCGAACGCGGCTGCGGGTAGACGCGATAGGCTTCCACGTAGCGGTCCAGGCCGATGTGGCGGATGGCGTAGGTATCCGGGTAGGAATCGTCGAGGTGAGGGTGCTCGCCGGCTTCCGGATCGGCGAAGACGATTTCGGCGCCGGTCTCGAGGCCGCTGCGAATGGCCTCGGTGAAGGGGTCGGCCGGTTCCACCAGGACGTAGGTCGCGAGCTCGTCGTCCTGGGTTTCATCGGGGTAAAAGATGAGCGACATCTGCGGCAGCCGCGCGACGCCGCGTTTCCAGGCGGGTTCGAGCGTCCCGGGCAGTTCCACGGCGATCACCTGGGGACGGTGTTTGAGGATGGCGCGACGCACTTCGAGGGCAAATTCCAGGCGTCCCGGGACGACCGGAAAATAAAGGAAGCGGCCGCGCTCCAGGCTGCCCGCCTCAGGTGTCGGAGGTTCGTTTGGGGCGAACATAGCGCAGCGCTTCCTCTCCCAGAACCAGTGCGACGGCCACTTCGAGCGCCGCCCGTTCGTGCGTGCGTTCGGTTGCCAGACTCTTCAATTTGATGGCGAAGCGGGCCACGTTGATGCCGTCGCGCACCGTGTAGCGCTCGTCGGCGGCGTGGGCCATCTGCAGGAAGTCGGTGACATACTGCAGGATCCGTTCCTCGGCGAACGGCAGGTTCTCGCGCAGGATGTGCATCTCTTCGTCGCGCTCGGGAAAATCGATGAAGATCTGGGGCTGCAGGCGCGAGTGGATGTACTCCGGCAGCTCAAAGGTGGAGGCGTCGTCGTTCATCGTGGCGACCATCCTGAACTGGGGATCCGCCTTGATCTTGATGCCGGCCACGATCGACTCCACGTAGCGGCGGTTGTCCAGCAGCGGCGCCAGGCTGGCCCAGCTTTTCTCGCTCATGCGGTTACCCTCGTCGAGGATGGCGATCCCGCCCCTCAGCATGGCCGTGACCAGCGGCGACGCCACGTACCGCAGGCTGCCCTCGCCCTGGATCACCGGGGTCACCAATAAATCCTCCGGACGGGTATCCATGGTGGCTTGCAGAATATAGATTTCACGGCCCATCCGCTTGCCCGCGGCATACGCCAGGGTGGTCTTGCCTACCCCGGGTTTGCCCAGCAAGCGCGGGTTCATGGGCAGGTCCTGTTCGTGAACCACCATCCAGGCCGCCAGCAATTGCCGCATGAGCTCGTCCTGGCCTACCCACTGGACCGACAGCTCGTCGGGATGCGCCAAGTGAAGCGTTACGCCCTCAATCTCGACGGTCATAGCGTCTACTATTATGCGGCAACGAGGGGAGGGGCGAGCCAGACCGTGGGCGGTGGTCAAATCCCGCCCAGGGATGGTGAAACAATTTCATTCACCAAAGCTTACCCGGACGGCATTCCATCTAAGCGTCGAAAACTGGAGCCTGAGCCGCTGCACCTTCCCCTCGGTCTGCCGTCGGGCATCGACCCAGCCGTTGAATGCAGCGTACTGAACGTTGTGAAAAAAAATGTCACCCGCAGAGGTGGCGCGAAATCATGCCAGTCCGGCTACTGAAGACCAAAAACAGGTCGCGGAGTTTTGCACCAACTCGAGCGGACCGGCGACACACCCCGCCGGCGGATCGCTGGCTGACAACGGAGGATCCACGCCGCGCAGACGGCGAGATGATTGTGACAAGTGAATGCCGCGCGGCTGCAGCGGAGCACGCGCTACGGCTGGTCGCCGCCAGTGATCGCGAGAAGCGTGGTGGCAGACGACAATTTGCCATCGACCAGACGGCACTCCATGATGAGTCGGCGCCGGAGGTCGCAGCGAGCGCGGCGGCGACGCAATCCGCGGGAAGTAGCCCAGCGCTTAGCACCTTGCGCAAAATGAGTATGTCAAGAAAAGGTATGCTTACCTTGCGCAAGGTAGAATTCAGTTTTGTGCCAAACAAGTCCGACAGCGCGGCGGCTGCTCTTGCTCGGATGAGGGCGGAGTCCCTCTCCCCTGAGCGGCGACGTGAAATCGCGAGGAATGCTAGCGCGGCTGCCGTCAAGGCGCGCAAGAAGATTCCTAAGGGGAAGCGCAGTGAGATCGCCAAGAAGGCGGCCGCGGTGCGATGGGAGAAGAAACGTGACCGTGGTGATGTAGCCCTGGAAGCCAGGCCACCCGGCCGTTGCTGGGAGACCAGCAAGTCCCTGTGACGCCGCAGGCGCGCTACCGGACGGCATCGTCACAGCGCGCGACATGCAAGCCGCGTCGATGGGGCGGTGACCAAGTGCGTGCTCCGGCACGCGCAGTTCGCGCACGAGGCCGCGCGGCCCATGTGCGAGTGCACCCAGCTATTGAAGTTATCCGATAGTACGGATCGAGGACGCCAGTAGATAAACGATTCACCGCCGCCCAGGACTCCCGAGACGACCGGATCCAGCCGCGCTTTCACCTTCGCAATCAAGGCCTGGTCGTCGAGGATGTAGGCCAGCCTGACCGCGCCATCCAGCCAATAACTCGATTGCTCCAGCGGCCAGCCGGTGCCATCGGGATTGTCCCCTCGCGCATCGAAGCCATAACCCTTCCAGGCCTCGCGGAACGTTGCGAAGTACTCATCGAGGTGACCGGTGATTCCGTTGGCGGCGGTCAATGCCCAATCGCGCAACCAAGCCTCTGGCACGACAGCGCCCACGGGCAGCGGCAGAAATCCGGACTTCCCCCGAATCGCCTTGCTCCGGAGGATTTCCATCCGTTTGGCTGCACCGCGAGGATGCGATCCGCGGGAGACTGCTCGGCAAGCGGCGCGCAGCAGGCCAGTGCGGCTATGCACGAAATCCGCATTCTCTCCTTCAGTGAACGAAATGCCAGCCACAACTGTTTCGAGTCTCTGACGACCCGTGCAGAATCCGCGAGTGCGCTGCGTGGAGCACGATTGGCGCACTGCGCCTTGTTGCAAATACGGTCACGCACGGCGACGGCGAGCAGAAGACTTCCAAGACGTTGCGGTTTGCAGATAGCCTTCAAATCTTCGCATCCAAGATGTTTCCTCAAGACTCCATAGCGGCTTGCAGCATGGCTCGGGCGTAAGCCACGTTGTACGCCCAGCTGGCGTACGCGCCGCTTCTGGGCTCATCGCGATACCCGTCGAGCCCGCTCGGGTGCTCCGGAAAGACCATCCGCGGGTACTTCTGCCGTACCAGTTCCTTCATCACCGCAAGCATATTCACTTCCCCCTGGTCAGGGAATACCTCTGTGTATTTGAGGCGTGGCACCTGCGTGCGCACGTTTCGGAAATGCACCTGGTTTATGCGCCCCCTCGTTCCGAAGTACCGGCACACCTCCACTGGATCCTCGCCCAGTTCCCGCGTCACGCCGCAGTCAAACGTGATCCCGTTCGACGTGCTGGGGACGACCTCGATAAGGTGCTTCCACCCTTCTAGGCTTCCCATAATCTGCCCGGATCCACGGCTGAACGGCGGAGGTGGGTCATTGGGGTGCAGAGCCAGCCGTACACCGGACTCCTCGGCGACTGGCACCACTGCTTTCAGGAAATACGTGATATTGCTCCACATCTCTTCGAGGCTGTGTGCACCCTCCTCTGGAAGCGGAGGCAGATCCTTCATCCGGTCGTAATCGAACGAAGTCAGCCGCGCGCCGCCCCTTCCGGGCTCCCGGGCGTATCCATCCGTAGCGCGGTGCGCGTACCAGTTGTACTCCACCACGGGCAGCCCGGCTCGGCCGGCCGCGCGGATGGATTGTCGGACTTTCTCAATTTCCTCGTCGCGGCCAGGCCGTCCAAAAATGGCATTGGGAAATGAGCCATTTGCAGTCCGAGATGGCGTCATCCACGGGATCATCATGTTACCCAGGGTCAGGCCGCCACTCTTGAGGCGCTCCATTAGAGATCGGATGGTGTCCTCGTCCCAGGGAATGGGTGGTGAGTCAGCCATATATATGTAGTCAATACCGATTTGCTTGACGCGACGCATGGCGTCTTCGCTCAGGTCACCTACCGAGATGTCAATACAAAGTTTGGGAGTGTCGAGACCTTCGGAGCGCATCCCCAAGGCGGGCGCTCCGGTAGTGTTTGAGGATGTTAGCGATGGTAAAAAGGTCGTCGCACCGACGGCCTGCACGATCCTTCTTCGGGACAATGTAAAGTTCATAGTTTTAATATAGTTTTAATAGTGTTTGCCTGAATTTCCATTTTCCCCAACATCGTGATTTGGCAACTATCGACAGCTTCCAGCTTGCTCAAATCTCCGGCGTCAGTTTGGCTTCGCAAACTGATGGAATGATGTGTCCTTATAGACAATCCGTCAAGGGGCCTCACAGTAAACCCAACTGTGAAGCCCGTGGTACCGAGCGCGCCCGCGGCGGCCTTCGAGCGGCGCCGCATTTCCTCAAACATGGATGCGCGGTCCACTTCGTCCCGCAACGCCAGGTTTTCTCGCTGGAGTCCATCCTTGAGCGCCCGAACCTCGGCTTCGCGCTCCTGGAACTCGCGATAAAGGCGGGTTGTCTCGAGTAACAATTCCTGGCTCGCGTTCAGCCTCTGGCGTTCGAGTTCTGTTTCCATCCGCAGCCGCTCTTCGCGCCCGGCAGTCTCGCGACGAAAGCTTGGCCAGCTTGAGATGCACCTCCACGCGTGCCATCAGCTCGCGCGCCGCAAACGGCTTCACGAGGTAATCGTCTGCGCCAGCCTGCAATCCCTCGGACGAAAGGCGTCATCGGGCGCTTAGGTTATGCTGGAGCTTCCGCGATGACCTTACCGCATATCGCCCGACTTCCGATCGTTGCCGGCCTGCTACTGGTGCAGGCGGGCATGGCGACCGCCTCCCCGGCCGCCGTTGCCGGCAACTATATCCTTACGCCCAAACCCCGCCCCGCCCCGGCCATCAACGGCCCCTCGGTTTCCGGTGCGCGCCCGGGCCGCCCGTTTCTCTACCGTATTCCTTCCACCGGCGACCGCCCTATGCGGTTTAGCGCCCTGGGAATGCCGGAGTCGCTGCGGCTCGACCCGGCCACCGGGATAATCAGCGGAACCGTGCCGATGAAGGTTGGGGAGTATACGATGACGTTTCGCGCCCGGAACTCGCGCGGAGCGGCCACGCGGCGCTTCAAGATTGTAGTGGGCGACACGCTCGCCCTCACTCCCCCCATGGGCTGGAACGACTGGTACACGCACTACGACCGCGTCACCGCCGACCTGATCCGCCGCGCCGCCTCCGCCATGGTCTCTTCCGGCATGGCCGACTTCGGCTACCAGTACGTGAACATTGACGACTGCTGGATGGTGAAGCCCGGCTCCACAGACCCCGACCTCGGCGGTGAACCTCGCGGCGCGGACGGGTCGATACGTCCCAATCGGCGCTTCCCCGACATGAAAGCCCTAACGGCGTTCATCCACGCCCAGGGCCTGAAGGCCGGTATCTACACCTCCCCTGGCCCGCTCACGTGCGCGCGGTTCACCGGTTCCAACGGCCATGAAGAAGCCGATGCCCGCAAGTTCGCCGAATGGGGGTTCGACTTTCTCAAGTACGACTGGTGCTCCTACGAACGCGTGGCCGGTAGCAAGACGTTGGAAGACCGCAAGCGTCCCTACGAGCTGATGGGCGGTATTCTGGCGAAGCTCGATCGGGACGTCGTGTTCAACCTCTGCCAGTACGGCATGAACGAGGTATGGACGTGGGGGAGTGCCGTAGGCGGCAACTGCTGGCGCACCACCGGCGATCTCGGCGTGGAAAAGAGCGCACGCCTTCCCGGCTTCTATTCCATCGGGTTCAAGAACGCCGCGCACGACGAATACGCCGGCCCCGGCCGCTGGAACGACCCCGATTACATCTTAATCGGCTCGGTGGGCAACGCTAACCGCATCAGCGACCCGCCCAAGCCCACTTCGCTCACCGCGGACGAGCAGTACAGCTACATGTCGATGTGGTCCCTGATGGCCGCACCCTTGTTGTTCTCCGGCGATATGAACTACCTCGACGAGTTCACCCTGAATGTGCTCTGTAACGCCGAGGTAATCGAAGTCGATCAGGATCCCCTGGGCAAGCAGGCCCGCGTGGTGCGTCGCACCGAGGACGAGTTCGTCCTGGCGAAGCCGATGGAAGACGGATCGCTCGCGCTGGGTCTGTTCAACCTGAGCGAGTCCCCTCGCCGGATCGCTGCCACCTGGGCCGATCTCGGCGTCCGGGGCCAGCGCCGCGCGCGCGACCTGTGGCGCCAGATGGAACTCGGAAACGTTTCAGGCAACTACGCCGCGGATGTTCCCCGCCACGGGGTGGTCTTTGTGCGGTTGTTTCCGCGCTGAGCCTTCGGTGACATGACGCACCGTGGGTAAGGGCAAACCCACTTCCCGGGCGGCGCCCTCAAGCAATGGGGCAAACGACGCCGCGCGCCAGCCAAGGGAGGAGGCGCCCGAGACGGACTCGCCGGTGCCAGGGCTTCGCGGCGCGCGCGGCAACGGTTGACCGTGTGGCTTCGAACCGTGCCGACTTAACTTGCCCGGCGCGCTGCGGCTTTTCGACGCGTTCCGCCGTCACGATGGTCCGCCGGGTTTACCGGCTCGGGGGCACGCACTCGGACGAGGCCGCGCGTTCCACGAGAGCGGGCAGCACGGATGCTGCAGCGCGGAGTTCGAGGCGCTCGTGGAGCGCGTTGATCATTCGTCGTCGAGCTCGGCGGAAGCTGCTCAAGGAGCCAGGCGGTTCTGTCTGCATCGATGACGCGGACTTTGGCCCGCTGTTCATCAAAGTCTGCAGCTACGCACCCTGGAGTTGGGCCTCCGGTATTCAGCCGGGCTTCATACCGGGATCTTCATTTCACGCAACGCGTCGCCCACGGCCGAGAGATTCGTCAGTTTCATCTCCGAATATTTCCGCGAGATCACCAGCCCCTGCGCGCCGCCGCGATAAGCCTGCATCGTCACGTCCTTGATGACGGGCGGCGTCGAGCGGCTGAAATTCACATCCATATTGGAAATATCGACATCGATCCCCGGCCAGATCTGCACCTTGGTCCCTTTGGCGCCGTCGACGCACCGTTTCGTCTCGCGATAGACGTAATCCGGCGACAATCCCGTATACGGCAGTTCCGGATAGCCGCGTTCGCGATAATTCATGATGCGGTACTCGAACTCAAGCGCCTCCTCGATCGGCATATCCCCATAGATCGTGTTGCGAGTGCTCGTGATGTAGGTTCCCATCCGCGTGCCACCCAGGTTATGATAGACGGTCATTTTCAGATAGTCGGAGTACTGGGCCAGTTCCTTAATGTCCGTCTGTGCCCGGAAGAATGGGCTGAAGCTGTGCGCGTGCCAGACGTGCCAGCCCACCTGCATCTGCGGCTTGATCGATTTCACCAGCTTGTAGATGGCCTCGTAGGTCTCATGCACGCTGTCGTTCCACATGGTCTCCCACGCCAGGATTTCGGGATAACGAAACAGCACCCTCCACAGCGTCGCATAGTAGCCATCGGTGGGCCGCTGGCCCGCGCGGCAGTCCTTGCACCATGCCTCCAGCGTTTTGAATCCTTCGAAGGCGCGCGCCACGCTAATCCCCCGGGCCTTGGCCTTCTGCTGGCAGAAAGTACAGAAGCAGGTCACCCGCGAGGGATCGTTGCCATTGCGATTGTGCACCGATTCCACCATGTTGCCGAACGCACCGTAGCGCTCCGAGCCCCACATGATACCGTCCAGATCGTAGGACCGGGTGAAGTCTTCCATCAGCCCCATCAGGAAATTGTGATGATCGGGGTTGTTGAAGCACACCGTGCGAGCATTCCTGCCGTAGAGATCCTTCTCCTGGATCTTCTCCACGTTTGGCACGGCCGGATTCCACACATCCTCACTCCAGGTGAAGACCTTCACGCCCCGTTTTTTGGCCGCGGGAATCACCATTTCGAGAATGTCGATGTTGCCGTGGTCCGGCGCCTTGGTGTCCTTCATCACGGTGTTCTTGTAAAACTGCGCGTGCGGCGTGGCGTAATTGCCGCCATGGAAGTCGTCGTCGTAGGCCTGCACGCCGTGGTCCGGGATCGGATGCCCTTTGAGCTGGCGGCTGGCGATTCCATCCCCGTACGTGAACGACGCTACGAACAGCGCGTTGACGCACGCCTTCTCCTGCAGGATGTCCAGGACCTTCTCGGTGCCCTCATCCAGAAAGGAGACAGACCCGATCTGGATCCCGATGGTTTGTTTCTCTTTCGGCAGATTCTCTTTCGGCGGAGCCTGGGCGGCCGATGACAGGGCAGCCCCAGAGCCGGCCGCTGCCAGAAACATCCGGCGGCTGATCTCGTTCGACATAGCCATCATGATGGAAGTATAGCCTTGCCGGCCGCTGCTTTCGATCTACCTCACCGTGACGTCGGCGTCGCGCAAGCCATCGCCGATCGCTTCCAGCAGATGCAACAACGCCCCGTCGTAGTGGCCCAGCGACAAACCATCGGCGCCGCACTCCGAACTAATCACCACGCCCTTCCGAACCAACTCCGGCGTGGCCTTGGGACGGATGCCAATAGACGAGAGGAACAGGATGTCGTCGCCGGCCCCGGCCCGCACCGCCAACAGGAACTGGCGCTTGTGCTCCATGTAGCCGATGCGCCCTTCCTGCTCGTCGTAGTTGCTGGAGCGAATGGAGCCGAGGTGCGGGGCTAGCGCCGTACAGTCGATTCCCGCCAGCTTCCAGGCATCGTAAATGAAGGCATTCAGGCGCACATCGATCTTCGGCTTGATGCTGGTGACGGTATCGTGCACGCGCGCGAACATCCGCGTCATCGAGTTGCAGCGGAACTTCAGCCAGTCGAAGATCTCGGGATGATGCAGCAGCACCGCTTCCGCCGAAGTATTGGACGCGCGCAGCAGTTGTAGGTAGTGCTCCCCGGCCAGGTCGTCGTTGGTGGACAGCCAGCCGGCCAGCGGCAGCATGGCGCGTTGCGCCGCCTTCAGGTCGAAGCCTTCGGCCTTGGCCGCTGTGACGCAACTATCGCAGAAGCACGTCCCGGTGACGATCTGGAGCACGCGCGTCGGCGTGGGGAAACCAGTAGACGCGGCTATCCTCCGGGAAGTAAGTCTTGCGCGAATTATGCGGAAAGTAAAAGTCCGTGAGCGGCCGCAACTCGTGGTGCATGAGCGCGACCAGATAGAGGCTGTTGGCTTGCGCGGTCTCCTTCAGGGTCTCCATGATCGGCTCGCAACCCTGGTCCACCAGGTCCCAGGCGTACAGACTGGCGGCCACTTCCTTGAAGACCTTGGTAGAACGCCGGCGGGCGGGGGTGTCCGGGTGTTGCGGGGCGGCGGCCTCTGGCGTCGCGAACGCGAACGGCGCTAGCAGGCCGGCGGAAAGCATTCTGCGGGTGAATTTCATCGGCTATCTCCTAAATTGCGGTTAAGGTGCGGACAACAGGCGTGCCAAGCAAGCCCCAGGTCAATGTGACTGCGGCGTGAAGCAATGTGTCCTCGAATATAAACCCGGTAAGCCCGGTTGTTCCGAACATAACCTGGATTTCCCGGCGGAGTCAAATTCCAGAAAACAGAAGTTAATAATCATGACTCTGTTAGGAGCTGCACGTTTCATGAAACCAATGCGCTTGCCTGAGCCCAGGCCTGGTACCGGATGCTGGTAAATGCTGCCGTTGTGGCGAGAGTTTTGTCGCACGACGTGGCCAGCAAGACGTACGCCGCGATTTTGTCGTCATGGCCATGATCGACTGCGCCTACTACACCGGTTCTCGCCAGCGCCCAGACCTTTCGGCCCACAAGCTGCGAGACCCAGCCAACCGATGGTGGTCGGGCCGCTCGAAGCTCACGGACTGCAATGTTATAGACTTCTTCCTATGCCCCACATTTTTTGCAGTTGGAAAGCACCTCTCGTCGCCCTCGCGGCTCTCTCGACCCTGGCGGCCACGGCGCTCGCACAACCTTTCGCGCTGCGTGACGGCGACCGCGTCGTTTTCTATGGCGATAGCATCACCGACCAGCGCTTGTATACCACCTTCGCCGAAACCTACGTGGTGACGCGGTTTCCCAAGCTTGACGTGGCATTCGTTCACTCCGGCTGGGGCGGTGACCGGGTGACCGGCGGCGGCGGCGGCCCCATTGACGTCCGGCTCTGGCGGGATGTGCTGGCATACAACCCCACCGTCATGACGATCATGCTGGGTATGAACGACGGGCGCTACAAGGCCTTCGACCAGCAGTTGTTCGACGAATATGTGGCCGGCTACAAACACATCGTCGAGACGGTCAAGAAGCAGCTTCCCGACATCCGCATCACGGCTATCCAGCCGTCGCCCTACGACGACGTTACGCGGGCGCCGCTGTTCGAAGGTGGCTACAACCAGGTGCTTTTGCGCTTTTCCGATTTTCTGAAGCAGTTCGCGGTCGACGAAAAGCTGGGGCTGGCCGATCTGAACGGCCCGGTGGCGGCCATGCTGGCGAAAGCCAAGGACCTGGACGCCGCCGGCGCCGCTAAGATCCTTCCCGACCGCGTCCACCCAGGGCCGGGCGGCCACCTGATCATGGCGGAAGCGCTGCTGAAATCGTGGAACGCTCCCGCAACCGTGAGCGCCGTGGAGCTCGATGCCGCGCGCAAAAAGGCGGTGAACCAAGCGAACGCACATGTCTCGGATCTGGTTTTCGGCAAGGGCGTCTCGTGGACCGAACTCGACGACGCGCTGCCCATGCCATTCGACACCCGCGACGCCACCGTCGCCCTGGCCGTTCGCGCCAGCGATTTTGTGGACGCGGTCGACCGCCAGCCGCTTTCCGTGCGAGGGCTGGCGCCGGGGCGCTACACGCTTTCAATCGACGGCGGTCCCGTCGGCAGCTTCAGCGCTGGGCAGTTGGATTCCGGCATCAATCTAGCTGAGCTTCCCACTCCAATGGCTCGCCAAGCCGCCGCGGTGCACGCGCTCACGCTCCAGCACGCGGCGATGCACCAGACGCGGTGGCGCCAAGTGCAGGTGCCGCTGGAGAAGACGCCGGCCGAACACCTGCTTGGAGCGCTCCACGCGATCGACGCGCTGGAAGCCGACCTTGTGCGCGCGCAGCGCGAGGCAGCGCAACCGAAGGCGCACCGATTTGAATTGACCCCGGAGTAGGGCGGCACTCAGGATCAAACCGGTCTGGATTAGGGGACGGCAGGGCTCGACGGCCTTGTCGCGGTACGTCCATCGATGTACTCCATCCGGACAGTCTGCGGTGCCCGCGGTGCCCTAGTGCGCCCGCGTTGAAGTTCGCGAAACAGAAATGACCTGCCCCGCACGGCGTTACTGTGTTCGTAGATCGGCTTCGTCGCTGTCCACCATCCGCACGGTGACCTCGTTGGTATATCCGACAGAGACAGCCACTGGCTTCATGTAGTTTCCCCATGCAAGGTCCGGGTAGCCCCAGACATTGTTGAGATTGAACAGCACTCTCCCATCACGCCGGACTTCCGCGCGTACTGCCAGCAAGCCGGCGGATTCCGCTCTGACCCGCAGATTGCCGCCGCGAATGATGCAGGATGCGTACCAGATGTTCTCCTTCGTGCTCCGAAAATCGCAGGTCCCGCGTCCGCCGGCGTCTTGCGGCCCGAAGAGGAAGTGATCTTCGATATCCTGCGACCACGACCACGTCGGTTCCGAGCGATAGCTTAGGGAACCGTGGCCACCGTCTTTGACCGCCAGGCCTTTGGCGCGCCCGATGTGGTCGGCCGGATATTCCGTCCACAGCGCCTTACGGTCCCAGCTTAGCCTGTCGATGGAGTTCGTGAGTAAGTACCCGATGCCGAGCTCATTGAGTTGGCGAGGCTGACTGGTGACGCGGTAAGTCGTCGCGATCAGTCCCGCACCGTCGATCCGCACTTCGAAATCCACGCTGGCCAGAGTGTCCACGCCGCTCATCGACCGGCCGGAAAATCTCACGATTGCCACGCGATCGGTCTTCGTGTAGCTGAGGCCCTCCAGCCACCATTGCGCCGCGGCATCAAGGCCCAGGTTGAGATAAGGGCCACCCTCGATGAGGGTCACGCCCCGGTAGTTGCCCTGCGTGATTAAGCCGGTTACTTTGCTGAACAGGATACTGAAATCCTTGCCGGTAACCGCGATCGAGTTGGCGTCCGCGGAAATGGCCGGCGCGGGCCCCTGAGCCATGGGGAACACTCGGATGACCTCGCCAACAGCCACATCATGTTCATCGACCAGCGTGCCGCCCGCGCGGTGAAACTTCAGCTTTACCACATCCCCGTTCTTCCACGCGCGCGGGGGGATCGTGAGCATCCCTTGGGAATGCGGAGCGAGACTGAAATCCCGGATCGTTCCCGAGTCTCCCGCGGCCTGCCACTCGATCGTCAGTTCGTTAAAGTCGGTGTGATCGAACCAGTTGCGTATCGGGATGGACAGAGGCTGCCCATCGCCCGGAAGGGCCATTTCCGTAGCCGGCACCCGTATGGGAGAGTACGCCTTGCGGGTCAGCCAATACTCGGGCTTTTGCCGCCGCCAACCGTCGACAATGCCCCAGTACCCATAGCCCACGGGAGCCTCCGGCAACAGAAACACTTCGTCGAAGCCCGCCCAGATGGCTCCCCCCAGACACCCGTCCGAGGAGAAGCAGTTTTCCCAGAAGCGCTTGAGGCTCTCACCCCAGAAATTCCGGACACCGGGATCGCGGCGCAGCGTTTCGAGGTTATAGCAGGAGATATGGGCATACTCGTCGTTCAGCTTGGGAACGATCGGACTGGGTAACTCGCCGTCGTACCGCGGGTAGTGCATGCTGTAGAGATCGTATCCGGTCGTGCCGACGGGGACCGTGTCCGGGTAGCTGAAGATCACCGGCCGGGTAGTGTCCTCCTGCTTTGCATAGGCGTACTCTTTCGCGATATTCTGTCCCCACCGGCTTTCGTTTCCGAGAGACCAGAAGACGACCGCCGGGTGACTGCGGTCGCGCTCCATCATTTCGGCAAACTGATTCAGAAAGCGCGGGGTATAGTCGGGATCCGAGGTGCTCCCGGTTTCTTTGAGCTGGAAGCAGACGGCCGTCTCCTCTTCCACGTAGATGCCATATCGATCGCAGGCGTCGAGGAATCTTTCCGTGGGAGGATAGTGCGAGGTGCGGACGAAATTGACGTTGGCATCGCGCAGCAGGATGGCATCCCGTTCGTCGATATCGGCGGGTGTACAGCGTCCGTGCAGCGGATGGACGCTATGGCGGCATACTCCGCGGAGCTTCACTTCCTTCCCATTCACGAGGAGCCGGTTTCCGCCGACTGCGACCTTGCGAAAGCCGAGTTTGCGGCTGACGGTTTCCCCCTCGGCGTCATCGACCACCAGGGTTGCCCGCAGAGTGTAGAGGTGAGGGTGCTCGGCGTCCCATTTCTGTGGCTTTTCGACTGGGATCCGAACGGTCCGCTCCGCATCGGCGGGAGTAATCGTGATCGAAGAAGGCGTCAGGGGCACCGGCCGATTCTGAGAATCTTCGAGATGCAGGCGCACCGTCGCGGCACGGCCGCCGCCGAACGCTACAGCCGCTGTCAGTTCCAGTGTGGCATCGCCATACGATGCATCCAGGTCCGTGGCCACGTGAAGGCGCGAGAGATGGGTCGGTGGAACCGCGATAAGCCGTATATCGCGGAGAATTCCGCCGATCGAGTGCTTGGCGTACTCGCTGCCATTGGAGATGTCGTCGCTGCGATCGGTGATTCCCAGCGCGATCCAGGCCGCCTCGCCGGGCTTTACCAGGTCCGTAATGTCGGCCTCCCACGTGGTAAAGCCGCCCTGGTGGTCCCGCACGAACGTTCCGTTCACCCACAGCCGGCAGAAGCTGTAGACGCCATCGAATCGCAGGAAGATTCGTTGGCCGCTGAACTCCGCGGGAATCGGGACATGTGCCTTGAAGGGGTATTCGGAACCCCGCGATATCTGGAAGCCTTGCGTGACACATTCGCCGGGAACCTGGAGGTCGGACCATGTGGACGGATCCGCGCCGTTCTCCCAGAATCGTTCGGGAGGATTGAGCGTGAACTTCCAGACACCAGCCAGGTTGACCGACGGCTGGGTCAGGCCCGCGGTTACCTCAGGCACCGGAACGATCGTGGGCCGGGGCCAGAGACGCTGCCCGGTGGAGTCGCCAGACGGCGGCATTCCCGCAATCCCGGGCGAGTCCAGCGCGGAAAGGAGCGTCGTAGCGCAAATCGAATTGACAAATGTGCGGCGATTCATTTTCTCAGACACGGACGCAGGCGATGCTACGTTCAAAATAAGAGACCAATTGTACTGGTCCCAGCCAGCCATTGAGGTCGATATTCTTCAGGATGTCCAACGAGGTTCCCACCGCCCGGGCGTTGGCCTCGGTGTTTGCAACCCGCACCTTTAAATCATTGCGGCCTGGACGCAAACGGCGGCTGACCTCGAATACGAAGGGCGCCCAGGGACGAGATCCCACAGGCTCGCCGTTCACCCACGCCTCCGCTGCGACCCCTATCTGCCCGCAATCGAGCAGCACCTGCTCCGCCAGCAGCCCGGCCGGGACCTCAACGGTCTTTTCATACGTCATCCGTCCCGAGAAATGCTCCAGGCCCGGAACGCTCCAAGTGCCCAGGGGGAGAGAAGCGGGCGCGGTCGAAAACTCGAAAGGTCGATCGAGAATCTCGTCTCCTCTCATGCGGACGGTAACGGAGCGGGTGCCCTGCGGAAGCGGAATTTCGGACGCCGCCCGCGCCGGTTTCGCGCCGATCCAGACCGACCAGGAGTTCTTGAGGATCGGCACGCGCAGCGACCCGGCCACGGCCGGTACAGGCATTTGCAGCCAGCGAAAGCCGCGCGAACCCTGCTGCCATTCACCGGAGAACCGGCGAGGACCCGCAACCAGGCCAGCCACGGAGCCGCCGTTCCCGTGTTCCACGCGGCAAGTGAACTGGCCCGAGCGGGGGCTTTCGGGGTTGTGCACGAATTTCAACAGCAGGCTGTTCCATCCCGCCCGCAGTTCGACCGGAACGCGGTGCGCGAAACCGTCAGCGAGCTCGAAGTAAAGCGGGCGCGACCAACCCGAAAAGATCTGCTGCCCGTTCATCCAGGCTGCGCACGGATTGCCCGTTGCGAGAATCACCATAGCCCGTCGCGCGTCTGGAACGTAGAGATTGGTTTGGGCGAAAAACGCGCCATTGGGCGGCCATCCCGCTCTTACAGCGTTCCCGTAATCGACGATGTTGCTCGCGGGAGCGTAGGGTCCACCGGCCATTTGAAGCAACAGCGAATCCCATCCACTTCCACCTTTTGAGATGCGTTCGCCGCTATTGGTGGCAGTCCAACCGATTTGACGCTTGCCTTCGCCTTCATAGGTGGCGTCATAATCGATCTCCTTTTCGGGCGGGTAGACCCGATCGAGCCCGCTGTCGTCGGGATTCGGGAAAGGCCCCAGAACATTCCACTCACGCAGCGCGCAGTTCATTGGGGAAAGCCAAACCGGTTCCCATGGCCGATGAGTCGTGTTGGGCTCGAACCAGTGCTCGCCCAAGCCCCGATCGAGCGGATCGTCCATCGCTTGAGCGTAAGGAATCGGGATCGCCGGCGCTTCCACCGTCACCCTCCAGTCGCCGGCGATCTCCAGTGGCGCGGCCGGCGCGGGCCGGTATTCGCCGCGGTATCGCTGGTGGCCGTCGCTCAACTCAACGAAAGCGGGATCTTTGCCGGCCAACGCTTTGCCATGAACTCGCACTTCGTCCGCCGAGGTTCGCTCGATGTGGAACTCGTCGAGGTTGGTTGCTTTGAGTTCCATGGCTTGAGCCGGCCCGCTGGGGTCAAAGACGACGTAGGCAGCGTCCCAGGGACCGAGCGACAGCCGGACCAGGGTCCTGGGGGTCTGTGTTTGGTAAAACACAGGCGAGCGCTGGCCCGTGACCGCGTCCCAGCGTTCCGGCCTGCCGGTGGCGCGCAGGCTCAGGATGTTGGTACGAGCGGCCGCGCTATCGTTCACGATCCAATAGAAGTCCGCGCCGCCCTTTTCTTTATGCAGGAAGTAGAGGTGTTCCCTCGGCCCGCTCACAATTCCGAAGTCGCCGATCGCGCTCGCCAACAGGGCCACCGCATCGTCCACCGGTCCCGAAACGAAATAAGCCTGGCCGCCGCTCGCGTTGGAGCGCAGCGTAAAGGGCTGAAGCGTGGGTACAGTGTCGAACATCCCCTCCCACAGCGACTCCAACTGTGCGTCCTTCCGGCCGTTCTCCACGGAAATGAACGGAAGCCGCCCGATGGCGATCACACGCCCGCCCGCGCCGTAGAACCCACGCACGCGCTCTGCCGTGTGCAGCCGGATAGTCGAAGTTGGCGGAAGTACCAACGCCGTGAACCGCGATGTCGAGATGGCGAGCTTCTTTCCTTCCATCTGGCTCGCGGCGAGGTAGGCATCGTCGGCCACCTTGAAGTCGAGGTTCTCTTCCGTCAGCCGGAGTTTGAGTTGCGCATAGCTTGAGTTGGTTTCCGCGGCGTCCTGACTCCAGTTGGCGGAATTTGTGATGTCCGAGGAACCTTCCGTGCGAAACGCCGGTGAGCTTTGTCCCCACACCGATGTTTGCGGGTAGTACAGCAGCAACTCGGCCACGTGTCGACTCTCGCGATTCATAAAGCTGACGCGGCGCATCTGATCGGCGTAGGCGCGAAAGTGCGGCAGAAATGGCTGGCTGAGGAACCAGTCGGGCGGGAAGTTGGTGCGCCCCAGATCGTAGTCGAACGCATGCGGAATGAACTCCCCGATGTTCCAGGCGCCCAGACAGTTGGAGACACGCCGCATCCGCTCGGGCGAAAGATACGATTCGCTGCCCTGCACGCCCTGGTTCTCGCATACCACGTGGCGGCCTTCAAAATCGGCTACGGAAGCGACTTCCTTCAGCCAAACCGATTGCCGGCCCCATTCCCGCAACGTATCGCACCCGGGCTGGCCCATGGCGCGCAAGATGCGGTAGAAATCCCCTTGCACCCAGGGGCCAAAAAACAGCGACTCTTCCCAGACGTGGCCGGAATACTGGAGACCGTGAGCGCGGCACCATCCGTTGACCTGCTGGAAGAAGCTCGTGGAATAAAGATCGCTAATTGTGTCCAGATAATCGCAGCGGACCTTCTCCGTTTTGTGTCCAATGTCGTAAACCAGTGCGGGAAGCAACGGCTCAAGGTCGTAGCCAGCCTTATTGCGGAAAGTCTCAAACAGCCGCGGTGTCCAGGCAATGGTTCCTCCGTAGCTCCCTTCGTGATCGGCGAAGGTCGCTGGGAAAGTGTTGCCGAAGTATTCGCCGTAGCGGCGAAACAACTCCTCGTAATAGATCTCGATGAACTTCCGAACTGCCTCGGGATTCATCAAGTCGACCGTGCCGCCGTCCGGTGTTCTGGACCGTCGGAGCTGATAGGTCACAACCAGCCACTCACCATCGGGCGCGTCCCAGGAAAGCACATTGCCGTTCGCGGGGAGGGCCAGAGTGTGAAGTGTTTCCCCGTCGAGCCGGCCGGATCCCAATAGCCTACCCGCCACCGCCGTGTGGGTGTCCGCTGGCAGGGAAACCTCCACCCGCTTCGGGCCGGTCACCAGCGTCTCCAGCGGATGTAGCACGCGGATGTGATAATCGGCATTGGCCGCCACCACACGGCTCTTGTTGGCTCCCGGCATCCAATAGTCGCGCGCCTCGCCACTCGGCCACTCGAAATCGTCTACCAGGCAAAAAGAGAAGCCTTCCTCCCGCGCAGTCTTCAGCCCGGCACCGACGGCTCGCCACCAATCTTCGGAGAGATACGGAGTCTGGAGCCCATCCCGATTGTGCGCATATGCCCCGTACACGCCGTGTTCCACCATCAGACGAATCTGGCGGCCGATCTCTTCTCCCTCCATCTTGCCGTTCCAGAACCAGAATGGACGGATGCTGTATTTGCGGTCGGGATCCACGAAGGCTTTGTAGAGCGACTCGAAACCGCCCGTAGCCGGCGCAGGGTTTGCCGGCATCGGCCCTGCATCCCCTAGCCAAAGTCCACCCACGCCCGTTGCCGTGATGCCTAAGAAATTCCTACGTGTGATCGCGCTCACCGTTCATCCTCTCCGATCCGGATCGCTTCCCGGCTCTCCGCAAGATCTTCACAACGCGGCCACTCGATGCAGAATCGACGGGAATGCCCGGCATTCTCGCGAGGCACGCCAGTAGCTCGGTGCCGTCTTCAAGTATGACGCAATCTCTCGCCTGACCCATTCGCGGGTCGTCTGTTTACTGCTGGTCGATGACGAGCAGCCAGCCTCTTCCCGGCGCGACGGGAACCGCCTCGCCCGGCGAAAACTGGCGGGCATCCTGGAAATTCGCGATCGCCGGAGCGGTGATCCGGGCGCGCTTTTCGTCGATTCCCAATTGCTTCCAGTTGACGTCGAGCGTCACACTTGCCGGATCCTTGGCCCAGCTTGCAATCGCCACCAACGACTTGCCCGGTTTGACATAGACAGTGGCGAGAATGTCGCCCTGGCCCGTCTTTACCGGCGCGGCGCTATCCCACCAGCCGATCATGGCGGCGTCCTGAATGCCGAACTCGTCCCAGAGCTTCCAAATCGGCGTGGGCGATTGCGCTCCGCCGTGAAGCGACCGGGCAGTCATTCCGAACAGCATGCCGCGCCACGGGTTTGGGTTCTGGAGCATGTCGGAGCTGAGTCCGAAGGGAATGCCCGACATTTCGACCAGCCAGAAATCCGGGGGAGAGTCGGGGTTGAAGGCTTCGCCGAACCAGAGCCGGTCCACATAGGGAAAGTGCTCCATGTAGTAGCCCACCGGAGAGTTGCACGACCACCAGTCGCGATTGCCGTGCAGGTCGATCATGGCGCCCGGGCGCAGATCGACAACCCGACGCACGCGCTGCATAATGTCTCGAGGGTACCCGATTTCATCGAGGTAGATTCCGTCAATGGGAACATTCTCAATCAGCCACTTCAGACCTTCCAGATAGAAGTTATCCAGACGCGAATCGAAGAACACGCGAATCGCGGCGTCTATGTCGCCGGCCGGCGTGCGGGTGATCCACGCAGGCGTATAATCGTGCCCCAGGTGCTCCTGTAGCCAGAAATCGAGCTGTGGGTTGCCATGGCCCTGCGTGCCGCTGGTGCGGTAGATCTCGTCCCCCAAGCTGCGCAAAGCCCAGAGTTCGGGGAGGTGAGTCGTAAGTTCACGGACCGTGTAATAGACCTTCACCTTGATTCCTTGCGCGTGCGCCTGGCTCACGTACGGCGTCAGAAGGTCCAGGTTTAGAAATGGGTAGTTGATATAGAGGTTGGACAGCGTGTCGTGGTGGATGTTGACCACCGTGGCGCCGGAAGAGCGGATCTCTTCCACGGGCCGGTAGGCATGGGCGTAGCGCGTGTTCCAATGTTGCGGATCGAGGGGCTTGACGGGCGTCGGCAAGAGGCGGAACGAAAAATTCAACTCTTCGCCGCGGTGCAGCGCCCGAGGTCCGCCGCCGGCGCGGAAGAGCACTCGGCCACTCTCCCGGTCGAAGCGAACACCGCCGTGGTCTCCGTTTCGCCAATCGGATAAGGGCGACTTCAAGCGGCAATAGAGCCCGGTCTGTACTCCGCCCATCCACAGGAAGTACTCCAGGTTGCTGCCCTGTTCCTTCCACCGCTGCGGCTGGTCGCTCCATTTCCATTGCCAGGACTGCGGACGCGCGCCCCCCGCCAGACCCATGCCAACGGAGTATGGCACGGCTGTCTCGAGGTAGGGGATTTCCAGGGCAATATCGGAAACGCGGGCTTCCCGCAGGCTTCGCAACCTCACGTCGAAACCGATTCCGCCATCGAACTCCATGGTGGAGCGCACGGTCAGCCGATAGCCGGCGCTCTCACTTTCCGAATCGATCACGACCTTGGCCGGAGCCTGCGCGGCGATGCGGCTGGTGCTTTTCCAAGCGGCCGATTGCGCGCCGTCGTAGACTTGCAGCCCAATCGGACCGGCAAGAAGTTCGCGACCGGCGGCCTGGACGCTGACCGGAAAACCGGCGTCACCGAACTGCACTTCCCTGCCCAGACATGCCACGGTCCGGCCGCTGACCCGCAGCGGCGTGTATGGGGCGGTGATCGTGTCCTCAAGACCGATGGCGGAGTTCAGCCAGTTGAGCCGCGAGAGGCGCGCCGGTTGATCGACGCCGCCGGCGCGCAGAGAATCGGTTTTCACTTCCAGGTCCAGGTGGACCGGCAGGTCGCCTCCACCCGGCGGAATCAGGTGTAGCGTGCCCTCGTAGTTTCCGGGTGCCGCATCCACGGGCACCTGCACGCCGCACCACAGCGCGCCTACAGTCCCCGCCTTCACGCGGAACCCACGCCCGAGGGGTTTGCCCCTGGCGTCCATGCCGCCAATATTCAAACATTCCAGCGCGCTCGACGGAATCTTACGGCCCTCGGCGCGAATCAGATCCTCGAAGCGCACGGCAATGTCGGCGTCCGCAGGAGCCAGGTCCTTCTGCGCGTAGACGCCGATCTGAAACACGTAGAATTCGCCGCGCCAAGCCGACCCGGCGAACCGGTCTCCGGGACCGGACTGGATCCACGAATACGGCAGAGCGTCCGTCATGCGGATGGCCCGCTCGCGCGCTTCCGGGAAGAGCAGGAAAGGCCGTCGGTGGGCGGCGCCGAGCCGCCGCACCTCTTCGGCCGTGGCTGCCACCTCCATGGGGTAAAAGGAGTCGAATGCCGTGCGCGCCTCAAACTCCACCACGGCGGCGCGCGGCAACGAGGCACCCATTCGCCTTAGCCAAGCTTGATCCGCCGGCGGCTGTGGCGCACGATATTCGCCCTTCCCAGGCGCTGGATGCCGCTCTCCCAGGCCGGCCTGAGGGAAAAAGTAGACGTAGTAATCGCCGCGCCGCGACGCCTGGAAAACCACGTCTGCGGATTCCGCGGTCAGGTGACACGTCGTACTGTTAACCACCGGCTGGCCGGAATCGTCGAAGACGAGAACCGCCTTCTGTTCCGGATGATCGTCGTGCCTCCGCCAGGGAAGATGCGCCACGATTGCATCGGAGGGCGTGTCCACGCGAAGTACCGCGCGCTGGTTGCCGAGCACTTCCGGCCAGGGCTGGGCCACCACGCCATAAGGGACTTCCTGTGCGAGGACTGCGCTGAGTGTTGCGGCGAGAACCGCCGCGATAAAGGCCGTCTTCATCGCTTCTCTTCCTCTGCAAAAAACTGTTATCGCCCGTCAGGGTTTCCAGACCACGGTCTGCGCCGAAAAACCGGTGGCGGCGAAGCGCATCGAGCTTCACCGTGTTCTCGATTGAGTTCGTGACATTATCTTAATCCCGATGCGCCCTTCCCTCACCAAACCCTCAAGGCGCCCCCGCCAGTTATCCCGGTTGGAGCGGTCGCCCCCGCTGGCGTCACGATGCCCTGCGACAGGGGCTGCGGCGAGCGGCTCACGGCGCGCTTACCGGAAACATGCTGACCCGGAACTTCGTGCAGCCGTACGGCACCAGCTTGACATTAGTTGGGCGGCCGTCCGTAATCAGCTGCTTCGGAAGGGGCTGCAATGCGGTGGGCTTCCAGTCAGACTCCACCCAAAGCAACCGCCTGGCTTTAGTGAGGTGAACGCACTGCGGAAGAAATGGGCTACCAGATCGGAGTTGCCATGCGACTCCGGAGCCGATCGACATATCCCTCGGAGTGCCCAGCGATAAGGGTGTTCTTGCCAGCAAACGGTTGGTTTCCGACAATTGCATCGAAACCGCCGGCATTGTCCCGAAAGGCCTCGGGAAACTCGAGTTACCAGTGGAATGGCGGGATGCCGATGGGCGGCTGCGGCATCTCCTCTGTGACCGAGCCTTTGAGGATCGCTTCAACCCGGACGCGCATCGCTCTTCTCGCGCTCTCTCGCTCCGCGGCGTTTGCGTTCTCAAAGAAGACTGCGATTACAGCATTGCCCACTTCGCGCGGTAGCGACAAAGCATCGTCGGCAGCCCTCAATTCCTGCTGCAATTGCGAGTATGGCGTATCGTCGCGGGCCAAGAGGATGCGCTGGCGGTATTGGGCCGCTGTCTCGATGCGCCCGCGTTTGCTGGAGGCAAACGATGTGGTGCCGTTCACGTCGGCCGAGATCGTTCGAATCATCACCGCGTGCGACGAAATCGGCCGCGCCAAGTACGAGCGGCTGCGCGCCCGCGCCATGGTGTTGCTGATGCGCTGCGCCGGATGTGCTACCGCAACCGAAGACGGCGCCGCGTGATTCAAGGTGGTTCTTTTCGAGTGGTAACGCCAGCGTGCGGAGCCTGGTTAAGGGCGTTCAGCGCACCCTTGCGGCGGTTTTTGTCCGCGCCAAGATTGCCGGCGGACACCCGCACATGTTCCGCCACACACTGGCAAGCGAAATTCTAGGGAAAGGCGGGACCGTTGAGGATGCTGCCAGCATCCTGGCGGATAGCCCCGCCACGATCCGCCGGCACTATGCGAAATGGACCGCCGAATACCAGGCCCGTCAGGACAGGGTAACTCGGATGGTTCATAGCACAAATCTGACACAGGCGGAAGAACAGGTAAGCAAGTGCTGATTTCAAATAACTTAGTGTGGTGGCGAGGGACGGAATCGAACCGCCGACGCCAGCCTTTTCAGGGCCTACGTCTACCGCGGTTATGTTCCTGATTCCACTTGTCTTAGTCACTCAGAAACCCTCAAAAACCCCGATTTATTGGAACCAATTGGAACCAGAATCGGAACCAATCACTCGGTAACACTTGTGGTAGGTGTATTCATTAATTCACCAGCGGAGAAAGCAGAGTCAGCTTGTCAACCGCGCGCCGCTGTGACTCTGGCACGTGCTGTTGATAGATGTCGAGCGTGGTGCTTGCCCGAGAGTGCCGCATCAGAGCTTGCGCGTCCTTTACGTCCGCTCCCGACAATTTCAGCCAGGTAGCGAACGAACGCCTTAAAACCTGCCAGTTCACCCAAGGGATTCCCAACGGCTTCGCCGCGGGCTTGATGTGCCGAACGAGGATGTTGTTATCCCTCATCGGTGCCCCTTTGGAGAGCGACTGAAACACCAGATCGTCAGGGCCGGCGGATTTCACGGCCGTATACTTCCGCACCGCACAACCCGCCTTCACTTCCACTACGAGCGATTTCAGGGCTTGAATCCGCTCAATCACCGCCGCATTCACCGCGACAGTCGCGTTACTCGCTTCACTCTTCGGCGCGCCCCAATCGCCACGGCAGCACCGCTCATCTACCGTGATCGAATCCTCATGGACGTTCCGCCAGCGAAGCCCCACCAGTTCACTTGCCCGCAACCCTGTGTAGACCGCAACGTAAACCATGGTTGCGTAGGGTTCCTGGATCATGGCGAGCAACCCCGCGAACTGCTCCGGCGTGACATACGGCTTTGACCGCTTCCCCTTTTTCGGGAAAAGACCTAAATCGAGAAACAAACAAAGCGAGTACCGTTTCGGCGGTGCTTGCGTGGTTTCCCCTGTCAGATGAGGCTTACGGGACCGCGCTGAAAGGAGGAAGAGCGCGGTCCCGTTCCCGCGCAGGCGTAGGCCAACGCGCGCGGAAACTCTAAGAAACTGTGAATTGGCGCCGGCCCGCCGTGCGCTATCCGTCCGCCACTATTTGCCGGAGCCGACGAGCCGCACGGCCCCGCGAGGGGTTCATGTTGGCCCTCCCCGAATCGGAACGTTCCGGCCCGAGAATTCATTAAGGGCGCGCAGAAGTAGGGATAGAAGGGGGCTGCGCGGAGCGCCGGCTGACCGGGCGCCGATAACCTCGAATTGTCGAGCGGAAAGTCCGGCATCGATCATAGTGGCCAACTTACGACCGTACAATAACCTGTAGACGGGGAAAAGCGGGATGCGTTCATGCGGCGAATTGGCTGTAACGGAATGAAACGGCGGGAGTAAAAAATGTTATCAAAATCTGTGGCTGATAACGGTTTGCTCCGTTTCGCGGCCTAGCGGTGCTGGGGGATAGGGCGAGAGCCGGAGGCCGCGAAATGGAGCAAACCTTTATCAGCCTCCGAACTCCCGATGTCGTGGAATTTGCGTTGAGCCAGTTTCGGCGGCGAGCGGGTGGGACAGACCATCGTTTTTCGTGGTCTGTCGGCCCCTCGCCAGGCCCTAACAGCCTGACAGACGACAAAAAACGATCG
>Ga0182016_10000410_pt1 | contig 53682 bp, 54 predicted proteins | sample 712S2MmetaG_FD_120491 | JGI IMG/M metagenome (GOLD analysis project Ga0182016, IMG submission 120491) | Permafrost microbial communities from Stordalen Mire, Sweden - 712S2M metaG | ecosystem: Environmental > Terrestrial > Soil > Wetlands > Permafrost | place: Sweden: Stordalen | collected...
GGGGTCGAGGTCGGCCACGAAGGCACCCAGCAGCCCGGTGAGGGTGGCCACCTGCGAGGTGAGGCCGGGGGAGGCAGGCGCAGTGGAGTGATCCGACGCCATGGGGGACATCGTTGCCGGGGGGTGTGACAAGGGGCCGTATCCTGGTCGGATGGTCATCGATGCGGGAGCCGACGGGAGCGGGCGCGCCCCCTCCGGCGCGCCGGACGGCGCCGACGCCGTGCCCCGCACCTTCCACATCCGCACGTTCGGGTGTCAGATGAACGAGCACGACTCCGAGCGCCTGGCCGGCGCCCTGGTGGCGGACGGCCTGGTGGCGACCGCAGACATGGAGTCCGCCGATGTCGTGGTGTTCAACACGTGCTGCATCCGGGAGAACGCCGACAACAAGTTCTACGGGCACCTCGGCAATCTCAAGGCACTGCGGGAGAGCCGACCCGACATGCAGATCGCCGTGGGGGGCTGCCTCGCGCAGATGGACCGGGAGAAGATCCGCGAACGGGCCGGCCACGTCGACGTGGTGTTCGGGACCCACAACCTGACCGATGCGCCGGCACTGCTGCGGCGGGCGTCCGCCGAAGGTCCCCTCGTCGAGATCCTCGACGATCCCGCGCCCGTCGGGGAGCCCACGGCTGCGGACCAGCAGACCGCCGCCCTGGCCGCCGTCCGGGACCTGCCCTATGCCGCCTGGGTGACCATCCAGATGGGATGCGACAACTCCTGCGCCTACTGCATCGTCCCCGCGGTGCGCGGACCCGAGGTGTCGCGCCCGATGGCCGACCTGGTGGCCGAAGTGGCGGAGCTGTCCCGGCGGGGGGTCACCGAGGTCACGCTGCTGGGGCAGAACGTCAACTCCTACGGTCGGGACATCACCCGCCGGCGGCCACTCTTCGGTGACCTCCTACGGGCCGTGGGCGCCGTCGACGGGATCCGACGGGTGCGGTTCACCAGCCCGCACCCGAAGGACCTGCGACCCGAGGTCATCGCGGCGATGGCGGAGACTCCGGAGGTCTGCAACCACCTCCACCTTCCCCTGCAGTCGGGGAGCGACGCCGTCCTGGTCGCCATGCGCCGGGGCTACTCGGCCGATCGCTACCTGGACCGGCTGGCGGCGGCACGATCCGCGGTCGAGGACCTGGCGGTCACCACGGACCTGATCGTCGGGTTCCCCGGGGAGACGGAGGCCGACTTCGAGCGCACGCTGGAGGTGACGGCCGAGGCGGAGTTCGACAGCGCGTACACGTTCGTGTTCTCGCCCCGGCCCGGCACGCGGGCCGCAGGCATGGAGGACCGCTTCCTGCCCGTCGAGGTGACGGCTGAGCGCATGGAGCGTCTCCGGGCCGTGGTGGAGCGTTCGGCGCTCCGCAAGCACGGAGCGAGAGTCGGGCGGGTCGAAGAGGTGGTGGTCGAGGGACCGTCGAAGCGGGACCCGTCGGTGACGACCGGCCGCACCGCCCAGAACAAGCTCGTCCACTTCGCCGCACCCGACGGACGTCCGCCGGCGAGCGGTTCCATTGCCCTGGTGACGGTGACCGGCGCCGCCCGCCACCACCTGACCGGCGACCTCGTCGAGGTGACCGCCCGACCGTCGTACCGGGTGCGCATCCCCGTCACCGCCGGCTGATCGGTGGCGGTCGCCCTCGTCGGGCCCACGGCCTCGGGCAAGTCGGCGATCGCCCTGGCCGCCGCCCGTACCGCCCGCTCGGGGGGAACGCCCGTCGAGCTGGTGTCCGTCGACTCCATGGCCGTCTACCGGGGCATGGACATCGGAACGGCCAAGCCGTCGGCTGCCGTTCGTTCCGAGTTTCCCTACCATCTCCTCGACCTGGTGGAGCCGGACGAGGAGTACACGGTGACCCGGTTCCAGGCGGACGCCCGAAGTGCGCTCGAGGGGATCGCGGCGAGAGGCTCGGTCGCACTGCTGGTGGGAGGGACAGGGCTCTACCTGCGGGCGGTCACCGACGACCTGACGTTCCCGGGGCGGTTTCCGGCGGTGGCGGAGGAGCTGACCACCGGGCTGGATGCCCTCGGCCCGCCGGGGAGCACGGCCCGGTCGGACGGCTGTGCCGGACTCCACGCCCGACTGGCGGACCTCGACCCGGCGGCCGCAGCGCGCATCGAGCCGGGCAACGAACGACGCCTGGTCCGGGCCCTCGAGGTCACGCTCGGGTCGGGCCGGCCCTTCTCGTCGTTCGGCCCCGGTCTCGAGCGGTACCCACCGGCCCGTGCCGACCTCCTGGGAATCCGGTGGGGAGCGGACGAGTCGGACCGGCGGATCGGCGAGCGGTTCGCGCGCCTCCTCGACGACGGGTTCCTCGAGGAGGTCCGCAAGCTCGCCGACCGACCGGCGGGCCTGTCGCGCACCGCCCGCCAGGCCCTGGGCTACCGGGAGCTGCTCCGCCACGTGGAGGAAGGTGTGCCGTTGACCGAGGCCGTGGACGAAGCGGTCCGTCGCACCCGAGCCTTCGCCAAGCGCCAGCGGGCCTGGTTCCGTCGGGACCCCCGCATCGACTGGGTCGACCCCGACGACGACCCGGCGGCGGCGGTCGTGGCCGCGATCCAACGGGAGGCGGACGGGGAGGGACGCGAACGGCTCCGGTCGACCCGGATCGCGGCGGGTCCGGACGAATGAGAGACTGTGGGGAAACACCATGACCACCACTCCTCCCGACACCAACTTCCTCCGGTTCACCAAGCACCACGGTGCCGGCAACGACTTCCTGGTCCAGATCGATCCCGACGGGTGCGGCCCCCTGCCCGCCGACCTGGTGCGGGCCCTGTGCGACCGGCGCTTCGGCGTCGGAGCCGACGGGGTGATCCGGGTGCAGGACGGCCGGGGCGCGGCCGATCTGACGATGGTGCTGCAGAACGCCGACGGCCGGGAGGCCGAGATGAGCGGCAACGGGATGCGCTGCCTGGCCCAGGCGGCCGTCCTGAGCGCACTCGTCTTCCCGCCGGCCTTCACCGTCGCCACCGCAGCCGGGATCAAGTCGGTGCACTACCTCGAGGGCGAGCACGTCCACTCCGCCGAGGCGACGGTCGGCCTGGGTCGGGCCGAGCTCGGTGAGGACCAGCCCCAGAAGTTCCTCGACCGGAAGGTGCGGACCGTCGACATGGGCAACCCGCACCTCGTGATGTTCGGACCGGACCTCGACGACCTCGACGTGGTCGGCATCGGTAGCCAGCTCCAGTCGGTCTACGAGGGTGGCATCAACGTCGAATTCATCGCCTCGGGGGAGGAGCCCGACCAACTCGAACTGCGGGTGTTCGAGCGGGGCGTCGGCGAGACCCAGGCCTGCGGCACCGGAAGTGCGGCCGCGGCCGCGGCCGCGCAGAGCTGGGGGCTCGTGGGCACCGAGGTCGACGTGCACAATCCCGGCGGCATGCTGCACGTCTCGCTGACCGGCGACGAGATCCTCCTGCGTGGCCCGGTGCACCGCGTCGCATCGGTCGTGGTCGACCCGGCCGCGGTGCTGGCCGGCGCCCGCCCGGTTCCGTCAGCGGACTCGGCTGCATGACGCGTCGCCACCCGGTCGGTGTCGTATCTGCTCGGCCGACGTCGCGCGGGCCCGGGTGTCCCGCACCGTGCGCCCGCCGCCCATGAAGGTACACATCACGATGAGCGGGCCGGGATGAGTCCGACCGAATCGGCATTCACCGACACCCTCATCTCGAGGGAGTTCCGGGAGCGCATCATCCTGGTGGGCGTGACGTTCCCGGGGGGCACCCAGGCGGCCACCGAGGCCGGTCTGGACGAGCTGGAGCGCCTGGTCGACACGGCCGGCGCGGATGTCGCCGGACGGATCGTGCAGCGGCGCCCGGCCCCCGACCCGGCCACCTACGTCGGCCGGGGCAAGGCGGAGGAGCTCCTGCAGCTCTGCCTCGAGGTCGATGCCGACACGGTCGTCTTCGACGACGACCTCTCGCCGGCCCAGCAGCGGAACCTGGAGAAGATCCTCGGTCGCACCGCCATCGACCGCACGGCCGTCATCCTCGACATCTTCGCCCAGAACGCCCGTACTCCCGAGGGGCGGGCGCAGGTGGAGTTGGCCCTGTTGCGGTACCGGTTGCCGAGGCTGCGCGGGCGTGGCCACTCGCTGAGCCAGCAGGCCGGTGGCATCGGCACCCGTGGACCCGGCGAGACCCAGCTCGAGGTCGACCGCCGCCGGCTGCTGCAGCGGATGAGCCGGCTCGAGGCCGACCTGCGGCAGCTCGACCGGACACGCCGGGTGCAACGGCGGGGACGCCAGCGCGGCCGCCAGCGCACCGTGTCACTGGTGGGGTACACCAACGCCGGCAAGTCGACGCTGCTGAACCGTCTGTGCGAGTCCGACGTCCTCGTCGAGAACCGCCTCTTCTCCACGCTCGACCCGAGGACCCGCAGGTTCGACCTCCCGGGCGGCGAGACGGTGCTCCTGACCGACACGGTCGGGTTCGTGCGCAAACTTCCCCATCAGGTGGTCGAAGCCTTCCGGTCCACCCTCGAAGTGGTGCTCGAGACCGATCTCATCGTCCACGTGGTCGACGGGTCGGCCCCCGATCTCGAGGGCCAGATCGACGCCGTCCACGCCGTGCTCGCGGAGATCGGCGCGGACACGCTGCCGGAGCTGCTGGTGGTCAACAAGGCGGACGCGCTCGGGACCGGCGACGACGCCGAAGGGGTGGAGGCGAAGCGGCTGTTGGACGCGCACCCCGGATCGGTGCTCATCTCGGCTCGGACGGGGCAGGGGATCGACGAGCTCCTCCTGGCCATCGGTGACCGCCTCCGGGTGGGGGACCGGGTGGTCGAGCTGGAGATCCCCTGGGCGCGGGGCGACGTACTCGCCGCTGTCCACCGTGAGGGGGAGATCGTCGGCGAGGAGGCCGGCGACACCGGGGCCCGGATCCAGGTCGTGCTCGACGACGCCGGTCGGGCCAGATTCGCCGAGTTCCTGGCCTCGTGAGCGTGCCGGACGGGCGCCGGCCCGGGACGAGAAGCGTGACATGACCGCACGATCCACCGGGACGACGGGACGGACGGCGGACGGGGGTGCACCGGCCGGCTTCGCCCCGCCGCCCTACCCCTACGAGCGCCTCAACGGGGCCAAGGCCGCGGCGACCGCCCGGTTCGAGGGTCGAGGTGGTCTGGTGGACTGCTCCATCGGCACCCCGTGCGACCCGCCGCCACCCGAGGTCCTGGAGGCCATGGCCACCTCCGACGCCGAACGCGGCTACCCGACCTCACCCGGGTCGCCGGAGTACCGGCGGGCCGCCGCCGACTGGATGCGGCGGCGCTTCGGTGTCGTCGTCGACCCCGAGCGGGCGGTCGCCGCCTGTGTCGGCACCAAGGAGTTCGTGGCCACGACGGCCCAGTTCCTGCACCTGCGCCGACCGGACCGCGACACCGTCCTGTACCCGTCGGTGTCCTACCCGACATACGCCATGGGGGCGACGCTCGCCGGGATCCGATCGGTGGCGGTTCCCGAACTGCCGGGCGGAGGGCTCGACCTCGACGCCGTCGACCCGGCGGACATCGACCGGGCACTGCTGCTGTGGACGAATTCGCCCGCCAATCCCACCGGTCACCTCACCGATCTGGCCCGGGCGGCGGCCTGGGGACGCGTCCACGGCGTGCCCGTGTTCTCGGACGAGTGCTACGCCGAGTTCACGTGGGAGGGACCGCCGCGCACGATCCTGGAGTCGGGGGGCGACGGCGTGGTGGCGGTGCACTCGCTGTCCAAGCGGTCCAATCTGGCCGGCGTCCGGGCCGGCTTCTACGCCGGCGACCCCGACCTGGTCACCTACCTCCTCGACGTCCGGCGACATGCCGGACTCATGGTGCCGGGACCCGTCCAGGCCGGCGCGGTCGTGGCATTTGAGGACGACTCCCACGTCGACCGGCAGCGTGCCGCCTACCGGGACCGCCTGGCGTTCCTGGCCGACGCCCTCGCCCTGGCGGGTCTGCCCGTCGCCCAGCCGGCCGGCGGCTTCTACCTCTGGCTGCCCGTGCCGGACCGCTTCTCCGACGGCTGGGACCTGTGCGACTGGCTGGCCCGGGAGGCGGGCCTCCTGGTCAGTCCCGGTGAGCTCTACGGTCCGGAGGGGAGCGGACACGTCCGGGTGGCGGTGGTGCAGCCCCTCGACCGGCTGGAGCAGGTGGCCGAGCGACTCGGTTCCGTGGGCTGACAGGGACCGCAGCGCGCCGGCGGGCACGGGCCGGGGAGCCGCTGCGGTTCGGCATCGCCGTGGTTCGGCGACCCGGAGGTCCGGCGGTGCGGTGGAGGTCCGGTGAGGCGACCCGTACGGGGAACCGTACGGCGGGACCCGGCCAGGGCGGGCGGTAACGTCTCCACCCATGGCTGACGACGCATCGACCGACGACCGGACCGACCCCGCCCCGACCACGGTGCACGCCGAGTTGGTGGGGCAGGTCGAGGAGCTGTGGGACCGGTCGACGGAGCTGTCCCCCGCGGACGGTGACGCGCTGGCGGTCGTGACCGCCGCCATCGACCTGCTCGACTCCGGCGAGGCCAGGATCGCCGAGGTCGACCCGGTGACCGACCAGGTCGTCGTCCACCAGTGGCTGAAGCACGCCATCCTGCTCCTCTTCAGACTGCGCTCGATGGAGACGATCGAGGCGGGTCCGTTCGAGTTCGCCGACAAGCTCCCGTTGAAGCGCGACTACGAGGCGGCCGGTGTGCGGGTGGTCCCGGGGGCGTCGGCCCGGTGGGGCTCCTACCTGGCGCCGGGGGTGATCTGCATGCCCAGCTACGTGAACATCGGTGCCCGGGTGGGCGCGGGCACCATGGTCGACACGTGGGCCACGGTGGGGTCCTGCGCGCAGATCGGTGCGCAGGTCCACCTGTCCGGTGGCGTGGGCATCGGTGGCGTCCTGGAGCCGGCGCAGGCCGCACCGGTCATCATCGAGGACGAGGTCATGATCGGCAGCCGGGCGATGATCACCCAGGGCGCCCGGGTCGGACGGGGCTCGGTGGTGGGGGAGGGTACGATCCTCAACCCGTCGATCCCGGTGATCGACGCCGAGACGGGCGACGAGCTCGGCCGTGGACACGTACCCCCGTGGTCGGTGGCCGTCCAGGCCTCGCGTCGCCGCGAGTTCCCCGGCGGCGAGTTCTACCTCCCGTGCGTGCTCGTGCTGCGGCGCCTGACCGAAGGGCAGCGGCACGACAAGGCGCAGCTCAACGACATCCTGCGCACCCACGGGGTGGCGATGTGACCGCCGCCAATCCGGACGGGCTGCTGGGCCTGGCCACGGCGCTCGTGGGCATCCCGTCCGTGAGCCATCACGAGCAGGTCATGGCCGACGCCGTGCAGTCGGCGCTCGAGCTCTGCCCGTGGCTCGACGTCGAGCGGGTGGGGGACAACGTCGTGGCCCGAACGCGGCTCGGGCGCGACCGGCGCGTCCTGCTGGCCGGTCACCTGGACACCGTCCCGCCGGTGGGCGGCAACGACGTCCCCCGACTCGAGGACTCGACGCTCTACGGGGTCGGCGCCGCGGACATGAAGGGCGGGCTCGCCGTCTTCCTCCACCTGGCCGGGAGGCTGCCCGAGCCGGCGGTGGACGTGACCTGGTGCTTCTACGCGACCGAGGAGGTCGCCGCCGAGTTCAACGGGCTGCGCCAGCTGTGGGACGAGCGCCCCGACCTCGTCGCCGCTGACGCCGCCATCCTGGGCGAGCCCACCGGAGGTGTCGTCGAGGCCGGCTGCCAGGGAACCCTCCGGGTCCGGATCCGGCTGGCGGGGGCCCGGGCCCACACGGCCCGTCCCTACGCCGGGCGGAACGCCGTCCACCGCCTGGCCCCACTGTTGACGGCCGTGGCCGGGTACGGGGGGCGTCGTCCCGTCATCGACGGGTGCGAGTACGCCGAGCAGCTGCAGGCGGTGTCCGTCGAGGGTGGGGTGTCGGCGAACGTCGTGCCCGACGAGGCGACCGTCGTGCTCAACCACCGCTTCGCGCCCGACCATGACGGGGCGGAGGCCGAGTCGGCCATCCGGGAACTGCTCGCCCCCCACCTCGACGCGGGCGACCACTGGGAACTGGTCGACGTCGCCCCCGGCGCCCCCCCTTCGCTCGACCACCCGGTGCTGGCCGCGCTCGTCGCATCGACGGAGGCCGCGCCACGGGCCAAACTGGGTTGGACCGACGTGTCGACGTTCTGGGCCCACGGCGTTCCGGCCGCGAACTTCGGTCCGGCCGACCCGCTCCTCGCCCACACGCCGGGTGAGCACGTGAGCGGGCAGGAGCTCCTGGACGCGGCGACCGCGCTCGAGGCGCTCCTCCGGGACGGGGTCTGACGACCGGCCCGGGGACGTGCGTGGGTAGGGTCCGTCCATGACTCTCACCACGCGCCGGCTCGGTGCCAGCGGGCCCGTCGTCTCCGTCGAGGGACTGGGCTGCATGGGCATGAGCGAGTTCTACGGCCCCGGCGACGAGGCCGGGTCGATCGCCACGATCCACCGGGCGCTCGAACTCGGCGTGACGTTCCTCGACACGTCCGACATGTACGGCCCCTATGTCAACGAGGAGCTCGTCGGACGGGCGATCAGCGGTCGGCGCGACGAGGTGGTGGTGGCCACCAAGTTCGGGATCGTCCGCACCGACGATCCGGCCGTCCGGTTCGTCCGGGGGGACGCGGCGTACGTGCGCGAGGCCTGCGAGGGCTCGCTCCGCCGACTCGGCGTCGACCACATCGACCTCTACTACCAGCACCGGACCGACCCCGCCGTCCCCATCGAGGAGACCGTGGGGGCGATGGCCGACCTCGTCGCCCAAGGGAAGGTCCGGTACCTCGGGCTCTCCGAGGCCGGCCCCGACACCCTGCGTCGCGCCGTGGCGGTGCATCCCATCGCCGCGCTGCAGAGCGAATGGTCGCTGTGGAGCCGGGACATCGAGGACGCCGTGGTGCCCACCGCCCGGGAACTCGGGATCGGCGTGGTGGCCTACAGCCCGCTCGGACGCGGCTTCCTGACCGGTCAGTTCACCTCACCGGCCGATCTCCCCGACGGGGACTTCCGGAAGCACCTGCCCCGCTTCAGCGGCGACAACTTCGACCGCAACCTGGTGCTGGTCGACCGGGTCCGGGAACTGGCCGCGGCAAAGGGCTGCACGCCCGGCCAGCTGGCCCTGGCCTGGGTCCTGGCGCGGGGTGAGGACGTGGTGCCCATCCCGGGCACCAAGCGCCGCCCGTACCTGGAGGAGAACGTGGCCGCCGCCGACCTGGTGCTGGAACCGGCGGAGCTGGCGTCCATCGACGAGGTGTTCCCACCGGACCAGGAGTTCGGGGACCGCTATCCGGACATGCGCTCGATCGGGATCACGACGCCCCGGGCCTGAACCTCCGGCACCGGGAGGGGACGACCGGTACGTCCGGTCGGGGTGTGAGACGGCCCGACCGGACGTACCCGAGGTCGGGATGGTGGGGTTCGGGTGGACGTCGGCGGAACGGAACCCCGGGAGATCAGAGTCGACGCATCACCGTGACGACCTTGCCGAACACGGTCACCTCGGAGGCGTCGAAGACCATGGGGGAGAGCCGCTCGTTGGCCGGGGTGAGCACCACCTTGCCGTCGTGGGTGGAGAACGTCTTGACGGTGGCCTCCTCGTCGGGGATCCCGGCCACCACGATCTCGCCCGCCTGCGCCTCGGTCTGCTGGCGGACGACCACGAAATCGCCGTCGACGATCCCGGCGTCGACCATCGAGTCACCCTTGACGCGGAGCATGAAGAGCGTGCCGGTCCCCGTGAAGTCCTCCGGGAGCGGGTACAGCTCCTCGATGTTCTCCTGGGCCAGCACCCCGGTACCGGCGGCCACCTCGCCGACCAGCGGGACGTGCCGCAGGGGCCGGGAGTCCATGATCACCTTCGACGACGGGTCGTAGCAGACCTCGATCGCCCGGGGCTTGGTCGGGTCGCGGCGCAGGTAGCCCTCACGCTGGAGGACGGCGAGGTGGGCATGCACGGTGGAGGAGGAGGTGAGGCCCACCGACTCGCCGATCTCGCGGACCGACGGCGGGTACCCGCGATCGCGGACCGACTCGGAGATGCAGTCGAGGATCTGCTTCCGCTTGGTGCTCAGTACCTGGGCCATGTGGTCCCTCCGCTGTCCGGTCGTGTCACACCCTCGTGCGAACGTCTGTTTGCATGAAAGTAGCCCTGGTGGGACGACAAAGCAAACATCTGTTCGAAGAATCCATTGACACCGAACAGGTGTTCGTGGTGGGATGTCGCCATGGCGAACAGAGGTTCGATGCACGGAACGGTCCGGACCATCGACCCGCCGGTGTCACACCCGTCGCCTACAACGTTCCGCATGACGGATCCGACGACACGGTCGACCACAGGAAGGACTTCCCGATGACGGCGCTTCTCACAGCATCCCTCCCGGAGTACCTCGACGAGCCGACCCTCCCGGGGCGCCCTGAACTCCGACTGGTTCAGGCACCCGAGCGCCGGGGCCTCCGCTACCGAACGACCGAGGACGACGACGGATGGGGCGCGGACAGTGTGCGTGTGCCCCGACGTCGTGTCCCGGTCCAGGTCCGGCGTCGCCGGACCATCCTGGCGACGATGGGCCTGGCGCTGGCCCTCCTCGCTCTTCCGCTGGGTGGATCCGGTGGCGCCTCCCACACCACCGGATCCACCTCGGCGGCCCAGATCCACGGGTCGTCCTACACCGTTCGTGCCGGCGACACGCTGTGGTCCATCGCCGAGCGGGTCGACCCGTCCGGCGACCCCCGGCCGCTGGTTTCGCAGATGGCGTCGGAGCTGGGCAGCTACAACGTCGTGCCCGGTGAACTCGTGACCATCCCCTGAAGCGGTCGACACCGTAGGCGGCCGATATCCGCGACGACCGCCACCGGAGGACACTCCCGTGGGCACTAGCCTCGACTCCGTGCGTTGTCCCTGGTGCCTGGCCGACGACGATCGGGTCGTGGATTCGAGGGTGGCGGAGGACGGAGCTGCCATCCGTCGCCGTCGCGAGTGCTCCGGGTGTGGGCATCGCTACACCACGTTCGAGCGGATCGACGAGATCCCGCTCATCGTCGTCAAGCGGTCCGGTATCCGCCAGCCGTTCGACCGGGCCAAGCTCATCGACGGCCTGCGAGCGGCAACGAAGAACCGGCCGGTCACCGAGGACCAGCTCGAGGTCGTCGCCAGGGACGTGGAGGACGAGCTCCGGGAGACGGGTTGGGAGTCGACCTCCGAGCAGGTGGGCCTGGCCGTGCTCGAATACCTGCGCGTCGTCGACGAGGTGGCCTACCTCCGGTTCGCCAGCGTCTACAAGGGATTCGAGGGTGTCGACGACTTCCGCCGCGAGGTGGGGCTCCTCACGAAGACCACGGCGCCGAAGCGTCCCGGTGCCTGACGCGTGGCCGAGCTCCTGACCGAGGTGCCGGGGGTCGCCCTGGCCATCTACGCCCACCCGGACGATCCGGACGTGTCCTGCGGCGGCACCCTGGCCGCATGGGCCGCAGCCGGATGCCAGGTGCACACCCTGATCTGCACCGACGGGGGGAAGGGCACGGCCGATCCGTCACGTGATGCGGCCGACCTCGTGCGGGACCGTGCCGCGGAGGCGGCGTCCGCCGCCGCCGCCCTCGGGATCCAGGGCCAGGAGCACCTGGGCTTTCCGGATGGTGGCCTCACCGATGACGAGACCTTCCGCGGCACGCTGGTGGCCGTGGTCCGTCGCCTCCGTCCGGACGTCGTGCTGTGTCCCGACCCCACCGCCGTGTTCTTCGGGCAGGACTACTTCAACCACCGGGACCACCGGATCACGGGGTTCGCCACCCTCGACGCCGTGGCGCCCGCGGCGGCCATGCCCCTCTACTTCCCCGATGCGGGCCCGGCCCACCAGGTGTCGACCGTGCTGTTGTCGGGAACCCTCGAACCGGACGTGTGGGTGGACATCTCGACGACCGTCGACCGCAAGGGTGAGGCCGTCGCCTGCCACCGCAGCCAGTTCCCCGACGGCGAAGAATGGGCCGGCACGGCCGTCCGGCTGGCGGCGGAGGACGCGGGTCGCCAGGCCGGGGTGCCGTGTGCCGAGGGGTTCCGGAGACTGCGCCTCGGGGGGTGACCGCGGTGCCCCCTCCGGATCCCGGCCGCGGCGAGGGTGGACCGGCAGCGTCCCACCGGGTGATCCTGCACGTCGACATGGACTCGTTCTTCGCGTCCGTGGAGGTGCGGGACGATCCGTCGCTGGCCGGTCGCCCGGTCATCGTGGGCGGGAGCGGTGGTCGCGGTGTGGTGGCCGCGTGCACGTACGAGGCCCGCATGTTCGGTGTCCACTCGGCCATGCCGTCGTCGGTCGCCCGGAGGCTGTGCCCCGACGCGGTGTTCCTCGACGGCAGGTTCCACCGCTATGTCGAGGAGAGCCGGCACCTCCACGCCGTCCTGACGTCCTACACCCCACTGGTCGAGGGGATCTCGCTCGACGAGGCCTTCCTCGACGTGAGCGGAGCCGTGCACCTGTTCGGGTCCGGGGTGACCGTGGGCCACGAGATCCGGCTCCGCGTCCGCGAGGAGATGCAACTCGAGTGCTCCGTGGGGGTCGGCCGATCGAAACTGATGGCGAAACTGGCATCGAAGGCGGCCAAGCCCCGGGCGTCCCGATCCGGGATCGAGCCCGGACCCGGGGTCGTGGAGGTGGCGGCCGACGGCGAACTGGACTTCCTGCACCCGCTGCCCGTCCGGGCGCTCTGGGGGATCGGTCCCGTGACCGAGAAGCGGCTGCTGGCGCTCGGCGTCACGACGGTGGGGGAGCTGGCCGGGATGTCGCCCGAGGGGCTCGAACGCTACCTGGGCGTGGCGGCGGGGCGCCACCTGTCGGAGCTGTCCCGGGCGATCGACGACCGTCCCGTCGTCCCCGAGCAGGAGGCCAAGTCGATCGGGCACGAGGAGACGTTCGCATCGGACCTCTGGGACATCGACGACCTGCACCGACGGCTCCAGCGCATGGTCGACGCCTCGGCCACCGCCCTGCGACGGGCGGAACGGGCCGCACGGACGGTGACCGTGAAGCTGCGCTTCGGCGACTTCACCCAGGTCACCCGGTCCCACACGCTCGACGGCCCGGTCGACGCGACGCCGGCCATCGGTGCGGTGGCCGACGCCCTGCTCGAGAGCGTCGACCTCGCCAGAGGTGTCCGCCTGCTCGGTGTCAGCCTGTCGGGACTCGTCGACCCGGGCGAGGGCACCCAGCTCCGCCTGGACCTGGACACCCCGCCGACCGGGGCCGGTCCGGTCGGCGGCCCCGGGGGAGTGGAGCGACCCGGCAGCGGTGTCCGGGCCGGACCCGGCACCGTCCGGGACGCCTCCCGGGAGGCCGAGCGCCTCCAGCAGTCCTGGGGGTCGGTCACCTCGGCGGTCGACGCCATCCGGGCCCGCTACGGCGGAAGTGCCGTGGGCCCGGCGTCCCTGGTCACACCGGACGGGATCAAGGTGCGCCAGCGGGGCGAGGCCCAATGGGGACCGTCCCGACCGGACGAGCCCCCGGCCCGGGACGGCCCCCGGAGGGACGCCCCGGACGGCGCATAGGCCGGGTCCGGGCCCCCGCTCCCGGAGTCCGGGCGGGTGCTCGGGATCCCCGGGACGAGGGCGATCGGGCCGAACGTCACAAGGGACTTGAGAACTCCGGGAAAACAGCCGACAACCTGTAGCATGGAAGACGTGGTTGCACGACCCCTGGAGGACCCGTCCGGCGCACCGTGGGGCGCCGTGCGCTCAGGCTCCGCATGCGCGAGGATGGTGCAGGTGGTGACAGCCTTGGCTGACGAGAGGTGGAGGGGACAAGACGGTGCCGCTCTCTGAGCACGAACAGAGGATCCTGCACGAGCTGGAGCAGTCCCTCTACCAGGAAGATCCTGACTTCGCCGAGCGGGTGCGCTCGGAGACCGTCTACCGCCACGCCGGCCGGTACTGCATCTGGTCGGCCCTGGTCTTCGTAGCTGCACTGGTCTTCATGTTCTTCACGTTCGCCTCCAACCTGGCGCTCGGCTTCGTCGGCGTCGTCATCATGTTCCTGTCGGGGGTCGTGTTCGCCAACAACGCCCGGCGGATGGGCAAGGCCGGGATCGACGACCTGTCCCGATCCCTCCACACCCGCAGTATCAACAATCCGGTCCACGATCCCCGTGACTGGATCCGTGGGCGCTTCCACCGCGACGACTGAACCTCCGGCAGGCGACGTCGGCGTTCCAGGCGCCGATGGCCTGCCGTCACCTGACGCCGACCCGTCCCCGGCGGTCGGTGCACCTGCAGGATCCCCTGCGACGGCTCCCGTCCTCGCCGTCGACATCGGCGGGACGAAGATGGAGGCGGGGATCGTCACCAGTGACGGCCGCATCCTCGATCGGGCCCGCATCGCCACGCCCGGATCCACCGATCCCGAGAAGGTGTTCGACGCGCTGGCGTCGGTCGTCACCGAAGTCCTCGGCCGGGCGGTGTCGCCTCCCGCCACCTGTGGTGTCGGGTGCGGTGGCCCGATGGAAGCCGGTGGCCGGACGGTGAGTCCACTCAACATCCACGCCTGGCGTGGGTTCCCCCTCCGCTCCCGCCTGGCGGAACTGGTCGGGATGCCGGTGGCCGTCGACAACGACGCCAAGGCCCTCGCCCTCGGTGAGGGGTGGGTCGGCGCGGCCCGGGGCTGCGACGACTACCTGGCCATGGTGGTGTCGACCGGTGTCGGCGGAGGCATCGTGCTCGACGGTCGGTTGCTGGACGGCACCGGTGGCAATGCCGGTCACATCGGCCATCTCGTGGTCGAACCCAAGGGACGTCCCTGCGTGTGCGGGGGTCGGGGGTGTCTCGAGGCGGAGGTGTCGGGCACGGCGATCGCCGCGATGACCGGCAAGCCGCCCGCCGACGCCGACCTCGGCCTGCGCCGCCACTGCGGCACACTGGTCGGACGGGCGGTGGCGTCGGTGGCCTGCCTGCTGGACCTCCAACTCGCGGTGGTCGCCGGATCGGTCGCCCTGGGGTTCGGCGACGACTTCTTCGATGCCGCCGACGACGAGCTCCGGCTCCGGTGCGGGCTCGACTTCGCACGGGCCACCCGCATCGAGCCGGGTGGCCTCGGTGGCGACGGCCCCCTCGTCGGCGCAGCTGCCGTCGCGCGGCGCGGCCACGACCGGTCGTCCGCGGGAGCACCCGGCATCGACCGGCGGGCGGGGGATACCCCGGCGCCCGTCGGGCCCACCCCCGTCATGGGGGAGGATGGTCGGTGATGGAACCCGCCCCACCCGCCCGCTCCACCGGACACGACTTCGCGGTGCTGGCCGGGGCCGTGATCCGTCGGCCCGACCTCTGGTGGACCGCCCTGGGGGAACTGCGGCGCATGGCCCCCCGTCTCTGGTGGCGGACTCCACCGCACCTCCCCCTGCCCGACCGGGGTCTCTGGGAGTTCCGGATGGTGACGGCCTACGGCCGTCCGGATGCCGTCCCGGACCGCCGGGACGTGGTCACGTTCCTCGAGTGGTGCCGGGCCACCGCCGCCGGCACGCCGCGGCCGGGCGGGCACGGGTAGGACCCGATGGACCGCCCGACCTTCCGCCCGCCCCCCACGGTCCACGCGTCCGGTGCGGCGCCACCCGGCCGGGCCGACGGGAACGGGACGGTGCGGTCGCCGGTCACGTCGACTCGCCGGGCGCTGGTGCTCAACGCCACGTTCGAGCCGCTGGGCATCGTGTCGTCACGGCGGGCGGTCCTCCTGGTGCTCGACACCAAAGCCGAGTTGCTCCACGCCACCGAGCGGGTGTTCCGGGCCGAGCGGGTGACCGTGCCCGAACCCTCCGTCGTCCGCCTGATCCGGTACGTGAAGGTGCCCTACAACTACCGGGTGGCGGTCAACCGTCGGACGGTCTTCGCCCGCGACGGCGGCAAGTGCCAGTACTGCGGCGCGTCGGCGGAGAACCTCGATCACGTGATCCCTCGCAGCAAGGGGGGTCCGCACACGTGGGAGAACGTGGTGGCCGCCTGCCGTCCCTGCAACACCCGCAAGGAGGACCGCCTGCCCCACGAGGCCGGCATGGTCCTGCGCTCCACGCCCGCGGCACCCCGGCACCGGGTGCAGCTCCTCGCCCTGTGCGGCAACACCAGCGACGACTGGGCCGACTACCTCGGCGCCGACGTGGTCGCCGGTCGACAGCTGACCGCCTGAACGGTCCGCGGACCCCGCACCGGACGGATCCGTGGTGCCGGCCCCCGGTGCGTGCCGGGGAGCCGGCTGTGCGGGGCCGGTGAAAGACTGACGACGTGCCGGACCCGTGGGAGATCGACGAACGCCTCGAGGCGCCGTCCGCCCTCCACCGGTCGTGGCCGGCGGTCGAGCGGGATCCGGCCCGACGCCGGGTGTCCGTCTGCCGGCCCACGCGTCGGGCGATCGTGTTGGGATCCACCCAACGGCTGACGGTCGTCGACTCCGCGGCCGCCGAGGCCGCCGGCCTCGACGTCGTGCGCCGTCGCTCGGGAGGGGGAGCGGTGCTCGTCACGCCGGACGACCCGGTGTGGGTCGACGTCTGGGTGCCCGTGGACGACCCGCTGTGGACGGCGGACGTGACCGGCGCGTTCGGGTGGCTGGGTTCGGCGTGGGCCGGGGCGCTCGCCCGACTCGGGGCGCCGGACGCCGAGGTGCAGGGCCCCGGGCCGGGTGCCTGCACCCGCTGGTCGTCACACGTCTGCTTCGGCGGCGTCGGCGCGGGTGAGGTGACGGTCGCGCACCGGAAGGTCGTGGGCCTGGCCCAGCGCCGGAACCGCGCGGGCGCATGGTTCCACGGGGCCTGCGTGATGCGGTGGGACCCGTCGCTCCTGCTCGAGGTCCTGGACCTGACGACGGGGGAGCGGTCCGCGGCCGCAGCCGGCCTGGAATCGGCGGTCACCGGTGTGGCCGACGTCCTGGCGGAGCGCTCGTCCACCGGTGGACGGGACGTTCCCGAGCGGGACGACGTGGTGTCGGCGCTGCTCGACTCCCTGCCGTAGCGGTCGGCGTCGGCATCGCTATCCGCGCCGGAGTGGGTATCCGCGCCGGAGTCGGCGCCGGCGCCCATGCCGGGGCCCGTGGACGTCCCCGTGCCCGGGCCCGGGTCGCCCCCGTGTCGTGTTCTGCGGCCGTGCCGGCCACCTGCTGACCGGACGCGCCCGAAGGGGTGCCTCCCGCGCGTACCACTTCGCGCCACGTCCGCCTCCGGGACCCTGACTTCCGTCGGCCGGTCCGGCTGTCCGGTGGGCGGAGCCCTTGGGCCGACTGGACGGCCGGCGCCCGACCGGGGCGCGTGCAGGAGGAGACCGGTTGCGCCCGACCGGGTCCGCTCCGGAGCGGCCGGGCGGTTGCCCCACCGGCCGTCCTGCCGGTGGCATCCGACAGTGGATCTGTGACCTGGGAATTCCCGGGAAGAAGTTGGAGGAAGGTGGTTGACGAGTGGAGGCAAGGGGTTTAGGGTGGAGCGCAGTGGTGTGAAAGGGAGGGGCCCGAATCAGTCGGGTACCAGGCACTGCAGGGAGCGTTGTGGGAGCAAGGTCCAGTGGCACGGTTCTTCGGCAGACACGAGCACTCGCTCGACGACAAGGGAAGGGTGATCCTGCCGGCAAAGTTCCGTACCCATTTCGAGCACGGCGGCTATCTCGCTCCCGAGCAGGACGGCTGCCTGTCGCTGTGGACGCCGGACCAGTTCGAGCTGCAGATGGACGCGATGATGCAGCGCTCCTCGGTCAGCCGGAGCGACCGCAATCTGGTCCGACTCTGGGCCTCCACGTCGCACGAGTTGGAGATCGACCGGCAGGGCCGTATGGCCATACCGGCGAGGCTCCGGGAGTACGCCCATCTGGAGGGGGACGTCCTGGTGCTGGGCGCCATCGACCGGGTGGAGCTGTGGGACCGGCAGACCTGGGAGGAGAAGGTGCTCCCCGAGGAAGCGCGTCTGACCATGGGCGACGACGGCTGAGTGACGCCATGCGACTCCATCTCGTCCGCCACGGTCAGTCCGACACGCAGCGCCGCGCGCTCGGTACCCGCCGACCCCGCCGGGGCACGGCCGCTCTCACCGCGGTCGCTGACCTGTCCGACCCGATCGACTCCACCGGTCCCACCGGCCCTGTCGGCCCGACCGGTCCCACCGGTCCCACCGATCACACGGACCCTATCGACCCGATCGGCCCGATCGGCCCGAGCAACGGGCACGGTTCGGCCCCTGTGCCAGACCGTCCGGACCCGTCCGCCGGGGGAATCGTCGCCGTCCGACGGATCTCCACGTCGCCCCTCCTGCTTTCCGCGGCCGAGCTCGCCGAGCGGGTCGGCCACCCCGCATCACTGCCCCGTCCCACCCCGCTGCAGTCGGGCCAGGCCGCCGCGGCCCGGCACGGCGTCCACATCGAACGTGTCTGGCCCATGCGCAGTCCCTCGACCGGACCACTGGGAGGTTCCTCCTCCGCCTCCTCCCGGTCGGACCGTCGCGGCGCTCCACCCGCACGAATCGTGCCGGTCGAGGGGCTGCGGATGAGCCAGGCCTTTCCCCACGATCCCGTCATGGCCGCCGAGGTCGTCGACCTGCTGGGCACCGTCCCTCCGGGGCTCGTCCTCGACGCCACGCTCGGCGGTGCCGGCCACGCCCGGGCGCTGCTCGAGGCCGATCCGGGCATCACCCTGCTGGGACTCGACCGTGACCCCATCGCCGTGGCCGCCGCCACCGGCGAGCTGGCGGTGTTCGGGAACCGGGCGGTGATCCGCCGGTCGCGCTTCGATTCCCTGGCCGCGGTGGTGCGACAGGTGCAGGACGAACGGGGTACCCCGGAGGACCAGCGGGGACTCACCGGGGCGCTCTTCGACCTCGGCGTCAGCTCGCCCCAGCTCGACGTGGCCGAGCGGGGCTTCTCCTACCGCCGGGACGCCCCCCTCGACATGCGCATGGACCCGACGGTCGGGCGCACCGGAGCCGACGTGGTCAACACCTCCGACGAGGACACGCTCGTCCAGCTCTTCGCCGACAACGGGGAGACCCGGTTCGCCCGGCGCATCGCCCGGGCCATCATCGCCGCACGGCCGGTCACCACCACGGGCCAGCTGGCGGACGTCGTCCGCGAGGCCATTCCCGCGGCCACCCGCCGTACGGGCGGCCACCCGGCCCGCCGGGTCTTCCAGGCCATCCGGATCGCCGTCAACGAAGAGCTCGACCAGCTGCACACCGGGCTGGACGCCGCCCTCCACCTGCTCCGTCCCGGCGGCCGGTGCGTGGTCATCTCCTACCACTCGGGCGAGGACCGGCTGGTCAAGTCGACGTTCACCAGTGCCTCCACGGACGACTGCCAGTGCCCCCCGGGCCTTCCGTGCGTGTGCGGCGCAGATCCGCAGTTCCGCCTGGTCCTACGCGGCTCGCGGAAGCCGACGGACGAGGAGATCGCCCGCAACCGGCGCTCCGAAGCGGCCCGGCTCCGGGTGATCGAGCGGCTTCCGGCGAGCCACGCCTCCTCCACGAGCGGCGAGGTGGCCTGATGGCCCCGCCCGCAACCGGCACAGCACGTCGGGCGACCGCCGCCCCCCAGCCGCGGTCGTCGGCCCGTCGGCCCGCGCTCCGGGTCTTCGAGCCCCAGCCGCGTCGCACCTCCCGCCGACACCTGTCGCGGCGTGGTCACCTGTGGCTGGCCGCCCTCCTCGTGGTGGGCAGTCTGCTGGCCGTCGTGGTGGGGGACACCATGGTGGCGCAGGGCCAGGTGCGCCTGGCCGACCTCCAGTCCGCGATCACCTCCCAGCTGGCGACCCAGAAGGCGGCGCAGACCGAGGTGGCCCAGCTGGCTGCCCCCGAGCGGGTGGTCGCCCAGGGAATCCTGCTCGGCCTGACCGCCCCGGCCCAGGTGGTCGACCTGCCCCAGGTTCCCCTCGACGTCCCGCTGCCGGTACCCGACACCACTCCGCTGCCGGTCGCCCACACGGCCCCGACGGCGTCCACCCACACCGCGGCCGCCACCACCCACACCGCCTCGACCCCCGCCACCACCACAGTCACCACGGCCACGGCATCCACCCGGTGAGCCCCGCCGTCCTCCTCAGTCGGCGCACCCGGGCCATGCGCCTCCTGCTCGTCGTGGTGTTCGTGCTGATGGGCCTGCGCCTGATCCAGGTCCAGGAGTTCAGTCACCAGCACTACGCGGCCCTCTCCCAGGCGCAGCTGACCCAGACGGTGACCGTGCCGCCGGTGCGCGGCGGCATCTACGACCGCAACGGTGAGGTCCTGGCGGAGACGGTCACCCGTCAGACCGTCGTCGCCGACCCGCAGATCATCAAGGACCCGGCCCAGGTCGCCGCCGCCCTGGCGCCCCTGCTCGGTCAGTCGAGCGATACCCTGCGGTCGCTCCTCACCGAGCCGAGCGGATTCGTCTACCTCGCCCACCGGGTGCCGGACGCCACGGCGGCCGCCATCACCAAGCTGGGCCTGAACGGCATCAACCTGGTGCCGGAGGCCCAGCGCGTGGTGCCGGTCGGCCTGCTGGCGGAGCCGGTGGTGGGCACCGTCGGCTGGAACGGGTCCGGCAACTCGGGCATCGAGTACCAGTACCAGTCCACCCTGGCCGGGAAGCCGGGCACGACCGACGTCCTCGAGTCCCCCGACGGGGTGGCGCTGCCGAGCGGTGACCGCTCGACGCCGGCCCAGCCCGGCACGGGCCTGGAGCTCACCCTCGACGAGTCGGTGCAGTACGTGACCGAGCAGGCCCTGGCGTCCGAGATCCTGGCCGCCCACGCCACGGCCGGAACGGCGGTCATCATGGACGTGAAGACCGGCGACATCCTGGCCATGGCCAACCTGACGGCCGACAAGGCCGGAGCGTCGACGGCCACGACGCCGGCGACGACGACCGCCCCGGCCACGCTGACCGCCCACGTGGCGACCACCGCGAACACGTCGGGCCCCACGCTGGTGGCCCAGTCCGACACGCTGCCGGCGGGCGTGTCGGAGGCACCGTCCAACTCGGCGGTCACCCAGGTCTACGAGCCGGGCTCGGTGTTCAAGCTGGTGACCTTCTCGGCCGCCCTGGCCGATGCCGTGGTGACGCCCAGCACCGCACTCACCGTCCCGGCGGCGCTGCCGATGGGCAAGTACACGTTCCACGACGCCGAGGCGCACGGCTCGGTGTCGATGACCGCCACGCAGATCCTGGCCCAGTCGTCGAACATCGGAACGATCGAGGTGGCCGAGGGCCTGGGCGAGTCCCGCCTGCTCAACCAGATCTCCCTCCTGGGCTTCGGCAAGCCGACCGGCCTCGGGATCCCCGGCGAGTCACAGGGCCTCGTGCCCGGTGCCTCGCAGTGGACCGGCACGTCGATCGGATCGACCCCGATCGGCCAGGACGACGCGGTGACCGCCCAGCAGGTGCTCGACGCCTACAACGCCGTGGCCAACGGCGGCGTGTTCGTCTCGCCCCGGCTCATCCGGGCCCGGGTGGGCGCCGACGGGACCGTGACCGGTACGCCGTCCTCCGGCTCGCACCGCGTCATCGACCCCACCACCGACGCGGAGCTGACGGAGATGTTGGAGTCCGTGGTCTCCACGGGTACCGGGACCAGCGCCGGGATCGACGGGTACACGGTGGCCGGCAAGACCGGCACGGCCCAGATCCCCAGCCCGGACCACCTCGGCTACATCCCCGGTGCCTATATCGGCTCGTTCGCCGGATTCGCTCCCGCCCAGCATCCGGTGCTGTCGGCCATCGTGGTCCTCGACCACCCCACGCCGATCTACGGTGGTGCCGTGGCCGCTCCCGTCTTCTCCACGATCATGGCGTACGCCCTCCACCACTACGGCATCCCCACCAGCGCCGCGGCGACGACGGCGGCGTCGAACACGGCGGTGGGCGGCACGGGCAGTGTCACCGTGCCCGCCGGAGCGGTCACGGAAGGCCCCTAGGTGGGTCCGGGCACGCCCGCCACCCCTCCACCAGCGCACTCCTCCCGGAACTCGACGTGGTGACGGTGGCCGACCTCCTCGACGGCGTCGCCGTCCGTGACGTCCGGGGCGACCCGTCGGCGACCCCGGTGACCTCCGTCGAATTCGACAGTCGGAGGGTGGGGGAGGGGGCCCTCTTCTGCTGCGTCCCCGGCGAACTCACCGACGGCCACCGGCACGCCGCCGACGCAGTGGCGCGCGGGGCCCGCTCGCTGCTCTGTGGGCACGTGCTCGACCTCGACGTCACCCAGGTGGTCGTCGAGGTCGATTCGATCCGACCGGCCATGGCCGCGGTGGCCGCCACCTTCTGGGGCCACCCCGCCCGCTCCCTCCAGACCGTGGGTGTGACCGGCACGAACGGCAAGACGACGGTCACGCAGCTGGTCGCCGCCATACTCGGGGCCGCCGGTCGACCCACCGAGGTGATCGGCACGCTGGGCGGGACTCGCACCACGCCGGAGGCGCCCGACCTGCAGATGTACCTGGCCGAGGCGGTGGTGGCGGGCCGACGGGCCGTGGCCATGGAGGTGTCCTCCCACGCGCTCACCCAGCACCGGGTGGACGCCATCCGCTTCGACGTCGCCGTGTTCACCAACCTGAGCCGGGACCATCTGGACCACCACGCCTCCATGGAGGAGTACTTCGAAGCGAAGGCGTCCCTCTTCGTCCCCGAGCGGTGCCGCCACGCCGTGGTGCTGGCCGACGACCCGTGGGGTGCCCGCCTGCTGGAGCGGCTCGACCCGGCCACGACGACCGCCGTCCGACGCGACGAGGCCGACGCGGTGGAGCTGACCGTCGGCGGGGCGCGGTTCGGGTGGCGGGGACGCACGGTGGACCTGCACCTGACGGGCCGGTTCAACGTCGACAACGCCCTGGTGGCCGCGGGGGTCGCCGTGACGTTGGGGGTGGACGAGGACACGGTGGTGGCCGGACTGCGGGCGGCACCGGTCGTTCCCGGCCGCATGGAGGTGGTGGGCGCGGGCGCACCGGTGGCGGTGCTCGTCGACTACGCCCACACGCCCGCCGGCCTCGACGAGGCCCTCCGGGCCGTGCGGGCACTGTCGGGGAACGGTCGGGTGGTGTGCCTGTTCGGCTGCGGGGGCGACCGCGACCGGGGCAAGCGTCCCGAGATGGGGGCGGTGGCCACCGGACTCGCCGACGTGGTCGTCCTCACCTCCGACAACCCGCGTTCCGAGGACCCGGGGGTGATCATCGACCAGGTACGGTCCGGGATGGTGGGACACGCCGAGGTGGTCGTGGAGCCCGACCGGGCCGAGGCCATCCGCGTGGCGGTGGGCCTGGCCCGGCCCGGTGACGTGGTGCTCCTGGCCGGCAAGGGGCACGAGACGACCCAGGACTCGGGGGGCGCCCTCGTACCCTTCGACGACCGGGTGGAAGGGGCGGCGGCCCTGGCGGAGCGGTTCGGACGTGCCGGGGGGCCGGTCCGGTGATCTCCCTCATGACGTCCGGTGGCATCGCCTTGTGGGTGGCGGTCCTGACGACGCCGTTCCTCATCCGGTGGCTGCTGAAGAACAACATCGGCCAGCAGATCCGCGAGGACGGGCCGCAGGTGCACATCGCCAAGGCGGGCACGCCGACCATGGGCGGTATCTGCATCGTCGGGGCCGTGGTGATCGGGTTCCTCGCCGCCCACGTGATCCCCGGGGTCGAATGGTCGCGCTCGGGAGTCCTCGTGCTGTGGGCCATCATCGGAGCCGCGGGGATCGGGTTCGCCGACGACTGGATCAAGGTGCGGCACCGTCGCAGTCTCGGTCTGAACAAGCGGGCGAAGTTCGCCTCCCAGATGGCCCTCGGCGTGACCTTCTCGCTCCTGGCCGTCTACTGGGCCCACGCCTCCACCACGCTGTCCTTCACCCGCTACAACTCGATCGGCCTCCACATGGGCACCGCCGTCTGGGTGGTGTGGGGCACGCTCATCATCGTGGCGTCGGCCAACGCGGTGAACCTGACCGACGGCCTCGACGGCCTGGCCGCCGGCTCGGCCACGTTCTGCTTCGCCTGCCTGGCCATCATCGGCTACTGGCAGTACCGGCACTTCCCCATCTACCACGTCGGTGACGCCCTCGACCTGGCCCTGGCCTCGGTGGCCCTGGCCGGGGCCTGCCTCGGCTTCCTGTGGTGGAACGCGGCCCCGGCCAAGATCTTCATGGGCGACACCGGCTCGCTGTCGCTCGGCTCCGGCCTGGCCGCCCTGTGCCTGCTGATGAACCTCGACCTGCTGCTCATCATCATCGGCGGTCTGTTCGTCATCGAGACCCTGTCCGTGGTGATCCAGGTCATCAGCTTCCGGGTGTTCCACCGCCGGGTCTTCCTGATGGCCCCGATCCACCACCACTTCGAACTGCGGGGCTGGCCGGAGACGACCGTCATCGTCCGGTTCTGGATCCTGGCCGGACTCTTTGCCGCCCTCGGGCTGGGCATCTTCTACGGCGACTTCCTGTCGGTGGGCATGCTGTGAGCGCGGGCGCCCGGACCACTCCGGCCCGACGCCCGTCCACGGCGCCGGTGACGGCCAGGCGGCGAACGTCGACCCCCGGTCGGCGGGCCGCCCCGTCGCCGCGTCCGTCGGCGGCGAGGTTCCACCACCTGGGCGCGCGCATGGACAAGGCTGGTGCGATGGACCGCACTCCTCCCTCGGCCCCCCGGGGTCCGGCCGTCCTCCGGTGGCTCTCCGGCGTGCCCACGGCGGTGGCGCTCGGTGTCCTGGTGGCGCTGCTCTGCATCGCCGGCCTCGTGATGGTGGGCTCGGCGTCGCCCGTGATCTCGCTCATCACGTACGGATCACCCTGGACGATCTTCATCCGCCAGGTGCTGTGGATGGTGGTGGGGATCGGCGCCCTGCTGATCTTCGCCCGCGTCGACTACCGGAAGTGGCGCAGACTGGGTGCGCCGCTGGTGGTGGTCACCCTCGGGCTGCTGCTCGCCGTGCTCGTGCCCGGCCTCGGTGTGACCGCCGGCGGATCGTCCCGCTGGATCGGGTTCGGCATGCTCCGGCTCCAGCCGTCGGAGCTCATGAAGCTGGCCCTGGTGCTCTTCGCCGCGGACATCGTGGTCCGGCGCTCCGACCGCGGCGCACCGGCCAAACAGGTCATCGCCCCCGTCATCGGCGCGCTCATCGTCTCCGCCGCACTGATCATCAAACAGCCCGACATGGGCACGGCCATGGTGCTCAGCTGCACGGCTTTCGGCATCCTGTTCATGAGCGGCATCGACCTGGCGCCGCTCACCAAGGTGCTGCTCACCTTCGGCGCAGTCGCCACGGTGTTCGCGCTCAGCAGCACCTACCGACGGGACCGGATCCTCTCGTTCATCAACCCTGGCGCCCACCAGTCGGGGACCGGGTACCAGGTCTGGCAGTCGCTCATCGGCCTCGGGTCGGGCCACCTGTTCGGCCTCGGACTGGGTGGTGGGCGCGAGAAGTGGGGGACCCTGCCGAACGCCCACACCGACTTCATCTTCTCGGTGGTGGGCGAGGAGCTCGGGCTCGTGGGCGCCATCGCCATCATGGGGCTGTTCTTCGCCCTGGCCTGGTACGGGTACCGCGCGGCCGGACGGGCCCCCGACCGCTTCGGCTGCCTGGTGGCCGTCGGAGTGACGACCTGGATCACCAGTCAGGCCGTGATCAACATGGGCGCGGTCATCGGCGTCCTCCCGGTGACCGGCATCCCCCTGCCCTTCATCTCCTTCGGTGGCTCGTCCCTGGTGATCACCCTGGCCGCCATGGGCATCCTGATGAACATCGCGCTGCAGGAACGTTCGGGCCGCACGCCGTCCGCCCAGCGTCGCCGACTCGTCCGGGCGTGACCGCCGGAGGCCACGCCGACCCAGGGCGGAGCGCGGGCGGGCAGCGGTACGCCCTGGTGGCCGGCGGCGGCACGGCCGGCCACCTGCAGCCGGCCCTGGCCATCGCCGAGGCGCTGGTCGTCGCCGGCCACGACCGTGGCACCATCGAGTTCGTGGGATCCGAACGGGGCCAGGACGCCCAGACGCTCGCGGGACGCGGCTTCCCGGTCACCCTGCTGCCCGGACGGGGCATCGTCCGCAGTCTCACCCCGCGGGACCTGGTGCGGAACGTGGGGTCGGCCGGGGAGCTGGTGGTGGCGGCCGTCCGCGCCGTGCGGCTCGTCGGGCGGGCCCGCCCCCGCGTGGTGGTGGCGGTCGGCGGGTACGCCAGCCTGGCCGGCTCGGTCGGGGCGCTGGTCCACCGCGTGCCCCTGGTGCTGGTGAACGTCGATGCCGTGCCCGGCGCGGCCAACCGGCTCCTCGGCCGGTTCGCCGCGGCCAGTGCGGTCGGGTGGGAGGGGAACCCGCTGCCCCGCGCCGTCGTGACCGGCACGCCGGTGCGCCCCCAGATCAGCGCCGTGGACCGGTCCGCCGGGGCGCGGTCGTCGGCCCGGGCCGAGCTCGGGTTGCCCGGTGACCGCACGGTGGTCGCCGTCTTCGGTGGCTCGCTGGGTGCCCGCCGCATCAACCAGGCCGTCGACGGGCTGGCGGCGCGCTGGAGCGAGCGGTCCGACGTGGCGATCTACCACATCGTCGGCCGCCGGGACTGGGCGTCGTACGACCCGCCGTCCGGTGCCGACCGGATCGTCGCGGCGCGTCCGGGCGCGGGCGGTCCCGACCTCGTGCGGGTCCCCTACGAGGAGCGCATGCCGGCGGTCTACGCCGCCGCCGACCTGGTGGTCTGCCGCGCCGGTGCCATGTCCGTCGCCGAGCTCACCGCGGCGGGCGTGCCGGCCGTGCTGGTGCCACTGCCGGGCGCACCGGGTGACCACCAGACCGCCAACGCACGCGTACTCGAGCGGGTCGGTGCGGCCGTGCTGCTGCCCGATCCAGAGTGCACCCCGGCCGGGCTCACGACCATCGTCGAGGAGCTGGTGGGCGACCGCGGGCGCCTGGAGGCCATGGGCCGGGCGGCGCACGGCCTCGCCCGTCCGGACGCCGCGGCGGCCGGGGCCGACGTGGTGATGGCCAACGCACGATCCGGGGGACCGGGGTGACGGGCGGGGGCGACGGGACGCCGACCGGACCGGCACCGGTCACGGGGGTCGGTGACCCCACCGTGGCCGCCCACATCCACATCGTCGGCGTCGGCGGTGCCGGCATGAGCGCCATCGCCACGGTGCTCCACGCCATGGGGCACCGGGTGTCGGGGAGCGACCTGCGGGAGTCGGGGGTGACCGAGCGGCTGCGCGCCCTGGGCGTCGAGGTGGCCATCGGGCACGATGCCGCCCACGTGGGCGACGCCGACCTGCTGACCCGGTCCACCGCCGTCGGTCCGGACAACCCCGAGGTGGTCGAGGCGCAGCGGCGGGGCCTGCCCGTGCTGTCCCGGGCCGAGACCCTGGCCGGGATCGCCGCCCGGAGACGGTGCATCGCCGTCGCCGGCACCCACGGCAAGACCACCACGGCCTCGATGCTGGCCCTGATCCTGGTCGAGGCCGGTCTGCGCCCGTCGTTCCTGATCGGCGGTGAGGTCAACGAGATCGGCACCAACGCCGCCTGGGACACCGGAGCGTGGATCGTGGTGGAGGCCGACGAGAGCGACGGCACCTTCCTCCACCTGGTGCCCGACATCGCCGTCGTCACCAACATCGAGGCCGACCACCTCGACCACTACGGGTCCTTCGACGCCGTGCGGAGGGCCTTCGCGGCGTTCCTCGGGTCGGCCCGGCACCGGGTGGTCGGCAGCGACGACGCCGAGGCCCACGCCATCGGCCTGGCGGTCGGCGCCGACCTCGTCGGCCTCGGCGACGACGCCACGCACACCATCACGTCGGTGGTGACGGGCCGGAGCTCGGTGGACTTCGACCTGACCGGGCCCGACGGCGCGCTGGTGGCCCACCTGGCGGTGGCCGTTCCCGGTCTCCACAACGCCAAGAACGCGGCCGTGGCCACGGTCGCCGCCCTCGGGGCCGGCGCCTCGGGGGTGGCCGCGACCCGGGCGCTGGCCCGCTTCGGGGGCGTGGCCCGTCGGTTCGAGTTCCGGGGCGAGCTCGACGGCGTGACCTACGTGGACGACTACGCCCACCTGCCCACCGAGGTCCGCGCCGCGCTGGCCGCGGCCCGGAACGGTGACTGGGGACGGGTGGTGGCCGTGTTCCAGCCCCACCGGTACTCGCGGACCGCCGACGTGGGGTCGGCGTTCGGCCCGGCCTTCGACGACGCCGACGTGGTGGTCCTCACCGACGTCTACGGCGCCGGCGAGGCGCCTGTCCCCGGCGTGTCCGGTCGCCTCGTGGCCGATGCCGTGCGACGGGCCCGGCCCGACGTCGAGCTCCACTACGTGCCGGGACGGACCGAGCTGGTGGGTGCCGTGGCCGACCTGCTGCGTCCCGGCGACCTGTGCCTGACCCTCGGGGCCGGCGACCTCACCTCCCTCCCGGACGAGGTCATCGCCCACCTGTCGGACGCCCGGCCGGACGTCGGGACCCCGTGAGCCGGGCCGACGACCTGGAGGCCCTGACCGCCCGGCTGGGACCGGCGGCGCACCGTGACGCCGCCCTGGGGAGCCGCACCACCTACCGGGTCGGGGGCCGGGCCGCGCTGGGCGTGGAGGTCGCCGACGAGGACGCGCTCCTCGACGTGGCCCGGGCGCTCCGGGGACTGGACGTACCGGTCCTGGTGATGGGCAACGGCTCGAACCTGCTGGTGGCCGATGCCGGGTTCGCCGGCCTGGTGGTGACCCTGGGCACCGGGTTCGAGACGCTCGGGATCACGGCGAACGAGGTGCGCGCCGGTGGGGCCCTCGCCCTGCCCACGCTGGCCCGCCGGACGGCGGCCGCCGGCCTCACCGGGCTCGAATGGGCGGTGGGGGTGCCCGGGACCGTCGGCGGGGCCGTGCGCATGAACGCCGGCGGCCACGGGTCCGACACGGTGGCGACCCTGGTCTCCTACCGGGTGGTGGACCTGGTGGGCGCCGGGGTCACCGACCACCCGGCGAGCGATCTCGGCGCCACCTACCGTCACACCACCGTCGCCGCCACCGACGTCGTGGTGTCGGCCACCCACCGGCTCGAGCCGGGCGACCCGGTCGCGGGCCGGGCCGCCATCGACGAGATCGTGCGATGGCGTCGGGCGAACCAGCCCGGCGGCGCCAATGCCGGCTCGGTGTTCACCAACCCGGACGACGACTCCGCGGGCCGGCTCATCGACCACTGCGGCCTGAAAGGCCTGCGTATCGGTACCGCCGAGGTGTCGCCCAAGCACGCCAACTTCATCCAGGCCGACCGGGGCGGTTCGGCCGACGACGTGCGCCGCGTGATGGACCGGGTGCGGGAGGAGGTGGCGGCCGAGACCGGCGTCGCGCTCACCAGCGAGGTGCGGATGGTCGGGTTCGACGACTGGGTGGAGGGAGTCGGGCCTGGCGGCGGGTCAGGGAGCGGACCCGGGGACGGGTCCGGGGCGGGGTCGGGGCCTGGCGGCGGGTCAGGGAGCGGACCCGGGGACGGGTCCGGGGCGGGGTCGGGGTCGGGGGATGGGTCGGAGGATGGGTCGGGGTCCGAGGACGGGGCACCGTGACCCGGTCCGACGGCGACGAGCACATCGATCCGCGGATCCGCCAGCGCCGTGAGTCCGTCGAGCGCAGTCGCACCCAGAAGCGGCTCCGGTGGGCGGCCGTGGTGGTGGCCATCGCCGCCCTCGTGGCCCTGGGCGTGGGCCTGCTCCACACGTCGCTGTTCGAGGCCAAGGTGGTGACGGTCACGGGGAGCCATCCCAACACCACGGAGGCCGCCATCCTGCAGGCCGCCGGCCTCGTCCACCACCCGCCGCTGATCAGCGTCGACCCCGCCGCCGCCGCCGCCCGGGTGGAGACCCTGCCCTTCATCGCATCGGCCCAGGTCAGCAGGCACTGGCCCGACGGTGTCACCGTCCACGTGACCGAGCGCGTCCCGGTCGCAGCCATGGCCACGACCGGGACGGGGTGGGCCACCCTCGACGGCGCCGGACGCACGCTGGCCGTGGCGGTGGCCCGACCGGGAGGTCTTCCCGCCCTGGTGGTGCACGGTCCGTCGGGTGCCCCGGTGCCGCCCGCTCCGATCGGCGGGACGGTCGCTCCGGCGGCCGATCCGGGACTGATGGTGGCCCGGACCCTGCCCCCGGCCTTCGCCGCCCAGGTCGAGACCGTGACGGTGGCGGCGGACGGCACCGTCTCCCTGGCGCTCAATTCGAACCTGGTGGTGCTGCTGGGCACGACCAGCGACCTGACGGCGAAATACGAGGATGTGGCCGCGATCATCGCCCACGCGCCCCTGCGGGGAGCCCATACCATCGACGTCACGGTGCCCCAGTCACCCACCGTCGGACCCTGACGCCGGGGTGGTCGACCGCACCGTCCCGAGGGTGCGAACGGGGCCTGGAGGGGGCGCGCCGGTGCCTGCGGTGCTTGCAAACAGGCCCGCCTAACCGTATCGTTGGCGCGAACTCGCAGGTTGGAACGGTTTCAACCTTTGGTCGAGGGTGAGGAACTTCATGACCGTTCCGGCACAGAGCAATTACTTCGCCGTCATCAAGGTGGTCGGCGTCGGCGGAGGCGGCGTCAACGCCGTCAACCGGATGATCGAGTCCGGGCTGCGCGGGGTGGAGTTCATCGCCACCAACACCGATGCCCAGGCGCTGCTGATGAGCGACGCCGACCTCAAGCTCGACATCGGCCGCCAGCTCACCCGGGGCCTGGGCGCCGGCAGCGATCCCGAAGTGGGACGCCTGGCCGCCGAGGAGCACCGCTCCGAGATCGAGGAGGCCCTGAAGGGGGCCGACATGGTCTTCATCACCGCCGGCAAGGGCGGGGGCACCGGCACGGGCGCCGCCCCGGTCGTGGCGGAGATCGCCAAGGGCCTCGGGGCCCTGACCATCGGGGTCGTCACCCGACCGTTCACCTTCGAGGGACGGCGCCGCTCGGTCCAGGCCGAGCAGGGGATCCAGAACCTCAAGGAGAAGGTCGACACCCTCATCATCATCCCGAACGACCGGCTCCTCACGGTGTCGAACGAGAAGACCTCCATGGTCAACGCCTTCAAGATGGCCGACGAGGTCCTCATGCAGGGCGTCCAGGGCATCACCAGCCTCATCACGATCCCCGGCCTGATCAACACCGACTTCGCCGACGTGAAGATGATCATGTCGAACGCCGGCACGGCCATCATGGGCATCGGCTCGGCCACCGGCGAGGGTCGGGCGGTCAACGCCGCACGGGCCGCCATCACCAGCCCGCTGCTCGAGGCGTCCATCGAGGGCGCCCGGGGCATCCTGCTCAACATCGCCGGCGGTCCCGACCTCGGGCTGTTCGAGGTCAACGAGGCCGCCGAGATCATCCACGGCGTGGCCCATCCGGACGCCAACATCATCTTCGGCAGCGTCATCGACGAGGACATGGGCGAAGAAGTTCGGGTGACCGTCATCGCCGCCGGCTTCGAGCGGTGGGAGGCCCAGGCCCCGGCCCGGACCAACGCCAACACCGCCGAGTCGACCGGACGTGACGAGTCCCGCAGTCGCGTGCTCGGTGCCGAGTCGGCCCACGAGGACATCTTCGCCACCCCGGCCGACGACGACCTCGACCTGGGCGACGACGACTTCGACGTCCCCTCGTTCCTGCGCTGACCCGCTCCGTGACGGGGCTCGACGGCACCGTCACGGTCCAAGTCGCCGGCCCCGTCCACGCCGCCTGGTCCGACGCGTCCGCAGGCGACCTGCGGCCGGTCGGGCGCGGCCCGGACGACGGTGCCGCGCTGGCGGACTTCGCCGCCGCGGTGGCGGCCCCCACGGGCGCGTCGTTCGACGAGGTGGCCTGGGTGACCCAGGTCCACGGGACCCGGGTGGTCGATGCGCCCCCTCGGTACGCAACGGGCGGCCCGGGACCGGTGACGTGCCGCCATCTCGGACAGGCCGACGCCCTGGTGGCCACATCGCCCGGTAACGCCCTGTGCGTGCTCACCGCCGACTGCGGGCCCCTGGCGCTCGGCAGCCCCGAGGGGGTCTTCGCCGCCGTGCACGCCGGCTGGAGGGGCCTGGCGGCCGGCGTCGTCGAGTCGGCGGTGCGCCACATGCGGGACCGGGGGGCGACGGACGTCTCCGGGGCCCTCGGCCCGTGCATCCACGCCGGCTGCTACGAATTCGGCGCCGCCGAGCTCGACGTGGTCGCCGACGCCTACGGGCCGTCCGTCCGGTCCACCACGACGGGCGGGCGACCGGCCCTCGACCTGGTGGCCGGGGTGGGCGCCGCGCTGGCGGCCGCCGGAGGTCACCTCGACCACGTCGTCGACGTGTGCACGGCCTGCGGCGGCGGGCGGTTCTCCCACCGGGCCCGGGCCGACGCCGGCCGCCTGGCCCTCGTGGTGTGGTCCTCGGGCGGAGTCCCGAGGTGACCGGGACGGGCGATGCCTTTCCCGGGTTCACCGAGCGGCTGGACGCCATCCGCACCCGCATCGGCGCGGCCGCCCCCGACCCGTCCGCGGTCACCCTGATGGCGGTCACCAAGGGCTTCGGGCCCGAGGCGCCGCGCACCGCGGTCGCCGCCGGGTTGACGGTGGTGGGGGAGAACTACGCCGACGAACTGGTGGCCAAGGCCCACGCCCTGGCCGACGACGCCGGACCCGCCCCGGAATGGCACTTCCTCGGGGCCGTCCAGCGGAACAAGGTGCCGCGGCTCGCCCCCCTGGTGTCGTGCTGGCAGGGTGTGGCCCGCCTGGCCGAGGGGCGTGCCATCGCCGCCCGCCGCCCCGGCGCCCGGATCCTCGTCCAGGTCGACGTGGCCGGCCTGCCGGGCCGTGGCGGGGTGCCGCCGACCGAAGTGGCCGACCTGGTCGCCGCCCTCCGCGACGAGGACCTCGACGTGGCCGGGCTCATGGCCGTGGGGCCACCGGGCCCGGCCGAAGCGGCCCGGCCCGGGTTCCGCCTGGTCCGGCGGCTGGCCGACGACCTCGCCCTGCCGGTGCGGTCGATGGGCATGACGGACGACCTCGAGGTGGCGCTCGCGGAGGGATCGACGATGGTGCGCGTGGGCCGGGCCCTGTTCGGCGACCGCCCGCCACGCACGTGACCGGGGGCGACGCCGGGCCCCGTCCGGGCCGTTCCGCTGTGCAACCCCTGCTCCGGACCACGCACTACGCTGTCGCCGGGAGGATCAAATGGCTACTTCGTTCCTGAAAAAGTCCATGGCCTATCTGGGCCTGGTCGACGACTACGACGACTACGACGACTACGAGAGCCGGCCCGCGCCGGTCGGCGGTCGCCCGCGTCCGGCCGAGGTCGAGGAGGAGCCCGCCCCCCAGCCGACCCCCGGCCGCATCCGCGTCACCCCGGCCTCCGGCCAGACCGGCCCGGTCGCCGCCGCCCCGCAGCCCGCGCCGGCCCGGCCGGCCACGTCGCCGTCGGTCAAGATCTCGACGCCCGAGTCGTCGGCGGCCAACGCCCGGGTGCACATCGTGTCGCCGGCCCGCTTCGCCGACGCCGTGGAGATCGCCAACCGGCTCATGAGCAACCAGCCGGTGATCGTCAACATGCAGACCGCCGACCGCGACCTGCAGCGCCGCATGATCGACTTCTGCTCCGGTGCCACGTACGCCCTCTCCGGCGGCATGGAGCGGGTGGCCGACGAGGTGTTCCTCCTCACCCCGTCGAACGTCAAGGTCTCCGACGAGGAGCGCCAGCGCCTGGCCGACCACGGCCTCGTCAGCCCCTGACGTCCCCGACCGCACCCGGACCCCTAGGCTGATCGGCCATGCTCGCCCTGATCGGCTACCTGCTGTACCTCTTCCTCATCGTCCTGTTCGCCTACTCCATCCTGAGCTGGGTGACGATGGCGGGGAACCTGGCCTACGACTCGCCGATCCTGAAGATCCAGGCCGTCCTGGCCAGGATCTGCGAGCCGGTCCTGCGTCCCGTGCGCCGCATCATCCCGCCGATCCGGGCCGGCGGCGCCAACCTCGACCTGTCGGTCCTGGTGGTCTGGGTCGTGATCCTGGTCCTGACGTCCACCGTCTTCCACTGATCGCCGCCGCGACCGGCGGCACGGGGACGCCCGCGACGGTGTCCGCCGGGGGAGGTGCGGACCGGTCCGGGAAATCCCTGGAATTGCTCGCCCCCGCCGCTACCATTGCGCCATGGACGCTTCCCAATCAGCACTCGACTCCCTCCGCACCGTGGAGTTCCGCGAGACCCTGAAGGGCTACCACCGCGACGACGTCGACGAGTACCTCGAGAAGGCCGCCGTGGAGGCCGAGGGCCTGCAGGAGCAGCTCCGCCAGAGCAACGAGCGGCTGCGCAAGGCGGCCGAGACCATCGCCCAGCTCGAGACCGAGCTGGCGGCCAAGCCGGAGGCCCCGGCACCGCCGCCCGCGCCGGCCGAGCCCGTCATCGCCGACGACACCCTCCAGCGGACGCTCGTCCTGGCCCAGAAGTTCGTGGACGAGACCAAGGCCGACGCCGAGGCCCAGGCCGCCCGCGTGATCGCCGAGGCCGAGGCCGAGGCCCGCAAGCTCCAGGTCGACTCCGAGCAGCGCCTGCGCGAGGAGATCGCCCGGCTCGAGTCCAACCGCAGCCAGCTGAACCTCGAGGTGGACACCATGTCCCGCCAGCTGGCCTCCGAGCGGGAGCGCCTGCGCTCGGCCCTGGCCGAGATGCTGAGCTGGGTGGACGGCAACCTCAACGCCTCGAGCGACGAGGGCTCGTCGGTCACCAACATCTCCGACGCCCAACGGGCCTCGGGTGACGTGACCCAGCTCCGCCCCTCGGGCTCGCTGCCCCTCTGACCCGGGCGACCCCCGGGGTCACGGCCCGCCGGCCGGTCGCGATCGACACCTCCCGCGGGTGATCGGGCGCGCCCGTCAGAGCGCACCGGCGGGCGCGGGACCGGGTGTGGTCCGTCCGGACGGCGCCCACCACCGACTAGGGTGCCGGGGACATCAACCCGGGTCGTCCGGATTGATGTGGTCCACCGTGCACGGTAGGGTCGCCCGCTCGCCGATGTCGGCGGGGGTGCGACCGCCGCGTCCTCACGCCGCTGCCGGGCGGTGGGCAGATCCCTCAAGGAGGTCGACTTGACCGCAGTGAAGAAGTCGGCGGGCACCAAGGCCGCCCCCACCAAGAAGGCGGCACCGGCCAAGAAGGCGGCCACGTCGAAGAAGGCGGCACCGGCCAAGAAGGCGGCTGGGGCCAAGAAGGCACCCGCCGGCAAGGCGCCGGCCAAGAAGTCCGCCACCGCCAAGACGCCGGCCAAGAAGGCGCCCGTCAAGAAAGCACCGGCGACGAAGGCCCCGACCCCCAAGGCACCGGCCAAGAAGGCCCCCGCCAAGAAGGCGGCACCGACACCGGTCAAGGCCGTCAAGAAGGCCGCCCCGGAGCCGCCGAAGCGCCCGACGACCGGCCCGTACGCCAAGGACACCAAGTTCCTCGACGCCCAGCGCGTCCTGCTCCTCGAGGAGCGTGGCATCTACGCGGGCCAGGCCGTCGACCTGCGCGCCGAGGCGGACTCGCTGGCCCTCGAGCGCGAGCCCGGTGACGTCCAGTTCGACGAGGAGTCGGGCGAGGGCGGCACGGTCACCGTCGACCGCGAGCGCAACCTCGCCCTGTCGGCCCAGGCCACCGCCGCCGTCGAGGAGATCGACGACGCCATGAAGAAGATCGACCGCAAGACCTACGGTGGCTGCGAGCGCTGCTTCCAGCCGATCCCCAAGGCGCGGCTCCAGGCGCTGCCGTTCGCCCGGCTGTGCGTCGCCTGCAAGAGCGGTGGCCTGTCACGGCGCTGACCGGTGAGCCCGCCGTGGTGACCGGGGACGGCCACGACGGAGCCGCCTCGACCGGGTCGGCCCGGTTGGCCGTCGCGGCGGGGGTCGTCGCCCTCGTCGTCCTGGTCGACCAGCTCACCAAGTGGTGGGCCGTCGACCGCCTCACGAGCGGGCCGGTCCACGTGGTCTGGCGCCTCGACTTCTCCCTGTCCTACAACACGGGCTCGGCGTTCAGCCTCTTCCAGGGCGACACCGGGATCCTGGTGGTGGTGGCCGTCGCCCTCGTGGCGGTTCTCCTGGTCATGGTGTGGCGTGCCCCCACGACGGGGCGCGCCGCCATCCTCGGCCTGATCCTCGGCGGCGCCCTGGGCAACCTGTCCGACCGGTTCTTCCGGGGCCAGCACGGCGCCGTGGTGGACTACGTCGACTTCCACTTCTTCCCGAGCTTCAACGTGGCCGACTCGTGCATCACCGTCGGGTGCATCCTGCTCGTCCTCTCGATCCTGTTCGACGGGCGCCGGACGTGAGCGAGCTGCGGGTCACCGTGCCGGCATCCCTCGAGGGCGTGCGCGTCGACCGGGCGGTGGCCCTGCTGGCCGACGTGTCCCGGTCGGCGGTGGACGCGCTGGTGGCCGACGGCCGCGTGGTGGTGGACGACCGGGTCGTGGCCAGCCGGAGCACGTCCCTCCACGAGGGGCAGACGCTGGTGGTGGACCGCCCCGACGACGAGGGGCCGGAGGGGCCGGTGGGCGACCCGTCGGTCGACGTCGTCGTGGTCCACGAGGACGCCGACGTCATCGTGGTCGACAAGCCGGCCGGTCTCGTCGTCCACCCGGGCGCCGGCCACCCGACGGGGACGCTGGTCCACGGGCTGCTGGCCCGCTACCCCGAGCTGGCGGACCTGCCGGACGCGGTGGGGGCGGAGGTCGACCGCCCGGGGATCGTCCACCGGCTCGACCGGGGCACCTCGGGCCTGATGGTCGTGGCGCGCACCCCCGCCGCCTACCGGTCGCTGGTCGACCAGCTGTCCGCCCGGGCGGTGTCCCGCACCTACCGGGCGCTGGTGCTCGGGTCGGTGGAGGGTGAGTCCGGACTGGTGGACGCCCCGATCGGCCGGTCGGTCAGCTCACCGACCCGCATGGCCATCTCCCGCAAGGGGAAGGAGGCCCGCACCCGCTACGAGGTCGAGGGCCGCTACACGACGCCGGCGCCCACCACGCTGGTGCGCGCCTCGCTCGAGACCGGACGGACCCACCAGATCCGCGTGCACCTGGCGGCCATCGGTCATCCGGTGGTGGGGGACGAGCCCTACAGTCAGGGCCGGTCCCTTCCGGGTGCCACCGTCGCCCGTCCGTTCCTGCACGCCTACGCGCTGGCCTTCGACCATCCGACGACCGGGGCGCGCGTCAGCTGGACCTCGGAGCTGCCCGAGGACCTGGAGGCCCAGTTGGCGGCCCTGGGCGAGTAGGGCGGAGGGACCCCCGGTGGGTGGCCCGGCCGGGCGTCGGATCCGGGTCCCGGGCGGTCCGGTGCCGTAGCCTCTCCCGATGGTCGAGGGGGAGATGACGGTCCCGGGCGTGGCAGGCCCACCCGGGGGAGCGCCGTCGGTGACCTCCCGGGGAACGGCCCGGCCGGAGGTGGTGCTGGCGGCGCCCCCGGCCCGGCGGCGGGGACTCCGGCGGGCGGCGGCCGTCGCCGCCGTCGTCCTGGCCGTGACCGGCGCGGCCTACCTCGGCGGTGCGCCGGTCCTGAGCCGGCGCGACTACGGGACGTTGGCGTTCTGGAGCATGCCCAAGAGGGTCGACTACTGCGGTCGCCGGTACTACGAGGGGACACCGGTCACGGGATCGGCGACCCAGATCTGGGATTCCTACCGTGACCGGACCGACCGGTGGACCCTCACCTCCCGGACCTTCACCGGCCGGCCGATCTACGCCGTGCTGACCGACCGGCTGGCGGTCAGTCGGGTGTGCGCCATCGCGCTCTACGTGCCGCTGGGCGACGGGCGGTGGGAGACCTATCCGTTGAGCGGCGGGCCGTAGGGGCGCGGACGCGGACCGTCCCCAGGGCCCGGGGGGTGGCCATGGGGACGGATCCGTGCTGCTGGGTACGGGTCGACGGGGGGACCGACCCGGATGGTGCGGCTCAGGCGGCCTCGTGGGCGGCCTCGAGCACGTCGTCGATGGACAGGATCTCGAGGGCCTCGGCCTCGGCCTGGCGGACCTTGCGGACGCCGATGCCCATCCGCTCGGCCGTCGTCTGGAGCGACGCCGGGTCGCTGCCGTCGAAGCCGAACCGGTGGCGGATGACCTCGCGCTGGAGGTCGGACAGCTGGTCCACGGCCTGGCGGACCAGGTCGAGGGTCAGCTCGGACGTCACGTCCTCCTCGAAGTCGGCCTGGTCGGTCGAGACGAGGTCGCCGAGGGTGGCGGTCGAGTCGGTGGCGGCCGGCTGGTCCAGGCTCGCCACCACACGGGCGGCCTGGACGAGGTCCTCGCGCATGGGCGCCGTGGTGTTGGTGGCGTCGTCGAGCTCGGCGTCGGTCGGCGGGCGCTGCAGCTGGTGCGTCAACTCCCACATGGCGGCATCTACCTGCTGGTTGCGCTCGGCCACCTCCATGGGGAGGCGGATGGTGCGGCCGTGCTGCTGGACGGCCCGCTGGAGGGCCTGACGGATCCACCAGGTGGCGTAGGTGGAGAAGCGGAAGCCGCGCTCCCAGTCGAACTTGTCGACGGCCCGCATGAGGCCGAACGTGCCCTCCTGGATCAGGTCGGGCAGGTCCACGCCGCGGTCCTGGTAGCGACGGGCCCAGTGGACGACCAGGCGGAGGTTGGCCGCCACCATCTCCCGGCGGGCGGCGTCGTCACCGGCGGCGACCCGCTTGGCCAGCTCGGTCTGCGCGTCGTGGTCGGGCAGCGGGTGGTGGTCGAGGTCACGCAGGAAGAGGCCGAGGCTGTCGGCGTCCGAGCCCCGGTTCCGGTTGGCAGCGTTCCGCGCCGCGGGCGAGGGGGCGGCTCCGGTCGCGGCCGTGGAGGTCCCTGATGCCTGGTTCTTCGCTGTCGCGGTGCGCGTGCTCATCCCTCTCCTCAGTCCTCCTGGTCCGGTCTCCACATCTGCAACGCCGAATCCGCCCATTGCATTCCATCCGGCCCGAGGTCGTCCCCCGGGCCGGACCGGTGCATGTCGGCTTGCGCCACCGGTATTCGGAGTGCTCGGCTGCACGGATGACTGCTGCATACCCACGCGTGGCCCTGATACGCCACGGGGAGACCGCCTGGAGCCGCGATCGGCGCCACACCGGCCGGACGGACATCCCGCTCACCCCGTTGGGGGAGGCCCAGGCCGCCGCCCTGGCGCCCCGCCTCGTCGGCTGGGACCTGGCCGAGGTGCTCGTCAGCCCGCTGGTCCGGGCCACCCGCACGGCCCGGCTCGCCGGCCTCGACAACGCGGACATCAACCCTGACCTGGTGGAATGGGACTACGGGGACTACGAGGGACGGACGACGGCGTCCATCCGCGCCGACCGCCCGGGCTGGGACCTCTTCGGCGACGGGGTGCCCCACGGCGAGACGCTCCACGACGTCGCCACCCGGGTGGACCGGGTCATCGCCCGGATCCGTAGCGGTGCCGGGGACGTGGCCTGCGTGGCCCACGCCCACCTGCTCCGGGTCCTGGCCGTGCGGTGGCTGGAGCTCGACCCGGTGTCCGCCCGCTACCTGGTCCTCGGTCCGGCCTCGTTCAGCGTGCTCGGGTGGGAGCGTGACCAGGCCGTCATCGAGCACTGGAACCTGTGAGCCGCGGTTCCGGTCGGCCGGTCAGGACGGGGACGTCCCGGGGGTCGGCGGCGTCCGGGGCCTGAGCTGCCCGGGGCCGGGCGGGGCGCCCGTGGGCTGGCGGTCGGACGGGCGGGCGGGCTCCATCGACTCGCCGCGGAACCGCCGGCGTGGCCCGGACCAGGGTGCCGGCGGGGCGTCGAGGCGACGGGCCAGGGTGTAGGCGATGGCCTCGTAGTTGACGCGCCAGCCGCGGAAGTGGGCCCAGGCCTCGTCGGCCGGCCGGGACATCGGGAAGTCGATGGCGGCCAGCTGCCGGTAGGCGTCGTCGAAGGCCGTGGCGGGCAGTTCGATGGGACCGTCGGGATCGGGGTCGGCGTCGAACGGGATGCGGGTGACCTGGGCGATGTCCCGCAGGCAGGTGAAGCCCATGCGGACGCACATCCGCGCCTCGGTGGGGGCACCGACCGGATCGACGGCCAGGACCAGGGCGGCGGCGTCCATGACGGCCAGGAGGCTCACGATCCAGGAGTTCTGCGCCCGGGGGGACCGCAGGTACAGGAGCGTCGGATAGGTGCAGTGGCTCTCGGTGACGTCGGCCGCCCAGCGCTCCCACTCGGCGAAGAGGTCGGCCAGGTTGTCGATGGAGCCCACGAGCTGGTGGCGGATGAGGATCTCGGGGCCCCAGGCCGGGGACCCGGCCCGGCTCTCGAGCAGGGTGACCAGCATTTCGCGGCGGTTGTAGGCCGAGTACAGGGTGGGCAGGTAGGCGATCTGGAGCGCCACGAGCACCAGGCCCGTGCCGGCGGCGACGAAGTCGACCACGCGTGACCCCGACGTGTGGCTGAGGGCGAACCCGAGGGTGAAGACCGAGGACCCGGCCTCGGTGAAGGCGGACGTGAGCGATGCGTGGCCGATGCCCCAGTTGACGAGGGTGAAGCCCACCATGGTCATCACCAGCCAGGTGATGAGCAGGACGACGAGGGCCACGGGCTCGGCGACGGCCAGGACCCGGTCCTTGGCGGCGTAGGTGCGGGCCAGCTGCGACACCTGGCGGAAGACGGCCCGGACCACCAGGACCGGGTAGACCACGACGCTCGACGCCGGCCGGGGGACGATCAGGACGGTGAGGACGCTGCGGGCGGTGCCCAGGAGGATGACGACCCCGGCCAGGAGGACGAGGAGGCGCTCGGCGGTCACCGGGGGAGGTGGTGCGTCAGCCGGCCGCGTCGCGGGTCACGGGGACGCGACCCTGGGCGCGGGCGACCATGTCGGCCAGGGTGAAGGAGTCGAGGTGGGTCCGCATGTGCTCGCCCACGTCGGCCCACACGGCCAGGAGGACGCACTGGCCCTCGTGGTCGCAGGCCCCGTTCTCATGGGGGACGCCGAAGTCGCCGGCCACGATGGGCCCGTCGACGGCCGACACGATCTGGGAGAGCGTGATCTCCTCCGGCGGTCGGGCGAGCACGTAGCCCCCGCCGACACCGCGCTTGGACCGGACCAACCCGGCGCCCTTCAGCGCCAGCAGGATCTGCTCGAGGTAGGGCTGGGGGAGGCCGGTGCGCTCGGCGATGTCACGCACCGCCGTCGGGCCGCCACCACCGTCGGCGTGGAGCGCCAGGGACAGCAGGGCACGGCTGGCGTAGTCCCCTCGGGTCGATACCTTCACAGGTCCATGCTAGTGACTGCGCCGCGTAACGGGGGTGTGCCCGGAACGGTCGGCCGGTCGCCGGCGGAGGCCGGACCCCGGTCCTGCCGCCGGCGACCCCGGTCGGTCGGGGCGGTGCTCAGCGGCCGCCGAGCTTGCCGCCGGCCAGGTCCTCGGCCATGGCCCAGCCGAAGGTGACCAGGCGCCCGCCGTTGGCGCAGTCCACGGACTCGAAGAAGGCGACGTACTCGACCCCCGGCTCGGACTTGTGGCTGGCGAAGTCGAAGCCGCCGGCCTCGGAACCGTCGCCCGACACCACGAAGGTGCGGTCGTCGATGCGGCCGTCGGCGCCGAAGCGCTTGGCCAGGCGCCGGCCCCAGGCCCGCTCCTCGCCGGTGGCCTTCTGGGTCGGGGCGGGGACGACATCGGTCAGGCCGGCGAAGGCCTTGAAGCCGTCGGGACCGAGCAGGCGGGTGCCGACCAGGACGTCCTCGTCGGGGAACGCCAGCAGGGCCCGACGGTACTTGTCGCCCATCATCGCCCGCAGCACGGTGTCGGCCCGCGAGGTGCGGTCGACCGTGGCCAGGCCGATCAGCAGCGACGGCGTGCCGCCGATGCGCTCCAGGGTGGAGAAGGAGTAGCCGCGCAGCTTCGCGCCCTCGCGGGCCCGGGTCACCAGTACCCACTCCTCCCGCTGTTTCGACAGGAACCCGATATCGAATCGAGGCTCCCGTTCGGCGCAGAGGTCGGCCATCTCGGCCAGCTCGGCGTCACTGATCGACGTGCAATCCTTGGTCTCCACCTGGATGGACATGTGTCGTTCCGTACTCCTCGATCTCCCTGCGTCTCCAGCCCCCGCACCTGGTCAGCCGTGGTCCCCGGAACGTGCCGCCGCAGGGGAGGGGCAGTGTTCCGGATCGCCCACGCCAGGTGCCGTCCACCGATTTTACGGGAAATTGAGGCGCCTGTCGTATCCGCCCCCGTCCGGCGGCTGTCCGAGCCTCTGACCAGGGACATCTCCCGGACCGATCCCGGCGGGCACCGCCCCCGCACCGTGCAGGTCTGACGGATCGTCAGGCCTGGATCGCCCGGGGGCCCAGCAGGACCCGCAGCTCGCCCATGAGTCCACGGCTGGCATCCACGTTGAACTCGGACGGCAGTCGCAGGACCTTCTCGCCCACGTGGAGCAGGACGGGGGAGTGGCCGGGGTGCTCCGACAGCAGACGCTTGAGGTCGTCCACCGTCCGGTCGGTGAGGGTCCCGAGGGGCAGCGAGATGCGCAGGTCACGGAGACCGTCCGCGACCAGCTCGGGCCGGGAGACCTCCATACACACCAGTTTGAGCCGCTCGTCGCGCATGTCCAGGCGTGCCTTGACGACCACGATGGCGTCGTCGTCGAGCAGGGCGCCGTAGTCGGCCATGGTCTTGGGGAACACGAAGGCCTCGATCGAGGCGTTGAGGTCCTCGAGCACGAAGGTGGCCATCAGGTCGCCCTTCTTCGTGTAGCGGCGCTGGAGCTCGGTGATGACGCCGCCGATGACCTTGACCCCGCCGCCGTTGCCCTCGAAGCCGGTGCCGGCCACGCCGTCGGGGTCGTAGTCGCGCAGCTCGGCGAGGCTGCAGTCGGTCAGGCGGGACAGCGAGCCCTCGAGCCCCATCAGCGGGTGGTCGCTGATGTAGAGCCCGAGCATCTCCTTCTCGAAGGCCAGGCGGAGGGACTTGTCGAACTCGGTGTCCGGGATCGGGATCCGCGTGTCGGCGAAGCCCGTCGTCTTGCCGTCGTCGGGCTCCTCCAGCGTGGCGAAGAGGGACATGACACCGGCGTCGTGCTCGCGCCGCCGCTCGAGGGTCCGGTCGACGATCTCCTCGAAGGTGAGGAACAGCCCCTGGCGGGCGTGACCCATCGAGTCGAAGGCGCCGGCCTTGATCAGCGACTCGATGGTCCGCTTGTTCAGGACCTGGGGGTCGACCCGCTGGCAGAAGTCGTAGAAGTCGACGAAGGGGCCGTTCTCCCGCTCGGCGACGATGAGCGCCACGAGGGCCTCGCCGACGTTGCGCACCGCGGCCAGGCCGAAGGTGATGGCGCCGGGGCTGTCACCGGAGGTGCCGATGGCGCCCTCGCCGGCCGTGAAGTCGGGGGTGAACTCGGCCAGCGACCGGTTGACGTCGGGGACGAGCACCTCGATGCCGAGCGACCGGCACTCGCCGAGGTAGATGGCGGTCTTGTCCTTGTTGTCCTTGACGCTGGTGAGCAGGCTGGCCAGGTACTCGACCGGGAAGTGGGCCTTCAGCCAGGCCGTCTGGTAGGCGATGAAGCCGTAGCCGTAGGAGTGCGACTTGTTGAAGGCGTAGTCGGCGAAGGGCTCGATGATGTCGAACAGGGCGGTACCGAGCTCCTCGCCGTAGCCCTCGGTGACGCAGCCCGCCACGAACTTCTCGCGCTCGGCCTGGATGAGCGCGCGGATCTTCTTGCCGCAGGCCTTGCGCAGGTTGTCGGCCTCGGCCAGCGTGTAGCCGGCGAACTTCTGGGCGACCCGCATGACCGACTCCTGGTAGATCATCAGGCCGTAGGTGTCGGCCAGGATCGCCTCGAGGTCGGGGTGCGCGTAGGTGACCGGCTGGCGGCCGTTCTTCCGGTCGGCGTAGTCGCGGTGCATGTTGGCCGCCATGGGACCCGGGCGGTACAGCGCGACGAGGGCGGCCACGTCGTCGAAGGTGGTCGGGGCGAGGGACCGCATGAGGGAGCGCATGGGCCCGCCCTCGAGCTGGAAGACCCCCATCGAGTCGCCCTTGCGGAGCATCTCGAAGGTGGGCTCGTCGTCGAGGGGGATGTTGTCGATGTCGGGACGTTCGCCGGTGGACACCTCGATCAGGTCGAGCGCCCGCTCGATCACCGAGAGGTTGCGCAGGCCGAGGAAGTCCATCTTGAGCAGGCCGAGGTCCTCGACGCCGTGCATCTCGTACTGGGTGACGACGGGGGCGTCGTCCGGGTTGTTACTGTCCGGCTTGCGCTGGATGGGGACGTACTCGGTGAGCGGCAGGTCGGTGATGACCACCGCCGCGGCGTGGATGCCGTCGCCCCGCCGCAGACCCTCGAGGCCCTTGGCGACGTCGATGACCCGCTTCGCCTCGGGGTCCGTCTCGTACATGGTGCGAAGCTCGGCGGCGAGCTGGAACCCCTCCTCGAAGCCCTCCGTCTTGGCCAGGCAGGCGGCCAGCGGGGTGTCGCGACCCATCAGCAGCGGGGGCATGGCCTTGGCGATCTTGTCGCCCACGATGTACGGGTAGCCGAGCACCCGCGACGCGTCGCGGACGGCGGCCCGGGCCTTGATGGTGGAGAAGGTGACGATCTGGGCCACGTGGTCCGAGCCGTAGCGCTCGGCGGCGTACTTGATCATGTCGCCGCGGTAGCGCTCGTCGAAGTCCATGTCGATGTCGGGCATCTGGATGCGCCCGGGGTTGAGGAAGCGTTCGAAGAGGAGGTCGTACTTGATGGGGTCGAGGTCGACGATCTGCAGGCAGTAGGCGACGCAGCAGCCCGCCGCCGAGCCGCGCCCCGGGCCGACGCGGATGCGCTGGGACCGGGCGAACCGGATGAGGTCCCAGACCACGAGGAAGTAGGCGGAGAACCCCATGTTGGAGATGACCTCGAGCTCGTAGTCGAGACGCTCCATGACCGCCGCCGGGATGGGCAGGCCGTAGCGCTCCTTCGCCCCCTCGATGCTGAGGTGGCGGAGGTAGGCGGCCGCCCGGACCTCGTAGGTGTCGCCGACGAACTCGTCGGGCACGGGGAACTGGGGGAGGCTCGGCTTGCCGAAGTCGATCTCGACGTTGGCCCGCTCGGCGATCAGCAGCGTGTTGTCACAGGCCTCGGGCAGCTCGCGGAACAGGTGGCGCATCTCGGCGGCGGACTTGAGGTAGTGCTCCTCGCCCTCGAACTTGAACCGCTTGGGGTCGTCGATGAGGGCGCCGGTCTGCACGCAGAGCAGCGCGTCGTGGGCGACGTGGTCCTCGCGGTGGGTGTAGTGGCTGTCGTTGGTGGCCAGCAGCGGCGCCCCGATGCGGTGGGCGATCTCCACCAGCGCGGGGTTGGTCTTGTGCTGCTCGGGGAGTCCGTGGTCCTGGATCTCGACGAACAGGTTGCCCTGGCCGAAGATGTCCTGGAGGCGGCCGGCCAGCATCTCGGCCTTGACCCGGTCGTCGGCCAGCAGGGCCTGGAGGACGACGCCGCCCAGGCAGCCGGTCGTGGCGATGAGGCCCTTGGCGTGGCGCTCCAGGAGCTCCCAGTCGAGCCGGGGCTTGTAGTAGTAGCCCTCGAGGTAGGCGGCCGACGACAGTTTCAGGAGGTTGCGGTAGCCCTCGTTCGATTCGGCCAGGAGGGTCAGGTGGTAGTAGAGCTTCTCGCCACCGCCGGTGTCGCCCCCGGTGTCGTCGACCTTGCCCCGCCGCACCGGCCGCTCGTGCCGTGACTCGGCCGCCATGTAGGCCTCGGTGCCGATGACCGGGTTGATGCCGGCCTTGCGGCAGGCGGCGTAGAAGTCGAGGACCCCGTACATGTTGCCGTGGTCGGTGATGCCGAGGGCGGGCATGCCGTCCTCGACGGCCGCCTGCACGAGGTCGGACACCCGCGCCGCCCCGTCGAGCATCGAGAACTCGGTGTGGGTGTGGAGATGGGTGAACGACCGTGCTGCCAAGTTCCTGCGTGCCCTTCGGTGGTCGGTCGGCCGGCCCGTGGAAGCGCCCCGGGGGGCTGTCCACAGGCTGTGGACGAGTTACAGCGGTGTGATTCCGACGATAGCGCGCACGGACCCCGCCGGCGGAGGTGGCCTGCTGACCTGGGACGGCGTCCGGGCCACGGGGCCGGGCGACGTCGGCCGGGTCGCCGGGGGCCTCGGACGTCGCCCGGACGAGGCGCCCGACACCGGTCAGGCGCCCGCGGTGCGGAGAGTGGTGAGCCCGCGGGCGACGTCGGCGAGGTGGTGCGTCGAGTCGTGGAGCGCATGCTCGAGCAGGCGCCGGACCGAACTCCGCGACGTGCCGACGGTGATCCCGAGGTGCCACGCCGACCCGCCGGCGGTGCGGGCGGCGTCGGCCATGGCCGAGGCGGCCGCCGACAGCGCCCGGACCACGGCCACCGGGTCGGCGGTCCCGTAGGTGGTGGCCGCGGCGTCGAGCAGTGCGTCGCTCTCGACGCCGGGAAGGACGGGCTCGGCCCCGGTCAGCGCCTCGTCCACGGCCCACCGGTGGAGCTCGGTGATGTCCCGGCTGTGGGCGGCGTACTCGATCGCCGACCAGGTGTCCGGCTCCGGGCGCATCCGGAGCAGGTCGCCCGCCCCGTCGAGCAGGCGGCCCTAGCGCGCGCCGAGCCCGGACAGGGCGTCGAGGAGGTCGGCCCCGTCGAACGCGGCTCCGTCGAAGCCGCAGGCCGCGCACGTCTCGTGCTCCTCGGCCCGGTGGTCGTGTGCCGGGTCGTGCCCCGGAATCCGGTCCTGCGGCACGCGGTCCCTCCCCTCGGGTCGTCCGGGCCAGTATGGCGCGGGCGACGGGGGCGGGATCGTGCCAGGATCGGTCCCATGCCCGACCGACGCCTCGACGTGTCCCGCACGATTCCCGCCCCGCCGGCGGCGGTGTTCGCGGTCCTGTGCGACCCGTCGGGCCACGTCGCCATCGACAGCTCGGGCATGCTCATGTCCGCGTCCGGCGGCCCCGTCGGTGCGGTGGGCGATTCGTTCGTCGTGCACATGGACCGCGAGGCCTTGAACGACTTCCCGCTGGGGGAGTACGACGTCACCGTGTCGATCACGGCGTTCGAGCCCGACCGCCGGATCGCCTGGACGGTGCTCGGGGCCATCGAGCCGCCGCTCGGTCACGTCTACGGCTACGTGCTCGAGCCGGTCGAGGGCGGGACGCTCGTCACCTCGTACTACGACTGGTCGGACGCGGACCAGGTGTGGCTCGACGCCGACATCTTCCCGATCCTGTCCGAGGGGGCGCTGCGGGCCACGCTCGGGATCCTGGCCCGCACGGTGGCCGCGCGCTGAGGACCGGGTCGCCGGGTCGGGGCGTAGGGTGACGTGATGCCCGAACCGGAGGAGACCTCCTCGCCCGAACGGCACGCGGATCCGGATCGGCCGGCGGTCCGCGGGCCCTGGTCGCACGCCGAGGTCGCCGACTTCCTCGCCGGATCGGTCATTCCGATGCGGATGAGCGTGGCGACGGACTCGGGCTGGCCCATCGTGGTGTCCCTCTGGTTCGTGTCCGACGGTCCCGAGCTCCTCGCGGCCACCCGACCGACGTCCACCCTGGTGCGCTGCCTCGAGCGGCGACCGCGCTGCGGCTTCGAGGTGGCCGGTGACACGCCGCCGTACCACGGGGTGCGGGGCCGGGCCACCGTCACCCTGGACCGTGGGGCCGGGGCCGCCACCCTCGACCGACTGCTCGTCCGCTACCTCGGCGGACTGGACAGTCCCCTGGCCGGAACGCTGCGCGCCGCGGCCGACGACGAGGTCTGCCTGCGCCTGCGTCCGGTGGCCCTCTCCACCTGGGACTACCGGGACCGGATGGCGGCGAGCCTCGGATCCGGCTGACCGGCGTCCGGGGTCGGCACAGGTTCGCCGGCGGACGCGGCGGACGCGGCGGCGGCGGCGAGACGATCTACAGGTAGGTGCCGGGGCGGCCGACGTTGCCGTCGCCCCCGGCCAGGGACCGCTGGCGCATCTCGTCGAGCTGGGCCCGGGCCGCCACCTGCTGGGCGACCAGGGTCGCCTGGATGCCGTGGAAGAGCCCTTCCAGCCAGCCCACCAGCTGGGCATGGGCGATGCGCAGCTCGGAATCGGACGGGGTGGGGGAGTCGAAGGGGATCGAGACCCGGTCGAGCTCCGCGGCCAGGTCGGGTGACAGACCTTCGGCGAGCTCGCGTACCGACTGCTCGTAGATCTCGCGCAGGCGCCCCCGACTGGCCTCGTCGAGCGGGGCCTGGCGGACCTCCTCCAACAACTGCTTGACCATGGAGCCGATGCGCAGCAGCTTGGCCGGCTGCTCGATGGACTCGGTGGTGTCCCCGTCCCCGCCCGGGGTCTCACCGTCCGGGCCGGCCGGGGTGAGCATGGGGACGTCCACGACCTCCGGGTGCAGGGCCCCCTCGGCCGGGGTGGTGGGCACGGTGTCGTCGGGCACGGTCATCCTCCTCGCAGCGCCACCAGGGGCACCAGCATCTCGTCGGTGGTCAGCGATCCGTGGCGGCAGGCGAGCCGGTTCTCGCCGGTGTCGGCGGGGTCCACGAAGGCGATGGGTGCGAACGGGATCAGCGCGACGTCGCCGAGACGCGCGGCGAACCCGTCGCCCAGCGGGCCGCCGAACCAGCCGTCGCCCTCCAGCCGGTCGCGGGTGCGGACCCAGGTGGTGTCGCCGTAGCTCTCAGCGCACAGGGCGAGGAGGTCGTCCGTCGCCCCGGGGCGGGCGTGGAGCCAGCGGAACCGACCCTCCCCCGAGAGGAACTCGACCATGTCCATGGCGTCGGCGCCGAGGAGCTCGACGCGGGGACCGACCTCGATCTGCCCGTGGTCGGCCGTGACCAGGAGCACGGCTTCCGGGGGCAGCACCCCGACGACGTCGGCGACGACCTTGTCGACGGCGACGAGCTCGGCGTCGTAGTGGGCACCGAAGCCGTGGGCGTGGGCCACCTTGTCGATGCCGTCGTAGTAGGCGTAGACGAACGGGTCGCCGGCCCCCAGGCGGGCCGCCACCTCCACCGCCAGCGACGACGGGACCCGGTAGTCGTGCAGCGGCGAGTCGCCGAGGTGGGCGGCGGTGAAGCCGGTGCCGCCGAAATCGACCTTGGACACCACGGGCACGGGCCCGGCACTACCCGGAAAGGGTGGGAGGGGCTGGAAGACGCCCACCGGCACGGACCGGCGGGCGTCGGTGTCGAGCCCGCTGCCCAGCGTCCAACGGAGCATGTTGAGGATCTGGTCGCCGTGGGCCAGCCGGTACCCGAGGATCCCGTGGTCCGACGGCGGGCGTCCGGTGGTGATGGAGGTGAGGGCCGCCGCCGTGGTGGTCGGCGCGATCGACGTGATGGCCCGGTCGATGCCGGCGCCGGCCGAGAGGGTGGGGGCGAGGACGGCCCGGGCCCGGAGCTGCTCCCAGCCCAGACCGTCGACCACGAGCAGGACGATCTGGCGGGCGTGCTCGGCCACCTCCGGGATCCAGTCGGCCCCGTCGGGCGACGTCGCCGTCCCGGTCACGATCCGGGGCACGAGGTTGGCGATGCACCCGCCGGCGTAGTCGGGCAGCCTCGGCTCGGTCGCGTTCGTGTCGTCGGCCGTGGGTGCGGAGGAGGGGGCGGACATCGGCATCGACTGTAGGCGAGCCGGAGGGGCCGCCGGTCCGCAGTGCGGCCGCCGGGGTCCGTCCGGCGGGTCCGGTCAGCTGCGGGGGAGGAGGGCCCGAACCGTCTTGTAGCAGTGTCCGTCGCGCGGGGTGGACACGGCGGCCACCAGGTAGTGGGGCTTGAACCCGAGCGCCGAGGCCAGGTCCTTGCCCTGCAGACGGTCCCGCCGGGCCACGTCGAGGGCGCGCTCGAGCCGGGGGTCCTCGACCGGGAGCCAGTTGTCGCTCCGGCCCCAGCCGAACCGGACCCAGGCTGTCCGGTCGCCGATGCGGCGGAACAGCACCGGTCCCTTCGTGGGCTCGATGAGGGCGAGCGACGGTCGGAACCCCTTGAACTCCCAGTAGGGGGCGGACGCCCCCGGGAAACCGAGCACATGGTCCTCGACGGGTGCCGCCAGCTGGTGGAGCAGGTGACGGACATGCCGACCGTGGAGGGTGCCGAGGTGGCGCGGCAGCCCGCTGGCGGTGACGGCCTCGGGCTGGGCCAGGTCGTCACGCTCGGGCTCGTCGGCCAGGTGGGTCTCGACGACGTCGAACGGGGCGAGGTCCGGGCCGTGCTCCTCGGGCCAGTCCACCCGGACGCGCACCAGTGCGCCCGAAGCCAGGTCCACCCCGGTGGTGTCCTCCTGATGGCACGCCAGGACGAGCATCGTGAGAGAGGTTCCGCCCTCGACCGCGATCTGGTCGCGGTGCTTCACGGCGCGCAGCACGTCGCGGGCCGTCCCGCTGCGTGGCGTCCGGGTGGAGTGTGCGGCCATCAGGGGGCCTGTCTAGCAGGCATGGACTCAGGGGCCGCCGGCCAGGGACCCGGCCAACTGGTCCGCGAGCGTGGCGGGATCCGCCGCGGGCGCCTGACAGGTGTACCCCCGGCACACATAGGCCAGGCCGGGCGCCCGGTCCGCCCACAGCGGGGAGCCGGTCGGCTCACCCCAGGCCACCACGGCGTCGGGCAGCCAGTGGCGCCGGACCTCGGCCACCAGGTCGGGCCGATCCCCGGTCACCACCACCTCGGTCGCGCCCCGGGCCAGCAGGTCGGCGGTCAGGACGGTGTGGGCGAAGGCGGTCGGGTGGCGGGTGAGGAGGTCGCCGATCAGGTCCACCACCTCCCGGGCGTGCGAGGTGTAGCGCCCGTCACCGGTCAGGGCGCCCAGTCGGGCGAGCGCCGAGGCGGCCACGGCGTTGGCCGACGGGGTGGCACCGTCGAAGATGTCCTTGGTGCGTACGATCAACTGCTCGGCGTCCGTCGCCGTCGTGAAGAACCCGCCACCGTCCGGGTCGGCGAACCGGGCGATGAGGTCGTCGGCGGTGGCGACGGCCCGCTCCGACCAGACCGACCGACCCGTCAACTCGCCCATGCGGGTGAAGCAGTCGACCAGCCAGGCGTGGTCGGCCGCATAGGCGAGGTGCCTCGCCCCGCCCCCGCGTTGCCAGCTCCGCAGCCACCGGCCGTCGGCGTCGCGCAGGTGGTCCCACAGGAAGTCGGCGATGCCGACCGCGGCCGTCGCCCAGTCGGTGCGCCCCACCGCGGCGGCCGCCTCGGCGAGGGCCGCGGCGTACATGGCGTTCCACTCCGTGAGGACCTTGTCGTCGAGCCCGGGGCGGACCCGTTCCGCCCGGTGGGTGAGCAGGCGCCGGCGGCCGGTCTCCACCGCCTCCGGACCGGTGAGCGGGCCGCCGACGGGCCGTCGCAGGATGGTGGCCCCCTCGAAGTTGCCACCGGGCGTCACGTCGAACCACGCCCGTACCGCGCCGGCGACGTCGGCGTCGCCGGCGGCCGCGTCCACCTCCTCCGGGGTCCAGACGTAGAACTTCCCCTCGACCCCCTCCGAGTCGGCGTCCTCGGCCGAGTACACCCCGCCCTCGGGCGCGGTGAGGTCGCGCGCCACGTAGGACGCGATCCCCTCGACCACGCCCAGGTAGGCCGGGTCGCCGGTCACCTGCCAGCCGTGGAGGTAGGCCCGGAGCAGTCCGGCCTGGTCGTAGAGCATCTTCTCGAAGTGCGGCACCAGCCACTCGGTGTCGGTGGCGTAGCGGGCGAAGCCGCCGCCGAGGTGGTCGTGGATGCCACCGGCCGCCATGGCGTCGAGCGTCCGCGTGGCGAGCGTCCGCACGCGCCCGGCGTCGTCGCCCGACCCGAGGCGCACCGACTGGCGGAGGGCGACGTCGACCAGCGTCGGCTGGGGGAACTTCGGCGCGGGGCCGAACCCCCCCCATGCCGCGTCGAACCGGGTGGTCAGTTCGGTGACGGCCGGTGTGAGCAGGTCGGGGGGACCCCCACCGGCGAGGGCGTCCAGGAGCGAGGCGGCGTCGGGCCGCGCCACGATCCTCGAGCGCTCGCCGATGGCGGCGGCCAGCTCGTCGGCCTGCTCCTCGACCTCGGCGCGCCGGTTCTCCCAGATGTCGGCCAGCGCGTGGAGCACCGTGGTGAACGAGGGCCGACCCTGGTGGTCGGTGGGGGGGAAGTAGGTGCCCCCGTAGAAGGGCCGGCGGTCCGGGGTGAGGAAGACGCTCATGGGCCAGCCGCCGCTGCCGGTGATGGCCTGCACGGCCTCCATGTAGACGGCGTCCACGTCGGGCCGCTCCTCGCGGTCGACCTTGACGCAGACGAACAGTGCGTTGAGCCGCTCGGCCACGTCGGGGTCCTCGAAGGACTCGTGCGCCATCACGTGGCACCAGTGGCAGGCCGAGTAGCCGACGGACAGGAAGAGGGGCCGGTCCAGGTCGACCGCCCGGGCGAAGGCCTCGTCCCCCCACGGGTACCAGTCGACCGGATTGTCCCGGTGCTGTTCGAGGTAGGGGGAGAGCTCGCCGGGTGGCGTGTCGCGGATGAGGGGCACGGGGGCGGTCCTTCGTCGTCGGTGGGACGGTGGTGTCCCGTCCAGGGACGAATCTACGGCGCGTCCACCGTTCCCGGGCCGGAGGACCCGTCCGGGTCACAAACTCCCGGGACCGTTCACCCGCGATCCACGGCGGTTCAGTGCGCCGAGGCGGCGATCCCGACCATGGGAGCGTCGAGGTGCCCGCCGCTCATCGACCCCTCGAAGGGGGCACCTCCGAAGGCGAAGACGCCCCCGTCGTCGGCCACCAGCCAATAGCCGGAACCGTCCGGATCGGCCGCGATCCCGCTGACCGGCTCGTTCAGGGTGTGTCCACTCATCGATCCGTAGTACGCGGCGTCGCCGAAGGCGAAGACACCGCCGTCGGCGCCGACCAGCCAGTAGCCCCCGCCGTCCGGCGTGGCGGCGATCCCGACGACGGGGAGGTTGAGCGGGCGTCCCCCCATCGATCCGTAGAACCCCGCGTCGCCGAAGGCGAAGACGCCCCCGTCGGCGCCGACCAGCCAGTAGCCCCTGGCGTCCGCCGTGCCGGCGATCCCGACGATCTGGTTCGCCAGATGGAGCTCGGAGACCCCACCGACGGGTGTCGCGTCACCGCAGCCCAGTACGCCGCCGTTCTGGCTCACGAGGAAGAAGCCGCGCCCGCTGGGCGTCGCCGCGATGCCGGTCCAGCCCACCTCGGCCCCGTTGAGACCGGTGCAGCCCAGCTGGCCGGGTGCGGCGGCGGTACCGAATCCGGCGGGTAGCGAGGGGAAGTTGGCGATCCAGTAGCCCGAATTGCCCTCCGATCCGGCGATGCCGACACAGTTCACCCGGGACACGACGCCGCCGGCATCGGCCAGCGACTCGGCGCTGACGTCGATGCCGGGCCCGAACGCGAAGGCGCACAGTCCCGGCGAACCACCTCCGGGCGCGCCGGAGCCCTCGAAGGGTGCGTTGAAGGCGAAGACACCTCCGTCGCCTCCCACCAGCCAGTAACCGGGTGCCGGCGGGCGGAGGGCCGGGCTCGCGGCTCCGGTCGACGCCCAACCCACGAGGGAGGCCACGACCATCGAGAGAACCACCGTGAAGACCCGGACAGTCGTCATCGCCGGTCACCTCCAGCTCGATGACAGGAGCCTACCGCCGGGCGCCTGTGAAGGACGTGGTCCTCGCACAGGTGGGATGGACGATCGTGTGCGCGCTCGGTCAGCAGCCGGACGCGGCCCGGCCGGCGGGCGGTGCGAGCACGACGAACTCCCAGGTCGGATCGCCGAGCGGACTGAGGTTCAGTGCGGCCGTCGCCGTGGTGCCGTTGTCGAGGTGCTTCTTCCACAGGGCTTCGTCCGCGTTGCCCGGGATCGTCGTGCGGCGCCAAC
>Ga0182016_10000412_pt1 | contig 53574 bp, 25 predicted proteins | sample 712S2MmetaG_FD_120491 | JGI IMG/M metagenome (GOLD analysis project Ga0182016, IMG submission 120491) | Permafrost microbial communities from Stordalen Mire, Sweden - 712S2M metaG | ecosystem: Environmental > Terrestrial > Soil > Wetlands > Permafrost | place: Sweden: Stordalen | collected...
CGGAGAGAGCGCTTGCCTGGTTGGAGCAGTTGTCTGAACGGCAGTTTGTCGGCACAGAATCTCGCCTGCTTACGTTGTTCGATCTACTCAAGCAGATGCGCGATGGCACTGAGGCTAATCCTGCAAAGCGAATTGCCGAGTTGCAGGTGCGCCGCAGCAAAATCGACGCTGAAATCGCCCAGGTACTCTCAGGTCAACTACCAATACTTGACGACAGTGCTGTGAAGGATCGCTTTCAGCAATTCATGCAGGGGGCCCGTGAATTGCTCACCGACTTTCGAGAGGTTGAGGCCAACTTCCGTCAGCTTGATCGCCGGGTGCGTGAACACATAGCCATATGGGAGGGCAGCAAAGGCAAATTATTGGAAGAGGTGCTAGGGGAGCGCGATACCATCACCGATTCCGATCAGGGTCGGAGCTTCCGGGCATTTTGGGAGTTTCTGCTGTCCAGCAGCCGCCAGGAAGAGCTTTCTGAACTCCTGGATTGTGTGATGGCATTACCTGCCGTTGAAGCATTGGAACCTGATGCCCGTCTCCGACGAGTCCACTATGACTGGTTGGAAGCAGGAGAGCATACGCAGCGCACTGTGGCCCAGTTATCCGAACAGTTGCGACGTTTTCTGGACGACCAAGCCTGGCTGGAAAATAAGCGCATTATGGATATCCTGCGCAGCATCGAGCGTAATGCTCTAGCTCTACGAAATGATCAGCCAACAGGCACTGTAATCGAGTTGGCGGAGCCTCATCCGGAGATTACGCTGCCGATGGAGCGTCCGTTATTCACCCCGCCTCTGAAGCCGGTTATTGACAGTCTCTGCCTGCAATATGGCAACGAACTAATTGACGATCAGGCGCTTTTTAATCAGGTCGTTGTGGATAAAGCACGCCTGACTCGCCATATCCGCCATGCCTTGCAAGACAGATCGCGGGTTTCCCTGAGCGAATTGCTGGAAACTGAGCCATTACAGCAGGGATTGGCGGAATTGATTGCTTACCTGCAACTCGGCTGTGATGTGTTCAGAATTGTTGTCGACGAGAGCCGAAAGGAGTTTATACACTGGGAAGCCACCGCACTTTTCGGCGAGAAGTTGCTGCGCAGCGCTCGGCTGCCGCAGGTGATCTTTGTGCGTTAACTAGAAACGTGGTGATGGCGAAAAATGGTAAGCGGTCTCTCCAACACGACACCAATCACGATTCCGGCAGCGGATTTGTCAGCTCTGCTGATCAGTTTGCTAAAAGGTGTACTTTACCGCGACAGCGATGAGCGCCTTTGGGGTGCGCTGCTCAATTTGCAGGCGCGGGTACGCGATTACGTGACAATGCTTTATCTAGAACTGGTGTTGGATGAGGCTGAAGGCTATGCCTTCTTGAAAAGCCGTCCGGAACCAAAAGACGAGGGACAAACGACCTCACTTCCGCGTTTGGTAGTGCGCCGGCAGCTCTCTTTCCCGGTCAGCCTGCTGTTGGCACTGCTGCGAAAGAAGCTGGCTGAATTCGACACGCGAGGTGGTGATACGCGGCTGGTTATGAGTCGCGATGAAATGATCGAGTTGATCCGCGTGTTCATGCCGAGTGCCACCAATGAGGCGAAGTTCACGGATCAGTTCGAGATTCAAATCAATAAAGTCGTTGAACTTGGCTTTCTGCGCAAGCTAAAGCCAGCTGAAGGAGGTGCTTTGGCGGCCGGAGCCAACTACGAGGTGCGGCGAATTCTAAGGGCTTTCGTGGATGCACAGTGGCTCGGAGAATTTGATGCGCGACTGGGAGTCTATCGTGCGCAATTAGCAGACGGTTCCCCCGGGGAAGATGAGAGGCAGCATGGATGATTCGCAGACGCTTGACCTTGAGTTCCCAACGGAAGGGGCGCTATCTGGATTCCGCCTCCGACGCTTGGAAATCTTCAATTGGGGCACATTCGATAGTCAAGTGTGGGCGCTCCACCTCAACGGCCAGAATGGCCTGCTGACTGGAGATATTGGCTCGGGAAAATCCACGCTCGTCGATGCCATCACAACCCTGCTCGTGCCGGCTCAGCGTATCGCGTACAACAAGGCCGCAGGAGCTGACAGCAAGGAGCGGTCCTTGCGCTCCTATGTACTCGGCTACTATAAATCGGAGCGCAACGAAATTACGGGGGCGGCTAAGCCTGTTCCTTTGCGTAACCACAACAGCTATTCGGTCATTGTCGGCGTCTTTCATAACGTCGGCTATGACCAGACGGTGACCTTGGCCCAAGTATTCTGGATGAAGGAGCCGCACGGCCAGCCTGCGCGCTTTTTCGTGGGCGCGGATCGGGATCTATCGATTGCCTCCGACTTCGCCAATTTCGGCTCGGATATTGCGCAACTCCGCAAAAAGCTGCGCGGAATGGGTGACGAGATATTCGACAGCTTCCCACCCTATGGAGCCTGGTTCAGGCGCCGTTTTGGAATCGAGAATGACCAAGCGCTGGAGCTGTTTCATCAAACAGTGTCAATGAAATCGGTAGGGAATCTCACTGATTTTGTTCGTGGTCATATGCTGGAGCCGTTTGACGTGGCGCCGCGCATCCAAGCGTTGATCAGCCATTTCGACGACCTCAATCGCGCCCACGAGGCTGTGCTGAAAGCTAAGCGGCAAGTTGAGATACTTATGCCGCTTGTGACCGACTGCGACCGCCACAGAACACTGTCCACCGAGGTAGACGACTTGCGGCAATGCCGCGAAGGACTGCGCGCTCACTTCGCAAACTTGAAGCTTGAACTTCTCGGCAAGCGCCTGGAACTGATTGCGGAAGAATGGAATCGGGCAGACGGACAGGTGCGGCGCCTGGATGCAGAACTGACCGAGAAGAACAATCAAGTTGATGAACTCAAGCAGGCGATCAACAACAATGGTGGAGATCGCCTTGAACAGCTTGCGGCGGAGATTCGGAAGAAGGAGCAGGTGCGAGAGGCGCGCCAGAATAGATCGGAGCGCTATGGCAAATTGGCAGCCATCCTAAATGAGTCCATTGCCGCGGACGCGACGGCCTTTGCCGACCAACGCAGTCGGTTTCAATTTTGGCGTGAAGAGGATCGCGAACGCGATGCGGATCTGCAAAATTCCCTGACCGAGCATGACGTGACTCTTCGACAAGGAAAGCAGGAGCACGATGAACTGTCGGCGGAAATCTACAGCCTGAAAGGTCGCCGCAGTAATATCGAAGCGCGGCAGATTCAGATACGCGATGCTCTCTGCACTGCACTGGGATTCAATGCTGACGAAATGCCGTTCGCTGGCGAATTGATCCAGATTCGCGACGACGAGAAGGCTTGGGAAGGCGCTATCGAGAGGTTGTTGCGGAGCTTCGCGCTCACATTGCTTGTACCCAATTCACATTACGCAGCGGTCGCGGAATGGGTGGATAGTCATCAACTCCGAGGTCGCCTGGTGTACTTCCATGTGCAGGCGCGCAAGGCAGGCAATTTACCGGAACAACACCGCAACTCCGTGGTACATAAGCTACTACTTAAATCGGATTCGCGCTATTACGACTGGGTGGAGCGCGAACTTGCCCACCGCTTCAACGTCGCCTGCTGCGTGACGCAGGAGCAGTTCCAGCGTGAACCACGTGCCATCACGCGGGCTGGGCAGATCAAAGATCCGAGTGGTCGGCACGAAAAGGACGACCGCTACAACATCGATGATCGCAGCCGCTATGTGCTCGGCTGGAATAACAGCGAGAAGATCACGGCATTGGAGGTCAAACTTAGCCATCTCGGAACCCGGATGGGCACAGTGATGGACGCGAGAGACGAAACGCTGAAGGAACGGAAGGCGCTCGCGAGCCGACTGGATGCGCTTACGCGTCTTGATGAGTTGGACAATTTCGAAGAACTGGACTGGGCTAGTGTTGCCTCCGAAATAACCCGGCTCACAGACGAGCGAAAGAGGCTGGAAGCGGCCTCGGACGCACTCGGGCAGCTGAATGAACAATTGCGGGAGCGCCTGGAAGCGCGCAAGAAAACAGAGTCCGAACTGCTAGCAGCGCGGGCGAGGAGAACAACGGCCGAGGAACGCCGAAGAGTCGCATTGGAGCAACGAACTGAGGCTGAGACGCTGTCTGGCGTGGCCATGAATGAAGCTCTATCGTCAAAGCTGGAAGCAATGCGCGCCGAGGCCTTGGGTGAGCACCAACTCACTGTGGAATCCTGCGAACCTCGCCAGCAAGATGTGCGTAATTGGTTGCAGGCGCGGATAGATGCCGAGGACAGAAAGATCAAGCTACTGGCGGAACGAATCATCAAGGCCATGGTTTCATTCAAGGAGGAGTTCAAACTTGATACGGCGGAAATTGATGCCAACTTGGAAGCGGCTTTCGAATATGACAACCTGCTAACCCGTCTGAACCAGGATGACCTGCCGCGCTTTCAGGCGCGCTTTAAGGAACTGCTCAACGTCAACACGATCAATGAAATCGCCAACTTCAACGGGCAATTGGCGCGCCAGCGTGAAACCATCAAAGATCGAATCGCGCAGATCAACCAATCTCTTTCTGGAATTGACTACAATCCCGGCCGCTATATTGTGCTGGAATTACAATCCAGCCCAGACGCCGAGATTCGGGATTTTCAGCAGGACTTACGCACCTGTACTGAAGGGGCGGTAACCGGGTCGGACGACGTGCAATACTCCGATGCAAAGTTTCTTCAGGTCAAGGCCATTATTGATCGCTTCCGCGGGCGGGAAGGTCGGACAGAGCTTGACCGGCGTTGGACGGAGAAGGTCAGCGATGTCCGCAACTGGTTTCTTTTTGCTGCGAGTGAACGCTGGCGGGCGGACGACAGCGAATACGAGCACTACTCCGATTCGGGTGGCAAATCTGGCGGGCAGAAGGAAAAGCTGGCTTACACGATTCTTGCTGCCAGTCTCGCCTATCAATTCGGTCTTGAATGGGGGGCGGAGCGTTCGCGCTCCTTCCGTTTCGTCGTGATCGACGAGGCCTTTGGCCGAGGGACGGATGAATCCGCGCAGTATGGTTTGAAACTATTTAGGCAACTCAATTTGCAACTAATGATTGTCACGCCACTGCAGAAAATCCACATCATCGAACCCTTCGTCTCCAGTGTTGGATTTGTTCACAATGAGGGAGGTAAAGATTCAAAGCTCCGGAACCTGTCTATCGAGGAATACCGCGAGCAGAAAAAGGCGAGTGTGCCGCAACCCACACAGGAAGTGGCGCAGTGAACTGGAGCAGAACGGCGGATCTGAAAGCGAAGCTGATGCGGTTTTGGCAAAGCGGAGATCTTCTGCGTGAAGCCTTGGCCGACAACCACCGCTTTCCTTTACGCCTATCACTGAAAGCTCCAGACTCTTCCGACCTATCAAGTCATTTCGACGCAGTGCGTTCGTGGGTTGCCGAACTGACAGGAAATCCTGTTCTGCGTCTGGAGTTCAGGGAGGTTCAGCACCGCGTTCAAGGCGCGCAACGATTGCCGACGAGCGCGTGGGTCGACTCGTTGGAGGGTGCTCTGAGCTGGCTCGACAAGCGCGATGAATGGAACAGCTTCTTGGGCATGGTCGAAACCACTCGGCATTCTCTTCCTGGCTTGCTGCCTTGGCTGGATAAGCACCCTCTGGCTGCTCTGGAATTGGCGGAGGATTGGCCTCGGCTCTTGACTGTGGCGACTTGGCTAATCAACAATCCACGCCCCAACATCTACCTGCGGCAGGTCGACCTTCCGGGTTTGCATACGAAGTTCATCGAGGCGCATCGCGGTGTTTTGGCAGAATTGCTCGATCTGGCTCTACCTTCGGAAGTTGTGGATAACACCAAGAGCGGCTCGCGCCAATTCGCCGCTCGCTATGGGTTCCTGGATAGGCCTATCCTTATTCGCTTCAGGGTGCTTGATCCAGAGATCAAGTGGGGGCTCGGTCCGCTCTGTCCAGACATCGCACTGGACGCAGAATCCTTCGGTCGGTTATGCATCGGCGCCAAGCGGGTCTTTATTACAGAAAACGAAATCAACTTTCTGGCATTCCCGCGAGTGAGCGGTTCTATCGTCGTTTTTGGAGCTGGCTACGGATGGGAGGCTCTGGGCCGATGCCGTTGGCTGCATCAGTGTTCAATTCACTATTGGGGAGACATCGATACCCATGGATTTGGAATACTGGACCAGTTACGAGCTCACTTCGATCATGCCGATTCGTTTCTAATGGACAGAGCGACACTCGACACGCACAGACTGTTCTGGGGAGTCGAGGATTCGCCTCTACGAGCGAACCTGCTTAGGCTGACACAAGAGGAGCGAACTCTTTATCACGGTCTGCGCGACAACTCGATCCGGCTCGGATTACGGCTCGAGCAGGAGTACATCAGCTTCGGCTGGCTCAAGCAACGCCTTCGGGATCTCATCTGCGACACCGCTGCTTCGCGTATCTCAACTCCATGACTTGTTAGGAGTGCGATTCGCCGTGATCCTGGAATGGCGATAGCAGGGTAACGCGCTCATTGACCTTCTATGGCCGTCGGTCTAGGGCCGGTGATCAGCCAACAATTAGGAACGGCTGAGAACGCAGCAGATGCGGGCGGGTCACCCGTCTTCGCATTCGCGAACATCGGGTGACCGCGGTTTGACAGTATGAGCGAGGGCTGGAGCTTGGGATGAATTTACGCTAGTTCTGGAGTTGGAGTTTCAACCCAAGCTCAACCCATCCGCCAAACTCCTTCAGATTACTGCTGATTCCCCAAAACTACTTACGTTAACCAACCATGCCTGCTAACTCTATGATATTGCTAGATTTAAGAACTCATAACCCAAAGGTCGCTGGTTCAAATCCAGCCCCCGCAACCAAAAACTATTGATTCTAAGCGGCTTCCGACACAGGTTCGGGAGTTTTTCTGCGTTTGGGGCGAACTTGGGCAAATCCTGGGGCGAACTGGCCAAATCCCGGCAAAGAACTTTGTACACCGCGTCCGTCTGGCAAGGTTGATCCGCTTCACGCAAGGTCTCGGCAACTTCGGCTCGACTCGAATTGTTACCATTCGATCTTGACGGCGCAATAAGATTGCACTTCTGAGAGCGTGAAGGTCGCATAAGCCCCGGTCCTGGCAAATTTGATTTGCTGCTCGGCATTGGTTCCGGGAGCGTGAACTGTAACCTTGAGCGGCTCGCGATTCTCAGGTATGCGGACACCAACCTCAATCGCTTTGGAATTTGGCGCGTTCGAAACTTCATAGTTCACCACATGAATGAACACGCGCTGCTTCATGGGCTGGCTTGTGTAGTTAATTACGATTCCCCTCGGCGCATTCAGACGGACGAGCGCCTGATCGTCAGTTGCCCAATTCACCAGCTCGACAAATTCCTTCCAGTTCTTCGGCCGCTTCCAGAACTCCTCCCCGATTGGGAAGTATGGCTGCATTGGCGGGAGTGCGCCGTCGAACTCCATCGCCGGAAGGTACGCCACGCGGCCTTGACCAAGCTTCATCCTGGTCGTAGTTCCCAACGGCTCCGCACCGGAAACTACCTCCTGCTGGTACTCCTTCGCGCTCTCCTGACTGCCAACCATTCCTGCCAGGCCAGGTGTAGTGCGGACGCGCCTCCATTCGTCGTAGAGCCCGGACTGGCCGATCACGATCAACCCACCTCCGCGTTCAACGTAACCGCGCAGCAGCGATATCTGGGCGTCGGAAAGACATTCGCAATTGGGGAGAATCAGAGTCTTGTATTTCGAAAGATCCCGCAGCCCGTCGTCGAACACCAGGTCAAATGGAATGCCCGCTTCTATCAGGGCTTGCTCTGCAAGCTCCGTAGAAAGCTGCACCTCCGCGTTGTTATAAGTCAATGACGCGTACGAGCGCAGCAGGCCCACATTGGCCATGTCCACACTGTCCACATACATTTCCCGGTTCTGCCGATAGAACTCCAGATATTCCCCTGTCACTTGCGAGATCGGATATACACCCAGACATCCCAGCGTTTGATTGAATGCGAGAGCTTCTGAAAGTGCCAGCGCATTGTCCTGAAGGTAAGCCAGCAAGACATTCGAGAAAGCCCTGGCCAGCTTGTAACTGCGAATTCTCGTCACTAACCGCCCGTCAGAGTGATAGCCAATTACCTCGTCCTCTTCGCTCCAGAACGCCTTTGTAAATTTCAGCAGCCTCGCATGATCGACTGCCGATTCCCATGCACGGTTGTTGCCGGTTATCCCGCCCGGATTGATTTCCAGGGCAACTTCAGGGTTCAGCGACATCGCATAATCGTGCATCTGCTCAAGCGCATCCGCCATTGACTGACAGCGATAGTCAATCCACTCCTGGATTGCGGGATCGAAGATGATCTGCATTCCGCCGGGCAAATTATCCCGGTTCCATTGAGGAGGATTTACAAAATCCACTCGCTCAAAGCCGAACCTCTCGCGGAGTTGCGCGCTACTGTATTTGGCTCTGAGACGCTTCCTGAAGCCTTCCTTGCATGCAGCACAATGGCACGAATCCGGCTCGGCATTCAGGTCGAAGTTATCAAAGTGGATAAAGTCAGTCTTCGCTTCGACGATCGCGTATCGAACCACTTTCTTCAGGTAATCCAGGTAGTCCTGATTGCTGAAGCACGGTCGATAGCGGAACGATTGCTGGTATCCGTACTCGAGAAGAATAGGAAGGCCGGCTACATCGCGTTGTATCCAGTCCGCAGCCTTTGGTTCTTCTGCGAAGAAGGTTTCATACATCATGCTGTTCCACTGAATATAGGTATCGGCCTTCATGCCGAGCTGGTGCGCAATCGCCACTGCTTTGCGCGTCTCTTCCATTTCCTCCTGTTCGGCCTCCATGCCGAAACCCTTGTACAGGTGCGTATGAAACACCTCAACGCCGGCATCGTGAAGCTGCCGAATCAGCTTTTCGCTTTGCTGGGCATCGCACACTTGCCGAGCATCAATGCGCTGTCCTCCGCGACGAACGATGAAGATGTAAGGTTCATGCGAACCACCCGCATCAATCAGGCCCTGTCTCATCCAGCCCTGGCCCGGAGCAGCTGAATCAGAACCTGCTATCGGCATGCCATTCGCAAGTCGTGAGGCTGCAGCCATGGCAATTGCTGCGCCAATAAAGTTCCGCCGATTTATCGTCATAATCTCGATCCACCTGATTGTTTCGCGAGCCTCATTGTAGGCTCTTGCGCCGCTTCAGCAGGATAATCCCGCCCTACAGTGCTCAGGCCGATTGTCGAGAGGACAATCGGCCTGAGCGCCTTTCTATTCAATGAACGTTAGGCTAGAACTGGTAAACCGCGGATAACTGGATCTTCCGTGGCGCGGAGGCTGTCCCGCCGACCACACCCCAGGCCGTTGACGCGTTGCTGCCGATGTAGCTGTTGGGTGTTCCGTAGCTGGAAATGTTGAATGCGTTGAAGGCGTCTACTCGAATCTTCAGACTCTCTTCCCTGATTGTTGCAAAGTCCTTGGAGAGGGACAGATCGTAGTTCTGGAATCCAGGGCCACGCTCTGTACCAACGCGAGTGCTGCCGACGTCGTGTGCGGTGCGGCCATAAGCGCAGTCGGTTCCGTTTTGGGTGTCACGCGGCGAAGTGCATGGCATAGCCGAAGGATCGTAGCCAAACCACCTGAATATGCCGTCCGAGCCCTTTCCCCGGTGGACAATCTTCAGCGGGCCGTAGTGATTTGCAAATTCAAAATAATCCTCGCTCAGATTCTGCGAACAATTGTTATTGCACACATAATCGGCGCCTTGATGCATGGTGAGTGGATAGCCCGAATTGAGCTGCACGTTGGATGAGAGCTTCCATCCCCCGAATGCTTCATCCGCCGCCCGGTTCCAGGATGAGCCTAATTGTTTCCCACGGCCGAACGGAAGTTGGTAGACCAAGATTCCCGATACCACCTGTCGCGCGTCAAACGTTGACGGACCGTAGTCTATCCGCGGATTATGGATATCCTGCCAATAGGAGTCGTCATCGTTGTAATTGTCGGTGCCGAAATACCCCGGGTTATTGGTGAGCGACTTGCCGAATGTGTAGTTGACCAGAAATTCCAGGCCCTTGGATTGACGATGCTGCAGCGTGGCCTGGAGCGAATGATAGTTTGAAATGCCGCGAGATACAGTTTCTTTGAGAATGTCGCTGCCCGGATTGTCAGGGCTGTTCGGGTTGCCAACCAGCGCGAAGTAAGGTTCGATCGTCTGGTAGCAACTGTCGATCGCCGGAGCGGAACCGAGGCCTGCGCAGGTATCGTCAGTGGTGTATTGATTGGCCCACAACGGAACAGCCAGGTGCTGGCCGGTCTGCCCAACATAGCCTGCCTGTACCGACGTATGTTCACCAATCTGGTATTGGACTCCCAGGTTGAATTGCTGAATCACGGCCGGACGCATATTCGGATCCCATGCATAATACTGAGCGCCTGCGCCGGCGGCTGTGGCTGGAGTACCCACCAGGCCATTACTCAGCTGGTAGGTATTTCCCGACGTGGTTCCAGTGGGCCCTGACGAGATGTTTGTAATCGCTGGCTGGAATTGCACGTTCTGCGTCATGCGCAGCGAGGAGCCCGTGGATTCCAACTCGTCGGTGCTTCCGTATCCGCCGCGAACCACCAGTTTCGGCATCACCGTATAGGCAAAGCCAACACGCGGCATAAAGCCGAGACGATAGGGATTGATCAGTGCCCGGCTGTTGGTCGCGCCGGTGATTGGATTCTTTTGTCCCGCGAACAACAACATGGAATTGACCGGAGTGCCGGCCGGCTTTCCCTTCGCGTAGGACAGATTCACATTCACCATCTTGTTGTTCACTTCATAATTGGGCTGCTCGTAGGAATAGCGCAGGCCTATATTCACGGTCAGATTCGGAAGCACCTTCCAGTCATCCTGGGCGTAGACTGCATCGCGCCACTGGCGTTGGCCAAACGGGCCGTGGATGTCGGAAATTTGAGCTTTGGACGCGGTGTTGAGAAGAAACTCAGCGAACCCGTAGCCTTCGTCGCAGATAGTAACGCAGCTCCAGTTAGCCGTATCGTTGCCGTTGTAGCCGAAGTATCCGTCGGCGCCGCCGGTATCGCTCGAACTGTAGTAGTCCTGCTGATAGCGGAGGAATTCGACGCCAAACTTCGTAATGTGCTTTCCGTGTTCCCAGTTAAGCACATCGTTGTAATCGAAATTGTTATCGACGGCGAAGCCTTGAATCGGAGGCTCGGAGCCAAAATTATTAATATCCCAGCCTTCGCCGCTGCTCACATCGATATAAGCAAAGCCGGCACTTGTCTGGCTAAAGTTTGAAGGAATGCCGATGCCGGCCTTGTTGTTCCCGTTCGTGCCGAAGAGTCCCGATAGATCCCTGGGAACACTGGCGTCGAGAGAGATGCGGGTAAATCCAGCGCGAGCGTTGTTGACGATCGTCGGGGTGAAAATGTGCGTCCATGCGGCTGCGACGTTGGTGAAAGGGTAGTCGTCGGTAAACGGGATTACCGCCGTCACCGGAACCTGAAGCGGAAGGTCCCATGCATCGCCGTAGCTGAACTTGGCCATCAATGTGTCTTTGGTATTGACGGTATAGTCCAGGCGGATATCGCCCTGGTCGTTATGCGTCGTGGTGGAACTGATGCCTTGATAGTTTCCGGCAAGCAGAGCGCCGGGTGATGGCGCATGGTTGGGCAGAGGAAAGGCACTCGGGTTGCTCATCAGAAACGCGAACAACTGATTGCTTGGATTGATCGGTACGCAGACGCCAGCAGGAGCTGAACCCTGGGCCGGATACAGGGTTTCGTTGTTGTATCCGTTGGTGGTGTTCCACAAGCCGGTCAAGCCATAATACGCCACTGCCGCGGTAAAGTCCCCATAGCCAGAGGGACATGTTGACGCCGTGTCATAAGCCCCGGACGAGGTGGAAAGGCCGCGCATAGCCGAGGTGGGGACGCTCCCAAATCCTTGGCCCGTCGAGTTATTGCGGAACCCTTCATAGTTACCGAAGAAGAACAGCTTGTTTTTGAAGATTGGGCCGCCGGCCGCCGCGCCAAACTGATTTTGCGTGTAACTTGCCCTACCCGCGCCGACATTCTTGTTTGCCCAGGTATTGGCGGTAAGTCCGCCGTCTTCATGAAATTCAAAGCCGCTGCCATGGAACTGATTGGTTCCATTCTTCGTGACCATCACGACTTCGCCGCCGTTTACGTTTCCAAACTCGGCATCGGCGTTTCCCGTGATGACGTGGACTTCCTGAATGGAGTAGGGAGATGGATTGTAGCCGAGCGCGTTTTGCAGAGTTTCATTTATATCGACGCCGTCGAGAATGTAGCTGTTCGACTGCTGGCGATTACCGTTGAACGATGGCTGAACGTCAGACGGCGAACCCTCATGCACGGTGTAGGCATCGCGCTCTGTACCCTGGGTTCCACCCATCAGAGCGGAATTCGGATTGACTGACCCCGGCATGTAGAGGGTGGCAGTTTGAACATTCAGGCCATCCAAAGGCATGCTTTCAAGGGTGCTCGAGCTGATCGAGGTGCTGATGGTGGCGTTCTCAGTGTTGAGCAGCAGCGCCTGATCCCCTACAACATTGACCGTCGTCGAGGCTTTGCCCACCTCGAGCCTGGCATCTGCTGTTACGATCTGGTCAATCTGCACGGCAAACGGCCCGACTGAAGCGGTTTCAAATCGAGGCGCCGTTACGGTAACCGTGTAATTGCCGATCACCAGGAATCCCACGTTATACAGGCCGCTCTGGTCGGAGACGGTTTGCGTGGTAACGCCGGTGGCTGTGTTTGTGACAACGACTCTCGCTCCAGGTATCGCTGCGCCGCTGGGATCGGTTACTGTTCCACGCACCGAGCCGGTGATTGTCTGTGCCACTGCTGCCGACCCACCCAGAATGAGAGCCAGGGCCATACAACTCAGCCACGCCACTTTGACGATGTTTTTTTTCATGAGAAACCCTTCCTTGACCTGCGTCCGTTGACTCCCAAAGTTGCACGACCGCGGTTTCTTGCGGCTTGACGCCGTCAGCGCAGCGGATTCAAGCGAACCGGAATCGCGCCAAGTGAGCAAAACCGTGGGCCGGCGATGTTCGGACCAACATAGCGCGCTCAAATTCTCAATGTCAAGAAAAATTTCTAGTAATCGTGAAAATGTTGGCAACAGAGCGAGAATCAAAGGCCAAAGCACTCACCCCGCGCCTGGCTGCATTTAGCGCGCAGTTCGCCCATTCGCTGGAATTTGCGTGTTTTCAACCGACTGCAGTGCGGTATAGTCTATTGGGAACGGACACGTGAAACGTTTCTCACGACTATTGCATTAGATACGACATGAAAAAGTCAGCAGCCAATGGCAGTAAAGTCGGCCTGAGAGAGATCGCCGCAGAAGCCAAGGTCAGCGTCGCCACGGTATCAAGAGTTTTGAACGGAAACAACCGTGTCGATCCAGCCATTCAAGCGGCGGTTCTCGATGCGGCTGCGAAGTTCGATCTCGATCTGCTGCAGCGCAACCGGGCAAAGGCGCTCGCGTTTCTTCTCAGCAATCGTTTAATGCTGCATCCCTTCCATTCCCGGATTCTGAGTGGAGCAGAGGGCTATTGCGCCGCACACGGCTGGGATGTGGTCTTCCTGTCTTTTAACTACCCTCTCAATGCCCAGTGGAACGAGCTTCACCTTCCCAAAGTTCTTGAACGGCGCGACGTAATTCGCGCGGTAATGGTCGCAGGCACAAACTCGGGGAGCCTCATCGAGCTGCTCGAACACGAGGGAGTGCCGTATGCCGCACTCGGCAATAACATCTTCAATGTGCCCACGCTGTCAAAAGGGGACCTGGTCTTTTCCGATGAAACCAGGGGAAGCGGCGATATGACCCGTTATCTGATTGGCCTCGGCCATCGGGATATATGGTTCGTGGGAAATACCCGTCTGCCATGGTTCGCGCGATGCTTTGCAGGCTACGGCGAGGCGATGGCCGACGCCGGTTTGCCGCCTCACCACCTGAATGTGAACTCTGAGGACGACGCGGAAGTCGGATACATCGCGACCAAGTCCCTGGTGGCGCGGGGCGAACGCGTAACTGCGATCTTTGCCGGCAATGACGCCACGGCGCACGGCGTATATAAAGGACTTCGCGACTGTGGATTGAGAATTCCCGATGACATAAGCGTAGCCGGCTGCGACGACACCGTGGGCCAGTGGCTCTACCCGGGACTCACTACCATCCGCGAATTCCCTGAACACTTGGGCAAGCAGATGGCCGAGCTGATTCTCAGCCGCATTGCCAAGCCCGGACTCGAGTTTCGGCAGATTACCGTCCCCACCGAATTGATCAAACGGGAGTCATGCCAGCCGATAGCAGTCAACGGCGTTCCGGCCGTTGAGAATGTATCGCAAAGCAGCTAGGCGGCTAAACGGCCTGCCTTTCTGAAACCACTGCGGGCACTTGGCTGGACAACCGACAAGAGCTTCCATTGCTCATCTTCAGGAGCTTAGATTGGGTTTAGCCTCGCCCCAGAACCTGCGTCTGAAGCGAGCATCGAGCCGATGCCGGGATACCGTCGGCCTTGAAACCGTTTTGAAGCAATGTGATAAGTTTCACATAACCGTGAAAAATTTCTTGACACTCGAATTCCAGGCGGTTAATGTTTCAATATTTGCACCGCGAAGACGCTTTCTCAATCTCGCACCTTTGCGGCGATCGGGCAGCCTGTTTCATGTCACGGCAGGGGTCCGTGCATCACTTGAGGAGAAAGAATGTCTGCAGTCGATGAAAAAGTGAGATCTTTCCGGGTTGAGAATCTGTCGGTCGAAGTACATTCCAGCGGAAAATCGCTGGGGGCCGCTGCAGCACGCGCAGCGGCTGGGGCCATGAAGCAGCTTGGCGCCAGCCTCGAGTCATTCGGAGTTATTTTTGCTACTGGCGTTTCACAACTGGACACGCTCGATGCTCTCACGCGCATGGAAGGCATTCCCTGGAATCGAGTGCGCGGTTTCCATCTTGATGAGTATGTAGGATTGCCGATCGAGCATCGCGCCTCTTTCCGTCGCTACCTCAGAGAGAACCTTACCGAGAAAGTGGATATGTTGGCGTTTGACGAAGTGGACGGCACGACGGCCGATCTCGAACAGTTTTGCCGCCTCTATGCTGAAAAACTTGCCGCAACTAATCCAAAACTAGCTCTGCTGGGTGTAGGCGAAAACGGGCACCTTGCGTTCATGGATCCCGCCGTTGCCGATTTCAAAGATCCGCAGGATGTAAAAGTTGTTAAGCTCGATTCGGCCTGCCGCGCACAGCAAGTGGCGGAGGGCTGGTTCGATAACCTCGAACAGGTTCCCGAACGCGCCATCAGCGTTACCATCCCCGCGATACTGAGAGTTCCGAAGCTGATCATTTCTGTTCCCGGAATCCGTAAAGCAGCCATTATGCGGCGTACGCTTGAAGAGACGATCTCAACCAGCTGTCCCGCTTCGATTCTCCGCACTCATCCTGACGTCACGGTTTATCTCGATCAGGAGTCTGCCTCAGAACTCGACGGATTCGGGCTCCCGGGCTGATCCATCTGCTCCTGGCTCCCACCAACCTGGTTGTGACAGACGGGGTCGCTGCTTCAACGGAAACAGGTCGCGAAGTTTCTTTGTTTCGCCAGACAGGTTCTTCCCGAAGTATGCAGCTATTGGGGCAGGAACGACTCGATGATGAGTAAGAGACTGAGCACCGAGGCCTACGGAAGTTTTGTTTGTTTCGTAGCCGGTCTCGGCGGTCTGCTTTACGGAGTCGATCTCGGAATCATTGCCGCAGCGCTGCTGTACCTTGACAAGACCATCAGCTTAACCATCGCGCAGACGTCTCTGCTGGTTGCGGCCGTGCTTGGCGGCAGCATGTTGTCTTCGCTGGGTGCCGGGTTGCTGGCTGACTGGCTGGGACGTAAAAAGGCGATGACCGTCAGCGGCCTCATGTTTGTGGCCAGCGTGTGCCTGATTGTTGTTTCTCAGGGCTTCACCACACTGATGGCGGGCCGGCTGTTGCAGGGAATGAGCGGCGGCGTCATTGCCGTTGTGGTTCCACTGTATCTGGCGGAATCGCTTCGTCCTGAATCCCGCGGCAAAGGTATCGCGATATTTCAACTGATGGTCACTTTCGGAGTCCTGGTGGCCTCAACAGCCGGTTGGTTCTACACTCACCAGGCTGAAGCTGCAATTGCCGCCGCTCATGGCAGTCCCATGCTCATCAGGGCAGCACAGAACCACGCATGGCGCAGTATGTTTCTCGCCATGGTCTACCCCGGCGTTGTCTTTTTTGCTGCAACTTTGCCGCTGGCTGAATCTCCCCGCTGGCTTTTTCGCAACGCAAGAAGATCCGATGCCATGACTTCTCTGCTCAGGTTCTGCGCGCCGGAGGAAGCGGCGATGCAACTGCGCGAGATGGAAACCCTGGCACCTGAAACAACCGCGAATTCCACGCAAACACGCGACTCGCTTTTGCAAAGAAAATACATGTTCCCGTTCATCCTCGCGTGCGTAATTCTGGCATGCACCCAGGCAACCGGCATCAATTCTATCCTGGGTTTTCTCGTGGTCATTCTCAAGCAGGCGGGCATGAGCCCCACCCACGCCACCATGGGCGATTTCGCGGTCAAGCTGATCCACTTCCTGATAACGTTTCTGGCTGTGGCATGGATCGATCGCAAGGGGCGCAAATTCCTGTTGAAAGTCGGGACCGGCGGAATCGTTTGCGCTTTGCTGGCTGGCGCCTCCCTTTTTTATTCCTTTGAGTCGAAGCGTGTCGATGTTCGGGCCGAGATTGAACGAGCCCAGCGGGGCGATTCGTTGATTGTGCCGGTCAGCGCATCGATGTTCGATCAAAAACCGGGAACCCGGCCCATGGTTCTTACAGTGCTCTATTCCTATGGCGACGGGGAGAGAGTTGCTACCGCGGCTAGTTCAGATCAACCCGCCGTTCTCACGGTCGTGCCGCAGGCAAAGGATGCAGGCAAGCCGCTTACCATCAAGCGCGCTTCCTACGGGCCAATCGCGACCGAAACGACCGGCTGGCTTATCGCGCTGTGCCTTGGACTCTTCGTTTCGTTCTATTCGCTCGGGCCGGGCGTTGTGGTCTGGCTGGCGCTGTCAGAGTTGATGCCGACTCGAATTCGATCCATGGGCATGGGTATCGCGCTGGTAATAAATCAGGGCGTTTCAACGCTGATTGCCTCGCTCTTTCTTCCCGCGGTGGGCCACTATGGGTTCTATGCGATGTTTCTGTTTTGGGCGGGATGCACCACCCTTTATTTCTTCACCAGCGTATTCGTCTTGCCTGAAACAAAAGGCAAGACACTGGAGGAGATTGAGGAAATATTCGATCGCGACCGGCGGCGCAAGCTCTCCAGCGGCTCCCGGGTTACGACAGCATAACCCGGTCCACGTGCCTGAGAGTTATGACCACTCCTTGCCTTTGACCAGCACCCTCTCGATCTGCAACCCCATCCCTCCGTCTTCAATGCTGAACTGGACCAGGTCCGCCGGCATTCCAGCCTCAAGGACGCCTGCGCCGCCGGCGAACCGACCTGGATTCACAGTAGCCATTCGGATGCTGTCGCTGAGTGAAATGCCTGCCATTGAATTGGCACGCGCAATTCCATCCTTCAAGGGCAAAACCGCACCGGCGAGATACGGCGTTCCCGCCAGGCTGAGGCGGCCATTGGAATCAAGGTCTACGCGGCCCCCGATCGGCTGGTCATAAACCCCTGCCGGCAATCCTCCCAGCGCCACTGCGTCAGAAACCAGGATCGAGCGGTCAATCCCCTTGGCGCGGACCATCGCTTTGATGGTATCGGCTGGGAGATGATGGCCGTCCGCAATAAGAGTCGCAGTCAGGCGGTCCTCAGAGAGTTGCGTCCAAATGCAGTTGGGGTGTCTTGGAAGCGTGCCCGGAACGCCGTTGCCCAGATGTGTTGAGAGCCTTGCCCCGGCGTCCACCGCTTTGCGAATTTCTTCAGCCGACGCATGCGTGTGCCCGATAGAGACGTGCACCCCGCTGGCCACCAGCGCTGCAATGTAGCGGCCAGATTCTTCATAGTGCGGCGAGAGCGTGACCATGCCGACCAATCCGTCACTGGCTTGCTGCCATCGCGCAAATTCAGCCGGGTCCGGCGGCCGAATATGTTCAGCCGGATGCGCGCCGCGAAAGCCTTCCAATGGGCTGATATGGGGGCCCTCAACATGAACAAATGGCACGCATCCAGCCACCAGCTGGCTGCTTTGCCGCGCCGTTTTGACGGCACGCAGAGCGGCTGTTATGTTTCGTTCCGATGCGGTAATAATGGTGGGAAGATATGTGGTTACGCCGAGGGCAATCATCTTCGCGGTCAACGAAATAATTGTCTGCGGGTCCGGCTCCGCCGCGTTCACATCGTCGCCGCCAAAGCCATTCACCTGCAAATCGACAAAGCCGCTCGATAGCCACCGATTGTCGTTGTGGCGGCTGGCAGCGATCGAATGAATGATTCCATCACGCACTGTGATTTCGATCGGCTGCCCATCTTGCGGATTGAGCCCGGTCAGTGTGTACAAGTCGGTAGCGCCTTCCCGCCAGACATCGCTCAAATGAGGATGAAATCAGTCTACCGCTCGAAGAGCGCCCGGCGGCGTCGGCGCAGATTCTGGGTAGTTCTGTGCGGTTTCTGCATGGGTTTTGTACGGTTTCTGTATGGATTCTGTGTAGTTCTGAGGGCTAAAATGCCGCCCACGTTGTTGATTTCATTGATGCGGTCCACGACTGTACAGTTTCTGCGTTGTTTTCGAGTTTTCTTTGAATTCCATGGAAGAATGAAGCTGAGATGCGATCACGCTGCTGGCAGAGTCATTCCTATTCACTCCAGCGATACTCGGATCTTCAGACATCAATCTTCCCTTTTCGTCTTCCCATTTACATTGTGCGCCGGGAGCGCGAAATTACATGCAAAGGATGGCCGGAAAATTTCAGTAAGGAAATTACCGGCTGTGAAAAGTGCGGGCTGCCCTATCCTCAATTCCAGCAGGGCCTGCAATAGCGGATTCATTCAGAAAGATCCGGTCAATATTGCTAGACTTGGACATTGCTAAAAGGGTGACCGGCACTGCTTCACTCGTGGCCTGTTATATTCAACCCGTTTCCGGAGGGTTTCGTTTCATCCTTCGCGCATATCCCCATCGTCAGGACAATTATGAAGAGCCGAATATTTCTCATCGCCGCATCGGTTTTTGCCGTCGCAGTTTCCGCCTCAGCACAGGTTGATCCGCAGCTATATTCCGATATGCACTGGCGCGAAATCGGCCCATTGCGCGCCGGGCGCACGCGTGCTTTGGCCGGTGTGGCGAGCGAGCCGGCCACGTTTTATCTGGGCGCGGTGAACGGTGGCGTCTGGAAGACCACCGATGCGGGCGCGACCTGGCACAGCATCTGGGATAACCAACCGAGCGGCTCAATCGGGGCCATCGCGGTGTCGCTCAGCAACCCTGACGTTGTGTATGTGGGCAGCGGCGAGGGATTGCAGCGCCCCGATCTCTCAACTGGCGACGGCGTCTACAAATCTACGGACGCGGGAAAAACGTGGACGCACCTCGAAGGCCTGCGCGACGGCCAGCAGATTGGCCAGCTCGCCATCGACCCCACTGATCCCAATCGCGTCTTCGTTGCCGTTGAAGGGCATCCATTCGGCCCAAATGAAGAGCGCGGCCTCTATCGAACCCTCGATGGCGGAAAAACATTCAAGCGCGTGCTCTTTACGAACGACCGCACCGGCGCATCCGATGTCGAGATCGATCCGCAAAATCCAAAGATCGTATTTGCCGGCATGTGGCAGCGGCAGGAAGCGCCGTGGGAGAACGGTTCGTTTGGCGGCGCGGATGGCGGGCTTTATCGCTCAACCGATGGCGGCGACACGTGGACCAAGCTCACCGGCAATGGTTTGCCCGATGACATCATGCAGTTGAATTTAACGATATCGCCAAGCGACCCGCGCCGTATTTACGGCGCCATCGCTCCGGTGCATGGCGCAGTGGGTCTTTACCGGTCAGATGATGGTGGCGACCACTGGGTGCATGCGCCGATCGACGATCCGCGCCCTGAAGAGCGCATCGGCGGCGGCGATGTGCCTGTCCCGCTGGTCGACCCCAAAGACCCCGACACAATTTACATGGCGAGCATCGTCACCTGGAAGTCGACCGATGCGGGAAAAACATGGACCGCGCTGCGCGGCTCGCCCGGCGGAGATGATTACCAGAACCTGTACGTCAATCCCAACAACACAAAAATCATTGCCCTGGCCAGCGATCAGGGGGTGATTATTTCAGAGAACGGCGGCGAAACGTGGACGCAGTGGTTTAACCAGGCGACCGCGCAGATGTATCACGCAACGGCCGACAATGCGTTTCCCTATCGCGTTTGCGGCGGCCAGCAGGACTCGGGTTCAGCGTGCGTCTCAAGCCGCAGCGACGATGGCCGCATCACTTTCCACGACTGGCATCCCGCAGGTATTGAAGAGTACGGTTACGCTGCGCCCGACCCGCTCGATCCCGACATTGTTTACGGCGGCAAAGTAACGCGCTACGATCGCCGCACCGGCCAGATCGAAGACGTTGAGCCCGACGCATTGCACGGCTATCGCGCGCTGCGCACTGAGCCGCTTGAGTTCTCGCCCATCGATCCGCACATGCTTTACTTCGCCACCAATACGCTGTGGCTTACCCGGGACGGCGGCAAGCGCTGGAAACAGGTCAGCCCCGACCTGACACGCGAGAGCTGGGAGTTGCCGACGGTGGTCGACTCGTACAAAGACCTGCCGGCCGCGAAGGTGACGCGCCGCGGCGTGATTTATGCGCTCGGCCTATCGCCGCTTAACGGCAATCGCATCTGGGCAGGCACTGATGACGGCCTGATCTGGACTACAACGGACGGCGGCGCGCAATGGAACAACGTGACCCCGCCGGAGTTGAAGCCTTTCTGGAAGGTCTTCAACATGGACGCCGGCCACTTCGATGCGCAGACCGCCTACGCAGCCGTAAACACGATGCGCCTCGACGATATGCGTCCGCACTTGTTCCGCACGCACGACGGCGGCAAGACGTGGACCGAGATCGACAACGGCATTCCGGACGGCGCGGCAACCAGCGCCATTCGCGAAGACCCCAAGCGCAAGGGATTGCTCTATGCAGGCTCTGAGACGCAGGTTTATGTCTCGTTCGACGACGGCGATCATTGGCAGTCCCTACGCCTCGACATGCCCGCAAGCTCGATTCGCGATCTCGAAGTAAAAGGCGACGATTTGATTGCTGCAACTCACGGGCGCGGTTTCATGATTCTCGACGACGTGACGCCGCTGCGCCAGATTGCAGCGAACATGGCGTCGGAGCCAGCGCATCTCTACACTCCGCAGACCGCTCTGCGCATCCGCAACGATATGAATCCGCCCACGCCCTGGCCGCCCGACATGGCGACAGGCGCCAACCCACCGGACGGCGCGATTATTGACTACTATCTCGGCACAGGCATCTCCGGCGTGGTGTCGCTTGAAATCGCCGATGCGCAGGGCCACATCGTTGCCCGCTTCAACAGCAACGATCCCGTGCCGCCGATCGATCCGCGCTATCCCGATCCCACGTTGTGGGCGCGCCTGCCGCGAGTGCTTTCCGCCGCGCCCGGCCAACACCGGTTCCTGTGGGAGATGCAATATCCGCAGATCGCGGGCATAAACACGGGGCCCGACGCGGATATGGCGACGCCGTACGATACGCCATCCACTTCAACTGCGCCGTGGGTGATGCCGGGAACCTACACCGTGCGATTGATCGCCGGCGGCAAAACATTCTCCGCGCCGCTCAAGGTCGCCATGGATCCGCGGGTAAAGACCCCCAGCGCCGATCTCGAACAGCAATTCAAGCTGGCGAAATCACTCTACGACGAATTAATTGAGACCACCGATGTTCTGCGCGACATTAAAGAGTTGCGCGAGCAGCTCAAGGCGCGCTCATCGCAGGGTCCCGTGGCAGGCGCCGAACCCTCCATCGAATCCAAGCTCAATGCGATTGCCGGCCCTGAAGGCGGAATGCGCGGCATGGGCCGCGGCGGCCCCACCCCTCCGCCCACTCTTGGATTGGTGCGCTCACAGCTGGCACGCCTCGAGCACTCAATTGAAAATGCCGATGCCGCTCCCACTGCAGCGCAGGCTGAGGCCGTTCAGGCGATAGCAAAGCCGCTCCCCGGTCTCATGGAACGGTGGCAGCAACTGAAGAAGACCAATCTCAAGGCCCTGAACGAGCAGCTTGAGCGCCAGCATCTTGCCCGGCTCGATCTCGACTCAAACAAGAGCGACCACAATCTGAAAGACCAGGTCGAGATCGGCGATGAGGAATGATTTACAATCCTGTTCAATTGCTATCCGATTGCTCTCCCTGACGTTAGCTAAAATTCTGAACTCATCGGAGCCTCTCAAATGGCCGCCGTCCGTAGTTTTTATGCCGCATTTCTTTTGACCGCATTCGCGCTTCCGATTGTTGCCCAGCAATATCCTGCCGCATTGCTCTCAGGTCTTCAGTGGCGCGATGTAGGCCCCATGCGCGGCGGCCGCACCTATGCCGTTTCAGGCAATGCATCGCAACCTGACACCTTCTACATGGGCTCGGCCGGCGGCGGTGTTTGGAAGACTGAAAACTCCGGCCGCACCTGGTTCCCCATCGCCGACGATCCGGTGACCGGAATCCCGATCGGCTCCATCGGCGCGATTGCCGTAGCTCCTTCCGACCCCAACATTGTGTACGTGGGCACCGGCGAGCCGGACATTCGCAGCCAGCACTCATATGGAATCGGCGTTTTCAAATCAACCGATGCGGGCAAGACCTGGCATTCTATCGGGCTGGTTGCGACGCGGCAGATCGGCAAAATTGTTGTCGATCCCGCCGATCCGAACCTGGTCTACGTTGCCGCGCTCGGCCACCCCTACAAGGCCAACCACGAACGCGGCGTGTATCGCTCCACCGACGGCGGCGCGCACTGGACGAAGATTCTCTCCAATGCCAAGGACCCTGACAATGTGGGCGCGGTCGATCTTGCGCTCGATCTACAAAATCCTCGCACCATTTACGCTTCGCTGTGGGCAACGCGGCGTCCGCCATGGTCGGTTTATGCGCCATCGAATATGCCCGGCGGAGGCCTCTACAAATCCACTGACGGGGGAGACACGTGGCATCAACTCAGCGGCGGCCTGCCCACTGACGATTTCGTCGGCAAGATCGGCATTGCGGTCGCGCCCAGCAATCCCAATCGGCTGTACGCGGCGGTCGACGATCTCGGCACCGCAATCGCGCGATCTTATCGCGTTCCCGCTGCGACAGGAGCCGATGCACCCAAACCCTCAGGCGGGATTTATATCTCAGACGACGCAGGAGCAACGTGGCGTCTGGTGAACAGTGAAACGCGCCTGTGGGGACGCGGGTGGTACTTCGAACAGATGGCGGTCGATCCAACTAATCCCGATCGCGCGTACGACGTGAACACTGGGACCTACATGACGCTCGACGCGGGCAAGACGTGGGTGCCTGTAAAGGCTGCGCCCGGCGGCGACGACTATCACCAGCTGTGGATCAATCCCAAAGACGGCAATCGCATGGTGCTCTCGAGCGATCAGGGCACGGTGGTCTCAGTGGATGGATCAAAAACGTGGAGCACCTGGTACAACCAGCCCACGGCGCAGATTTATCACGTCGCAGCCGACAATCGCTTCCCCTATTGGCTTTATGGCGCGCAGCAGGATTCAGGCGCGGTAAGCGTGGTGACATGGTCGCGCCTGGACACGCTCGCTTACGGAAACTGGCTGCCGATTTGCGAAGCTGGCGAGAGCAACACCGTTGTGCCCGATCCCAAAAACCCCGATCTGCTTTACGGCAGCGGCGATCAGCGCTGCGACCAGGCGGTCAATCTCTCAGCGCCTGAGGGTGGCGAGCTGCCGAAAGAGGACGCCAGCGATCCATACCGCCATACATGGACGCTGCCTGAGATTTTTTCTCCGGCAGACGAAGCGCTGTACTACTCGAATCAATTTGTCTTTCGCACGCGTGATCGCGGCAAGACGTGGATGAAGATCAGCCCGGATCTGTCGCGCCTCAATCCCGAGGCGCCGAAGACGCTCGATGCCGTTACCGCGAAAGACATCGACGAGGTGATGACCGATCGTTTCGGGGTGGTATACACCATCAGCCCGTCACCGCTCGATGCGAAAACCGTGTGGGTGGGCACCGACGACGGCCTGATCCACGTAACGCGCGACGACGGCGCGCACTGGAACAACGTAACGCCGCCGGAGATGACCGCGTGGAGCAAGGTATCGCAGGTTGAGGCCGGCCACTTCGATTTGGAAACAGCATATGCCTCGGTCGATCGCCATCGCCTGGCCGACAATGGCGCCTATATCTATCGCACCCATGACGGCGGAAAGACCTGGAAGAATGTGTCCGATGGAATTCCCGACGGCGCATATGTAAATTCAGTCAAGGAAGACACGAAGCAAAAAGGGCTGCTGTACGCCGCAACGGAGCTGCGCGTCTATGTTTCATTTGACGACGGCGATCATTGGCAGCCGCTCGAGCTCAACATGCCGGTCACATCGGTTCGCGACATTATCGTGCACGGCGACGATCTGGCCGTTGCAACATTCGGCCGCGGATTCTGGGTGCTGGACCAAATTGCGCCGCTGCGCCAGTTAGCTGCGCAGGGCCAAAAGATTGCGGATACGAATGCGTATCTGTTTGCGCCGGGCGAGACGCTGGCCATTCACCAGGGCGGCCAGAATGCCACGCCGTTGCCGATTGAAGAACCCCAGGAGTTGAACCCGCCCTTGGGCGTGGTGGCTTACTACTGGCTCAAGTCCGCGCCCAGCGGCCCGGTGAAGCTTGAGCTGGTTGACAAGGCCGGCAACGTGGCTGCATGCGAGGCCAGCGACACACCAGTCAAGCCCGTCGACACTGAAAAGATCATTGTGGAGGCTCACTGGGAAGAACCTGCGCCGCTACCTTCGGCTGCCGCCGGCATGCACCGCTTCGCGCTCAACGTGGTTGCGCCGCGCGGCTTCGGCTTTGGCCGCCGTCAACCACCGCCGCCACCTGCGGACGCCTGCCATCCGGCCGGAACGCCCGCGCCCCAGCCAGCAGCTGCACCCGCAGGTCCCGCACGCGGACCGCAGGGATTGCAACCGGGCGAGTATACCGTCCGTCTTACGGTTGACGGCCAGACTTTGACGCAGCCAGTCAACGTGAAGCCCGATCCACGCAAGCTGCCCGATGGCGCTGCCACTCCACCCGATGATGATGACGATCAGTAAAGACAAACTCGAAGTGAGATCCTTTTGTTGCTGAGAGGTATCCGTATATGAAAGCTCTGAGAGTGCTCGCGGCTATATTTCTGGCGGCAATGGTGTCGCACGCGCAAAATCAGAATGGCACGCTTCGAGGAGAGATTGAGGACGCCACCGGTGCGCGAGTGCCCCGCGCTCAAGTCGTGGTAAAGGCGGCCGGCTCTTCAATCAGCCGCTCAGAGACTGCAAGTGGGCAGGGAGAATTCCGCATTGAAGGCCTGCTTCCAGGGTCATATCTGGTCACTGTTACGGCAAAGGGCTTTGCCCAGGCCACGGCCGATGTTGACGTGGCTGTGAGCGTTGTCCGCGATATCAATGTCACGCTGAAACCGCAAAGTGAACGCGAGACAGTCAACGTGCAGGGCGCGCCTTCTTCCATTACGACCGAAACCATTAATACTTCGAGCGCGGTGCATGGTGGCGTTGTTGAAAGCCATGACCTCGAATCGCTTCCGCTGCCCGCGCGCAGCTTCGCCAACATTGCTTATCTGGTTCCCGGGACCGAGCCGGTGGAACCTTCAGACCCCACCAAGGCGCGCATCACCGCTGTGTCAACCGGTGGAAGCTCGGGCTTGAACAACGAGTTGTCGGTTGATGGAGCCGAAAACTCCGACGACTGGATCGGCGGCTTCCTGCAGAATTTTTCGCCCGATGGCATTCAGGAATTTGCCGTACGCACTTCGAACGAAGACGCCGATACCGGCTGGACCACCGCTGGATCGGTGGTGATTACCACCAAGCGCGGCACCAACGACTGGCATGGCGACGAGGCATTCTACGAGCGGTCGGCAGCCCTCAATGCGCGTTTCCCCATCGAGAATCCGGCGGAAACATGCACCGACGGAACCTGCGTAAATAATCCGAAGCAGCCGTTCTCGCGCCAGAACTATGTGGGCACACTGGGCGGCCCCGTGGTTAAAGACAAGGCGTGGTTCTTCAGCTCGTTTGAAGGGGTGCACGAAGATGCCAGCATCGCCTACAGCCCCGCCAGCACTACACAATTCGATGCGCTGAGCGCAATCGCTTCTCAAGGCTTGATATCGAGCGTGTCTTCCATCGCCGCTCCCGCCGATGTCCCCATCCCTTTCCGTGACTATCTGGGCACGGCCCGTTTTGACTGGGCACAATCGCACAAGTCGCAGTGGTTTCTGCGCACGTCGGAAGACTCGTATATCACCCACAACGCGTTGCTGGAGCAGGGCACACTGCCTTCCACCGGATTGCTGACGCACAACAATTATTGGAACGCTGCGATCGGCAACACCTACACCTTCAGCCCGACGTGGCTCGGCAACCTGGTTCTTGACGCCAGCCTGTTACACCTTACGCAGACTCGTAATTCAAACCTGGGCTTCGCGCTGGCGTTTCCCTTCAGTGCGACAGCGTTGACAATTTCGGGATTCGAGACTTTCGGCGACAACCAGTTTGCCACCCCCATCACTCTCTTTCCAAGTCTGCGCAACCAGGAGAAATACCAGTTGCGCTACGACCTGGCTCACGTAGCGGGAAGCCACGCTTTCAAGTTTGGCGTCGACTTTATTCACGAGCCGGTGTTGAGCGGGGCATTCGCCTCGACGGCCGAGCAGATCATCCAGTATTCGGCCAATCCCGATTGCTACGTCAATCCGCCGGGAGCAGACTGCGGCGGCATCACCAGCGCGTTGCCGTTTTATTTTGTTCCGCCGGCCTCGCAATGCAATCCGGAGCCCAGCGCTGCTTCAGGCATTACCTGCACCTACACGCCTGCGGGCGATGGCAGCTTTTCGCAGAATGTTCAGCGGCTTGCCTTCTATGCCGAGGATTCATGGCGCGTTACGCCTCGCCTTACAGTCAATTACGGCCTGCGTTACCAAACCACCTACGGGCTGTTCAAGGGCTCGGGCCGAACCCAGGACGAGAACAGCGCCTACATTACGTTGCAGGCCCTGCAGATTCCGGTTGTGCCCGGCCTGCCGCACGATTACCGCAAGCAGTTCGCGCCACGCCTGGGATTTGCCTATTCTCCAGGCGGGAGCGAGAAGACCGTGTTTCGCGCGGGATTCGGCTTGTTCTACGACGATCTTGCTCAAAATGGATGGGCTACGGCATTCCAGGGACTGAATAATACCAACGCGACGACGGGTGCGTGCGATCTTACCGGCGGCCCGGGCACCTATGCGCTTACCGGCGCTGGCTGCCTCGAAGGCGGCGCCGGGGCTACCGGCAACCTGGTTGGTGCCCCATACAAAACGCCCTACGCCATTCACATTACCGGCGGAGCGGAGCACGCCTTCAACGATCACTGGCTGGCCAGCGCCGACTATACGCACGAGCAGGGGAATCACGGTTATCGCGCATTCCCCTATGGCGGCGGCGCCAATCTGCTCACTCCGCTTATTTCCACCGCAGACCCTGACTACGCCACCGATCAGGCTGACGTGGTGCCAAATGTGAATGTGTTCCTGTCAGACAATCGCTCCGCTTACAACGCCCTCATGTTGCATTTGCAGGGCAATATGCGCCGTTTCAACCTGGTTGCTAATTACCAACTCTCGAAGGCGCAGACCTGGGGCTGCCTGCTCGGCGAACTCTTTGACTATGTGGATGGTGTCTGCACTCTGCAGAGCGGGCCCAATGCCGGTCAACTGGATGCCTTCGGGCCCGGTGATTACGGTCCCTCCGGCGAAGACGTGCGCAACCGCTTTGTGCTCGCCGGCACGCTGCATGTTCCCGCCGGGTTCGAATTGAGCAGCATTACCCAGCTTGAGAGCGCCCGCCCCATCACTATCACCAATGCCAACAACACCGGACGCATCTGGGTAAATGGAGCCTATACCAGCCTCGATGAATTCAGGGGAACGCCCTACATGCAGACGGACCTGCGCGTCACCCGTCCCTTCAAGTTTCACGACCGCTGGCAGATCGACCCTTTCGCCGAGTTCTTCAACCTCTTCAACCGCAACAATCCCGGCGCCAACTTCGCCGTCAATGTTACGCAGCTTCCAGTCCCCGCCTCGCAGATGCAGCCGAATTCAAACGGCATTACCAACGTCAGCCAAATTTGCACCAACGCCGACTGCTCCCAAACCGAACCGGTCACAAGTTTGAAGCAGCTCGAGATACCTGAGGGGGCCCTGGGAGATTTCTTTGGCCCCGGCACTACGGTTGGCATTCCGTTCGCCGCCCAGGTGGGCGTGCGCGCGACGTTCTAGAACTGGTTTCAAAGCGTGGGCTGTGGGTCGGATTGAAGATGCCTTACCTTAGAGGCTAAAGGCCGCCCTCGTTTCAGGGGTTTAATTGGCCCGGCTGAAGCCGTGCCCTTGTTACAATGCTTCGTTTGTCTATGCCCGGGCGGGTTTTTCCGGAGCCTGTTGAGCCCGTACACTTCAAACTACACCGCTGCTCAAATTCTTATCCGTTAGACACTTGCCAGTTACCGCTATAGTAGTGATACAAAGGAGGCGGTGTTCTGATTTCTGAAGACCGGGATTTTACCGAGTTCTTGAACGCCGCTATACACTTCCCCGAACCGAAACAGGAGCCCACGCGAGTGGCAAAAATCTATCCTAACCAACCGGGCCCAAACAGGATAGCTGCGCGTAAGCCGGCTCAGCCTGCTTACGCCTTCGGATTGCTTGGCACGGCGTTGTTGCTGAGCGCAGCGGTGGGCTGCCATACCGCGCCGCCAGCGGTGGTGGCCAAAAACAGCTCGCAGCATCTTGATTTCAACCAGGATGTGCAGCCGATTCTCGCAGCCAACTGCTTCAGTTGCCATGGTCCCGACCCGGAGATGCGCAAAGCGGGACTGCGTCTCGATCTTGGGGAGTCGGCTTTTCGCAAGCGGCCCGGCCATCCCGACGCCATCGTTCCGGGGCATCCTGAGCAGAGCGAGCTGATCAAGCGCATCGAGTCGAAGGATCCGCATCACCTGATGCCTCAATCGCCGCAGGGCGAGGCCAAGCCGATGAAGGCCGCGGACATTGCGATTCTGCGCGAATGGATCAGGGAGGGCGCGGTTTATCGCCCGCATTGGGCTTTTGAGAAGCCATCAAGTCCGGCCCTGCCGGCTGTTGCGCAACAGAATGGCTGGGTCCGTAATCCGATTGATGCGTTCCTTCTCGCCGGCATGAAGAAGCAGGGCTTGCATCCCTCGCCCGAGGCGGACAAGGAAACGCTGATCCGCCGCGTGACGCTCGATTTGACCGGATTGCTGCCGACTCCAGCCGAGGTGAAAGCATTTAATCAGGACAGCTCGCCGCAGGCCTATGAACACCTGGTGGATCGCTTGCTGGCGAGCCCGGCATACGGCGAAGCGAGGGCGCGCTACTGGATGGACTACGCGCGCTACGCCGATACATACGGGCTGCACTACGACAACAGCCGCGACATCTGGCCCTGGCGCGATTACGTAATTCGCTCGTTCAATTCGAACAAACCCTTCGACCAGTTTGCGATGGAGCAGATTGCCGGCGACTTGATGCCCGCAAAGAATCTCGATCCATTGATCGCCAGTGGCTATGTGCGCCTGGGAGTGAGCAGTAACGAGGGCGGAACCATCCCCGAAGAGTTGCAAGTGAACATTGCGCGAGAGCGCACCGAGGCGTTTGGCGCAGCGTTCATGGGGCTCACGGTTGGTTGCGCGGTTTGCCACGACCACAAATACGACCCGACCACGCAGAAAGACTTCTATGCGCTGAGCGCCTTCTTCAACAATATTCAAGAGCGGCCTTTCAACAAAGACCGCCCGGTGTGGGAGCCGATGACGCGTGTTCCCAAGCCGCAGAATCTTGAGGAATACAACCGCGTGTTCGCCAAACGGTCAGAACTGGCGGAACGCGTGCGGGCCATGCGCTTGCAGGAGCAAACGCTGGTGGAACAGTGGATAAGCTCGCATAAAGATGCGCCCGTGCCGGTTTCAACCGACAAGCTTGAATTGCGCCTGCGCCTGGATGAGGGCGGCGGAGAAGTGCTGAAGAACAGCGCGCCGCATGCGCAGACGGCCAGTTTCCCGATTGGCAAACTGAAGCCGCAATGGGGCGAAACAACCTGGCTGTGGCCCGACATGCGCATGGAGACAAGCACGCACATTGTGCTGGGCCAGACCGGGAATTACGAGTGGAACCAGGCATTCTCGTCGGGCGGTTGGTTCATGGTGCGCAACGCGCCGAACTACAGCCTGAAAGACAATGCGAATGGCGCGCTGCTGGCCAAGATGGATACCACCCAGCACAACCGCGGATGGGATCTCTCGCTCGATCAGGGGAACGTGGTTGTGAACCTGGTGAACCAGGGGCCGAAGGACCTGCCCAATCCCAAGCCGCCCGCCAAAGCCAAACCGGCGGCTGATGCAAAGGCCCCGGCCGGCGCCAAACCGGCCGCCAAGCAGAAGGACGAGCCGAAAACGCCTGAGGTGAAGGAAGCGTTTCAATATCCAACGCCCACCGATCTGACCAAGCAGGACCTTGCGCCGAACAAGCCCAAGGAGAAGAAAGAACCGAAGAAAAAGGAAGAGGCGAAAAAGAAGAAGCCCGAAGAGAAAAAGCCCGATGCGCCGAAAGAACCTGAAGACAAAACTCCATTTGTCGCGGTAAAAGTGACTACGGTCGAGCCGCTGCCGCTCGATGGCCGCTGGCGCCACATCTTTTTCACGTACGACGGTTCGGGCAAGGCCGCGGGCGTTCAGATTTATGTGGATGGTAAGCCGGTTGCGACCAAGGTTGTGTACGACTCGCTGGCGCAATCGACCATTCAAACCCAGGCGACGATGCAACTCGGCCAGTGCTATCCCGAGGCCAACCCCGCACGCGAGGCGCGCTACCAGGATATTCGTTTGTATGGGCGTACGCTCACCGCCGACGAAGTAAAGCGCCTGCCGTTTGAAGATTACGTTGCGGAGATTGCGCACCAGCCTGCGAGTACGTGGACGCCGGATCAGTGGCATGTCGCATCGGAGTATTACTTCAACAGCATCGACAAATCTTTCAGGCCGTTGGTTGACCAGATTGAGCAGTTGAATGCGCAGCTGATCAAGCTGTCTGATGGCGGCGATCTGACCATGGTTTCGTGGGAGAAGCCGTCGATTGCGTATGCGCACATACTCACGCGCGGCGTTTACACCGCGCGCACCGAGAGGGTTGAGGCCAACACGCCGCACTTTTTGCCGCCCTTGCCCGCCGGCGTACCACACGATCGCCTGGCGCTCGCAAAATGGACGGTGAGCCCCGACAATCCGCTGACGGCGCGGGTTACCGTGAATCGCATGTGGAACGAAGTCTTTGGCACGGGAATCGTGGAGAGCACTGAAGACTTCGGCATCATGGGGCAGCGGCCCTCGAATCCCGAACTGCTTGACTGGCTGGCCGTGGAGTTTCGCGAGAGCAGTTGGAACGTGAAGCACATGTACAAGCTGATGGTGATGTCGGCGGCCTACAGGCAAAGCGCGAAATCGACGCCCGAACAAATTGCAAAAGACCCCAAGAACTTATTGTTGTCGCATGGACCGCGGTTCCGCATGGATGCGGAGATGGTGCGCGATGTGGCGCTCGAATCTGGCGGCCTGCTGGTGAATAAGGTTGGCGGCCCGAGCGTGAAGCCCTACCAGCCCGCAAACATATGGGAGCAGATCGGCATTGGCGGCAGCGATACGCTGGTGTACGAGCAGCAGCACGGCGATGCACTTTACCGGCGCAGCATGTACACGTATTGGAAGCGCATGGGGCTGATGCCAGACATGGATGCCTTCGATGCGCCCATGCGCGACGTGGTGTGCACGCGGCGGCAGCGAACCGATACTCCGCTGCAGGCGCTGGTAACCATGAACGACGTGCAGTGGGTTGAAGCGGCGCGCGCGTTGGCCGAGCGCGTGATTCATCAGGGCGGAAAGCAGCCCGAGCAGCGCCTTAACTTGATGGGAGAAATTCTGCTCTCGCGCGATCCTCCGCCAAACATGGCTGCGGTTCTTGAGGGCTCGCTGGGGCAAATGGAAAAACATTATGCGGCCGATCCCAAGGCAGCGCACGATTTGATCGCAGTGGGTGAGAGCAAGAGCGACCCATCGATTCCCGCGCCTGAACTGGCCGCGTGGACGATGGTGGCATCGGAGATGTTGAATCTCGACGCGACGGTGACGAAGTAGTTGATGGAGGCTGGATGAAACAACATCCATTGTGTACCGATACCGAGCACGTGACGAATGTGCTCGACCTTGCGATCCCCGCGCAGGTGAAGCAGGAGTGGGCCGAGTTGCAGACGCGCAGGCATTTTTTGGGCCGCGCTGGAAAAGTGCTGGGATGGGCCGCAGTGGCCAGCCTGCTGGGCAATCGCGCGATGCGCGGCGACAGTTACTCGTCAGCCGGCGCACAGGGCGGCAACTCGGCAACGTTTCCAAACTTCGCGCCCAAGGCCAAGCGCGCCATCTATCTGTTCATGTCGGGCGGGCCATCGCAGGTCGACTTGTGGGACTACAAGCCGAATCTTGCCGCGCAATACAACAAGGATATGCCGGACTCAGTGCGCGGGTCGCAGCAGTTGACCGGCATGACCACCGGGCAGGCTCGCTTCCCTGTTGCGCCTTCGTATTGGGCATTCAAGCGCTACGGGCAGAGCGGCACCTGGGTGAGCGACGTGCTGCCGATGACGGGCCGGATTGTCGACGATCTGGCCGTTATCAAATCGACGAATACCGAAGCAATCAACCACGAGCCGGCCATCATGCTTATGAACACCGGCAACATGAATGCGGGCAAGCCGTGCCTGGGCTCGTGGCTTTCATACGGCCTGGGCAGCATGAACGACAATCTGCCCACGTTCATGGTGCTGCAAACCAAGCTCAACAGCAATGAGAACAACCAGCCAGTTTCGTCACGGCTATGGAGCAGCGGTTTTCTGTCGTCAGAATATGCGGGCGTGGGACTGCGCTCGTCGGGCGATCTCGTGCTTTACCTCACCGACCCGAATGGAGTGGATCGCGAAGTGCGCCGCAAGATGCTCGACGCGGTAAACGAGATCAATCGGCAGACGTATGAAGAGCTCGGCGACCCGGAGACCAACTCGCGCATCGCGCAGTACGAAATGGCGTATCGGATGCAAACGTCGGTGCCCGAGCTTGCCGATTTGAGCAAGGAGCCGCAATCGACTTGGGATCTCTACGGTCCCGATGCCAAGGAGCCGGGAACGTTTGCGTACAACTGCCTGATGGCGCGCCGGCTGGCAGAGCGCGGCGTGCGCTTTACGCAAGTCTACAAGCGCGGCTGGGACATGCACGACAACGTGACGAAACTTATGCCCATGATTTGCGGGGAAACAGATCGCGGCTGCTACGCGCTGATTACCGACCTCAAGCAGCGGGGATTGCTCGACGACACGCTGGTGATTTGGGCGGGCGAGTTTGGCCGCACGGTTTACAGCCAGGGCGGCCTCACGCCCGATAACTACGGGCGCGATCATCACCCGCGCTGCTACACCACCTGGATGGCGGGCGGCGGCGTGCGTCCCGGCATCACCTACGGCGAGACCGACGACTATAGCTATAACGTGGTCAAAGACCCCGTCACGGTGCGGGATTTCAACGCCACCATTCTTCACTGCCTGGGCATCGACCACAACAAGCTGACCTATAACTTTCAGGGTCTCGATCAAAAACTCACCGGGCCGGTGCCGGCAAGCGTGGTTAAAGGTTTGCTTGCGTGACAAAGCTGAGCACGATGGCGAAACCGGTTCGGAAATTGCTCCCATCAAAGAAGTCCACGCGCATCGTGTGGGGAGCTTCGCTCGGGTTAAGCCTGCTGCTCTTATTGCTGCCGTGGATAGTCCGGCTTGATGGGCATCCGCATGCTGACTGGCAGCAGTTTCTGGGCCGCTTTCATCCGCTGGCGGTGCATCTGCCCATCGGGCTGCTGGTTCTTGTTCCGCTGCTTGAAGCGGCCGGCGCAATGCGTCCCGCGCTGCGCGAAGCAGCCGGCTTTGTGCTTGCTCTTGCGTTTGCCAGTTGCCTGTTTGCGCTCTCGCTGGGTTTTCTTCTCGCCTATGGCGGCGGCAGCTCGGGCACAGGCGTAACGCGCCACTTGTGGGGCGGAATCGTTCTCACCATTGTTGTGCTTATCTGCCTGCTGGCCAGGCCGCAATGGAATGCGCAAGGCGCGAGGTATGCGTATCCCGCGTTGCTCGCGTGCATGCTGATTGCGCTGGTTTGGACAGCGGACCAGGGCGGGTCACTCACGCATGGCAGCAATTATCTAACGCAATATATGCCGGCGGGGATGAAGCGCGTGCTCGCTTTCGGAGCCACACCGTCGGCCTCGTTCTATGCCAGGCATATCAATCCCATTCTGGATGCGAACTGCTCGAGCTGCCATGGCGAGGGACAGGCCAAGGGCGGCTTGCGCATGGATTCGTATGAGCTGCTGATGAAGGGCGGCAAGGATGGCCCGGTGATTGTTGCGGGCAACTCGGCAAACAGCGTTCTCTTCGAGCGCATCACGCTGCCATCGGATCACAAGGATTTCATGCCCGCCGAGGGAAGGCCGCCGCTTCAATCCGAAGAGATTCGATGGATCAAGGCTTGGATCGACCAGGGCGCATCGCCAACCGTCGCCAGGCTTGACGGCGTCACAATTCGCGAGGAACTGCCTGAAGCGCCCATTGTGCCGGTCGGCGATTACAGTTCGCTGATGCCTGATATCCAGAAGATGGCGCAGGGCCAGGGAGCAAAGCTCAAGCAGGTGTCGGCCAAGCCATCGGATGGCCTGATTCTCTTTACCGTGGATAAGGCCAGCACCTTTGACGACGCGCAGCTGGCGCAGTTCCAAAAGTTTGCGCCCTATATTGTTGAGGCTGAACTTGACCGCACCGCGGTGACCGACGCGTGCTTCGACACGCTCAAGCAGTTTACTCATCTGCGCGCGCTGCATCTTGAAGAGACGAAAGTTACCGGCGCAGGCTTGCCCAAACTCGCTTCGCTTTCGCAATTGAGTTATCTGAATCTGAGCGGGAGCCAGCTCACGGCTGCGTCCGCCGCGTCGTTGAACTCGATCAAGAGCCTGCGCCACGTGTATCTTTACAACACGCCGGCCCAACCCGCGCCCGCCGCAACTGCTGCGGCGCAGACCAAGGAGAAAAGTGCGCTATGAAAAACACCCCTCAATCCCCAAACGCCAACTTCGGCAGGCGAACGTTTCTGGCAGCCGCGGGAGCAACAGCACTGGCAGCCGTCGCGCCGCACACTGCAAGCGCAGAGCCGGCCGCTGACACAAGCGATGAAGGTGACTCCGACATGCACGAAATGATCACAGGCAACGGCGAGTGGACCTACAAGGTCTCAACGGGTTGGGGACGATTGCCCGCGGGAACCGCGTTTGGCGGCACGCATGGCGGCATCGCAAGCGACAAGGCCGGCCGCGTTTATGTAAGCACGCAGAGCACAACCGGAATCCTTGTCTACAGCCCCGATGGTACGCTCGAAAAGACAATTGCGAATCAATACCCTGAAGTGCACTCCATGGTCTATGCCGAAGAAAACGGCGAAGAGTATTTTTATACGACCGTGCAGACGGGCACTCCCAAAGAGAACTGGCTCTTTGTGAAAATGAAGACCGACGGCACCGTGGCGCTGAAGATTACCGCGCCGCCCGAGGCCGGATTCAAGACGCCCAATGAGTGGCGGCTGACCGCGGCCGTCCCCGCGCCGGATGGAAGCATTTTTATCGCCAATGGATATGGCGACTCGCGCGTCTTTCACTTCGACAAGAACGGCAACTATCTTGCCAGCTATGCAGGCAAGGGCAAGACCGATGGCCTGTTCGATTGTTGCCACGGAGTCTCAGTAGACACGCGCTACGACCAGCCGATGATGCTGGTGTGCGACCGCGAAAACCGCCGCCTGTGCCACTTCGATTTTGACGGCAAGTTCGTGAGCTCAATTACCCAGCATCTGCGCCGCCCCTGCCAGGTGAGCTTTCATGGCGACTTCGCCGTGGTCTCTGAGCTCGAAGGCCGGGTGACGATTCTCGACCGCGATAACGCTCCTGTGGCCTTCCTTGGCGATAACCCCAAAAAAGAACAGTGGGCCAACTATCAGCTCCAGCCCGGCGACATTCCGTCCGTGTATTTCAGCGCCGCGCATGGTTGCCATATCGACCAGCAAGCCAACATTTATGTTTCCGACTGGAACCACACCGGCCGGGTAACGAGGCTGGCCAGGAAACAGGCGTAAGCGGCAGACCCTGACCCCGGCCCGAGTGGTATCAAACGACCGCCAGGGCGGGAATTCCCGATAGGCGTCCTTTGTGGTCTCCCCGGCACCCAGGTTCGTGGCGAGCTGAGATAGACTGAACCGCCCGTCCGCCAGCCAGGAAGCGGCCGGGAAAGTGATTCATATTTGTTTATTGCGACAAACATACGAAGCCGAGTTATAATCCTCCTCACTTAGTCATTCGTGCCTCATTATTCCCATACAGCAACGTCAAGAATCAGGATTCAGGATCAGGCGTAACGCTTTGCAAGCCGCATTTGAGGGATTCGCTGGAACCGGCAGCCGGGTTTCGACATCATTTAGTCGGGCTGCTCGTTGAGGTTTCAGCCACTTTGGCTTCTTAAAAGGCAACCTGCATCTAAGGCAGACCGCATCTCAATAAAAGATGTACGGCCGGCGCGGCCAACAGGTAAGCCCCGAAAAGGGGAGTAACATCCCCACAATCGCACAGTAGACTTCTCTCGAATTCAATCAGGGTATAACCGGATCGGAAGGGGCATGTTAATGAAGCTTCCTCTTCGCTCTCTCGCTGTTTTCACATCGGGAATCGTGTGCTTCGGTTCGCTGTTTTCAGTCGCAGCTACCAGGGCAGGTATATCGGGGCCAGGCGTATCTGGCGGTAGCTACCCGGCAGACGTGCCGGCGGGTGCATCGGCCGAGCCGCAGAATTCTGCCGTCATTCCGGGGCCGCTGCGCTCGTTTTTGCGCATGGCGGGCATCAGCCAGCAGGTAAGCTCCGACGATGTTCTGCCCATGCTGGCTCGCAACCTTACGCTGTGGGGACGGGAAGGAAATAAGGAGACCGAGTTTCTGGTTTTGCTGACGCGCTACGTGGAATTTGCGCGTTCGGTGCGCAGCCTTACCGGCCCGGATGGCGCCGTCCACGTTGCAAATTGCGACGAAGCGTCGAAGCTGGTTCCGGTGCTGGGCTATCGTTTTGAACACAGCTGCGGCCAGCGCAACGCGTTCTTGGTCACGGCGAATGCCGAGCGTGCTTTCCTTACCGTAGATTCCGGATTCCCATTGGCAAGGCTCGAGGAGTCACTGGCAAAACACACTCCGTTCAGCTTTGAATACCCGGTGACGCAGGTGCCGGCGCTGCTGACGCAAAAGGAGTGGATCGAAGTCAGCCCGTGGGGGAAAAACGTATCTGCCGACCTGCTGGATGTTCTGCTTCACGATGCGCAGATAGACCGGCTCTACGCGGCCCTGGGACACTGCGATCCTGAAACCAGGAATGCCTTGGCGACATCGCCTGGGTTGGGAAAACTGCTGCCGATCGCGGCGGTGCTTGATTTTTACGGATCGCGGCTGAGCATTCGCTCAGGCCAGGTGGTTGTGCCGGGAGGCGCAAACCACGAGTGGCAGGAGCTGGTGGGTGCAAGTCCGAGTGCGCCGGGCGAGTTTGTAGCCAACCTGCTGGAGAAGGACCGCGGCTGGCTGGCTGCGTATTTTGACGCCGTTGCGCGCGTCGATCAGCAGCAGGAATCGTATTTGACCCACGGGGACCGGCTGAAGCGGTTGTACGCCGCATACAGGTCCTCTGCCAGTTCAGTCTCAGCAGCGGACGGCGTATTTTCAAGAAACTCGAACCTGCTGCTGTTGTTTACGAGGCTTGAGTGGGACGCACAGGGACAGCCAAGAGTGCCCGGCGACCTGACTGAATGGAGCCAGATTCTGTCGAAGGACTCCGGCCTGACTGGCCACCACGAATGGGCCAAGCGCATGCATGGCGTCGACAGTCCCGACCATCTGCTTGAAGACCTGGTGGCTTTCTCCAACGAGGAAACCGATGTTGGTCCGGTGCAGCTTTACCTGATGCTGAGCGCGATCAATGCAAACCGGGCTCCGGCCCCAGGCATTTCAGAGGAAACGGCGCGGCTTTTGGCCGACCACTGCGCGCGATACTCCAGTTGGTACCCGATCTTTGTCGAATTCCCGCAGCTTGACGACATGTCAATCAAGCAGTTCATCAATATTGCCGACGTCATCGACAAGTTGCCGAATCAGAATTTCCGCTCCAATGCCCTGGGCGCGATTCAGGCCGATATCGGGATGTGGACGATTCTGGCCAGGCAAGGGCAGATTCCAAAGGCAAAGCTCGAGGAATCGTGGCAGAGCGCGCTGCAGCCATTCGCTACCATCGGTTCCGCACAGCAGCTGTTTGACGCGGCTCGCGGCTCGCTGAATGCGGCGATTGTGGCGGCGGGGGGACAGGCCAACTCAACCCAGGATGAAATTGTGGATCTGCTTGCGGGCCCGGCTCAGACCACCCCTGACGGGCAGCGGGTACACCAGGAGCTGGCGCGCAGAATAAAGTCGGTGCTTGACGATCAGCGGCTGGTATCGCTCGATACGCTCTACGGACTTTACGACGGTTTGAACACCATGGCGCACGGCGGCGCCGCGGCGGGCAATATGCAGGAGCTGGCCGGGAGCCTGCGCGAGTTTGAGCTGCCGCGGCCGATATTTTCAAATGGCGAACGAGCCTCGTGGTCGCCGGTAATCTATAGCAGCCGCCACGCCGAACTGCAGGTGCGCACCGACCTGAAGACCGTGATCGGCGGTCCGGGAACAACGGCGCAACTTGAATCGGCACGGGGCAAACTGACGCCGTTTTTGCGCGATACGCTGGTGGGCCTGAACTACGCCTACTACGAACCGCCTGGTGCGCAGGTACTGCATAACAATCCGCTGTTTGTGCGCTCGCACGATTTCTCAACATTTTCAGTGCTGGGAGTGCAGCGCATCTGGGGCGCGCCTGAACTGGTGGGCATTGGCGTAACAGCGGGAGGCGGCGCTTACCTGATGGGATCGCTTGCCGATTTGCCGTATGCGCTGGCCCAGGTGGAGGAGGACTTTATTGCGCCGGCCAACGTGCAGGCGTTGATTTGGAGAGAGACGGCGCCGCAGCTGCTGGCCAGCGGAGTGGTGCCGCGATGGTGGGGCGTGAACCACGACGAAATGCACGCGGCGGCGCTCTATCAGCACGCGGGCGAAGAGCTGCTGCGCGCGGCCGGCACAAATGCCAAATTGCGCGAAGAGCTGGCCGGCATTTTTGCTGAATACATGCCATCGGGCCGCCTGGCAAGGATTGAATCCGCGCTTAGCCAGCCGGAAGCGGGAGGAACCGAGGCATGGGCCAGGGAGATCGCGCCCTCAGACTGCTTCTACCTCGCCGCCGGGTACCGCAAACACTTCTCGTCGGAGGCCGCCAATTGGGGGACGTCGCTCAAGGAGCTGGATGAGCTGTCGCGCAAAGATCCCCAGGCTGTCGATCCCCAACGCATTTCGCTGGACTTCGGGGTTCCCCACCTTGAGATGGAACAGAGCGATGCGCCCACGCTGGTTGAGACCGGAATCTTTCCTGTCTCAGGCGGCTACACAAACAGGCTTTTCGGCGAGTCGTGGGAGTCGTCGAATCTTTACTGGGCGCGGGTTGCCGACGACATGGGTTACTCTCCGGTGATGCTCAATCTGCTTGTGCCCGAGTTGACCCGGCAAATGGTGACCAGAATTTTTGCAACCAATGTCGACGACTGGCCGGCGATTTTGCGCGCCATGAAGCAAACGGGCGATGCGTTTCAGCAGGGCAAGATCGCGGTAGCGTCTGTCGGCGCGGTTTCGGGGCAGTAGAGCTTCTTATTGACATTGACGTGTGCCGAAGTTTATTTGAGGCACTGAACACGGCAAATGAGAGTAGGACTCGGGATGATGACGAAAAACACAATCAATGCCTGCCTGGGGACTGTGGCAGGTCTGCTATTGGTGGCCGGAACGGCGCCGCGGCCGGCCGCGCAAGACGATACCTCGAACTTCAGGGTCAACGTAGTGCTGGTGCAGCTCAACGTGGCCGTGACCGACCACAAGGGGAATTACGTTTCCGGTCTGCGCCCTGAAGATTTCGCGATCAGCGAAGACAAGATTCCTGAGAAGATCTCCACCTTCGAAGAGGGCAACAAGGTGGTTCGCCAAACTGGGGATGCCGGCGGCGACGGCGGCGCGCCGTTCGACGCGAAGAGCACCGGCGTTGTTGGCTCCGCGCTCGCGCAATCGGGAAGGGTTGCGCCGTCGAGCGTTTTTATTCTCTTCGACACCAGCAACTACATGTATCGCGGCTTTGTATTTGCGCAGGACGCAATTACCGAATTTGTGCGCTCCCTGGACGAAGCCACCAAGGTTGCCTTCTACTCCTACAGCCGGGATCTTTCGCGTGGCGCTTCGCTCACGGGAGACCGGTTCAGCATTGAGAATGGCGTGCGCAGCACGGTGGCCGGCGACGATGCCGCGCTTTACAACTCGCTGCTGATGACGGTTGAAGATGCGGCCCAGTTGAAGGGGCGCAAGGCAATCGTGGTGTTTTCAAATGGCCCCGACAATGCCAGCTCGGTTCCGCCTGAGGATGTGGCCGATCTTGCGGAGTCGACCGGAACCATCATTTACATCATCAGCACGCGCCAGGCGCAGGCCGATCCCGTATCGGCGGCGGCGTTTGCGCGCATGAGCAGGACCACGGGCGGCAAGGCGTATTTCGCGGGCAACTGGCAGCAGGAGCACCAGGCATTCAACTCCATTCGCGAAGACATGGCCCACCTGTACACCATCAGCTACTATCCGCAGCCGAACCAGAATCACGGCTGGCGCAATATCCAGGTGAGACTCACGGGCAAAGACATGCAGAGATACCACATCCGCACTCGCGATGGATACAGGCTGCTGCAGCCGTCGGCGCCGTCGCCTCAGCCACCGATAGCGACAGAGGCCTCAACAGGAGGCGGGCAGTAGAACGCGAGGGACTCAGAAGTTCTTCGCCAGAAAATCTTTCAGGCTGGCCATCCGGAATGTTGCATCGCCGGTTTCAACCTGCAACAGCAGAATCGCCGCATTGAGCTGATTGTTGAAGTCAGCGGCCGCCGAGGTGTCGGGCGAAGCTACCGCGGCGAGATTGTTCTGCATCTCCTGCTGCTCGTGCGCCAGGCCGTTCAGCTTCGAGTTTTGCGCGGCGATCGCATCCACCACCTGCTGGCGCAGCGCCTCCATGTTGCGCATCACATCGCCTTCCTCAACCTTTTTCCAGTCACCATAGGCGGCAGCCGAGCGGTCGAGATGCCGATCGATGGCGCGGCCTGCAAGGTTATAGCTCACTGAAACTGAGCCATACGGCTGCGGCGCATACGCCACAGGATTCACCTGCTGGTGCACGCCCACCTGCAAGGCAACATCCCAGTTGTTTTGCCGGGTGAGTTTATCGAGCGCCTGCTGCTCGGCCACTTCGTTCGCCTGCTTTTCAGTCGCCAGCTCTTTCAGGGGCGTGTCGCTCAGCTGCGGCGTGTAGATGGCGGCAATCTTCAATTGCGTATCGGCGCGGTCGGCGTCGAGCTTGATCTTTGTAGTCTCAAGCGTGAACAGCATCAGCCGCGTGGCATTCTGCGCGGCCAGCATTTTGCGCGTTTTCTCAATAAGATCGTCGAGCTGCGTTTGGGCCTGGCCAATCAACGCCAGCCGGTTATTCAGGGCGTCTCTCTCGAGCCTTGCCGTTGCGTATTGAATGGCGAGTTGCGCGCTTGAGGTGGTCCTGTACAAGTCGCAATTCTTGCGCGCGGCGTCCATCGTAAGCCCGGCTTTGCGCAGCGATGAAAGACCAAGCGATGCGCCGCCCACCAGCTGCGTCGGCAAACCGGTCTCGGGCTGGGTCATTCCCCCCGTTGCAGTGGGAGTGCGCAGCAAATCGCTCTGCGCCTGCGCCTGCTCGACAAGGTAGTTGCAATAAGTTCCGGCATCCCCGGGATTCTGCGAATATGCGACGGCCGAAGCCACCAGAACCGGCAACAGAAAAGCAATACGCGGCATGCCTTTCATCCAAAGCTCCTCTTGGGTTCAATGCGGTGGGAAAAAGCGGGTTCTAAAACAGCAGCGGCTTGCTGCCCATAAAGACGGTCTTCGACTTTGCCGATTCAGTGTGATCAAGGTCCATCTGAATCAGGAATCCGCGAATCTGCGTCTTGAAAATCGGATGCGTCGCCTGCTGCTCCCCCGGGAATATCTTCCCGACCGTGCCCACCTTGCGGCACACAATCATGTTCAGGTAGCAATCGTAGATAGGACTTCCCGGCGTGGCGTTGGCCTGGTCGTCGTAAGGCACAAAGGCGAAATAGATGCGCTGCTGGCCCGCGGCGTTCAGGTAATACGGGCTCTGCTTAGCTGTCTGAATCGCATCGTGCAGGCGCTCGATCTGGCGATTCTCCTCGTTCAATTGCTTGTCGGCGACTTGAATCGCCACATCGAGCTGCGCTGCCTCAGAGCGCAGTTCCGATTGCTTTTCCAATACATCCAGCGAGCTGGTGCCGATATTGGTTTTGTCGAGCACTTCATCAGTGAGCAGCACCTCGGCGATGCGGCTGTCAGTCAGGCCGTCTTCGGTCTGATTTAAAGCCGCCAGTTCCGATGTTGCATCGCTGCGCGTGATGAGGCCCGCGGCAAGATCTTTTTGAATATCGGCCCGCGTGCTGTCGAGCTGCTCCATCAGGGCCTGGGTCTTTTTGTTATCGGCCAGCTTCTGCTTGTCGAGGGCTGCGAGCTGCGGCCCGGTGGCGCGATCGTGCGCCTGTTCGCGATTGATTGCCTCTTCAAGCTCCGGCTCCAGCGGCGTCAGCGAAGCCCGGTGCGCCTGCATCTCTTCAAGCCCTTTTTCTAGCTTGGCCGTATCCACCCTCAGGTCTTCTATCGTCTGCTGGCTGGTAACCAGCTTCTCGCGGAAATCGAGAGACTTTTCGTCCTGCGCCGAAAGAATCACCGGCGCGGCCCACGTGCTGTTCACGGCGTAAAAGCCCATCACGAATGCGTAGCAAACAACGCCGATCAGCACCAGGTAAAGCACGGTGACGGCGAAGATGCGATACGTGGTGAGCATCAGCCTGTAATGCAGCGGCTGCTTTGCGGCGCCCTTCTTTGTTGCGGCGGGAACGGGTTCAAATGTTTGCGTTGCCAACGGCTACCTCCGATGGTTTTGCGCGCGTGCCCCAATCGGCGCTGTCCATGGTGCAGAGCGCGAGCGGCGTAAGAAATAAACTGCTGACGACGGCCCAGGCCACGTATGCGCCAAATGCAAGCGGATGCTCGATCGCCTCGTGCACGCTGAACTTGTTGATCCACCAGGTGAGCACGCCGGCCAGCGCGAGGGCGGTGATCATGGGCACCGGGCCGGCCCACGCCATGGGGTCGGAAACGAGCGAAGTGATAACCACCAGCAACCCTATAATTGCGCCCAGCGGAGTGAGCACCAGCGTGAGCACGGTGTTGGGATGCAGCTTCCACACATGGCGCGGTAGCGATCGCAGCGTAAAGAAGAAGTCGCGCACAATGCTGCGCCGCCACCTGAGCTGCTGCTTGAACAGCTGGGAAAGATTGTTGGGCACCGTCGTCCAGCAAAGCGCTTCGTTGTCGATATAAGTACCGTAGCCGCGCAGCAGTGTCTGGTGCGTGAGAAAGCGGTCTTCGCCCTGGTTTACCGGGATTCCGAACCAATGGCGCGCGCGAATGGAAGGCTCAATCTCGAGCAGCAGTTCGCGCCGTATCGCGAACAGGCAGCCGCTGATGCAGCACACGCTCCGCGTCCAGTTTTCAGGAATCTTATAGAGCTGGAACGCCGTGTAATAGACGATGGTTTGAATCGCGGTGATAACGCTCTCGTTGGGATTGCGCACGCCCACGCGCCCGCCCACCGAGCCGATGCCAGGCTCGCCAAAGCATGCGGTAAGCTCGCGAATTGCTTCGGGGTGGAAGATGCAATCGGAGTCGATGGAGATGATGACTTCTGCCACGGAATGTTCGAGCGCGTTGCAAACCGATCGCGCTTTGCCGCAGTTCTCTTCGTTGCGGCCCACGCGAATGCGGATGTTGGTGAAATCGCGCTGCGCCTTAAGCATCCATTCAAAGCTGTCGTCGGCAGAGCAGTCATCCTGCGCAATCACTTCGAATTTTTCATTCGGATAATTGCTTTTGCTGATGCTCTCAATGGTCTCGTAAACCGTCTTGCCCTCGTTATAGCAGGGCATGAGCACGCTCACCGTCGGCTCATAGCTATAGTCTTTGCGAACCTTGGCGCCGGGATGCGCAAGCCGCAGAATCAAACCCATTAAATACTTCGCTACCGAAATCACCAGGCAAAGCACCATGATGAGCCACATCAGTACCGGAGCCATGTAAGGCCTGCCTCGCTTGTTACAAACTGCGTGCGGTCGATCTGCGATCGAGTTGCGACCGTCGCGGAACGAGTTGAGTGTGCGTTCGCCAGCAAAAGTAGCAGGTGAACCGTGTGAAGTCAAAATCCCCTCATGCAGATGACGCGTATGCGCGAAATTAGTTTCGCGAGGCGCTATTTTGGTTGCCAACTCAGACCATCGGCGCTCGTCCAATGAACGCCTTTATCTGTGACTATTTCAAAGAGCGGCGCAAGCGTTGGTTTTGCCTTGTCCATCGGCGCCGCTTTGACTCCTGGGCTGGTCCTGGGTTCCGGGATGGTTTTCAGTTCCGTTGCGTCCTCGACTTCGATCGAAGGCCGCGAAGCCTCAACGGTCACTGTCTCACTCGCAGCTCCCACACGCAGGGTAAAGTCGACAACGCTCGCTTTTGAAGCAGCAACCGCAACGCCGCTCAGGTGGCTGCTCATGAACCCCCGCGCGGTTGCGTCAACGTCGTAGTTGCCCGGCTCGAGACCCGCGACAACATAACCGCCATTCGCATCGGTGGTAATCGAGCGCTTGAGGCCTCGCTGCGAGTCGCTGACTGTGACGGTAACTCCCGGCACGACCGCGCCAGACTGGTCGGTTACTGTGCCGGTGAGAGCAACCCCTCCCTGCTTGGCAACCGCTGCGCCCTGCGGCAAGGCCACCGAGGCGCCCATGCTTGCGCCCGATACCGGTAGTGCAAGTATCCTGGCAGGCGCGGCAGCGTCAACTCTAACCGCGCGGCCCTTCCAGACTGCCCGAACCGTCTTCCAATGCTGGCCTGAGTCGTTGCTCACAAACACAGAGTGATGCGTGTCAATGGCCAGCACAATTGGCCCCCGCTCAGCCGATGAAAGCAGTGGCAACCCGCTTGGGATGGGCTGGCGCACAAAGCTGAAGTTGGCAGTGGCACGGCCAGCGATCACCGCGTTTACCTGCGCCGTGTTCGTTGTGTCCAGAACAGGTGCCTCTGCCTGCACTTGCACGGTCTGATTCGCGGTTCGCTGCTGATTGTTTTGCTGCAGGCCGTTGAGCTGTTGCCCGTTCTGCACATTTGCCTCTGACTGCGGCAAATTGCTGTTCGTCTGCGTGAGTCCGCCGATCGCCCCGCCATGGAAGGTGCTCCGCGGCGCGGCGGCCTGCTGCGCCGGTTGATTTTCGCCGGCAACGGCGTTATTGGATGCCGACACAAATGAGTTGACCGGGTTTTGCGCCGGCAACGATTGAATGGATTCGCTTTGGATCACTACCGCCTGCGGAGCGGCAGACGGGCGGGCGGACTCAATCGGCGCCGACTGGAGCCTGCCTGAAACAATGCCTGCGCCCGATGCGCCTGAAGCAACCGCGGCCACTGCCTGAGGACTGGGCGGCGGCGGAGCCGGCATCGTCGCGATGGCTTTTCGCCCGAGAGTCGCAGCTTTGGTTTGTACCGTCGGGCTGGGCTGCAATTGCGGAGGCGCGACCGGGGAAGGCGCAGGTGCAATCTGCGCCTGTTGCTGAGGCACACGCGCCTGATGATGAACGAAGAAGATGAACGCTGCCAACGCGGCTACGGCGGCCGCAGCGGGCACAAAAACCATCCAATTCGAAAACCACGGGCCGGAAAACAACGAGCGAGCCGGAACAACAGCGGGCTGAGCCACCGTCTCCTCTTCAGGCAATGCAAGCGCAACCACCGCCCGGCAGTCCCGGCACACGGCCAGGTGGGCCAGCACGCCGTCGCGCTCGTGCGCGGGCAAAGCCTGCTCAGTGAACGCGCTGAGCTGGTCCGCGTCGGGGTGGTGGCCGGGTTTGAAAGGCGTCGTCATGCCGTATTCGCTGTGTGCCGGGTGCTTTTGCTTCCCTGTTCGGAGCCCTCAGCCCCCTGTGTTGAGAACGCTCGAGTTTGCGAAGTTTGCAACAAGGCGTGCAGGTTTATATCAATGTCGCGCGGGTCGGTTCCCAGGGCTTCTTGGGCGGCTGCCTTGCTCAAGCCCCCCGCGCAAAGGTTCTTGAGCAGCCTGATGCGCAGGCCTTCAAGCAAACGCTTGAGCCGGCGGCTGATGGTGGCCTCATGCACGTTGAGGGTCCGCGCAATCTGCAGCAATGTCTGCCGGTCAAGATAATACGCCGCCAGCAGAAAGCGGTCTTCAGGGTCGATTTCGGCGAGCGTGTTTGCGACACCCGCGGTAAGCGCATTGGATTCGACTGTGATGGGGGACGCGGGTGCGGGTGCGGGCGTGTCGACGTCTTCAAGCGGGGTTTCGCGATGGGTGCGGCGATGATGGTCGGTAAATCGTTGCGCGAGGGTTGTGCGGAGCCAGCCTAGCAGCGAGCCGCGGCCGGTGAATGAAGACAGCGGCGATTTGCGCTGGCCCTCAACTTCCCGCAGCCCGTAAAGCTCGGCGTAGAGAGAATCGGCCAGGTCTTCACCCAGCGAAGCGGAACCGGTGATGCCCTGGGCAGCGCGGACTAGTGGGCCGCGGTATAGATTCAGGAACCGCTGCCAGGCCGGCTCTCGGCCCAGTGCGCAGGCGTGGGCGATCGCCAGGTCAGGCAGGCGGAGGCTGCGGAAAAAGGCTGCCTTCTGGCTGGGCGAGGCAGCCGTCCCGGGAGGCAGGCCGTGGTTGGTCTTGGCGCCAACCGCCGCGAGAATCTGCCCGAATTCACTCTGGGTGAGGCCGAGGGTTTCGGCTTCGGCTTTCAGCCACAGTTCCTCGATCAGCGTCACCGGAATCTCCGCAAAAACCAATGCGGGTGTGGATGCCTCGCCGGCAGAGACGGGAACGTTCAGATCGCCGGAATTGGAAGCCGAATCCACGCTCAAAGATTAATCGATTGACGCGCCAGAGTGGCAGGCGCTGATGGGAATGCAAAATAAGAACAAATTTGGGCCTTTGCAGGTAATTTCGCATCATCGGCGCATACTTGTTTCATGCTGAGAACTGAGCAGTCGCGTTCAATCTGTCAGGCATGCCGCGGTTCGTACCGGCCACGGTTCACCGCTCACCGCTCACCGAAAAAACCGACCCCCCCCACCCCCCGGGGTGCCTCAAATGTAAACAGGCTTTTCCAGCATTAAGTCGCTGTGCGGAATAAACTTATCTCCAAAAATGTAACAAATATGATGTTACATTTCTTTCGAAAAATCGACGTTTTTGGCCGTTTTGCAAGGGTTATGGTGCAGTTTTCGCGCAAAATTGCTTAAGGAAGCACGCCCCGAAAACCAACCGCAAACCTAAGAATCCATTCGGATTAATGCCGACTTCGTTTGCGAAGGCGATTTGCAGTTGCACGATGGTTTTCCTAATCGTTCTACGGCGCAACCGGCACGCTGATAAACGACGCATCGCCAGTCGTATGCCAAATGCGCTGCGTAGCCTTCTGGTAGTCGCCGGGCTTGGCGTCGAAGATGTTGTCCACGTACTTTTGCGGGTTGCGGTCGTAGAGCGGGAACAGCGTGGACTGCACCTGCACCATGATCTTATGTCCCGGCAAAAAGACGTGGTTTACCTGCGGCAGGCCGAAGTTATAAAGCAGCGGATCGTTGGACGCGATGGCCTGGGGATGCTCGAAGCTGATGCGGTAGCGGCCGCGGAAGATGTCGGTGGCGATGGGCAGCTCGTAACCACCCATCGTTTCATCGTAGGAGTCGGCGCCTGGGTAAACGTCGATGAGCTTCACCACCCAGTCGCTGTCAGTGCCGCTGGTCGAAGCATAGAGGTTCACAATCGGCCGTCCAGCCAGGTGAACGGAAGCGGTCAGCGCATCCGTCACAAAGGTCAGCACGTCAGGCCGGCCGTCGACAAAGCGCTGATCGTGGACCAGCCAGGTGCGCCACGCTTCTTCGTCGTTCGCCGCGTACGGTCTGGGCGAAAACGGCACCGGCTTGGCGGGGTCGGAAACATACTCAGTAAACTTTGCGTCGCCGGCCGCAGGGGCGTCGAACGAGAGCTTGCCGTCCGCTTCAAGATAGATGGGCTTGGCCTTATCGGGGCAGCCGGAGTCGCAGCTCAGCGGCCACTGGTTAAAACGGTCCCAGTGGTTGAGGCCGGTGTTGTAGATCCAAGCAGGAGGGGTGTCGGCATTGGGCGCGTCGGCGACCAGGTATTGTCTGAAGAACGGCAGCAGAACCTGCTCGCGGAACTGGCGCGCGGTGTCGCCTTTCCACTGGAGCGGCCCCAGATTCCAGCCCTGGCGATTGATCTGGCTATGGAACCATGGGCCCATCACCAGAAAATTCATATCGTTGTGGGTGTCTTTGGGCTCCTCGACGGCATAAGAGTGGTTGGCGCCCCACATGTCTTCCTGGTCCCACAGACCCTGCTCCCATAGGACGGGAACGGTGAGCGGAACCTGGGCAATCAACTTGTCGAGAGCCTGGCCCTGCCAGAACTCGTCGTAGGCGGGGTGCTGCTCCACTTTGCGCCAAAAGGGCAGCTGGTCGAGGCCGCCGTAGCGGGCAAAGTCGCCGGCCGAGCCTTGCTCGAGAAAGTTGGTGTAATCGTCGTAGTTCAGCCGCGGAATGGAGCTGCCGCCGCCACGCGCCGTGGTCTGGTCAGTAAAGTAGTCCAGGTTCGGCTCGCGAAATGCGCCGTAATGGAACCAGTCGTCGCCCATCCAGCCGTCGACCATGGGGCTCTCAGGCGCGGCCACCTTGAGCGCCGGGTGAGGGTTGAGGAGGGCCATCACCACCGTAAATCCTTCGTACGACGAGCCGATCATGCCTACGCGCCCGTTGCACTCAGGAATATTCTTGACCAGCCAGTCGATGGTGTCCCACGCATCATTCGTATCGTTAGGACCGTTGGGGTTGAGCGGCCCCGTGGGTGGCGGAGTCATCACGTAGTCGCCCTCAGAGCCGTACTTGCCGCGCACATCCTGAAAGACGCGAATATAGCCGGCCTCGACCCACACGTCGTCGCCAACCACCACATTCTGGGCCAGATAGGGTGAATCCATCGCCTGCATTCGCCCCGCCGCATTGTATGGGGTGCGGGTGAGCACAATGGGCGCCTTGGTAACGCCTTTGGGTATGGCGATGACCGTGTAAAGCTTTACGCCGTCGCGCATGGGGATCATCACTACGCGCTTTTCAAAGTCGTACCCCTTGTGCGGCGGCGTGAACTTTGCCGGAATGTCGGGTGTCATGGGTGATACCGGTGAGTTAGTCTGAGCTTGGATTGAACACGCAACCGCAAGAAAGGCAAGAGCAACAGCACGAGTTAAAATCATTAAACTTATATCCGTTTGGGGGAGTTCCCGGCGAGCAGTGGCCGGGTGAGCAATTCGCAGCCTGGTTTCTGTGCCGGTTGTTGTCTCGTCGGCGGTGAATCGCGGCGCGCTCTCCATCAATCATATAAGCAAAAATGATTTTGCTGTGGTTGCAAAAGATTGGCATATCGCGTTATCGTGCGGAAAAAGGTCTGATTAATCAATGTGCCCCTCTGACTTCCCCAGGCGGGACGAGCCCCACGCGGTTGAAAACCGGCAAACCGGGTTTGCGCAAGCAACCATTGAGCACCTGTTTGAATTTTCGCCCGACGGGATTCTGGTCACCGACGGACAAGGAGCGATCCGCGAAGCGAATCCGCGCGTCGCTGAGCTCTTTGGGTACAAGAAAGACGAGCTGATCGGGCAGCCGATCGAAAGTCTTGTGCCGCAACGGTTTCGCGGCCGGCATCCGCAGCACAGGGAGAATTACTCGGCGCATCCGCGCGCCCGGCAGATGGGTGCGGCCATGAATCTGTGGGGACTGCGCAAAGATGGCTCCGAGTTCCCGGTCGACATTATGCTCAAGCCCATCGCTGCCGATGACGGCGCGGCGGTGCTGAGCTTTATTCGCGATGCAACCGAGCAGCGCGAGGCACAGGAGCAGTTGCGCGCAAACGACCTGCGCCTGCGTTCGATTGTGGAGAGCGTGAGCGAGTACGCGATTTACCTGCTCGATACTGAGGGCCATGTCATGACGTGGAACCCCGGCGCAGAGCGCATCAAGGGGTACACGGCCGCCGAGGCGATAGGGCTCCATTTCTCGCGGTTTTTGACGCAGGAAGATATCGACAAGGGCCACCCGGCAGACCTGCTGCGTCGTGCCGCGCGCCAAAACCGCGTTGAAGAAGAGGGCTGGCGAGTGCGCAAAGACGGCTCCCGCTTCTGGGCCAACGTGGTGCTGACCGCCATTCGCGACTCAACCGGCACGGTTACGGGCTACGCAAAAGTGACGCGCGATGTGACCGAAAGCAAACAGGCGCAGGAGAGCGTGATTGCCGAGCTCAGCAGCCTGCTGCTGGCCAACGTGGATATTCGCAAGCTGCTTGCGGCGTTTTCGGTCAGCATTCACCAGGTGGTTCCGCATGACCTTGCCACGCTGGCGCTCTATGACGAAGCATCCGGCATGCTGCGCATCCAGTACCTGAGCACAGAGGGAGAGGTGATGGGGCCGGCACAGGAAGTGGTCGTCGATCCCGACGCTTCGCCGGCGGGGCGCGCCTTCAGGACGCGGCAGCCGCTTATTTTGAACAGGCTCGACCGCTGGCCGTTCGCGCCGGAGTCAATAGCGCACCTGGTTACCGCCGGAATGCAGTCAGCCGTGTGGGTGCCGCTCGTCCATCGCGAGCGCACGCTTGGTGCGATTGCCGCGGCCAGCCGCAAAGAGAATGCGTTCACGCAGCAGGATGCGGAGCGGCTGGCGCAGGTGGCCGGACACGTAGCCATGGCCGTGAACAATGCGCTGGCCTTTAAACAGATCAACGAGCTGCGCGACCGGTTGAACCAGGAACGCGAGTACCTGAAAGAAGAGATCAACCTGGAGCACAACTTTGAAGACATTGTGGGCGAGAGCGCGGGGCTGCGCGCCGTTCTGCGCGACATTAAAACCGTGGCGCCCACCAATGCAACCGTGCTTATCCAGGGCGAAACCGGAACCGGCAAGGAACTGCTGGCGCGCGCCATCCACAACCTGAGCCCGCGCGCCGAACGCACCTTTATCAAATTGAACTGCGCGGCCATTCCGGCCGGACTTCTTGAGAGTGAACTGTTCGGGCATGAGAAGGGCGCGTTTACCGGCGCAATCGCACGCAAAATCGGCCGGCTTGAGCTGGCCCACCAGGGCACGCTGTTCCTTGACGAAGTAGGTGAGATGCCGCTCGACCTGCAGCCGAAACTGTTGCGCGCCTTACAAGAGCGGGAGATTGAGCGGCTGGGCGGCACGCGTCCCATCCAGGTGGATGTGCGGCTGATTGCGGCCACCAACCGCGACCTGGCAAAGATGGTGGCGGAAAAGCAATTTCGGGCCGACCTCTTCTACCGGCTTAAAGTTTTTCCGGTATTCGCGCCGCCGCTGCGCGAACGCGCTGGCGACATTCCCATCCTGGTGCGGCACTTTGTGGCGCGCCATAGCCGCCGCATGGGCAAGACGATCACCAGCATTCCGCCCGAGGCGATGGAAGCCCTGGTGGCGTGGAAATGGCCGGGCAATATTCGCGAGCTTGAGAATTTTCTTGAGCGAGCCGTAATTCTTTCGCGCGGTTCGGCTCTCTATGTACCCCTCGCGGAGCTTGAAGACGTCTATGGCGATGAAGAAGAAGACACAGCGTCGGATACCAATCCAACGCTGCAGGCAGCCGAGCGCGAACATATTTTGCGCGCCCTGCGCGAGGCCAAGGGAATGATCGGCGGGCCAACCGGCGCCGCGGCCAAACTAGGCCTCAAGCGCACCACGCTCAACTCGAAAATCAAGAAGCTCGGCATCGAGCGCGGCGACTATATATAGGAGTTCTCGGGAAAAGCCAAAATCTATTGGGGCAACTTGCCGCGCATTTGAGCGAAAATGGCGTGCGCACGAAACTCGATGTAAAGTCTTCTAATTCAATCGCTTCATGCTGAAATTAATGAACATGCAAAAGCGCGTTTTTTAGCGCCAAAACAGGCAAATCTGCACTAAATACGGTGCAAAATGACCCTTTTTCGCGAACGGATGTAACAGCGTTTTCGTTACATTTTATTGGCCAACCATTTGTTTTTCTTCGATATGGGAACGGACAAGCCTATTTACTTTCTGAGCACCCCGGGGGTGGGGAGGGGTATGTTTTTTTGATTTCTGCCCTCAGTTTGCAGCTCGAAAATGGATGGGCGGAAGGCGTCGGCAGCCTGCGAAGAAGCGGTATCCGGCGGCTGGGTATCTTCTGAGGTGTGCACTTTTATATTCTGCGCGCATTGCACGTAATTGAATGCAATTGGTGGGCTATAAAAATGCGCCTCCGGCAGACAAGTGAGAAATGCGGGTTCCCCTGACTGTCTCAAACGCAGCAAAATGACTCTGGGCTTCAAGCAGCTGCGGTTAGGTCAGGAAAACTCACGCCAGCTCACCGAAGCTGCCAAACCGGGTTTTACAGGCATTTAGAAATAGCTTTCGGTTAGGCGGTGATACAGGCGGAACTCCAGAATTTGACTCTCAGACCCTCAGGGCGCGCCTTAAGAAGATTCCCTCCTGCAGTGCTCGGCGAGCGAGTTAGCGGAGCACTCGTTAACCGGTACGGAATTCTCAATGGCTATCCCCGTTGAGAATTTGGCGAATAGCTGTCCAGCGGAGCATTATCAATTTGCGAAGTTTCGTCGAAATTCAGCTGGTGTAAAGCCATAGGCGGTCTTGAATCGACGATGAAAGTTGCTAAGGTTTGAGAATCCGCTCTCGAACGCCGCCTGCGTGATCGTTCGATCCTTTGAAGACGTAAGCAGAACAGCAGCCTTCTCGAGGCGGCGAGCGTTCACGTAATTCACAATACTTGTACCCGTGTGTCGGCGGAATGCACGAGTCAGC
>Ga0182016_10000413_pt1 | contig 53557 bp, 48 predicted proteins | sample 712S2MmetaG_FD_120491 | JGI IMG/M metagenome (GOLD analysis project Ga0182016, IMG submission 120491) | Permafrost microbial communities from Stordalen Mire, Sweden - 712S2M metaG | ecosystem: Environmental > Terrestrial > Soil > Wetlands > Permafrost | place: Sweden: Stordalen | collected...
CATGTGAAAGGCCGCCCTTTCCTCGGCCATAACCCCGTCTCGATAACGTAGTTATGACACAGAAAAGACGGCCTTTCCAGCTATTTTCCTCGCTCCGACTCACCCAAATCGGCAATCGGACTGGTAGATATGCGGGTTAGGTGCCACGGCTTCATCGACGGATCGGCGAAATTGTAATAGGGCGCCGCTGCCTCAAAGATTGCATGGGGATCTTTAGGCGGAGGCGGTACGGTTGCGACTTGCGCCTGTGAAAAGGCAGGCAGCACAGCCGCCACCAGCAAGAAAGAAATTAGCCCGATGCGCATGATGCGGCAAGATTAGCATGATGGGGCGTCCCGACCGCCATCGCAGCTCGACGCCAAACCGGCTACTTCGCCGCCTTCATCTTCGCAGCCGTGAACTCCCGATAGACCTTGCACTGCGCCGCGCGTAGCGGCTTGGTGCTCATCACGCCCTCGCCGCTTTGAGTGAACTGCATATAAGTTCGCGCCGACCGCAAATCCGGCCACAATGGCAGCGAATCGCCATTGGGATTGCCGGTTCGAGCAAAGTTGGTCCAGTAGCTCTCCATCAGCTCGGCGAGCTTTGTATCCACCGCGCCAAATGCGCCCCCGATGTTGCCCGCCTTCGGAAAATATCCCCACACGTAGGGCAGATCGGAAGAGTGAACCGCGCCCTGCGCCTCCTGCCCCGGAATCGCGTGGTCAAGCTCATACTCGTACGTCGAGTTGCCCGCCGCGCCGTGCCACTGCGCCTCACTCGAGATAGGGCAATGGAATCTGGAGTCGGCCGTCCATTGCTGGGCGGCGGTGCCGTACAAGGGATCGGTCGGCGGATTAACCTTGCCTTGCGCATCGGGATCGAGCCCATAGATGCGCTTCACCTTGGGCGCCAACCCGCCTGCCTCACGGTCTATGGTCTGGACCAACTGGTCAGTCGGCATGGTGTAACCAAATTCCATCGACGTGGTTCCGAGCAGCAGCGGTATCCGTGCCTCCTGCCCGGTGGCAAACACTTTATCCGGCGCTTCGCGAAGCACCCATCCATCCACGTCGGGACCCGAATCGGCGTGCTGGCCGAGCTTTTCCATCAGCTCCTTCGCGCCAATCTTGCGCGCCGCGGCAATGCCCTCTTCACCCGCGGGCAAATTCAGCGCAGCAATTGACTTTTCCCCAATCTTTTCAGCCTCAGCGAGCGGAGGCACCAGCACGGTAGACACCGCGCCGCTTTCGCCGATCGCATTTTGAAACAGCCCGATTGCGAGCGGCGAAGTCATCAGCATTCCCGTATCGATGGAGCCGGCCGACTGGCCAAAGACCGTGATGTTGTGCGGGTCGCCACCGAACTTTGCAATGTTGTCGATCACCCAGTGCAGCGCCAGAATCTGGTCCATCAAGCCGTAGTTGCCCGAGGCGTGATGCGGCGACTCACGCGTGAGCTCAGGGTGCGCCAGGAAGCCAAAGTCGCCAAGGCGGTAGTTGATGCTGACGGTGACAACGCCGTGACTCACCAGGGTGCCGTCGTTGTAGAGCGCGCCGCCCCCTGTCCCGCCCGCGTTGCCTCCACCGTGGATCCAGAACATGACCGGTAGCAGACGTTTTGCCGGCCACTCGGGCGTAACCACATTCAGGTACAGGCAATCCTCGCTGCTGAAGAAAGCCGCGACCTTGTTCCAGTCGCCGAGCACCGGCTGCGCGCAGGAGTAGCCGTACCTCACCGCCTCGCGTTCGCCGCTCCACGGTTTAGCCGGAACAGGCTCGCGCCAGCGCAGGTCGCCCACCGGCGGCTCGGCGTAACGGATGCCCAGAAACTGCGCGCCGCCGCCCTTGCGCGCCTTGCCGCGAAGCTGCCCGGCCGTGGTGGTAACCACCAGTGAGTCGGGCTGGGTGTTCGACTCCTGAGCAAGAACGAGCCCCGGGACGGCTGCTATCAGCGATACGGCGAAAACTGCAAAGACGATGACTGCATTGCGGACGGTTTTCATGGGCGATTTGATCCTTCCCTCGCGCGAAGCTGAATTTTACCAGCGTACATTGCACAACTGAGCAGCCGCCGCCGTATCCTGTGGTTGCACCGGCATGAGCTTCTCTCACTCCATCGGCGCGCGGCGTTACACCTTTGCGAGTCTGCGCGAGCTGCTTGCCAAAGCGACTCCCTTGCGCAGCGGAGACGTGCTGGCCGGCATTGCAGCCGCCACCGCCGAGGAGCGCGTTGCGGCGCAATACGCCCTCGCCGATCTTCCGCTTGCCCATTTTTGCGAAGAGCAGGTTGTGCCGTACGAAACTGACGAGGTCACGCGGCTCATCGTCGACAAGCACGACGCCGAGGCCTTCGCGTCGGTGCGCTCGTTTACGGTGGGCGAGCTGCGCGACTGGCTGCTCAGCGACGAGGCAACAGGTGAGCGCATCGCAGCTCTCTCGCCCGGCCTCACGCCTGAGATGGCGGCAGCCACAGCCAAGCTGATGCGCGTGCAGGACCTGATTGCCGCGGCGCGCAAAATTCGCGTGGTCACTCGGTTTCGCACGACGGTGGGGCTGGCGGCAAGGCTGAGCGCGCGCCTGCAGCCCAACCACCCAAGAGACTTACCTTTAGGAATTGCCGCCGTTATTCTCGATGGGCTGCTCATGGGCTCGGGAGACGCTGTAGTGGGCATCAATCCCGCGGCCGACACGGTTGAAGGTACAACTGAGCTGCTGCGCATGATCGACGCGCTGCGCCTGCGTTTCCACATTCCCATGCAGAGCTGCGTGCTGGCCCACATCACCACCCAGATGGCGGCCCTCGAGCGCGGGGCGCCTGTCGATCTGCTCTTTCAATCCATCGCCGGCACCGAGGCCGCAAATCGCAGCTTCGGAGTTTCTCTTTCCCTGCTTCGAGAAGCGCATGAGGCCGGCCAGGCATTGCACCGCGGCGCAGTCTGCGCCGATGGCAGCACCGGCCAGAACGTGATGTACTTCGAAACCGGGCAGGGTTCAGCGCTTTCGGCCGGCGCTCACCATCAAGTCGATCAGCAGACGCTCGAGGCTCGCGCCTACGCCGTCGCGCGGCATTTCAATCCCATGCTGGTAAACACGGTCGTAGGTTTCATCGGCCCCGAATACCTTTACGACGGAAAGCAGATTATCCGCGCCGGGCTCGAAGACCATTTCTGCGGCAAACTGCTGGGCCTGCCCATGGGCTGCGACGTTTGCTACACCAACCACGCCGAGGCCGACCAGGACGACATGGACACGCTGCTGACGCTGCTGGGCGCGGCGGGCGTGAATTACATCATGGGCGTGCCCGGCGCCGACGACGTGATGCTGAATTACCAGAGCACCAGCTTTCACGACGCGCTCTATCTTCGCCGCGTACTCGGCCTGCGCCCCGCGCCCGAGTTTGAAGCGTGGATGGAGGGCGACGGCTTCAGGCGTCTCGCGCTTGAAGCAGGCAATCCTGAGGATCTGCCTGAAAGGTTGCTGACGGCATGAGCGACCAAAAGCCTGAATTGACGCCCCTGCTGGAGTTGCCGGCTGCGAACCGCCTGCGCGCGCTTACGCCGGCCCGCGTGGCGCTCGGCCGCACCGGGGTGAGCCTGCCCACGTGCGCGCGTCTCGATTTCGACCGCTGCCACGCACTGGCGCGCGACGCTGTTCATGCGCGGCTCAACTCCGCTGCGCTGGCAACGGAAATCGAAAGCGGAATTCGCGCGAGGGTACTTCAGTTGCACTCGGCGGCGGCAAACAGGGCGGAGTATTTGCAGCGGCCTGACCTGGGCCGCAGGCTCAATGAGGCCAGTCGCGCGGTTCTGGGTGATCAGCCCACGGATGGAGTGGACGTGGCTTTGGTTATCGCCGATGGGCTGTCTGCGCTGGCCGTGGAGCGACATGCCCCCGCGCTGCTGAACGAACTTCTGCCGCGTTTATCGCACGACTGGCTGGCGCCCATCTGCATTGTGGAGCAAGGACGCGTAGCAATCGGCGATGAGATAGGCGAGGCACTGAATGCGCAGATTGCAGTTGTGCTTATCGGCGAGCGGCCGGGGTTAAGCTCGCCCGATTCGCTCGGCGTATACATTACATGGGAACCGCGCGTGGGCCGCACGGATGCTGAAAGAAACTGCATCTCGAATATTCGCTCTGAAGGTTTGAGTTATGCGCAGGCTGCGGCGCAGCTTGGCGCGATTCTTGGTGAAGCGCGGCGGCTCGGATTGACCGGTGTTGAGCTGAACCGAATGCGTGAAAAGTCGCAATGCGAAGCGGGAGATCGCGAAGGCGTCCCTCAGGGGCTAAAGCCCCGATCATTTTGATAGCGATTTTCGGCACGACTAAAGTCGTGCCCTGTTACAAGGCGCCTGTTTCCTGAGCCTGTGCGAGTTTTTCGGCAAGGGGTGAATCCGCAATTGCTTTCACTTCAGGAAGGTTAAACCGTGTACCGATTGCTGGGCCGATGGCTGCTGCGTTTGATTCTCGCGTTTGCCGTGTGCTTTGTGGTTGCCTGGATCGGCGACTCGGCAGCCTTTTACCTACGCGGCAAGCCCACCTCAACCGTCAACGTCAGCCGCTACATGGGCGTTCCGCTCAAGGGCCAGAAAGAGGAATACGACTACCTCGGCACATCCAGCGTGCCGTGCTCCCGCTCGCTCTTTCCCCAGGGCGGCAACGATCCCTGCTGGCATTTGCGCCGCAACCCCGACCAGTGGCAGAACCTGTAGGCAACTTTGCCGAACGTCTCTGATTGCCGTCCCAATTGAGCTCACGCGCGTGCCCCAATCACAACCGCCCGTGACACGAATCACGCACCTCAATTCCAACGCGGGACTAAAGTCGAGGGATATTGGTCAAAGGTGAGCCTTATGTACAGCCGTACACAAAATGAAAATGGCAGCTACAACACCCGCTGCCTCTACTGCTTTCTTACGGTAGCTTCAGCGGTTGAATCCGAGCAGGAGTTGGGTCGGGTCGAAGTCAATCACGTATGCCCCGAGAAGGCGCTATCCCAGCTACTCGCCGAACGGAACAATGTAGCAGCGCACGCAATGCGGAACTGAACGCACCCCATCAGATGCGAAGTGTGGGTGCCCCATCCTCGCGGTGTCTTTGCTTTTACGGCTAGGGTGGGTTTTAAGCCGCTACTCCTTCGATCCGGTTTCAAGCAGAACAAAGGAATTTCCGTCTCCGTCGCGCACAAACACAATCTTGCCCTGCAGAGATACGTTAACCCCAGCCCGCTTGAGCTGGTCGGCTGCCTTGTGAGCATCGGGTACAGGCATCAGGACTTGCGGCTGGCTGCCGCGAGCAGCCTGGCTGATCTCAACCGTCAGGTCCGGCGCTCCCGGTGTGGTCAAATGGACGGCGCTTCCGGCGTCTTCAGCCTCAAATCCCAGCCTCGAATAGAAGTCCTTCATCACCGCCAGTTCGCGTACCGGCATCACAAACCCAATCAGCTCGTCTGAAATGCGGTCCTGGCCAAGGTGCTGCCCGCGGTCCAGCGTGTGACGCGAGTCAGGCATGTATTGCGTAAACTCCGTCACATCACCAGTGGGATCTTTCACGGTAAACAGCAGGTTGCCGGCGCCCGCTTTCCTTACCGGCGCAGGTGCAAGACCTGTATACGAGTAGAACTTCTGCAAGGCATTCGCATCGCCGACCTCGTAGCAAACATGCATCCAGCCAAGCGGCTGTGATGGACTGGTTCGCGAATAGACTTCAATGAACTGGCGGTCGTTGATTTTCACAAAGGCTTCAAGTCCGTTGGAGGGCAGGGGCATAGTAAATGCCTCTTCAAAGCCCAGCTTGCCGAGAAACGCGACTTCCTTGTCGACGTCGCTCACCCGCAGCGAAATGTGCGCAACGCCTGTAATGCCCTGGCTAGGCGCCGGCGGCTGGGCCAGCGTGCCTATTGCGCAGCCCCAAACGGTCACCCATGTCAGCAATCCAACGCACCGCATCTTCATCATCGATACACCTCGCAGGTCTCATATCTTTGATGCGGCAAACATGCATTCCATCCGCCTTAACCCCGGGTCTTTCTCGCTCCCTTTGCTCCCTTGCTCCCTCGCTCCCAGCCTTACCGTCCCAGCCACCCGCCGTCCACCGCCAGAATGTGCCCGTGAACGTAGTCGCTGGCGCTCGAGGCAAGAAAGACCGCAGCCCCGGCCAAATCTTCTGGCGTCCCCCAGCGTCCCGCCGGAATACGCGCCAGAATCTGCTCTGACCGCACGGGATCTTTCTTGAGCACAGCCGTGTTGTCAGTGGCCATGTATCCCGGCGCAATGGCGTTCACGTTCACACCCTTGCCGGCCCATTCATTCGCAAACGATTTCGTAAGCTGCCCCACGCCGCCCTTGGCAGCCGCATACGAGGGCACATTGATTCCGCCCTGGAAGGTGAGCATGGATGCAATGTTGATGATTTTTCCGTGGCCCTGGGCAAGCATATGCCGGCCGGCATGCTGCATCAGGCGGAAGACGCTCGACAGATTCACGGCAATCACCGTCGCCCAATCTTCTTCAGGATGGCTCACTGCCGGGGCGCGGCGAATGGTGCCCGCATTGTTCACAAGAATGTCGATTCTGCCGAAGCGGGCCACAGTTTCCTCCACCAGCATCGCGCACACCTCGGCGTCGCCCACGTCGCCAACCAGGCCGAGGGTCGGGACACCCAGCGGAGCAAGCTGCTGAAGCGTGTCTTCAGGCATGCGGCTCGAGCCGTGCACGGCCACGTTCGCTCCAGCTTCAGCCAGCGCCAGCGCGATTCCGGCGCCAAGTCCGCGCGACGAGCCGGTAACAAGCGCAGTTTTGCCGCTGAGATTGAATTGATTGAGGATCAAGAGGAGTCCTTTCCGGCATAGCTGACCAAACAAAAGCGAGAATACATGGCGGGTTTTGCATGCTGCAAACGCGTGATGCATTCTTGAAGCGCCACGACTGAGAAGGGCGGGAGTAGCTTGGCGGTTTGTAGTTGTGCGAATCTCCGTGCCCCATCCATTCCGCAGTTTGACCGCGGAATGGGTGGGAAAGCACCGAACCACACGGTCAGGCCCTACCCCATCCTCGCCACTTCTCTAAGCTGGTGGGCCACGGCCTCAAGAAAAGTTTCAACGCTAATATCGGTTGGAATCTCGAGACCGCTCTTAGCGCACAGCGCCGCCGCAATCTTTTGTGCCAGCGCGGCCCGCACTGCCAGTTCCATATCCAGCCGGCGCGCCAGAAAGCCCTCCAGCACCTGCAAATCGTTCGCGTTAAGTTTGGCCAGGGACGGCATAGACAGTACCACCCTCAGGTGCGGGGGGCTCATCAGCGAGTTGGCCGGCTCCGGCGGCGCAAACGTCGACGCTGTAAAGGTGCGGTTGCCCATTTCGCCCCAATGCGGAGTATCCACCTCGCGGTCGTGCACCACCAGCGTGCCCGCAACCATGTCGCCGAGCCGCTGATTCTGCTTGTTCATAAAGATCGCCACAACGCCCACCGCATAAAAGCTGGGCAGATAATCGATGGTCCGCACCAGGTTCCGCGCCAGCGACTCCAGAAAACTCATTGCTCTGCCCGAGCGGTGAATCACCCGGATCTTGGCCGCGCGCTTGCCGGGAGTTTTGCCGTTCCAGAAGGCCTCAAACAGCGCAAAGTAGCCCCATTGGAAGAGGAATACGAGCATCACGATGAAGCCGATCACCCAATCCTCAGACCAGTGCGCAAACGCATGCACGGCGGCAATCACAATAATCAGCACCAGGGCCGCAATAAAGCCGCCAACAGTCAGAATCAGGTAGTCCAGCAAAATAGCGATAAAACGGCTGCCGATTCCGGCAATCGGCATCTCAATGGAAACAAGCTCGGGCGTATCGATGTTAAGCTGGTTTGCAATCGGGTCCATGGCTCAAATTCTCTCTAATCGCTGGCTTGAAAAACGGCGCCCTTACTGGGACCGGCTTTCGAAACTTCTCGCGCAGGCAAGCTCCGGCGGCCTGGGTCAACTTACGCGCGCTGAACTGCAGGAGACGGCGCTGCTGTACCGCCAGGTGGCCGGCGACCTTTCCACGCTGCGCCAGGATGCAACCGCGCGCGTCTACGCAGACCACGTCAATCAGTTATTGGCTCGCGCCCACCATATCATTTATTCCACCCGCCGGACCAGTTTTGTGGGATTGCTTCGCTATTTGCGCGACGGTTACCCGGCTGTCTTCCAGCGTAATATGCGCTACGTCATCCTCTCACTTCTCATCACCGTGGCCGGCGGCGCGCTCGGCTCGGTGCTTACCATGGCCCGGCCGCAGTTTATGCGCACCATGCTTGGCCCTCAAATGGTAGCCACCATCGAGCGCCACGAAATGTGGACCCAGTCGGTCGTTTCGATTGCGCCTGCAGCCAGCAGCGCCATCATGACCAACAACCTCTCGGTCTGCTTCGCCACCTTTGCGGGCGGCATCACCTTCGGTGCGCTGACCCTTTATTCGCTTTTCTTCAACGGGCTGTTGCTGGGCGTCATCGGCGTAGCCTGCCAGCAGCACGGCATGGCGGTCGACCTGTGGAGTTTTGTAGCTCCGCACGGCTCGCTTGAACTGCCTTCCATCATCCTGTCGGGCGCGGCCGGCCTGCGCCTGGCGCACGGAGTTCTCTTTCCGGGCATCTATCGCTGGCGCGATTCCATTGCGCTCGCCGGCGCCGAGGCTTCGCGCATCGTAGCGGGCATTATTCCGCTGCTCATCATCGCAGGCACTCTCGAGGGCTTCTTCTCGCCCTCAAAGGCGCCGGTCGGGCTAAAGTTCACCGTGGGCGCGTTGCTCTTCGTCCTTTTGAACCTGTGGCTGTTCCGCCCGCTGCCCGCGCCGCAGCAAAGCAAGGCGTAACCTGCATTTCAAAATCTCGAGCCAGCCTGGAATCGGTTGTCCCATCCTTCGCGCACTTTGCGAAGGGTGGGATTCACCACGCTAAACAGCCTGTCTTACGGCGCCACCCCGGCATACACCTCGCGCACCGCATCCACCATCGCATCGGGACGCTCATCTGGAATCGCGTGGGTGCTATCGGATACGATTTGCCACTTTCCCTTTGTGGAGAAATGCTGCGCCAGCTGAATTTGACCATCCACCCAGTTTTTGCGCAGGTCTACCCAGTCCTGCGATGTCAGTGGCAGGCCCCACATGCCTTTCCCAGCGATGAGAACGACGAGAGGCTTGTCGCCCAATGTTGGCGCGTCTGCCAACTCAGCCTCGCTATCGCCCGCAAACTGCTCCTCGTCTTCGCTCGTTGTCGCCCGGATGAATTTTGGCTGTATCGCGTAATACGACGATTCCTGATCGTCGGTTGGCTCGCCCGCACCCTCGATATCCTTTCTCGCGAGGAATCGGCTGATTCCGAAGAAATACATTGCGGATGCGTATGTTCGATCCCGCTGGCGCCGTCTAAGATCGCCTTTAGCAAGTGAGAGTATGCTGGCTGGCAGCTTTAACTTATTCGGACCACCCTCTGCTAAAACCATCCCTGCAACTTCATCCGGATAAAGCTTGTTGTACACAAGAACGCTGCCTTTGCCGAATGAATGGCCCACAAGTATGTAGGGCGGTTTTTCGCCCGCATTTTCCAGGAGTGCGTGCAGTTCCTTCGCGAGCTGAGAAAGCGTGCGAGGCATTGGACCGGGATCACTCCAGCCATATCCGGCTCGGTCATAAGAGCAAACACGAGTAAAATTTGCTATCCCGGGCTGTACAGGTCGCCACCCTGACGCGGGTATTCCGAGTCCAGACACAAGAACTACGGTAGGGCTTCCTTTGCCGGCGCAATTGATATTGAGGTTGTAACCACCAACGTTAACCGACCTTCCAACTTGGTGGAACCGGCGTGCGTCAGCTCGAGCCTCAACAGCTTGATACGAAATCCCGGTGGCGGCCAGGAGCACAACGATTCCCGTTGCCAGCAAAGCGATCCAGCGAAATGGTCGAAGGAATGTAGCTCCATCGGCTTGACTAGCGCGCGGAGGTTGACTCTCCATGGTGCTCCCTCAGGACAGCCCGGCGAGTGGACCGTATGCGCTCACAACATCCGGCGTCGCTTGCAGTGACAAGAGCATATATCGTGGCGTCTAAAAGCGGGATAAGGAAACGCTCGAGGTCTGGGATCGAAGCGCCGCCGGTTCGTCCGCCGTCCGGAAGGAACCCCTCACAGCTAATGTGAGGCGCGCGCATCACTCGATGCAGATTTACCAGCGCCCCTTACAGCGTCGCCCGCTCTCTAACGCGCAGATACTGGTTCAGCCGGGCAATCCTCCGCAGCGCAGCGGGGGAGTTGCGCTCCTCACACTCCCCAACTCTGCACCCAATGCGCAAACGCATGCCACGGCGCGCTGGGTCCAACAATGCGGGTGGATTGCCCCATAACGATCAGAAACACGCTCCCCCACAACGTCGCGCGATGAATCTTGTGCGTGGACCACAAGTCATATCCGGCCAGCAACAGGAGAAGTACGTACGTGGCGGCATAGGCTGCATAGATGTGACGGTACAGAATCGGGACGTGCCAGCGAAAGAAAGCGGCCCGCGTGAGACAGATGGTTGCAATAATGATGAGCCGCTTGTGCGCTGCCGCATCTCTCCGCAGCGCGAAAGCAAACCCGGCAAGCACAGCAAAGTCAAACGCGTCTGTAAACGTGACAGAGAGAAGACCGAGCACCAGCTCCATTGACGGATTGCCTTTAACCCGCGCGGCAAGGTCCGCGCCAGTCAGCACCACCATCACCACCATCGCAATAGCAAGCACGAACCCCGCCATGCCAAGCTTGCGGTGCCAGCCAACCCGCCTGGCTGAAATCAGGCCCGCTTGCACAATCAGCAGAATCATCCATGCACTGAAAATCGCTCCGTGGATGTGTACAATCCGCGAGGGCAGCGTAGCGCGAAAAACGCCTGCGAGGTAGTAGGTGGGTGCAAAACCGATCCCTACAACTGCCGCCAGCAGCAGGGTCACCGCAAGGAAGAACTGCCGGTCATACTTGCGCCCAGGCAAGCTCTTCCCCAACCTGGCCGGAACCGCTGCGCTGATAGACACGTTTCCCTCTCAAATTCCCCGGCACTTTCGGCCGCAGGATGACTTGGCGAAGAGAAAAACCACTATAACAATCAGAGCGCGCCGTGGGGCAACTGATTCAGTTCCGACCGGCATGCCGGGCAATCTATACCATCGCCCGTTCCTTCACCCGCAAATACTTGTTCAGCACCGCCGAGGTCAGCCGGCTTGGGTCGAGATCGAGCGTCAGCGCGCCCTGTTCGCGCAGCCGCGCCAGCAGCAGCTCGCGGCGGCTGGTCAGCTCCTGCGCGGCCGAGGCGCGATACATCTGCTCGATATTCTTCGGCCTGTCTGTGGCGAGGGCTTCAACCTCGGGCTGGGCCATGGCTACAAACAACAGCACGTGTCGCCGCAAAAGCTGCATTGCGCCGTCGATGACCTCGGGGCGCATCGCTGTCTCAGCCAGGTCGGTAATCCATAAAATAAGCGCCCGGCGCGGCTGATAGCGATTGAGCATGGCCGTCGCACGCAGATGATCGGCCTCGCTCGGTTCAGCCTTGGCCAGCGCCAGCGCTTCAACAATCAGCCGAAGGTGCGCCGAGCCCCGCCCAGGCAGAACGCGATGCTGGATATGCTGTCCGTACACCAGCAGCCCAACGCGGTCGCCGGAGTTCAGCGCAAGCTGCGTTAAGGCAACGGCAGTTGAACACGCGTGGTCCAGCTTCGAGTGGCCCTCGCCATCCGCGCCATCACCGCCGCTTTTGGCTTGCAGCAATCGGCCCGCGTCAAGCACGATCCACACGGCCTGGCTGCGCTCGGTCTGGTAGCGCCGCGTAATCAGGTCGCCGCGCCGCGCGGTCGCCGTCCAGCACACGTCGCGCAAGTCGTCACCTTCGAGATACTCGCGCAGGCTCTCAAAATCGCGCCCCAGTCCGCGCTGGCGCTGCTGTCGCAGTTGCAGATCGATCTGGCGTCCGCGCGCCAGAAAAATCTGCTGATCCTCCCCCTGGCGCAGCGCCGGATACACTCTCACCGTCTGTTCAAGCGGAGCCTTTGCCCAGCGCTCCACCAGGCCCAGGCCCGACGCGTAGCGGATGAAGACGGACCCCGTCTGCACGTCGCCACGTTCCCGCGGTTCAATCTTGTAGCGCAGCGAAGCGCGAACACCCAGGTAGACGCGCAGCTTCTGCGTCGCCGGCGTGGCCACCAGTGCGGGCGGCAAATCGTCTGTCAGGCTGCACTCAAGTACCGTTCCGCCCCGCTCCGGCGCGAGCGATTCAACGGCCAGCTCAATCTCGGTCTCGCTGTCGAGCGATGGCGTGTTGCTCCACGAGCGCTCGACCGTAATCGCCTGCGGCGGCGGCAGGCGCAGCCCGTCGGCCAATGCTGCGAGCAGCACCACCCCATCCCACACCAGCATCGCGTAGGCCAGCCGCGCATCGAAGAACCCCGGCAGCGCCAGCACCAGGCCGACAGCCAGCAGCCAGATGGTCCGCTGCGTGAGTCCAAACGCAAAGCGCCCGCGCGGCGCCGCCTGTGCGCGAATTGCCTCGGGATGGAGCGAAGGAGCGATCATTCTGTATGGACAGGAAGGTCCAGTGCCACAATCAGCGCATTGTTGAGCTGGCGCATCTTGGCTCGCGGCAGAGCGCCGACGAACCGTGTAAGCCTAGCCTTTGGAATGCTTGCGAGGTTGTCGCATGTGATCCAGCTTTCATGCTTCAGGCCTTCACTTGGTCCGACCGCAACTTGTGTCGGAAGACCTTCGCCATTCGAATAGACGGGAGCACAGATAACGGTGGGATAGCGCGAATCGATAAGCCCCTGATGGCTGACGATCGCAAATACCCGATGTTTCTTCGGGTCTCCGGCGGGATCGGCCACAAGATAAAGTTCGCCCCTGTTCATGACCAACCTTGAAAACATCCTGCTGCCATGCGAACGATTGAACAGTCGAAGCCGCTATACGTAAGGAGCTTGATATCGCAAAACATCCTCAGCCTCTTCAATCAACCGTTCGGCCGCCGCGTCGATCATTTCCCGATCGCGCGCCTGAAGTGCGCGTCGCGCCGTATCGCGAAAGTGGTCGCTGAGCACTCTCTCGATATACGCCGAACGGGAGCCACGTTTGCCGATCCGCCTATCAATCTTCACTAGAATCGGCGCTGAAAGCGTGATGGAGGTCTTAGTTTTCATACTACCTTTATCCTACTCCAATCCTACTTTCTCGGCACAGCAACCGCCGCCACCACGTCGCCCAGCACGCGATCGGCGTCAAAGCCCTCCAGTTCGGCCTCAGGCTTGAGCATGATGCGATGCCGCAGCACCGGCAGCACCGCGCGCTTCACGTCGTCGGGAACCAGGTAGTCGCGATCTTCAAACGCCGCAAAGGCCTGCGCCACGCGCAGCAGGCAGATGGCCGCGCGAGGGCTCGCGCCCAGCGCCAGCATCGGCCATTCACGCGTGCGCCTTGTCAGCTCCAGAATGTACTCGTAGATGTCGCCCTCCACCCGGATAGCCCGAATTTCGTCGCGCGCCCGCGTGAGCAGATCGGCAGCAATGGGTTCAATCTTCGCGTCCTCAAGCAGCCCAGCCGCACTCGACGAGTGATGCCGCTCGAGCATCGCCCGCTCTTCACTCAGCGACGGATAACCCACCCTAATCTTCAGCAGGAAGCGGTCGAGTTGCGCCTCAGGCAGCGGATAGGTGCCCTCAAAGTCGATCGGATTCTGGGTGGCGAAAACCGTGAACCACGCGGGCAACGGCCGCCGCACGCCATCGCTCGTCACCTGCCGTTCTTCCATACACTCAAGCAGCGCTGCTTGCGTGCGTGGCGGCATGCGATTGATCTCGTCCACAAGCAACAAATCGGTGAACACCGGGCCGGTATGGAACGTAAATGCATCGGTCCCGGGCCTGAAAATCGTGGTGCCAAGAATGTCGGCGGGCATCAGGTCGGGCGTGGCCTGCACGCGCTGAAAGCCGAGACCCAGCAGCCGGCCCACCGACTTCACCATCAGCGTCTTCGCAATTCCCGGCACGCCCTCAAGCAGTGCATGGCCCTGCGCGAGCACCGCCACCAGCACCTCGCCAATTACCTCGTCCTGGCCGGCAATCACCCGCCCCAGTTCTGCCCGCGCCTGCGTTACCAGTTGCCTGGTGGACGCCAGAGCCGAAGCCGGCTCAGCCCGCGTCTCCACCACCGGATTCATCGGAGTCTCTTCGCTCATTGCTGTCTCCCTGGTTTCATGTTAGGTCCCGATTGCATGCGCCAATCCGTCTATCACGCATGTCACCACAAAATTCTCTTCTATCCAATCTTTCTTTCTGACCCCGCAGTGTGCTTCGCCCTTGCCCGAGCCTGCTCCGCAAAAAATTCGCCCCAGCGGCTCAGCTTTTGCACCAGCGCCAGCGCCTTCTTCGGCGTCAAAAAATCGTCATTGCAGGCGCTCTCGCACTCGGCCAGGTCTGTCTCCAGTCCCGCCGCTTCCGCGGGAATGCGCCGCCGCAGTACATCGGCCAGCGCGCGCGCATCCATCTGCATTGCTTTCACGCCGCAAAGTGCGCCCATCGCGCGCCTGAACCGGTCGCAGGCGAGTTGCACCGCGGTAGCTGATGCGCCTGCCTTGCTATAAAGAGAACCCAGCGCCTCAATAAACTCCACCGGCGTTGATCGCGCCGGCTGCGGTACGTCGCGCACCGGGCCACGCCGGCGGCTGAAGCTCAACACGGTAAGCAGCGCCAGCACGACACCGCCCCAAATCAGCAGGTTCAGCGCCGGGCCGCGGGCGTAGAACCACTCGGTCTTGGTATCGCCGTGCAGCGACTCATCCCAATAAAACCGATGCCGCTCGCGGCTCCCGATCGCATTCAAAAAAAGATTAAGGTTGTCAGCCCGCGCAATTGAACCGTTCTCAATTGGCGTCGATCCCGCCCACCACACCACGTGTCCCGCGTGCTCGTCATACTCCACAACCGCGGGTGAGCCCGCGCAGTTGTAGTCCGCGTGGTATATGGGGTTATTCATTTGCCACGTTGCTTCGGGCTGCATCCACACTTCGCCCGAACCAGCCAGGCTCCCCAGCCCCTGGGCAGTTAGTTTGCAGGCTGCCCCGTTCAGCTGCGTGGTGATTTGAGCTGCGCCGCCGGGAACCAGCACGCCGCCCGCGAATCCAGTTACCACGATGCGGCCACCACGCTCAAGAATCTGGTCCACCGCTTTGAAATCATTGGTCGACGCCGATCTGATATCGGGATCCACCAGCATCACCACCGTCCCATGGTCGGTCTGCTGGGCCAACTCACTCAGCGGCTGCTCCCACCGCTCCACCGGGTAGCCGCTTTCAACCATCAGATCGTATGCGGCGCGCGCTCCATGCTTGCCGGTCAGGTAGCTGCTCGGCAAACTATTGTCGTCATCATTCTGGTTGCGCGCAAACACCCCGGTAACAACCGCCAACACCACCACCACGCCCATGCAGATCAGCAGCAGCTTGCGGTCTTTTTGGTCGAGCGAGGCAAACAGTTTCATTCCACACCCAGCCCCGCGGCCAGCGTGCGCGCCGCTTCATAGTCAGTCAATGCCGCCTCGCGCCCGCCATACCAGGTGCGCTCAAAGCTGCGGGTCAGGGTGGTCAGGTTATCGCGGCGGGGATCGGTTTTCGGCAGCAATAACAGATACTCGCGAGGGGTGCGCGCACGGTCGGCAGGCCAAAGCCGCCTCGATTCAAGCCGTGAAATTGCGGCCCAGTAAAGAAAGTGAATTGCCTCGCGCCAAAGTCCGCCGGCAGCGGCATCCTGCGCATCTTTCAGCCACAGTTGCCACTCACGTGCCGAGGGCGCGCCGTTCATCCCTTTAGTTTCGGGAATCAGCCGAATGCGCGACCGCCGTTCGATCTGAATCAGCGACCACACGAGCCCGATCAATGCTCCCAGGATCATTAGCCCGGCCAGCAGCCAGGGCAGCCACCACGCCTTGCCGCCAAAGCCAGCCAGCTTGCCAATCAAGCGGTTGGTCACGTTGTCGACCCACTCCCAAAACCGGCTCCTCACCGGGTTCTCTTCAACGCTCTTGTAAGGCCGCCTCGAAAGAATTTCCGCGAGTTTTTTGCGTTCACCCGCGACGTCACCCGCAGCCTGAGACCCGGCGATAAGAGCGTCCACTTGCCGCTGTTCGTCGTTCAACCGGTCAATCGCCGCGCCCAGCAGCTCGTCCACCGTGGGCGGCTTCTGCGCGATCACCGATTCCCGCGGAATAGCCAGGGACGTCTTAGGGGCAGCGGATTCCTTTTTGCCGGCGCGGTCGAGCAGATCGCGCAGCCAGTCATAGCGAATCTCGCGGCTCTCCTTTACCGCTCCCGCAGTCCACCCGAGCCGATCATCCGGCCCAACCAGCGATGCATTGCAGGCCGTCGCATTTCGCGCCTTGCGGCAGGCCTGCGCCACGGTTTCAAGATTTCCGAGATGCTGCTTCAAGTCCGCCGCACCAACGTCCTTAAAGTCAGCTCGCGCCTGCCGGCCCGCGGCCGCAACCAGCAGCAGCGCGGCAATCATCGCTCGTTTCAACCCGGCTTTTAAGCAGACTCTTGAGCCCGCGCGGAACATCATTATTCCTTCACGGTATCAGGGCCTGGCCCCGGCTCAAAAGAAGGCATCAATGGGCTCTCAGGGACCGGGGTCAACAGGGGGAGGGCCAACGGCTCAGCTTCTGCCTGCGGCACTGGCGTAGCAGGCGTCGTCGTCAACCCCGCCTGTTCCATCATCAGCTCAATGTCGTAACCCTCGGTCCGCACGCGCTGGTCAAAGTAGAACAATACCAGCGCGATCAATGAAACCGGCGTAATGAGCGTCTGCAGCGCAAAATTCGCTACAAGGTTCAGGGCTTCTCCCACCACCGCCGCCACAGGGCCATACTTCGAGCCTCCCAGCGCTGTTGCGATCGCAATTCCCGCAAACAGGAAGACATCGCTGATGATTGAAATCACAACCGAAATCGCCAACACCAGCAGATACATCACAAGAATGCGCCAGCGCGTTCCCCTGCTCAGCTGGTTCGCACGCTTGATCGATTGCCATCCGGTTTTTTCTTCCACGATGCATGCGGAAAACGCCATCGAGTAGCACAGGCCGCGCCAGATGATGTAAACGACACCCGCAGCGATCACCAGGAACATGAGAAAGCCGATGAACAGGCTTCCGGCAAAACTTCCCCCGCGTTCCATTACCATCAGCAAAGCCACGGCGATAGTCGTTACCGCGCCAGGCAATATCCCCACCAGCAGAGCCAGCAGGACAATGATCCACGCGTATCGCCAGAACCGCGGCCAAACGCTCTTGATTGCCTCGCGCACGGTGATCTTCTGGCCCATGTGCGTGCCGATGGCCGTCTTTGTCAGCGCTGCCTGCGAAACCACGCTCACAACAATTAACACCGGAAGCGCAATCAACATCGCCACCAGGACAATTCCGACAATCTCTGTATTCGGCGCCGGCTTCCCAGCCTTGAAGACGCCCATGAGCCCCATCACCACTCCGATAGGGACGGAGATCGCGAACATGGCAACAACCGGCACCGCCGAAACCCCGGCAAACGTCCAGAAGTTGCGCCGATAAATTTGCGCGGTGCGATCCAGAATCTCACCGAGCGTCATGGGTTGCAGCTTTTCGTTCATGGCCAGTAATTCACCAGCTTTTTTAGATTTGCGGTTGCTCGTTTTCCTGTCCGGCTCCCGGCAGCTCCGCCCGCGGCGCAAGGCCGGCCGCCTGCATCATCCACACAATGTCGAAACCCTCTTTGCGCACGCGCTGGTCGTAGTAAAAGAGCGTGATCCCGGCGGAGTAAATTGGCCCGATAAACGTATTGACCAGGAAGCTAGCAATCTGGGTAAGCGCCATCAACCCGATGGGGACCGGCTTGCCAACGTGTTTTACGGCGAAGAAAATCAGCGGGAAGCCGAGCAACATGCCGAGCCCGATCCGGATTGCGATTACCAGCAGCCAAAGCACAAAGATGTTGCCCCGCGATCCCTTGCTCAGCTCGATGCTGCGCTTGATCGCCGGCCCGGCGGCAACATTTTCAACTACGCAAACCGGCATGGCCAGTGAGTAGCGCAGCGACATCAGGATGCCGTAAACCCCGGCCGCAATAAGAAGGGGCACCAGCAACAGCATGGCCGCTCCCAATTCAAACATCTTTGCCGGCTGGATGGCGTGCGGCTGCTGCATTACCGAGGGATTGGTGAGCCATCCCGAGGGCATTACCGCGAACAGCATGCCAAACAGAACGATGTAGAGCACCCATATCGGCCCATAGGCCCTCGTCCCCACATTGATCATCAGCCACAGATAGGTTCGTAGTCGCGGCAACACGCTCGAAACAGCCGCCCGGATGCTGGCCGGCTCGCCAAGGTGCACCCAGGCAACCATGCGATTGAATGCGGCGATTGAGAGCCCCGCCGCCAGCAGAATCACAATCATCTGCAGCACTGACAGCACGGTAAGAACCCATTCCAGCTTGCCGGCTACATTTGGATAACCCATCAGGTCATCGCAGCCGAGAACCACCATCTGCGTGGCCAGCATCACGCACGCAAAAATTGCCGAGGTGCCTGCAAACAGAAGAAAGTTGTTGCGGTAGAGCTCGGCCGTGCGGTCGAGAATTTCGCCGAGGCTCAGCGGGCGAAGCTGGGTGGTCATTCCGTCCCCCGTTGACTAGGGTGTGTCGAAATAAAGGGGCAGCGTTCTACCCCGGTGAGGTTTGATCGCGCGCCCGTGACCCAAAGCTTGCCCTACCGCGCTCTGACGCCGGCCTGGCACAAAGCCAGTTCCTGATTGGAATATGTGCCGCGATCGCTTGCAGGGATGGTAGCACATGCCCTGGAAGCAGGCAGTGAGGCATTGCCGCAGGTGGTCCTCGCCGGATCCATGCGGGGTGGCACGAACCCGACCCAGCCAATCTCAACCCAGCACAAGAGTGGGTGCCCCAGGTCCGGATTTTCGGACCTGGGAGTGCACGATCCCCAACTCGCGAACTCTCCGGGTGCTCAAAGGCGCGCCGCGGCCCTGTGTTTCCCCCTGGGCGCCGGCAGCCCGCCCTCAGTGACTGTCCGCAGTCGCCGTCTGACCCTTCGCGAAGCTCCGGATGTAAATGATCACGTTCCAGACCAGATCGTCCTTGGCGCGGCCATCTTGCTCCGGCGGCATCTTGTCCTTGCCGTTCCTGATGATGCTGAACAGCTCGCCATCTGGACGGTTTGCAAGGGTTTTTGGGTTGGTCCAGTCGTCGATCGTCAGGCCCATGCTCTGTGCCAGGTCGGTCTTTCCATTACCCTTATCGCCATGACAAACGGCGCAGTCGATGGCGTAAAGGTTCTTCGCCCTGGCTTGGGACTCCGGTGTGGGTTTCACCGGGTTCTTGGGATAACTAGCCGGCTGAGCGGGCGCGGCATCGGGTGCGGGAGTTACCGCGGGGGCAACGGCCGGCGCAGCCGCCGGCGTTTGTGTCTGAGCCCGAAGCAGCCCCGCATTCCCCGCAGCAACGGCGACAACCAGCAAACTTCCTGCAAAAAATAGCAGAAACGACTTCATGACAGCCTCCTCGAAAGGGATGTCAAAGGTACGGCATCTCTATTGTGGAAATCTGCCACGCATTATAGGCCCGCATGTCAACCGTGGTCCATGACGTGGGCCATACACAACGTAACCCCAATCACAGCGCCTGTCTCAGACTTCATTCAGCATTGTGAAACTACCATTGTGCAACCGTGCGTCGGATATTTGTCCCTGTTTCCTACTCCCTGTTCCGTGACCCCTGTTCTCTATTCTCTGATCTCTGACCACTGATCACTGATCACTGATCACTGACCACTGTCTTTAATGCATCGCCGCCCCGCCGCCAGCCCCCTCGCCCGGACGATTCTTGCTCAACATGAACGCCAGAAGGACCAGGCAGATCGACATGTACATGAGCTCCATATACACATCCTGGAAGCCCTGAGTTCGCGCCTGCAGCCCAAGCTGGTTATAGATCTGCCCCAATGCCCGGCCGCCGCTGTTTCCGGCGCCGAATTTATTTGCGAAGAAACCATTCATGGTGGCCAAATGCTGTTGGTAGGCAATCGAGCCCGGCTGCATCGCCTGCTGCAGGTGCTGCTCATGCCACATGGCGCGCGAGGTTACTTGTGCGTTGGTGATGGCGATCAGAATGCTTCCGCCCAGGTTGCGGACAAAGTTGATGAGGCCGGCCACCTGGTTGCTCTGTTCCTTGGGCATTCCCACGTACGCCGCGGTGGTAATTGAGATAAAACAGAACGGCAACGGCAGCATCTGCACCACGCGCAACCACGAAGCCTCGGCAAAGCTCATATCCAGATTGGTGACCACCGCTGCATAGCGGAAGGTGAGGACAAACAGGGTGAATCCGCCCACCGCCAGGGTGCGCGCCGATACTTTGCCGGTGGCGTATCCGGCCAGCGGCATCATGATCAACAGCGCTACGCCGCCCGCGGTCAGAGCCAGGCCCGCAGTGGTTGCGGTGTACCCCAGCAATTGCTGAGTAAACTCCGGCTGCAATACTGTGTTGGCGTTCAGCACGCCGCCCACCAGCATCATCAGGAAGCAACATATAGCGAAGTTCTTGTACTTGAAGAGCCGCAGGTTGATGAGCGGGCTCTTCTGCCGCCACTCCCACACCACCAGCGAAATAAGCCCGCCGATAAACAGCACCGCGAAGAACCGGATAAAGCCTGAATGGAACCAGTCATTCTCCTCGCCTTTGTCGAGCATGATCTGCATTCCGCCCATGGCGATGGTGAGGAACGCGAGGCCCATGTAGTCCATGTTCTTGAGCTTCGAGCGGTCGGCCTTGATCCACGGCGGATCTTCAACCAGCCGCGTAACCAGATAAAACGCAACAATGCCGACCGGGATGTTGATAAAGAAGATCCAGCGCCACGAGAAGTTGTCTGTAATCCAGCCTCCCAGCGTTGGGCCGATCGAAGGCGCCAGCACGGCGACGAGTCCATACAATGCGAAGGCCTGGCCGCGCTGTTGCGGTTCAAAACTGTCGGCCATAATCGCCTGGGCCATGGGCTGCATGCCGCCCCCGCCCGCACCCTGGATTACCCGGAAGACGAGCAGCATACCCAGCGTAGGCGCCGCGCCGCACAAAAAACTCGCGACCGTAAAGATCACGATGCACATCGTAAAGAAGTTCCGGCGCCCCATGACGCTTGAGATCCAGCCGCCCAGCGGCAGCACAATGGCGTTCGAAACCAGGTAGCTGGTGAGCACCCACGTGGCTTCGTCGGGACTCGCGCCCAGTGTGCCGGCAATGTGCTGCAGCGCCACGTTGGCAATCGAGGTGTCCAGCACCTCCATAAACGCGGCCAGCGCCACCGTGGCTGCAATTGCCCACGGGTTCACGCGCGGTTTCCAGCCCGCGTGCTCGTCCACGTTCGGATTGGTGACCGTCACCGTCCGCGGCTTCTCGATTGCTGCTGACGGCAAGGCTCCTGCGGTGTCCGCCAAGGGCTCTCCTCTAGAGTCGGTTAGTAACTTTCCGCGTTCGGCTTTGTTGTATGATGCCGGGGAAGTTGTTGATGGTTATGAATTAAAGCTTCCCCCGCTCGGAAACCGTGGACGAGGGCTTAACAATAGATTCGCATGGCGCCGCTTTGGGTTCAGCGTTTCGAATTCGTCAACCCGTCTTGCAAAGCTCTTCGGTAAGCCGGTCGCGGTATTTCAACGTCAGGCCTTCTGCCGAGCGAAGCAACAGCAGATATAACCCCACCGCCCCGGCAGCCAGCACAGCAAAAACCGCGGCTCCCAGCCACGGCAGGTGAAAATAATGCCCCGCATACGTAATGGGACCCTGTACTACCAGCCCGCCTAAAAGCACCGCCAATACCAGCAGGCTGCTCGTCCGGTTGGTTGGGGTGGTCTGCTTCAACTGCCGCGTCTGGCCGGGAACGTATCTTCGCGGCGCTTGAACCGATCTCAGCGTGCCAAAGGCGAGATTGGTGGCGACAAAGAAAATCAACCACAGCCCCGTGGCAACCTCGACAGACAGCGGTATCGGATCCTGGGCAAGCAGCAAAACCAAACCCCACGCCGCGGCCACTTCCACCGCAACCAGTGTCAGTTGCGTCATGTTCTTAGCCACAATCACGTTGCTGATTTTTATGGGCGCCATAAAGTAGAACTGAACCCCGCTGCCGTCGGCTCCAAAGACGTTGTAAAAGGCCGCCACCGGTCCCAGCAGCACATAGCCCAGCGCCGTGGGCAAAAAGTATTCCACGTGTCGCGCCGCCGGTCCCCGCTCCAGGATGAAGACAAAAATCAACGGCATGAAAAGGCCGATCAGTGCCTGGGTGTTGGACTTCAGAACCATGAACTCCTTGCGCATGCAAGCCGCAATTACCGGCGGAATCAGGCAGTGCTCGGCACTAGATTCGGCACTGGATGCCGAAACCCGGGCGCGAGAGGTTGCTGCCGCGCCAGCGGCCGGAGCTTTCACGATCCGCTCCGCACGCCTGGCCGGCGCCTTGCTAGCCACCGAAGGCGAATCAACCAGCAACTCCCCCAGAAACTGCTTGTGCAACCGCACGGCAAAGATCGCCAGAAACAACGCCGCATACAAGAGCAAGCCGGCGAGCCGCGGCAACACCGCCTGCAAATGCCACCCTGAGAGAATCGCGTGAGCAGTCAGCCCCGGCGGAAGCCAGCCCAGTGTCGCAGCCCAGTTATGAGCCGCGCGCATATACCACGGCATCATCACTGGGTGCGTCAAATCCGGGCGTGTCAAATCAGGGCGTGTCATGGCCTGGTGCGCGTGCCCGGCATGTTCATGCATTGACGAACGCGTCGGAATCGCCAACTGTATCCAGACAAACGACGTCGCCATAAGCACGGCAAAAAGTTCGCGGAAGCGCCGGTTTGCCATCCAGCGGTCAAACCATGCTCCCAGCATGCGCGTGAAGAATACGTTCATCAATGCGAATGCGGCCATCGCCATCAGCGCGGGCAAAAGCAGGTCGCGCCGCGCAATCCCAATCCCAACAGCCACGGCCAGCGACGCCAGGCAGCCCACAATCGTGCTCGGTGTCATCAGTCCGATCAGCGTGCGCAGCGCCAGGTAACGCGGAAACGGAATAGGGAAACGCGTCAGCGTTGACGGGTCGAAGGTCTTCGTAGCCGTTGCAATGTTCATTCCGTTGATGCTGACGAACTGCCAGAAAATCATCAGGCCAGCAAGTACCGGGGTCAGTTCTCGCAGGTGGCCCTCACTCATCAGTTCCCACGCCAGAAAGCCGCTGAATGCCACCGGTCCCAGCACCATCACCGCGAGAACGGGCCAGAGAAAGATGCGCAGAACGATCGCGAACACCAGCCCGCCAATCCGCAACTTTCCTTTCGAACGGCGCCGAAAGAATGTGTTCACAAACAAGCGCCAGCGCAGCCACGCCACGGCCACCAGCTGCACGCGCGCAGGAATCGGAGTCATCGCCGCCAATGCTCCAGTGCTGCCGCTCAGCTCAGCCAAGAGAGCTCCTGCTCGGGCGGCGTCTCGCCGCTCGCGCCCACAATTTCAAGAAATATCTGTTCAAGGCTTTGCTTGCCCGGCTCTGAATTCAGCGCGCTCGCCGCCTGCGTGGCCGCGCTCAACCGGCCCGCGCCGGCGCGCAACTCTTCAAGCGAACCCTGCGCCACCAGCTTGCCCTTGTGAATAATCGCAACGTGCGTGCATAGCCGCTCCACAATCTCAAGCACATGCGACGTGAGGAACACCGTCGCGCCGCGCGCGATCATGCGCTGCAGCATCGTCTTCAGCGTCCCGGCTGCCACCGCGTCCACTCCCTCAAACGGCTCATCGAGAAACAGCACCTTGGGCCCGTGGATCACCGCCGCGGCCAGCGCCAGCTTCTTCTGCATCCCGTGAGAGAAATCCGCAATCAGTTTCTTTGGCTCATCGGCCAGATGCATAAACTCAAGCAGCTCGCGCGTTCGCTCAAGCGTGGTCGTCTTGTCCAGGCCGTACATCCGCCCCACAAAGCGCAGGTACTCATTGGCCGTGAGACGCGTAAACAGCGCCATGCCCTCGGGCACCACGCCAATCTGCCGCTTGATCTCGGCCGACTTTTCTTTGAGATCCTCGCCCATAATCCGGATGCTGCCCGATGTAGGCGCCAGCAACCCAGTCAGCATTTTGATGGTGGTCGATTTGCCGGCCCCATTCGGCCCCAAAAACCCGAAGAACTGCCCCCGCGCCACAGTCAGGTTCACTTCGTCAACGGCAGTAAAGTCGCCGAATCGCCGTGTAAGCGCGGTAGTATCGATGGCCGGAGTCATCACGATTGTTATAACAGGACACCACCAACGGCGACGCGGAAGGTAGCGCCGGGCTCCGGCCCGGTTGTCGTGTGGGCGTCCTCGCCCGCACCTGGCTTCCTATGGGGACGCATTCTTTATCGTCTATGAATTTCGCAACTCGGCACGCCAGACCACGGATATTCACTTGCGTTGTACCCCTTAGGAGACTCACAAGGAAAAAAGGAAAACGAATTCTACGCGTTGCGTTTCCTGGTCGAATCCAAACAAAACGGCCGGCCCCTCGCGAGGACCGGCCGCAGTTCATTCACTAACAATGTGCTTGTTCGATTACTGCCCGCCGCCGGCTGTGCCGTTGGCAGTCACCACCACTTGCTGCGGCGCGTCCAGCTTCGTCCCGTCATTCGCCTTCAGCCTGAAGTTGGCAAGCTGAGGGTGGCCGCTGGAGGGAGCTGCAAAGCTCAGCTCAAACTGGTTGTTGAGCCGCTCCTTGATGTTGTCGAAGTACGGAACCAGCGAAACCGGATTGCCCATCCCTATCCAGTAGCTGTTTCCGCCCGTGGCATCGCTCACTTCAATCAGCAGGTTCTGTCCGGCATTGGCTGCGAAACCACTACGGTTAAAGCGGCCCGCATCCTCCCAATAAATCGAGTAGACAATCAGGTGCGCCTTGATTGAGTCGTTGATGGCAGTCTGCACATACGGGTCCTCTGGATCGTAGCGGCGATCGTAGTTATCCACGCCGTTGGTAATCATCACCACTTCGCGGCGCGCATCGGTGTTGCGCGAGGGCCAGTTCTTCGCCAGATCGTCAAGACTGAAGTACGGGCTGGCATCCACTCCGGGCACGCTCATGGGAATTCGCAATGCATTTACTGCCTGGTCGCGATTCATGGTGAAAGGTCCTGCAAGCGCGGCGCGCCCATTCATCATGTAACCAACTGTCACCGCTGCATTCGGTGGCAGTGTCTTGATAAAGTTAGCAACGTCGGTAATTTGATTGCCCAGGCCGCTGCGCGCCGAGTCATCAATCAACACCACGAGTTCGACTTTGCTGTTCGCGCCCTGCAAAGGTTCCACGCCCGTTATGTTTGTCGCTTTGCCGTTCACCTTCAGGTTCAGATCCTGCGGATTGATGGCGCCCGTAGCCGCGTTCTTAGCGGGCAGAACGGTAATCACCGCTTGTCCCTGCCCTTGCTGATTGTCATTCGACGCAGATGCCGGCACAGCTGCGAGCATGCAACCGGCCACTGCACTTACTGCTATTGCAAATGCTGTGTTTTTCATATTTTCCTCACCTCCGAGACGGCTCGCCGCTAAGTCTTGCCCAGCGGCTCGAATCGCCTCACTTACGCTCTGTTAGATGAATCATGCGGCCAAGGGTTACAGCTCTTTTAGCCCTTTGCAACATGACTCAAGCAAGTTGATGAACACAGGTTGTCTGCATTAGTTGCGCGGCCGGAAATTCGGTTTTATGCAGTAAACTTTTTGAATCTTTTGCGAGTCTTTTGCGCGGTCTGCTCCGTCAATTTAGGCTTGTATATGTAACATGCCATCTACTTCCCCACCAGGCAGACGCGGTATTGAGGCATTTCGTTCGCGCGACTTTCGCCGCTACCAGCTTGCGCGCGTCATGGCCGTCCTTGGCGCGGAGGCTCAATCGGTCGCCGTTGCGTGGCAAATCTACTCCATCACTCACCGCGCCATCGATCTCGGCTACACCGGTCTCGCGCTGTTCTTGCCGGGACTCATCTTTCTTCTTCCCGCGGGCCACACCGCCGATCGCTTTGACCGGCGTCTCGTCATCCTTATCTGTTATTCGCTGCAGATAGTCTGCAGCTTCACGCTGCTGCTGCTGGCCTGTCGCGGAACGCAAAGCATTTTGCCCATCTACGCAGTGCTCTTTGTCATCGGGACTGGCCGCGCATTTTCCGGCCCAGCGGCTTCCGCACTCGTTCCACACCTTGTTCCCCAGGAACACTTCGTCAACGCCGTCACATGGGGCGGAGCAATCTTTCAGCTTGCCAACATATCCGGCCCCGCGCTCGGCGGCCTGCTCTTCACGCTTCCGCTCGGTGCGCACTTGCGCGGCGCTGGATTTGAGGGCGCAGGCATTGTTTATCTCTTCACCCTCGCGACGCTGGTTTGGTATGTCACTCTCGTCAGCACTCTGCGCATTCGCCTCGGCCGCATGGAGCATCGCTCCTTTTCGCTCGAAGTCATGCTGGCCGGTTTCCAATATGTGCGGCGCGCATCCATGCTGCTGGGGTCCTTCTCGCTTGACCTCTTCGTTGTTCTGCTGGGCGGCGCCACGGCGCTCATGCCCATCTTTGCCCACGACATTCTTCACCAGGGCCCGCGCGGGCTGGGATTGCTGCGCGCCGCGCCCGCCATGGGCGCTGTCATCATGTCGCTGGTCATGGCTCGATTCCCCATGCGCCGGCGCGCCGGGCGCTGGCTCTTCATCTGCGTCACCATCTTCGGCGCGTTCACCATCGTCTTCGGTTTCTCACGCTCGCTGTGGCTGTCAGTCATTTCGCTTGCCATCGCGGGAGCGGCAGATACCATCAGCGTCATCATCCGCGGCTCGATCGTGCAGCTGGCTACGCCCTCTGCCATGCGCGGACGCGTCAGCGCCGTCAACGCGCTCTTCATCGGCGCGTCCAACGAGCTTGGAGAATTTGAAAGCGGTCTTACCGCGCAATGGTGGGGCGCAGTCCGCGCCACGGTTATCGGCGGCATTGGTTCGCTGGCCGTCGCCGGCATCTGGGCGACGGCCTTTCCCGGCCTGCGCAAAGCCGACCAGCTGACCGCCGAGTCGCTGCGCGCCCAGATCGAAGCTGATGAAGCAGCGCTGGGAGCCTAGCAGGCTCCGAAAAGATCCGCTTGGGCGCCCACAAAGGGAGCCTTGTAACAAGCCCCCACCGGCATCGCCGACCCGCCATGGATGAAACCGTGCCCCATGTATCGAGCGTCTTTTGCTCGATGGGTGGGAGACCACGAACCTCAACCCAACATTCTCAACCCAGCACAACCCTGGGTGCCCCAGTTCCCTCGCATTTGGGGACCGGGGAAACCGGCAATCCCACAAGCCGTCAATAGCACTGCACTCCGCCTCATTGAATCCCATGCACTTGGCATCTGCAGGTCATTACCCCGCTCCGGCGCACAATCTAAATAGGAAAGGAACGGTCCAGAGACATGAACGACATCAGCCTCTCAGTCGCCGGCGAACCACCCAGCGCCTTTTTACGCCCCGTTCCGGATTTCTCCGAGAACCACGCAGAAGCGCAGTTTTCCAACAGAATCAACAGCTTGGAGCCAGTCGCTCCACAGCCCGCCGTGACCGCCTTCAACAGAATCAATAGCTTGGCGCCAGTCGCTTCACAGTAATTCTCCCAGAAACTGCGCAGATCCACACAGAATCCGTGCGGATCCACACAAAACCCCCGCCCCCTGCCCGCTCGACTCAATCCATCTCGTTCGATTTCGATTGCAGGTATTTGTCAAAAGGAATCTCGAAGTAGAACAGTTCGTCGCCGTCGGCGTTGCGCAGTTCCTTCAGATAGAGCTTTCCGCCGCGCAACGGATGCGGCAAGTCGGAGACATCGTAGAACAGAAAACCCGCCCGCGTGGTATGCGGCTCCACGGCCAGCGCCTGGTACTCGAACGTGTCAAAGTCGTCCTGAATTTCCTTGATGCTGCCCTTTGGTTTGGTCTTGATGGCCGGAATCGGGCCCGGCATCGGTATCTTGCCGCCCTCGCGGTCCTTGCGCGTCATCAGCCGCAGCACGTCCTCCGGCTCGGCTGCCTGAATGCGATCGCCGGTCGCGGTCTCGAACAGAATCCGCGCGTCGCGCAGCGAAATCGGACGGTCGCCCAGGTTCGTCACAATCAGTCGCACCGGCATCACCCCATGGCTCAGGTAGTCCACCTTGAAGATCGATTCCTTCTTCTTGGTGTCGTAGGGCTCAGCTGCGATAGCCACTTGTTCTTTGTCGTGGACCTCGACCGCCGCAAAAGATGTGGCGGGTTGCACCGGCGGCGGCGTATGATCGCTGGCCAGAACCGGCAAAGCCAGCCAAAGCGCAAACAGAGGGATGGGTCGCGAAATTCTCACCGTCCTCGACTGTATCATCGTAAAGTTAGACATCATGAAGACAAATTGGGTTAGACGATTGGCAGCAGAAACGCGCTATACGCTCGTTATGCTGTTCTACAACCTGGCCTTTCTGTTGGTACTTGCAGCTACTTCCCCCCTCTGGCTGTGGCGGAAATCGGCCGCCGACAAGAGCCGCGAAGGGCTTTCTGCGCGCCTTGGGCAAGTCCCGCACGAACTCGCCATGCGCCGGGCCGATCGCAGTTTGCCCGTAATCTGGCTCCATGCCGTCTCGGTTGGCGAGGTGCTTGCCATCAGCCTGCTCGTCAGCGAGTTTGACTGGGCCTTCCCCGGCTTCCGCCTGCTCATCTCCACCACCACTGAAACTGGCAACGCGCTGGCCCGCGAACGCTTCGGCTCCGACCGCGTCTTTTATTGTCCCATTGACGTCCCCTGGGCTGTCACCTCCTATCTGAATGCGATTGAGCCGCGCATGCTGGTTCTGGTTGAAACGGAGTTCTGGCCCAACCTGCTGGCCGGATGTTTTGAACGCAAAATCCCCGTAGCGGTAATCAACGCGCGCATCTCTGACCGCTCGTACCCGCGCTACCGTCTCTTCCGCAGCATCTGGGAGCCGATCCTTTCGCAGCTCTCCTTGTTGCTGGCCCAGAGCCCCGACGACGCCGAGCGTCTGAAGAACATCGGCTGCAAACCCGACAGGATACTGGTGTCAGGCAACCTTAAATTCGACATTCGGGCGGCGCACGAATCCAACGCCACCATCCTCATCAAGCAACTGGCGCCGAAATGCAGATTTCTGGTTGCCGGCAGCACCCTCGAGGGCGAAGAGGCCATCATTCTTGAGGCGTGGCCGCAGCTCCTCGGATTCAATCCCGACCTGGTCCTGGTCATTGCGCCTCGCCATCCCGAGCGTTTTCACTTCGTCGCCGACCGCATCGAGCGTACGGGTCTCAAATGGGTTCGCCGCAGCCACTGGGACCTTGAAGCTGAGGTGCTCCGCGAGGCTGTCCGCCCCGGCCAGGTTGTGCTTCTCGACACCATCGGCGAGCTGGCTTCAATGTACTCGGTCGCGTCAGTGGCCTTTATCGGGGGCAGCCTGGTTCCATCAGGCGGCCACAACCCTCTTGAGCCGGCACAGTTCGGGGTTCCCATCATCATGGGCCCCAGTTATGCCAATTTCCGCACCATCGTCGACGACCTTATTGAGCACAAGGCGATTTGCATTACCAAGCGCTCTGAATTTGCGACGGCGCTCATCAGCCTCTTCGCCGACCCTCTGGACTCAGCAGCCATGGGCAAGCGCGCCTGGGAGGTCTTCAATCGACAGGCGGGCGCAACGGGCCGCACCATCAAGGCGTTGCACGGCCTCGTGAAGGAGCATGGTGCATGACCCAGGCAGCGCGCCCCTGGCTTGCGCCGCTGGTTCCCCTCTATCGTTTCGGGATTGCGCTGCGCGGCTTGGGTCTACGCTCAGGCCTTGAGCCGGTTCGCCGGCTGGGCGCGCCGGTCGTCAGCGTCGGCAATCTCTCCACCGGCGGCGCAGGCAAAACCCCGCTCACCATTGCGCTCGCCCGAGCGCTCGTTGGACGGGAACTGCATGTAGACGTGCTTTCACGCGGCTACGGGCGCACCGGCAAAGCTCCCGCGCGTGTCGATCCCAACGGAACAGCCGAGAATTTCGGCGACGAGCCGCTGGTGATTGCCCGCGAGACCGGGGTTCCCGTTTACGTCGCAGCCCGGCGCTACCATGCTGGACTGCTGGCGGGACGATATTTCGCGGATGCGCAGTCGGAGCCAAGTGATGTATCAGGGCACGACTTCAGTCGTGCCGATGAAGCCAGGAAAAGTGAAGGGGCTTTAGCCCCAGCGCGCGCCATTCATCTCCTCGACGACGGATTCCAGCACCGCCAGCTTCATCGCGACGTAGACATTCTGCTTTTTAGTTCGGCAGATATCGAAGATCGCCTATTACCAGCTGGGAATCTTCGTGAACCGCTGCATGCAATGCACCGCGCAACGGTCCTCGCAATCCCTTTCGACGATCAGCAAGCCGAGCGGTATTTGAAAGAAGTGATCAAGATCGATCGTAGCTCCGAGTCCAGTCGCTGGATCGGCCCCGTCTGGCGCCTGCACCGCCGCATGCAGGTCCCGGCGATCGAAGGCCCCGTGGTCGCCTTCTGCGGCATCGCGCGCCCTGACCAGTTCTTTGCCGGACTTGAGAGCGCAGGACTCCACGTAGCCAGCCGCATCGCCTTCGCCGATCACCAGCGCTACGTGCAGCACGACATCGATTGCGTCCTCGACGCCGCGCGTACTTCGCAGGCGGTCGCGCTTGTCACCACAGAAAAAGACCGCGTCCGCCTCGCGCCGCAGCTGTCTTCGATTCCCGCCAGGCTGCCGCTGGAGACCGCCGGCCTGCGCATCGAGATCGAAGACGAGGACGCGGCCATCGACTGGCTGTTGGCCCGGGTCGCGAATGGCCCCTTCACACCTTGAGAAAAACCTTGTTCCGGTAAAGCACCCACACCGGAATAAAGCACACCACCGCGTACGACACCGAAAACGCAAACGCCGCCCAGCCTGCATTCGGAATCCATGCCTGCAACTTCAGCGTCCAGTACCAGAAGGGATCGACCAGCTTGCCCATGTAGCTGATGTGCAGGTGAGTCAGATTCACGCAGCTCTCAAGCAACTCGCTCACCATATACGCCGCAATCGCATTTGACCCGTAGACCATCCACGGCCACGCCAGTGCCTTGCCCGCGCCCGTCTTGCCCCAGCCTCGCACCTCAACGGCCCAGTAGAAAATCGCGAACGCCAGCATCGAAAACCCAGCCGCGGCCAGCACATACGGGCTCGTCCACATCTTCTTGTTGAGCGGAAACCAGATGGACCAGAAAAACCCTGCCGCCAGGCAGCATGCAGCGCCCGAGGCCAGACCTGTCGCCTTTTGCTTCACGCTCTTTGGCCCGCGCAGCCACAGACCCGTCAACAGGCCCAGCAGCGCCGTACCGATTGCGGGAATATCGCTCAGCAGCCCTTCGGGATCGCGGACATTGTGGAAGCGGGCAGCGTTGTTCGGCTCCCAATCTTCGTAGAGGTGCCCGGGCATCAGTTGCTGGTCAAACCAGTTCACAATGTTCCGATCCTTGTCGAGAATCGGAAAATCTTTCCCCGGCATGCCTGCTCCCGGCACCGGAACCAAACTCACAAGCGCCCAGTAGCCAACCAGCACCGCAGCCAGCGCCGCCACCTTGGTCCACACCCGCCGGTCAAACAGGTAGAACAGCTCCACAACGCAGTAGCAGATCGCGATCCTCTGCAACACACCGTAAAACCGCATGTGCGCAAGGTGAAAGTAAGGGAAGTTATTTACAATCAGCCCGAAAAGAATCAGGATCACCGTGCGCCGCACCGTGTGCCATGCGAGTCTCGTAGTCGACTCACCCCTCGCCAGCCGCGCCTGGACTGAAAACACAATCGACACACCCACGACGAACAAGAACGTGGGAAACACCAGGTCGGTAGCCGTCATACCGTTCCATGCGGCATGATGCATCTGCGCCCACGCTCCGTCGCCGCCATTGTTGTTCACCATGATCATGAACGCAATGGTGACGCCGCGAAGAATGTCGAGCGAGAGCAGACGGCGCGATTGCGCAGGGGCTGGGTTTTGGTCGGTCATCGATTGCTCCGAGTGAGACGCATCGAAGTATATCGCGTCATTCGCTACTCTCGGGTAATTGCGATCGGATGCTTCGGTTCGTATAGGCCAAGCTTCCCCCCGCCGGGAAGCTGAATCCGCGTGATCGAGCCCCATCTTTCCTGGTGCACCTCGGAACACTGGACGCCCTTTGCCCCCAGCGCCGCGATCTCGGCTGCCAGGTCGTCGCACATGAGGTAAAGTTCGTGCCGGCCATTCTCTTCAGCCGGATGAACAGCCACTTCCCCCGGCGGCAGCGCGAAGATCAGCCACCCGTGACCCGCATCTACGTTCGCAAGCCCCAGCACGTCGCGAAGAAAATCGCGATCGGCCTCAGCGTTCTTGCTGTACAAGACTACGTGCGCGCCAAAAATCATGGCTTCGGTCCTCCCACCGGCAAGCTTGACACAATCGGGCCCACTTCGTCCGCGAATTAAACGGGCTGCCCCGGATTCCCGCTTACACCCTGACCCCTGCGCTGCTAAACTCACCCATTCAGGGTTTGCATGCAACTTGGCTTGTTGGAGGCTTCCAGTGTCTGACTTTAAGCCCTTCGTTTCGCCTAGCGAAAGACCGCCCGAGTTCACATTCCGCGCCATTGCTCTGGGCTGCTTCTTCGGTCTTATCTTCGGAGCCGTTACTGTTTACGTGGGCCTGCGCGCCGGTCTCACCGTCGCCGCATCTATCCCCATCGCGGTTCTCTCCATCAGTATTCTCCGCGCCTTCGGCCGCGCATCGATCCTCGAGAACAACATCGTCCAAACCACCGGCAACGCTGGCCAGTCCATTGCCTCGGGCGTCATCTTTACTCTCCCTGCGCTGGTCTTTCTCGGCTTCGATCTCGAGTACTCCCGCATCTTCATGCTGGCGCTCATCGGCGGATGGCTCGGAGTCCTGTTCATGATCCCGCTGCGCCGCCAACTCATTGTGCAGGAGCACGGCGTGCTGCCCTACCCTGAGGGCACGGCCTGCGCTGAAGTTCTGATCGCCGGTGAAAAGGGCGGCTCGCTGGCCGGCCGCGTCTTTCTCGGCCTCGGCCTGGGCGGACTCTACACCTTTTTGCAAAACCAATTTCTGTTGAGCGCGTGGCCCAGTTCGCCGGGGTATCAACCCGACTTCGGCCCTCAGCACATCCTCAAAGGATCCAGCATCAACGCCGACGCCACGTCAGAGTATCTCGGCGTCGGCTACATCATCGGCTCGCGTGTCGCCGGCATCATCTTTGCCGGAGGCGTGCTCTCGTGGCTGGTCATCATGCCGCTCATTTATTTCTTCGGCAAGGCGCTGCCCAGCCCGGTCTATCCCGGCCAGGTGCCCATCGGGCAAATGGGGCCCTTCGATCTGTGGGCCACCTACATCAAGCCTATGGGCGCCGGCGCTGTCGCAGCAGCTGGCGTCATCACGCTCGTCAAGACCATCCCCACCATCTGGAATGCGCTTACCGCAGGCATCAAAACCATGCGCCCCGGCGCTGGCGTCGTACAGGCCAAGCCGATTCGCACTGAAGACGACCTGCCCATGTCGGTCGTGCTCATCGGCTCGTTGCTCATCGTCGTCTGCATGTTCATCTTTCTCGAGTTCAAGCCCGTCCCCGGCGCATTCGTCGGATGGGCCGCAAATCTCGCCGCATCGCTGCTTGTGGTCGTCTTCGGATTTCTCTTCGTCACGGTCAGCTCGCGCATCGTCGGCCTGGTCGGCTCGTCCGCCAGCCCCGTCTCCGGCATGACCATCGCCACGCTGATGGCCACCGCCGCGGTCTTCCTTATGGAGGGCTGGACCGCACCGGCCTTCGGCGCGCTTGCCATCACCATCGGCGGCGTGGTCTGCATTGCCGCATCCAACTCCGGCGACACATCGCAGGACCTCAAGACCGGCTACATCGTCGGATCCACGCCCCGCCTGCAGCAGATTGCACTCATGATCGGCGTAGTTGTCTCCACGCTCGTCATCGGTTTTACGCTCAACCTGATGAATGTCGGCCTGCAGGAGTTCCACGCAGCCTCGCAGCCATGGGACATCAACGCCGTGCACTCCGGCGTCTCCGTCGAGAGCGGCGCGCACGGGCTTCCCAATGTGATTCCCGTCATCGGCCCCGACGGCAAAACCACTACCAACCACCAGGAGTCCGAGTACGTTCTGCTCAACTCCATTGGCTCAACCGAGCTTCAGGACGGCAAATATCTCTACTCAAACTCTTCGCACAGCATTGAGGTCCATTGGATTCAGGGCATCGGCTCGGCCAACGCCCCCGCACCGCAGGCGCGCCTCATGGCCACCGTCATCAACGGCATTCTGAGCCGCAAGCTGCCCTGGGGACTCGTCCTGATCGGCGTCTCTCTGGTTATCGCCGTGGAACTGCTCGGCATCCGCTCGCTGCCCTTTGCGGTGGGAGCCTATCTCCCCATTGGCACCACGCTGCCCATCTTTTGCGGGGGCCTGGTGCGCTGGTTTGTAGATGCGGCCGCCAAGCGCGCGGGTGAAAAAGGCGACAACGAAGACATCTCGTCAGGCTCGCTCTTTGCATCGGGACTCATCGCCGCAGGAGGCATTGCCGGACTGATCGGTGTCGGACTCAAAGCCGTTGAGGCCACCTATTACGGCAACCGCGACCTGCTCAACCTGCCCCACACCTTCCTCGATAGCAATTATGTAGCCGTGCTGGGCTTCGCCGCGCTGGCGTATTCGCTGTATTACTTCGCCAGGAAGCCGCTGAAGAAGTAAACAACCTGCCCAGTTGCGTCACGCCACCAGCGAGACTTGGCCCTGCCGACCGCGGGCTGGTTTCACGCTGATGTGCACGTCTTGTCCGAGAGCGGTAAGGAATTTCATGAGGCGTTCAAGAGAGAACGAGCCTGCCCGGTTGCGCATCAGCGCCGAGACGTGCGGCTGCTTGATGCCGAGAATCTCGCCTGCTTCGGCCTGACTAATGCAGCGTTGTTTTATCAGGCGGTAGATCTCAAGTGTGAGCTTCGCCTTCAATAATTCCTGCTCAGGGTTAGGAAATCCAAGGTCAGCAAAAACATTGCCGCTGCTCTGCTCAACCTTGACGTGTTTGTTCGACCTCGCACTCATGCTAGTTCTGCCTCTCCCGGTGCAATCGCTCTACCTCAGCCAATCGGCGTTTGATCAGGTCGAGGTCTTCTTTTGGGGTAGCGATGCCCCGCTTCGATTTCTTCTGGAATGCGTGCAAAACGTATACCGCTTCGGCATAGCGACGGTATATATTGCCCGCCACGTATCGCTTCTGTAGTCTGAAACAATTTCAACGACAGAAGCACCGCTGAAACCTTTCATCGGCTTGGCTGCGGGATCAGCCTGTCCCTGCTGAGCAGTGAATAGAGCAATGCCCAAGTCACGTCGAACAGGGCGTGGAAACTCACTCAGGTCACGCCGGCTCGAACCGATCCACACAAGCGGACGCACCAATCCGTTCATATATACATAAATACGTCTATTTGTATTAAGTGTCAAGCAATACCGGAGAGTCTCCAGCCTTAATTTGGAGGCCCGATTACAGAGCCAGCCCCTACGGCTGCGCGCCCCTCGGCACCAGCAGCATCACGGCGTCGGGCACTGACTCCATGCGTGCTGGCAGATGCCCCAGCACCTCGCCGTCGGCCTCAACATACAGCGTGTCGCCGTTGATGGCCCGGCACTGAACGGTCGCGGTTTCTACCAGTTCAATATTCTTTGCAAAACTATGCCGCCCAGCGAGCGCCGCCATCAGGAAGTTGAAATAATCCAGCCGCTTGCGCGTCCCGAACGCAATCAGGTGCAGCGCATCGCTGTGAAGCGTGGCGCCCGGAACAAACTGGTTCAGCACTCCTCCAAACGAACGAATCCGCACCGCCAGTAGTTGCGAAACCTGCGTCGTGCGTTCAGGTCCAAGGCCATTCGAGGAGAAAGACGCCTCAAAAAGAGGAAACGGATGGGTCGCCCAGATCTTGAATGCCTCGATCATGTAGAGCGCATAACCCAGCTTGCGCTTCAGCCCCGGTTCCATGCGCGACATCAGCAGCGCATCCGCGCCCACGCCTGCCGCCACCAGAAAATAGCGCGATTCAGGCCCTGAGCCATTCTCAAAGTGAATCCGCCCAACCGGAACAAGCGTTGGCACCGCGTCTACCAGTTTGCGGGCGGCCTTGGCCGGGCTCCCAATCAGTCCCAGGTTCGAGGCCAGCGCGTTCGCCGTTCCCAGCGGAATCACTCCCAGCGCAGTCTCGGTTCCCACCAGGCTCTGCAACACCGCGTGCACCGTGCCATCGCCGCCGCACGCAATAATCGCATCGCGCCCTTCACGCACTGCCTGCTTCGTGAACTCCTCGGCGCTGCCCACAGTCTCGCTCACAAACGCGTCGGCCTCAACGCCGGCGCTGCGCATTACACCCAGAACTTCTTCAACCGCGGCCTTGCGCCGGGCCGAATACTGGCCCGATGCCGGGTTGTAAATTAGAGCAACACTACGCATTCCGGGGTATTCACCTCAAGCAGACCTGCACAGGTTGGGGATTGTCCTACAGGCGTTCTTTCTATCTTCTCAGGTTTAATGCTCACTGTGGAGACGGAATTCAGCCAAAGTTCTTATGATGCAAATGGGAACAAGGAGAGCGCGTATGAATCTTTCAGGCAACACGATTCTCATCACTGGCGGCGGTTCAGGTATCGGCCGCGGCCTTGCTCAAGCCTTTCACGCGCTTGGAAACCACGTAATCATCGCCGGCCGCCGCCAGGCCGCGCTCGATGAAACCACCGCCGCTAACCCTGGAATGAGGTCCCTCACGCTCGATATCGAGCGGCCGGAATCCATAAAATCCTTTGCCGCTAAGGTCGCCGCCGAGTTTCCCGCGCTCAATGTGCTCATCAACAATGCCGGCATCATGCGCGCTGAAAAGCTGCATGCCCAGCAGCCCGACCTGGCCGACGCCGAGGCCATGATAGCCACCAATCTTCTCGGCCCCATCCGCATGACCGCCGCGCTTCTGCCTCACCTTCAAAGCCGCCCTCATGCCGCCATCATGAATGTCTCGTCGGGACTGGCCTTTCTGCCTCTAACCCTCACACCCACCTACTGCGCCACCAAGGCCGCCATCCACTCTTACACGCTTTCGCTCCGTTACCAGTTCAGGGCAACGAATATCGAGGTTCTGGAACTCGTCCCGCCGTACGTAGCAACCGATCTCATGGGCGGCGCCAGCGATCCCCGCGCGATGCCCCTCGACAAGTTCATTGACGAAGTAATGGCGATCCTCAAGCAGCAGCCAACGCCGGCTGAAATCTGTGTCGAGAGCGTCAAACCGCTGCGCTTCTGCGCAGAAAGCGGCAAATTCGACCAGATCTTCAACGGCCTGAACTCGGCTATGGCCGATATCAAGTGATGGTTATCATCTGGGTTGAAGCTCCAATGTTTAGTCTGAACTGCGCTTTATCAGGGCTGCCCTGGGGCGCGATCGCGACATGAAGAGCCTGCGAACTAAAGCCCTGCGCAGCAACTAAGATGTAGTAATCACCCGGATCTAGTTGAGCCGAGAATTCTCCGGCACCGTTGGTTGTCAATGCCGACACAAGCTGATTCCCCTTACGGACTATCGTGACAGAAGCTCCGGGAATCACCGCCCCGGTCGGATCGATAACCACCCCGCTGAATTCACGCAACGTGAAAGCAACCGGTTGCTGCTCGGCTCGGGCGACCGCATCCACAAATCCCGGTGCTCTGTCGGGTGCGATTTCGATGGAAATCTCGCTGATCGCAAGCGCCCTCCGGTCGATGGCGTAAATCGGACCATGCAGACTGTCGAAGGCGAACTCGGTTACTTCAAACAGGTTCTCACGGCACGTAATCATGCAGACGTCCACGGCCCCGACCTGCGGCGTGTTCGAATCGCTCGATGCGGAAATGCTGTAGGAGCCTGCGGGCAGTTCGGGCAGCTTCACTCTCCCGGCTTCGTCCGTATCGAGAAGATACGAGTCATTATTGCGAAAACGTCGCCAAACGTGGACCTTGGCGCCCGGTACAGGCTTTCCGTCGAACAGCACCGTCACCCGCGCTCCCGGTTTCAGATAAGGAAGCGGGCTTAGCGATTCGACAGCCACATTTTCGGCCCGTGTCAAAGACGATGCCAGGGCAAAGAGCGCGGCCGACCACAGCAGTGCAAGCCGCGCACCGGGCTTCAGCAAATGTGTTCTCATTTCCACCCCCAACCTGGGAACGATCCAGGGGCTGAAATCTTGCAATTTTTTTATTGTGCGCGAGCGCTTTCCCCGCCGGAGAAAAGCAGGCCTGCATCCGTTCCAAAGAACTTAGCAGGACTGCCCTGTGGCTCCTGCCGGTTTTTCCTCACCTTCCACTCCCGGGGAACCTTATGCACAACCGCGGCGACGCCGGTTCCGGCCTAAACTTTCTAAGTAATGGCCACCATCCCCGATATCGCAACCGACGCCGGCCTGCCCGCGAACCTAGACGCCGAAAAAACCATTCTCGGCGCCATCCTGCTCGACAATGCGGCCCACGCAGAAGCCTCGGCGCGCCTCGAGCCCGACGACTTTTCGCTCGACTCGCACCGCCGTATCTACCAGCGGATGGGCGAGTTAATCAACACGGAGCGGGCGGTGGATATCGTCACCCTGGCCAATGAGCTCTCCCGCTACAAAGAGGTTGAGTCGGTGGGCGGCGTTGCCTACCTGGCGTCACTTACTGAAGGACTGCCGCGCCGCCCGGTAATCGAAGAATATATCCGCATCGTCAAAGACAAGAGCCTGCTGCGCAAGCTCATGCTCATTTGCTCGGCCGCCATTGCCCGCGCCGCCGAGCAAAGCGATACAGCGCTCGATGTGCTTGGCGACGCCGAACAACGCCTGCTCGAAGTCGCCGAAAAGGGCGTCACAAACGGCCTGCAGGGCATCGACGAAATTGTCGAGCACTCCTTCGGCACCATCGACAACCTCTACAAGAACAGCCGCGAAATTACCGGCGTCGCTACCGACCTTACCGAGTTTGACAAACTTACCAGCGGCCTGCAGAAAGGCGAGCTGATCATCATCGCCGCTCGCCCCTCCATGGGCAAGACTGCCCTGGCCATCAACATGGCTCAGAACGCCGCCATCAATCACGGCGCCATCGTTGCGGTCTTCAGCCTTGAAATGAGCAGGGAATCGTTGCTGCGCCGCATGCTGGCCTCGCAGGCATGGGTCGATCAAACCAACCTCCAAAAGGGCTTTATCAACCGCGACGAGCAAGTCAAGCTGCAAGGCGCTCTCAACCAATTGCTTGAGTCGCGCATTTTTATTGACGACTCAGCCGGTATCTCGCTGGCAGAAATGCGCGCCAAGGCACGCCGTCTCAGGCAAACCGCCAAGGGCCTCGACCTGGTGGTGGTCGATTACCTGCAGCTTATGTCGGTTTCGCTGCCTTCGGGCAGCAAGCGCGCGGGCTACGAGAATCGCACCCAGGAAGTTTCCGCCATTACGCGCGGGCTCAAGGCTCTGGCCAAAGAGCTCGAGGTTCCCGTGGTTGCGCTTTCCCAGCTCTCCCGTAACAGCGAACGGCGCGAAGACAAGCGGCCCATGCTCAGCGACCTTCGCGAGTCGGGTTCTATTGAGCAGGACGCCGATGTGGTCTGCTTCATCCACCGCGAGGGCTACTACAACCGCGACAAGGCTGAGCTCTCAGACTCTGAACGAGCCAAGTCTGAAATCATTATTGCCAAGCAGCGCAATGGGCCCACCGACACCGCTTTCGTGAACTTCATCGAGAAATTCACACGCTTCGAAAACCGCGCGCCGGGAGAGGATTAGCCCCGCGTCACTCGCTGCTTCTTACTCTCGATCATGGCCCCGGGACACAGTTTTTGCGTGGATCTGCGCGGTTTCTGCGTGGGATCTGTGCGGTTTCTGTGTGAGAAACTGTGGAGCGACTGACGCCAGGCTATTGATTCTATTGGAGAGGATCACCGCTTCACAGTTTCTGCGTGCTTTTTGAAGAATTCGAATTTTCGCGGAATCGCCGGCCGGGGACTGGCTCATGCGGCGGGCGGCACGGTGACTGAGAAGCTGGTGCTGTTCATGACGCCTGACCGGTCCTTTCTTATCTGACCCTATTCAGTATTGTGCGACAAAGGCGGGTATTGGCCTGCAGAAACCATAGGGCGCTAAACGCTTTATATCCATTTGTATCCATCGGAGTATGTTGCGCGGCTCTTGACAAATCAAACGAGCGCGCCGGCTCCGGGCCGCACATGGGAGCGCGACAAGGTTCAAAGTCAAAGCCGATCCAGAGAGCAGCGATAGAACACGCGCCTTACGTTTCATTCAGGATCAGCGCCACGCGACCCACCACCAGGTCCGCGGGTGTTTCTCCGGGAGCGACCTCGAGCAGCTCGACGGGAAACGCCGCGCTGTGCGGCCGCAGCACCAGCCGGTTGGCGGTAAAGTCCACGTAGCGCAGTGCCAGGTGCGCGTGTTGTTTTACGGCGTATATATTCAACCTGCTCGGCCGGTAGGCCACCAGCGAAGTGTAGTGCCGGTCGATGAGCACAATCGCCTCGGGCAGCACCAGCGGTTCCATCGCCATGGCATCCTGCGCCGGAATCCGTACGGCGACAAACCGGTGCCATAGCTTCCTGAGGGGCAGCGTGCGCGGATGAATCGACGCCAGCGCCTGGGCCGGAAAGTGCAGTGTCGACAGCCAGGCCGAAGGCCGGATGGCCGGCTCAAAGAGCGCAACAGAATGCGACACCAGCGGAACCATGCCGAACTCCTCAGCGGGCGGCGTCATGCTGCTGCGCGCCAGAGTCGGCAACAGATCGGCTGCGGTCAGCCGCTGCGAGGTGAGAATCGTATCCATCGCCTCCAGGGACAGCATCCGCCGTCTGCGCAAAAAATTCGACATATGCGACTGTCCGAAACCGGTCTGCCTTGCCAGTAGGCTCACACTCAGTGAGCCTCTTTCAATCCTGCGCTGCAGTTCCAGACGGAGCCGTTCGTGCATCTGGGTGAAATTCATCTGTGGATCGTTCGCCACCAGCCATGAGACCGCAGACGAACTGTTTTCTCATGGAAAAGCCTCTAGCCTTCATTGGCCTACATTTTCAGCCTTTGTGCTATTGATCGAAAGCGTTAGCTCTTAAATTGCCAGGCAAAGGTTGACTCAAAAGGAACCAAACTCTACATTGGCTTTACTTAATCTCGCATCAGCGTATGGATAACCCTGTTCAGCGTTCGCCGGAAGGCGCGACGCGAGCGGTGTTTTGCCATCGGCGGCAACGGATAAACATATGTCAGCGGTAACTGTCGTTTCAAGCTCGCAAGTCTCCTTCCATATCAAAGGCTTGCGCAGGTCTCTCTCTTCAAGACCATGCGAGACTTTCCAGTATCTGCGCACCAACGTCATAACAATCAACAAGAGGACGCAGGCAGCAATCCCCCATCGGGACATAAGAAGCCTGATTTGTCTTGCCTGGCTCTCTTCTCCCCGCGGAAAAAGCAAAACAACAACAAACCGGCGGGCGCACGACAAAGGATGGAGAATGGGTCATGGAAGTGCGCGTGCAATTGAAAATTTGCGAGGGTTGCGGAAGCCTTTTTTACCGCGCCCAAACTCAAGGAAGTATTTATTGCCGAGGCTGTGCAGTAAAACTGAAGGACTTTCCAACGCCTGAAAGCCGTAAACGCAGGGGCCGGCCAAGCCGGAAATCGCTGATACGGGTTTGGGCGGTGGCTGAAACTACGGGGGGTGCGCAATGAGCGCAGCACTCCAGTTACCCGGATTTTTCGGGGCTCAAACCGAACAGGCGGAATGGCGTGAAAAACGTAGCAAGCCGGTGATGCCGGTTGCACACAACAACATTAAAACCAACGAGGCTGACGAAGAAGATTTACCAATAAGCCTGGCTTTTTACCGCAGGCATACCGAGAGCATGTTGCGCCGTTATCTATACGCTTCAATGCAGGTGGGCAGGTCGCCATCCATCCTGAGCGAGCCAATCGCCCGCGGATGGGCATCGAGCCGGCCGGTTCGAACCTTCGAGGATGCGGTCATCTTTGTCCTCGACATTGAAAAATGCCTCGATAAACTGGGGGCACTCGATCGGCAGTTGTTAAGCCGGATCGTCCTCCAGGAATATACACACCCTGAAACTGCGGCAATGCTGGGAATGAGTGTTAGAACCGTCGGAAATAGATTCCCGCAGGCGGTTGACAGGCTGACGCAGAAACTACTCGACACCGGGCTCCTGATGATACCGCCCTCTTAAGAGCAGTCTCAAATAAAGCAAGAAATGATCAAGCACAAAAATAGGCACCCCCGGTCCCTCGCATTTGGGGACCGGGGATACCGAAAGCCCTAACCCTTCAATGTCGGTCAAAACACAAACGGCACCAGCCGCCAGGTGCGCCGCATGTACTCGCGGTAGGGAGTGCCCAACCCTTCCTGGAGCGCCCGTTCCTCGATGGTGATGCGGTACGCGTATGCAATGCCAAGACACAGTGCGGGCAGGAATATTGCAAGCCAGTTTGTCAGCGTCATGCCGAGACCAATGTTGGCCACCAGCGATCCCAGGTACGATGGGTGGCGGATCCAGCGATAAGGTCCCCGCTCCACGACATATTGCCCGGTTGAAACAGCCACGTCGTAGGTGAAGAACCGGCCCAGAACTCGCATCGAGTAGAAACGGAAGATCGTGCCGCCTAGCCAGACCGCGATTCCCGCATCGAATAAGACTTTCCAGTGGGTGCGGATGGAAAGGCCAGGGAAGGCGATGGCCACAACGAATCCGACCGCCATTGCCAGGTTTGCCGCCAGGATCACAATCGCCTTCGATCCTTTATCGGATCTTTTCGCATCCTTTCCCGAACGCAGCATCGCGGACAGAACAATCTCTGGCACAACGCAGAGCCAGAACGTGGTGATCCATACGGCAAAGTATGTGGGATGGCCGTTAAACGCTTCGGGCATTGTCATAGGGTTCGGGAAGTTGGCGCCTCAAGAGAACGGTACTCCTATCGGAGCAGCTGGGGCCAGGATGATAGGCGTTGCCGGGCGCGCTCCCATCTAAGCACGGAAAATGGGTGCTCCAGGTCCCTCGCATTTGGGGACCTGGGACAGCACTCCCCTCAACCGCTAATGTCATCATGGGCGGACCGGATCGGCTCTGCTATCGTTAACCGGTCGCGCATCTGCGCCCAAATTCTGTGCCGTGCGCAACCTTCGAGGTCCATCACCCATGACTCGCATCAATCTGTTTGCTCTTCTCGTTCTCGCATCAACAGCGGCATACGCCCAGCAACCCGCGCCCACCACAGCCGCAACCGCGCCCAACTCCGACTCGAGCTACATTGACGCGCAGGGAACTGCTCACGTCACGCGCGTGGTTCCCGTGCCGGCAACAATCAGCCCTGAGGCCCAGCACTCGCTCGCGCAGCCAACTCCCGACCAGGGCCAGCCGGAGTCGCTGGCAGCACGACGCGCCGGCACTGACGCCTACACCGCCCGCGCCCGCGTCGAATGGTCGAAGCTCTGCCCCAACACGATCGAGGAAACAAAGATCGCTGGCGTTCCCGTCCACATTGTTACTCCCGAAAACATCACCGAAGCCAGCAAAGACAAAGTACTAATCGATCTGCACGGCGGCGGATTCAACTCCGACTCCGGCTCCTACACCGAGTCGATCCCGATCGCCTATTACACCAAGATCAAGGTTGTTGCCGTGCTGTATCGCCTCTCGCCCGAGAGCCCGTTTCCGGCCGCGGTCGATGACTCCATCGCCGTCTACCGCGAGCAGCTCAAAACCTACAAGCCCGATCACATCGTTATCTACGGAACTTCGGCCGGCGCAATTCTAACCGCTGAAGTGGCCGCGCGCATCAAGCAACTTGGGCTTCCCATGCCGGCCGCACTCGGGGTCTTCAGCGGCATGGGCGACTTTGCCCGCGAAGGCGACTCGCAATCCCTCTTCGCACTACGCGGACTATCCGGCCATCTCGACCCGCCGAAACCCGCCGTGCACGATGCGGAATACGCAGCGCAAACCGATCCCAAAGACCCGGTCCTCTCGCCCGTCTATGGCGATCTTCACGGCCTGCCGCCAACGCTCTTCGTAACCAGCACGCGCGACTTGCTGCTGAGTGGAACAGTGAATTTGCATCGGGCCTATCTCGAGGCCGGCGTCGACGCGCACCTGGTAGTCTTCGACGCGCTAACGCATGCCTTCTGGTACGACCCGCACATGCCCGAAGCCCTCGAAGCCAACCACATGATGGCGGACTTTTTTGTTAAGCATTTGGGACGCTAGAGCTGGTGAAGGTTTCTTCCCACCCTTGACGCGATGAAACCGCGTCAAGGGTGGGGCCACCTCCTTTGCTGTGGAACCCAGAAAAAGCAATTAGGGCGCAGCCCAAGCCACGCCCTCACTCTATTGCCTATTGCCTAGTCCCTAGTGCCTGCTTCTACACCACTTCGTTCCGCTTAATCACTTCCCGGTACCACTCCGCGCTCAGCTTCGGATACCGCTTCAGCGTCTTGTAATCCACGTAGTGAATGCCAAACCGCTTTGAATACCCATCGTCCCACTCAAAGTTGTCCATCAGGCTCCACAAAAAGTAGCCCTTGATGGGATAACCCTCGGCTGCCGCGCGGCGCAAATTGGTGATGTGGTTGCGCAGGTACATCACGCGGTCGGTATCTTCCACGCTTCCCGCGGGCGTCAGTACATCGGCCGACGAACATCCGTTCTCGGTGACGTACATCGCCTTCGGATGCCACACATCGCAAACGTTGCGGATGCCCCAGTAAATGCACTCCGGCCCGATCGAGAGCCACGGCGAAGCCATGTGCGGATACGATGCCGGTGGCTTCTCCTGGGTGAAGCCGAACCGCGAATCGCTGGCGCGGATATAAGTAGGCGTGTAAATGTTCACGCCTACAAAATCGAGCGGGCTGCCGATGGCCGCAAAATCACCCGGCTCAACCCTGGGCGCATTCGGACCCATCTGCTCCAGGTACTCGTCAATGTATTTGCCTTCCATCAGCGCCGTCAAAAATTGCGCATTCAACAGCCGCGTGGCCTTCTGCGCGGCGGCAATGTGTTCCTCTGTTTCCATCACCGGCACACAAACCGTCGCGTTCTCCGCCAGTCCCACCTGCACCGGTCCCTTGGCGTTGGCTCTTATGGCCTGAACGCCCAACCCGTGCGCCAGAATTCCGTGATGCCTGACCTGGCACACACTCTTGAGCGGGAGCTTGAGCCCCGGCGCAAACTGGCCGTTCTGGTAACCGAGATCGGTAAAGCACCCGAACTCGTTGGTGGTCATGAAGTGCTTGACTCGGTCAGAGAGATGCTGCGCAATGTATGCCGCGTAGTCTCCATAAGCAAGCGAAGTGGCGCGCGATTGCCAGCCGCCCTTGAGCGCCGCGGGCAGGTCCCAGTGAAACAGCGTGACGTAAGGAGTGATGTTGTTGGCCAGCAGCTCGTCGATCACGCGGTTGTAGTAGTCAAGGCCCGCCGCGTTCGGCTGGCCGTTGCCTTCAGGAAAAATACGCGACCACGAAATCGACATGCGATAAGTCTGCACGCCCAGGTTCTTGAGCAGCTGCACGTCGGTCTTGTACAGGTGGTAGCTGTCGTCGGCCACGTCGCCGGTTTCGCCGTTGTGCGTCTTGCCCGGTGTATGGCTGTAGACGTCCCACACCGAAGGCCCGCGTCCGCCGTCCTTCGCGCCACCTTCAATTTGATAAGCGGCCGTCGCGCATCCCCACAAAAATCCATCCGGAAATTTGCGGCCCGAATCGTGATCGAGATCGGCGTCGTTGCCGGCTTGCCCAATTGCGAATCCGGGAATTGATGTTCCGGCAAGCGCGGCTGCGGCTGCCACAGTCTGGCCAAACTTACGGCGGGTAAGGTCCTTCATCGCGCGGGCACCCATTGGAGTTGTGCTGGAAATGATAACGCTTTCAGTCGCTTTTGTATCAGACCCGCCGACGAGCGGGCAAATGCGCGGATCAATCGAATTTGTTCCCTGACCCCTGTTCCCTGCTTCTAAACCACTTCATTCCTGCGAATCAACTCGCGGTACCACTCCGCGCTCAGCTTCGGGTAGCGCTTCTGCGTCTTGTAGTCCACGTAGTGAATGCCGCACCGCGTCGAATACCCATCGTTCCACTCGAAGTTGTCCATCAAGCTCCACAAAAAGTAGCCCTTGATGGGATAGCCCTCAGCCGCGGCCCGATGCATATTGGCGATGTGGTTGCGCAGGTACATCACGCGGTCGAGGTCGGCAACGTGGCCGTCTGCCGTCAGTACATCGGCTGAGGGCGTGCCGTTCTCGGTGATGAACATGGCCTTGGGATGCCACAGGTCGCATATGTTGCGGATCGACCAGTAGGCGCACTCGGGGCTGATCGTGATCCAACGCGAGTACATGCGCGGATATGAACTGGGCCACGGTTCGATTTTGAAGCCGGTCTCTGTGCCGGCTGCGGAAACGTAATTGCAGATGTACACGTTGCTGCCCACAAAATCGAGCGGGCTGCCGATCGCCGCAAAATCGCCGGCCTCGATTCTAGGCGCGTCGGGCCCCATCTCCGCCAGGTATTCGTCAATGTATTTGCCTTCCATCAGCGCGGTCAAAAAGGGCGCATTCATCAGCCGCGTGGCCCGTTGCGCGGCGTGGATGTGTTCTCCGGTTTCCATCACCGGCACAAAAATCTGCGAGTTTTCAGCCAGGCCCACCTGCACCGGCCGCCTGGCGTTGGCCTTGAGGGCTTGCACTCCCAGCCCGTGCGCCAGGATTCCGTTATGCCTGACCTGGTAAACGTCTTTGAGCGGCAGCTTCAGCCCCGGAGCAAAACTGCCATCCTTGTAACCGAGGTCGGTGAAACACGAGAGCTCGTTGGTGGTCATGTAGTGCTTCACGCGGTCAGAGAGATGCTGCGAAACGTAGGCCGCGTAATCTCCAAATGCCAGCGATGTTTCCCGCGACTGCCATCCGCCTTCGAGCGCCGCGGGCAGGTCCCAGTGGAAGAGCGTCACAAAAGGAGTGATGTTGTTGGCCAGCAGCTCGTCGACCACGCGGTTGTAGTAATCCAGGCCTGCGGGGTTGGGGTGCCCTTTGCCCTCAGGAAAAATGCGCGGCCACGAGATGGACATGCGGTAAGTCTGCACGCCCAGGCCCTTGAGCAGCTGCACGTCGGTCTTGTACAGGTGATAGCTGTCGTCGGCCACGTCGCCCGTGTCTCCGTTGTGCGTTTTCCCCGGCGTGTGGCTGAAGACGTCCCACACCGAAGGGCCGCGTCCACCGTCTTTTGCCCCGCCTTCAATCTGGTACGCGGCCGTGGCGCAGCCCCACAAGAATCCATCGGGAAACTTGCGGCCCGCATCATGATCTGTGTTATTGTCGGCCGGGCCATTTGCGAATCCGGGTACTGAGAATCCGGCGAGCGCGGCTGCGGCTGCCACGGTCTTGCCAAGTTGACGGCGGGTAAGATCTTTCATGGTGAAGGCCCCTTTTCAATTTCGAATCTATTCTCTTAATCTCAAGCGACGTTTGTATCAGACGCGCCGAAACCAGAGCAAATGAACTTGCCAATCGCAATTCGTCCGCCTTCGAATAGCCGCTTCCCATGCCATGAAACTTTGGTGAATTGTTATCGCGGCCCGTTGACGCCGCTCTCCGGCCTGTCTAAGTTCACATCCATGGCAGAATTGGATTTCGATCAACTTCTCAAGGATTACAAGACGGCCGTGGATCGCTGGGTAGACGCCATCCGCGCCGAAGAAGCGCTGGCAAACGACGACCACTCGATGGTGGAAATGGAACGCTGGGACGATGCCGGCTTCAAGGTCGACGACGCGGAGCAGGAAGCCAGGAAGTCCCGCGATGCCTACAAAGACGCGCTGCGCGAGAAGAACTACGGCTTCTGAACGTCCCGGCCAGACGTGTTTTATCCCCGAAGGTTCAACACAGCTCCAGGCAAGCCGAGGCTGATGAGGAGCGCAGAATCGATTCCGGCCATTGTCTCCGGCGAGAGGGTTCCGTAAAGCGCCCTGAACCGCTGCTGATCTACGGTGCGAATCTGGTCGCATAGTGCGTAGCTATCTTTGGTCACACCGCCGTCTCCCTTTTTCACCATGACATAAATTGGAGACGGCGACTTGATATGCGTGGCTGCCGTAAGCGGCACAACGATGGTTGTGGAAGAAAACCGATTGCCGACATCGTTCTGAACCACGACGCACGGACGCGACCGGCCCTGTTCGTGACCGACGACGGGATCGAGCGAGACTTCTACGAGCATTCCGCGAAGAGGCTTGCCGATCATCAAAAGCCTTCCCGGTCGACTTCGCTGAACTCCCGGGCCAGGGCGCGATTCATATTGGCGTTGGCCGCATATCCCGCCGCGAGCTGGCGCTCGAATTCGCGGGATTCAACTTCGACGAGCAGGCGTTCGACGGCGCTCCGAATCAAGCCGCTGCGATTGGTTTCAAGGCTGCGCGCAACCTCGTCCGCCCGCTTCAATAAAGCGGAGGGAAACTCGATCAACACGCGTTCCTTGCGATTGGCGCGGGCGCCGGCAGGCGCGCGCTTGGAGCGGCTGACCGTGGTTCGGCCTGCCGCTTGCGATTTCGACAAAGATGAAGTTCGGCTCATCCTGAAATCCTCGCTTCTATATATGGAAGTATATATCAGTCCATATATTATTGCGACGACCAGAGATGACAGGTGCCCGGTCCGGCTGCGGCAATGACTTAGCGCGGCAGCCGCGCCCGGCGGTCGCATTTGTCGCGATTCCGCTCAAAAGCGCTCCCGCAGGGAGCCAACGAGAATAGCCCAGGGTGGAGACCGCCGCAGCGGACGGAACCCTGGGAAGAGAGCGATCAAATTGATGCCGCGCCCCGTAGGGCCACGACGATCATCCTTGACGCATCCCTAATAGTCGGTCGAATCGGACTCGACTTTGATCCAATCTCCGCGCTCTGTGCGAACCAAACGGCGATTTCCCAATTTCACTGTTGTTCCCGGCGCATGATCGACAAATTCGACCAAGCTGGGATCAAACCAAATTGTCTCTGCCCGTTCGTCAAATCTGACCGCTACGGCTGCGTCGCTCCCCGAGTCGCCAACGACTTGGACACCTGAATCGGAGGGTGTCGTTACACCATAGACGAGCCCGACCTTCCCCGCAAACCCAAGGCTATGGGTAATAGAGGCAGATCGGATCCGCACTCGATCAAACATGCCTACGCTACACATGTAGCGAATTGTACGCCTGCACAAAAAAGCCGCAACCTCTCGGCTGCGGCTTTCAACTTTCCAAAACTACGCGGGGAGACTACATCTCCCGCACACCCTCGACAAACGCCTTCAGCTTGCGGCTTCTGCTGGGGTGGCGCAGCTTGCGCAGCGCCTTGGCTTCAATCTGTCGGATGCGCTCGCGCGTTACCTGGAAGCTCTGGCCAACCTCTTCCAGCGTGTGCTCCGAGCCATCCTCGAGACCGAAACGCATCTTGATCACCCGCTCCTCGCGCGGCGTAAGCGTGCGCAATACCTGGCTCGTGTACTCCTTCAGGTTCACACTGATCACCGCCTCGCTAGGCGAAACTGCCTGGCGATCTTCGATGAAATCTCCAAGGTGCGAGTCTTCTTCTTCGCCGATCGGCGTCTCAAGCGAGATAGGCTCCTGCGCAATCTTCAGCACCTTGCGCACCTTGGCCACAGGGATATCCATGCGCCGCGCAATCTCTTCGCTCGACGGCTCGCGGCCCAGCTCCTGCACAAGCTGGCGGCTGGTGCGAATGAGCTTATTGATCGTTTCAATCATGTGCACCGGAATGCGGATCGTCCTTGCCTGATCGGCAATGGCGCGGGTAATCGCCTGGCGGATCCACCACGTTGCATAGGTCGAAAACTTGTAGCCGCGGCGATATTCAAACTTGTCCACTGCCTTCATCAGGCCGATGTTGCCTTCCTGAATCAGGTCGAGAAACTGCAGTCCGCGGTTGGTGTACTTCTTTGCAATTGAAACAACCAGTCGCAGATTGGCCTCGATCAGCTCCCTCTTGGCCTGCTCGGCGTCCATATCGCCCTGGATCATTTCGCGCTGCGTGCGCTTGAGCTCGCCGATCATTACGCCCGCGTCGCCTTCGATCTTCTCGAGATCCGTGCGGCAGTTCTTCTGCTGGCGCCGATACTCCTTCTTCAGCTCCTCGCTCTTCGACGCCTCATGCTTCTGCTCGAGCGAACGAATCTGCCGCTCCAGCGTGCGCATGGTGTCCACGGTCTTGTTGACCTTGTCGAGCAGCCGCTTGCGCTCCATCGGCGTGTACTTCAGTTCGCGAACAATCCGCGAGATGTACACCTTTTCGCGCGCAATCGCCCAGCGCAGCCGGCGCGCTTCCTTCACCTTCGCCTTTACGGCAGGCGTGTTCAGCTTTTCATCCAGCAGCGCAATCTTCTTCTGGTGCTTCACCAGCCCATCGGTCTTTACAACCGTGGCTTTCACGCGAGTCTGCACAACCTCCTCGGTCAGCTCTTCCTCGTCAAAAACCACAACCTCTTTTACGTTGCGCACGCCGCGCTTCAGGTCTTCACCCAGCGCCGCAATTTCGCGAATCACAATGGGCGACCGCGAAATGGCCTTCATCACGCGCATCTGCCCGCGCTCAATGCGCTTGGCAATCTCAACTTCGCCCTCGCGCGTAAGCAGCGGCACCGTGCCCATCTCGCGCAGATACATGCGCACCGGGTCGTTGGTCTTTTCAAGGGTGCCCGGCGTCAGGTCAAGCTCAACATCCTCGCCCTCTTCAACCTCGAAATCCTTATCGCCGGGGAACTCCGGCCCCTCGCGCAGATCGATGCCCTGGCTGCCGATCGTGGTCAACAGATCGTCCATGTCATCGGCCGTGCCGAGGTCATCGGGGATCATGTCGTTTACGTCGCCGTAGGTAAGGTAGCCCTTCTCCTTGCCGGTTTCGATCAGATTAGTAATGTCGTCTTCAAACTTGTCGTCGATTGCCAACTGTTTCCGCCCTCTCCAGTCCTGCCGGGGAATCTATCCGCGCAGCGGACCCGCCAAATTCCTGCCTTGCGTTCGCGTTCTTTCCCTGCGTTCGCGTTCCTGCCTTGCGTTCGCGCACAGCAAACCGCAAGGACTTCGATGCCGCGCTCGAGCCAGTCGCTCGTTAAAACGATTCGCGGCCACGCAAAGATTCTTTCGCCGAGTTGCATTCTGGCTCTGGGAACGTTTCCCATGGGCCCATAATGCAAACTCAGACGCAGCAGAGACACGTCTCCGCTCGTTTCGTATCTTGTGCTCGGAACAGGATGCAAAGCGCCTTCAGGTTTCGCCTGGTTAGCCCGCGAGCCGCAGCTCATGTGTGGGGCAAAGGGGGCGCGCATCCCTACAGAGATTTCAAGAATACCACAGTCTATCTTGCTGAAAAAGCGAAAAATGAGCCACAAAAACGGCTCCCCGGGCATTCGTGACCGTCTTCCTTGCAGACCGCGGCATATCGGGCCTCGCCGGTTTCACCCGTCCAACGCCCAATCCTGCTCCTGTCAATTAGACGCGGCATACCCGCATTCCGACGCAAATGGCCGCAGCGGTCTTGAAAGGGCACGGATTTATCCGTGCCAATAGGCTCAATTAAATGGGTGGGTTTTAACCCCTGAGGGATGGTTTGAGGGCTGCACTCCACCCGATGGGTTTTCAGCCCCAGCGATCCCCCGTATTTGATCGTTCTCCGTCGCAAATTTATAAAATACCTATTTTAAAAATAGGTATTTTAGGTTATGATCCTCTCATGGCTAAGAATCCCGAACACCGCGATCTCTTCCCCGGCGCACTCGAAATCATGATCCTGCAGTCCCTCAGGTTCAAGCCCATGCACGGCTACGCGCTGGTAAAGCACATCAAACAGGTTTCAGACGACCTGCTCCAGGTTGAAGAAGGCTCCCTGTACCCGGCCTTGCAGCGCATGCTGCGCGAGGGCTGGCTCGAAGCCAAAACCGGAGTCAGCGCCAAGGGGCGCCCCACGCGCATTTACCAGCTCACCGACGCGGGCCAGCGCCATCTGGAGCAGGAAGTCGCCAGTTTCGAAAAAATGTTCGCCGGAATTACGCGCGTTCTGGCTATCGCCAGAGCCTGACGCGCAAAGTTTTGCCCAGGAGTTTTCCCCATGCCCCTATTAGCCGGTGTTTTCTCCCGCCGCGAGCGCTACCACGATCTTTCCGTCTCCATCCAGGAGCACATTGCTGAGCGCGCCGACGAGCTTGTTGACGAAGGCATGCCTCGCGCCGAGGCCGAACAAGCCGCGCGCCGCGAATTCGGCAACCCGACCCTGATCGAGCAGCGCAGCCGCGAGGCATGGCAGTGGCCCTTCGTCGAGTCGTTCCTTTCCGATCTCAGGTTTACACTGCGCCGCCTGCTCAAGGCGCCCGGCTTTACTCTCACCGTGCTGCTTACGCTGGCCATCGGCATCGGCGCAAATACGGCGGTCTTTACGGTTGTCGACAATATTCTGCTCAAACCGCTGCCTTACCCCGATTCCGGCCGCCTGGTCTCGCTCTGGCTCGACGCCCCCGGCGCCGGCGGCCTGGCCACCTTCTCGACCGGCCTGCTGCTATCCAACTCCATGGACCTCACCTTCTCCGATCACAACAAAACACTGCAGTCCATGGGCGTGTGGGACATCGGCGACTCTAACATCACCGGTATTGCCCAACCGGAGCAGGTCAAGGCAGGTTTTGTCAGCGACGGGGTGTTGCAGACTCTCGCCGTGCCGCCTCTGCTTGGCCACTGGTTCTCGCAAGCCGAGCAGGAACCCCGCGGCATCAAGACCGCGATGCTCGGCTACGGCTACTGGCAGCGCCGCTTCGGTGGCGCCCCCTCCATCATCGGGCGCTCCATCCAGGTGGATTCTGAAACCAGAACCATCGTCGGCATCATGCCGCGCGGCTTTCGCCTCGTCGATAAGGAATTCGACCTGCTCATTCCCATGGCTCTCGATCGCCATCATCAGATCCTGGCAGGCTTCGGAGGCAATGGCATCGCCCGGCTCAAAGACGGCGTCACCATCTCGCAAGCCAACGCCGACCTCGCGCGCCTCATCCCCTTCTGGATGGATTCCTGGTCCAACGGCCCCGGCAGCAATCCGCATTACTACCAGATCTGGAGAATCACGCCCAATCTTCGACCGCTCAAGAGCGTGGTCATCGGCAACATCGGCAGCGTTCTGTGGGTAGTAATGAGCACCGTCGTTCTGGTCATGCTGGTTGCCTGCACCAACGTGGCAAACCTGCTTCTGGTGCGCGCTGAAGGCCGCCACCAGGAGCTTGCCATTCGCGCCGCGCTGGGCGCAGGCCGGGCGCGCATCGCGCGTGAGCTGCTGGTCGAGAGTCTTATGCTCGGCCTGCTCGGTGGCGCCCCCTCCATCATCGGGCG
>Ga0182016_10000414_pt1 | contig 53555 bp, 41 predicted proteins | sample 712S2MmetaG_FD_120491 | JGI IMG/M metagenome (GOLD analysis project Ga0182016, IMG submission 120491) | Permafrost microbial communities from Stordalen Mire, Sweden - 712S2M metaG | ecosystem: Environmental > Terrestrial > Soil > Wetlands > Permafrost | place: Sweden: Stordalen | collected...
CTGTTTGACGAAACTTCCACTCTGCTCCCGGGCGTGGACGCACTAGGTGGCAAGCTCGACCCCACCTTGACCTACCAGTTCGTCAATCGTAGCAGCGGTCAGCCGATCGGCGCTCAATGGCGCATTACCGGCAACAACGACGGCTATTTCCAGATCGCCGGCGCCGCCGGCGCGGGCATGCTCCTCGGCGGAACGGCGGCGGAGTGGAATGTCGTCTCTGCCGCAAGTGGATATTTCTATTTCGTCGACCGCGCCAGCGGCAGATCGTCGCAGTGCATTAGCCGAGCGGGCCAAACCATCCTAGCCGCGCCCTATTGGTCATCTCGGGGAGTCCGGCCGTTAGACAGCCAAGTGGCAATGCACCATGTGCGGGATTCCCAAACGCTGCGCGTCTCGGAAACCATCGATTTGGGCAGTGCCCACAAGGGCGCAAGGATAGCTCGGAGCATAGCGCGTAACGGCAAGTGCGCGAGACCTCCCCACAACCGGATGAACACCCTAGGAGCGATGCGGGGTGGAAGCGTCTCCAACGTCCGGGAGAATCAGCGGAAGTCCAAATGACTTGAACAGGTTCGGCCCAGTAGGCGGCACGAACATCGTGATGGTTGAAATCGTTTCCTGGTCAAGCGAGAGCACGTGGATAGAGTGCGCGGCCCACCGGGCATCAGGGCCGCTGGTGAGCTCATAAACGGCGAAAGCGGGCTGGCCGTTGGCTCCTGTCGGAACCAGGCGAAGACCGTTGCAAGTCTTCCAAGCGGCCCCAAAGAAGGACCCAATGGCGTCGCGGCCCACAAACCATTCTCTCCACGGCGGCATTGTGACCGTGGCATCCTCTTTCAGGAGAGCTGCAAAGCCGTTCACATTGTGCCGCTGCCAAGCATCCAGATAGCGTCCGAGAAGCCTTTCCTGGGCCGGATTTGACAGGGGTGTGGCCTGCGGGCGACCTCCGGAATAGTGTTTGGCAAGAGTTTCCCGCGCCCGCTGCAAAGCACTGTTGATCGAGGCCGTCGAGCTTTCGAGCAGGGTCGCGGCTTCGGCAGCTGCCCAACCGAGCACGTCGCATAGCAACAATACGGCGCGTTGACGCGCCGGCAACAACTGAATGGCAGCGACAAAAGCCAGTTGCACGGCCTCGTGGGCGGCATAGCGTGCCTCGGGGTTCGTCGCCTCGTCCCTGATCCCTTCGAGGTAGGCATTCGGGTAAGGCTCGATCCACGCCAAGTCGGTTGCCGGGCTCGACGGCATCTGCAAAGTCGCAGGTCCCAACTGGTTAGGCAAGAAGCGCTGCGGGTCCTTGCGGCCGGCCAAGGCATTCAGGCAGGCGTTAGTGGCGATCCGGTACAGCCATGCCCGAAAAGAACCGCCCTCGACATGCTTGAAGCTGTCAAAGCCACGCCAAGCACGCAAATATGTCTCTTGCACCAGATCCTCTGCTTCGTGTACGGAGCCAAGCATACGGTAACAATGCACTTGGAGTTCGCGGCGGAACGGTTCCGCGTGCCGTCCAAACTCCTCGCTTGGCGGGGTTGCGGCTTGCGGTTGATGTGACGATCCCGGTGTCATTTTGCAGTCAGTATGGGCCTTCGGTGACCGTCCGTCAAGGGTTCTACCATCAACCAAGCAAGACTGGTTCCTCCTAGCTTAGCTAGTTCCCCTTCGGCTCTTTTGGGTTGGGCCGGCCCTTGCCGGTGGCAATCAAACTGCGCAGACTGCCGTTTACATAGGAGCCCCATGCGTTGGAGCATACATCGAAACACTCATACGCGGGAACGAGGCCCTCGTGGGTGAAGCGGATTTCCGTCTTGTTGCCGTGTGTGGAGATTTCAAATACAATTTTCGTGTTCGTCCACTCGGTCTTGTCCTCAGTGAAATTGAAGTAGTTATCCACAACAAGCCAGACGACTGTCTGGTTGGGCGCCATCTCTGTCACTCTCATTGTGCAACGGTGCACGTCTTTGTAACGATAGGTCCACTCATCGCCGAGATTTGCCGTGCTGCCTTCGATATTTTCCCCCCACCATCCACGAACATTGTTGATGGCGGCGAAGGCCTCTTCGGGAGATTGGTCTACCGAAATGGTTGTGGTGAAATTTGGGTCCGGGTTGTTCATGGCTGGTCCCTCCTATGCGAACACGTCTGGCTGACTTTTACCCGTGGCGATCAGTTTGCGCAAATTGCCGCTGATGAGCATGCCCCAAGCGTTGGAGCAGCTACCGTAGCACTCAATCACCGGTTCGAGGCCCGAGTGAGTAAAACGGATTTCCGTTTTGCCGTCTTTCGTGGAGATGTCAAAAACGATGTCCGTGCCAGTCCATTCGCTCTTGTCTTTCACAAAGCTCAGATGGCTCGCGGACACATGCCAGGCGACCTTCTTGCCGGGAATGAGTTCCATGACCTTCTGCGTGGAGCGATGGGCATCTTTGTAACGATACGTGAACTGAGCTCCCAGCTTGTCGGTGGCGCCCTCAATCTTTCCTGACCACCATCCACGAACGTTGTTGATGGCAGCGAAGGCTTCGTTCGGTGTTTGGTCCACCGAAATGGTTGTGGTGAAACTGCGCTTCTTCATGGCTTGTTCTCCTGGCTAGACGTAGTATTACACCGCCACGCTCTCCGGCACGAAGCCCGCGTACTGGCGCTCGAATGCCTTGGCTATGCCAGTGCGCCAGCCCTCGGCGATTGACTGGGACGCGGGGTCGGGAAAGATATCCTCTTCCTCGTTCTCCAAACCGTCGAAGATGCCCCGCGCGACTGCCTCGGGCGAAGCCTTCGGTATCTCAAAGCCTCGGGTCATATCGGTGTCGGTGGGACCGAGGAACACGCCATGGACCGTCACGCCCTGACCCGCAAGAAGCGCTCTCAGCGATTGCGTCATGTTGAACGCGGCGGCTTTTGAAATCGCGTAAGCAGGCGTGAGTGGCAACGGGGCGAGCGCCACCAAGGACAGAGTGTTGACGATGGCGCCTTTGGAGCGTTTCAGCGCCGGCAAGAAAGCGCGGCTCATTTTTAGACTTCCGAAGAGGTTGACGGCCAGGTGCTGCTCGATCACGTCGATATTGCTCAGATCGTCATAGAGAGCGATGCCCGCGTTGTTGATCAAGATGTCGAGGGTGTTGACCTCGCTGGCCGCCTGCTCAATCTGCGAGGCGCTGGTCACATCAAGTGGCAGGGGTGTCACGCGAGCGTCGGCGACTGACAATGGGCCGCGCGTCCCCGCATATACCCTCTTCGCTCCTCGTCTAAGCGCCTCCTTGACAAGCGCACGGCCAATGCCGCGATTCGCTCCGGTGATCAAGACTGTCTTGTTCTGAATGTTCATAACGTTCTCCTTTTTGTTGTGTCCTTTCACTCTGTATAACCGCCGGCGAGGTGGAAACTCATCGGTGCTTTGCGAAGTTTTTTCGATGCGCCGCCACCCAACAGTGGCAAATCGTCCCCGCGCAGTAGCTGTTAGACTGTCGAGAGGCATTTGCCGGCTCACTATGGACGAAATACACGATTCGAAAAAAGGCTCTTCGCGGCGCGACCTGCTACGGTTCGCCGCACTGGCGCCGGCGGGCATTGCCCTGGCGCAGGCGCCGCCGCCCCAGACGTCGCCCACCATGTCAGGAGTCGCCTTCGAACCCCGCGACAAAGTGCGCCTCGCCTTCATCGGTATCGGCGGACGCGGCAACTCGCTCATCGACGACTTCAGCGCCATCCCGCAGGTGGAGATTACCGCGCTCTGCGACGTGGTGAAGGAGAAGGTCGCCAAGGCCCAGGACAAGCTCGAAAAAGCCGGCAAACCGCGCCCCGCCGCCTACGACTCGGGCGACTTCGCGTACGAAGATCTCGTGAAGCGCGACGACATCGACCTGGTCGTCATCGCCACACCGTGGATCTGGCACGTGCGTATGGCCGTGGCTGCCATGAAAGCCGGCAAACACGCGGCTTCCGAAGTGCCCGCCGCGCGCACGCTCGACGAGTGCTGGCAGTTGGTGAACACCTCCGAGGCCACGCGCCGCCACTGCGTCATCCTGGAAAACTGCTGCTTCGGCTACAACGAAATGCTGCTGCTGAACATGGTGCGCGCCGGCATGTTGGGCTACCTGATCCATGGCGCCTGCGCCTACAATCACGACCTGCGCGAGGAATTGTTCTCCAATCAGGGCGAAGGCCTGTGGCGGCGCGACGAACATTGGAACCGCGACGGCAACCTCTACCCTACCCACGGCCTCGGCCCGGTGGCCCGTTACATGGACGTCAATCGCGGCGACCGCTTCGACTACCTGGTCTCCATGAGCACCAGTTCCACCTCGCTCCAGGCGTACCGCAAGGAGCATCTAAAGGCGGACGACCCGCGCCAGAAAGAAATCTACAAGTGCGGTGACCTGAACGTCAGCCTGATCCGGACGGTGAAGGGCCGTGTCATTCAGCTGGAACACAACGTCACCAGCCCGCAGCCTTACGACCGCATCAATCTGATCGCCGGAACGAAGGGGATCTTCCGCGACTATCCGCCGCGCATTTACCTGGATGGAGCCAAGAGCGAGGAATTCGGGCCGATCGACCCCTACAAGGAGAAGTTCGAGCACAAATTCTGGAAGGAGAGCGGCGATCTGGCGCGCCAGTTAGGCGGCCACGGAGGCATGGATTTCGTGATGGCTTACCGGCTGATTCAGTGTGTCCGCGCGGGCCTGCCGCCGGACATCGACGTCTACGATGCCGCCGCTTGGAGCGCTCCAGGGCCGCTGAGCGAAGCGTCGGTGGCACACGGCGGAGCGCCCATCCAGTTCCCGGATTTTACGCGCGGAAAGTGGCAGTCGGCGACGCCAGCGGCGTGAGCGCTAGTAGAATGCACCCGTAGAGTTCGATCCGGCGCCTGTCAGCTGGGGATTCAAGAAGCTGGCGATTGGGCGGCAGGCTGCGATGTCGTGCCGCTGAAGATCTCACCCGTAGTCGATTGCTTGTCCGGGCATGTCGATGCGCGGGTTGAGGTCGCATCGTGAGAAGTTTGTGGCCGATCATTGAAGTCATGGGCGCCTCGGGGCTGGTGGGTTTTGAAATTGTTTCACGGCTGAAGTGCCGATGGCCTGCTCGGAAAGCAATTGAGAAACACACCCTGGAATGCCTATTTGCGAACTGGCAGGGCGTAATGATCGGTGACGGTGAAGTCTCGTCTGGTTTGAGGAACAACGGAACGGCGGCATGAAAATCAAGACGCTGAACATCCCGTAGCCCGGTGGCCAACGCGTGTGGGCTCGCCGGCATCGGTGGGGTCTCTGGCCAAGAAAAGGGCCATTTCGGAAACTGGACCGGAACAGCCGCATTCCAGGTCGCCGATTGCTTGCTTTCGCACCATTTGCAACAGAGCACTGGATCGTCGAACCTGTTCCGGCACTCCGTTCTCACCCGTCCCGCGGCCGCGGCCATAGAATTGTTAAGAGATGTCCTTTAGCCAGTATCTTTCTCTCGCCGCTCTCGCCATGCTGCCTCATGCGGCGTCTGGAACTTTTGCGGTGGTCAGTCCCTCCGCTGCCCAGGCCCTGCGCAGTTCTCCTCCCAGCGAGGCGCGCACGGCGGCTATACAAGCGGCCGATCGCCAGTTGGATCATGCGCCTAGGGCCATGCGTTCGATTCACACAGAAGGCACACTGCCACATCAAGGGATCCGTGATGCAAGTATTGAAGCCGAGCGGGACTTTCCCGCGGCGCGGCAACTGGCGCTGGCCTCTGCGCTCAGCGGAGATTCGCGGTATGCCATGGCTGCGTCGCGTATTATTGCCGCATGGCTGGATATATACCAGCCCGACTTCAATCCCATCGACGAAACAGACGCGCTGCTTGAAGCTTATGACTTACTACCCGATGATGCGAAGGCCCCAATTAGCGTGGCATTCGGCAACTTTGTGAGAAACCTGGCTAAAGGTTATGTTGACCGCATGCCCGGCGTCCACGGAGGAACGGCAACCAATAACTGGCAAAGCCATCGCGTCAAACTGGCGACATTATCGGCTTATGAGTCCGGCGATGCTGCCTTGATCAAGCGTGCCCGGCAGGCGTTCGTCAAACAACTCGAAGACAATCTGCTGCCAAATGGGGAAGTTCTCGATTTCGAGCAACGCGATGCCATCCACTACGTGGTCTATGACCTCGAGCCCCTCATAACGGCTGCCCTGGCCGCAAAAATGCATGGCGAAGATTGGTACGCGTTAGCGATTCGTTCGGGCGCGTCGCTCCGGAAATCGCTCGACTGGCTCGCGCCATTCGCTGACGGTTCGAAAGTGCACCAGGAGTTCTTGCGTTCGCGTGTTCGCTTCGATTACGAAAGGCGCGATGCGGGCGTGGCCGGATTTTCAGGTGAATTCGATCCAAAGAATGCGCGCAACGTATTCGCGCTGGCGGCGCGTGTGGACACGCGTTATGTGACGCTCGCACAGAGACTGCGCGCTGGGCCAACGTGGCTCGACGTGGTATGGCCGCTCTCCTGAACACTACCGATGAAGGCGGAACGCTCTTGCCACGGCTTTTGTTCAGGAATTGCTGAATCTGTGTTGACGCTTAATATTGCATGAGCTTTCATGCACCAAAAAGAACTTTTCCACAAAGCTGGATTCCTGGTCAACCGCCGCCGCCGAATCGTGGACATCGGTGCAAGCGATCGCGGTCCCGGTACCCGCGCTGAGATCGAGACTTGTGGACGAAACTCTCCTTCCATTTACCCTGGCCGCGAGCCGAAATGGTGGCGCCGTCCGGGTTGGTTCGACAAGAGCCCACTTGGCAGTGTAGTCGCGAAGTAGTGCGAGTGGGACGTCGCGCGGATGTCGCCAAGCCAAGTCCGTGCGCGCGTCTTGTAATTTTACTAGGAGGCAACTTCCACGTAGCCCACCGACGTTCGCGGGAAAACCTCTTTCGCGGCGCACATCGCCGCGGAAGTCAGTTTCGCGGGCGTGGTGGCGCCGGGATTGTATCGGTTCAACCTGGCGTCGCCGTCCGCAGTCACACGCGGCCAGGACGTGCTGGTGGTGGGTCTGTCCGGCGACTTTTGAAACGCAGCCCGGCGCGTTCCTCACCATCGCAGCGCAGTAAGCCGGGATATCAGCGCTCCACGGACACCACGTACCACGTCGTCACCGGATTGCCGATGGCAAATGTCCATTCATCGCCCGCGTGCTGGGCCCGAATCTTCGCTCCCAGCGGACAACCCGAGCCATCCAAAGCAGTGATGCTGACGCTCTTCGCGCCCTGCAAATTCCGCAGCACGATCTTCCCGGTGACCGGCTCGATGAGCGACGGCGAGCCCCCCTGATTGACGACTTTGGTGTGCTCGGAATTCCATTTCATCCCGGTATTCGCCACTCGCGAGCCCGCGGTGAGCAGCATCTTCGTCGCTGCCGAGAGCCCTTTGGAATCGAGCGAAGTGAGCGTCACACTGGCGAATTCGTTGTCGATCTCGGCAGCGAGATTCTTCAGTTGCTTCCCGGTCTTCACGAAGCCAACCAACGCCTGCGTGCGGTCGGTATCGATGGCGACGATGCCGTGTTTCGCAGTCCAGCCGGACCACGAGAGTTGACCGGTATCGGAAACGATCGGATCTTGTGAGCCGGGAGCAGTGGGATTCACCGTCGCGGGGCCGTCGAGCGAGCGAATGCGCACCCCGTGCTCCAGAGGAATCGCCAGCGGAAATCCCGGCGTAAAGTAGGGGATCTCCGACGACGGCAGCCGCCGGCTATCGATGACCTGTTCGCGGGAGTAAGTTCGCTCCACGAAATCCCGCGCGTGGCTGACGTCGGCGCGCTCAAAAATCACAGCGCCCGCTGCGAACTCCGTCATTCTCACGGGGTCATGCGAAATGTCGAACGGATCGCCGACGTACGGCTGCCAATCCGCCGCCCGTTTCGGCTCGAAAGTGTAGGTCAAAATCGCGTCCCAGTCCTGAAAACTCCCGTACGCCGCGATAATGGGGATGCCTTCGCTGGCCCATTCGTTGGGAAACGGGTGATTCGTCTCGGTCACTGTGTATGGCTTTCCGGCGAATGCAGTTCGCGAAAGCTGTACCACCGTGGAGTGCAGCGGGTCGTTCACCATCGGGGTATTCACTGGCGGCGGCGACTCCGGATGCTCCCAATAAATGTGGCCGTCGAGCGCATCCATCTGCAGCAGCGAAGTCAGCATGGGGAAACCGCTGGAAGTGTGACTGTGGTCGGCAGTGCCAATGACCGGCACTTTCACTCCAATGTCAGTCTTGAGATACCGGTTCATCTCGCGGTAGTAACTGTCCTCAATGCTCATATAGAACGAGACTTCGTTGCGGAAGCGGTCCTCGGGAGCGGCTGCCACTTCCGAACCCTTCAGGAGCGGGACCGGCGCACCCACCGCCGCCCCAGCCGAATGCCGCAGCCAGTCGTTGTAATCGTTCGTCAGTTCGTCCTGGTAGTAGGCCGTCGGCGCGCGGAATCCCACGCCAATGCCGTTTTCGTTATCGATTTCGACGATGGCCACCGCCGGCTCATTGCGATACTCCGACCCCGTGTAGGGATTGCGATGCGTGAGCAGCTGCCTGGCATACTCTTTCTGCAGTTCGATCAGCCGCGGATCGTAGAGAATCACGCCCTTGCCCCAGCGGATCTTGTCGTATTCCCGCACGCCGTCGCCAGCCTTATAGGAGCGCCCCACGTTGAGGTTCAGGTCGACATAAATGCCGCGGCTCTTCAACTCGGACACCATAAAATCGAGGCGATCGAGTTGCTGGGGATCGAAGGAGCGGGAATCGTCCTTCGTCCCGTCGATAATGCCCCGCGGCGCGGGCAGATCCAGGAAATGCAGCCGCACGCAGTTCACTCCGAAGCGGGCCAGGCTATTCGCCCACATGGGAATGTCCTCTTTGGGCGGAAGCAGGACGGACCCCGGACTCCAGTCCGTGAGATGGACACCCCAAAAGCGAATCCTGCTGCCATCGCCCTTCACGAAGTGGCCGCCCTGCACGCGAACGAATCCGCTTTTGCCGGCGGGCGCGTCCAGCAGGAAAGAGAGATCCACCGCCGACGAGCCGGCGTGGCGATGATTCATCGTGAACGGCCGAAGTGCGCTGTCGTTCCACTGAGCGGCGGCGGCCGAGGCCATCAGAAGCACAATCGCGGGCGATATTTTAGGCACCTGGACTCCTTACGCCAACGGAAACGATTCTAAAACCGCGCCCAGCGGATGGAATCCGACTAAAGTTGGAGGCCGGCCGCTCAAAGGTGGGCCAGCCCGCGCTGCAGCGCCACCAGCACGGCCTGCGTGCGATCCACCACGTCCAAGCGCTGCAGGATGACACTGACGTGACATTTCACCGTGGCTTCCGAGATCTTGAGCGCGTCGGCGATGCCTTTATTGCTTTTCCCGCGGACCATCAGCGCCAGCACCTCGCGCTCGCGCGGGCTCAGATCGGAATTGGGCGTGCGATTGGCCAGGCTGCGCGCCACCGGCGGCGGAAGATAGCGGCCTCCCGAGTGCACTCGGCGCAGCGCGTCCACCAGCGTTTCATAGGACATGGCTTTGATGACATAGCCCGCCGCGCCGGCATCGAGCGCCTGGTAAATATCCTCGTCGCCTTCGTAAGTGGTCAGCACCACGCAGCGCGCCTGGCGGTCTTCAGACCGTATGGTTCGCAGCGCTTCCACGCCGCTCATCCCCGGCAGCCGCAAATCCATCAAGGTGATATCGGGATGGTGCTGGCGAAACCCTTCCACCGCGGCCTCGCCCGTCTCCGCCTGGAAGCACACCGTCATATCGGGCTGCGCCGCGATGATCGACGCAATCCCCATGCGCATGATGGGATGGTCTTCCACTACCATCACGCTGAACCGCCGTTCGGTGCTCATTGGCTCAATGCTCCACGCTCTTCCACGCTCAGTTCCGTGCCCTTGCCGCCGGTCTCCTCTACGATTCGCACCGGATCGTAGCCGCTGGGTGAGCTCCGCTCGCCGGACAAGCTGAAGCATGTCCCACGAAGACGTTCGGTGCTCATTGGCTCAATGCTCCACGCTCTTCGCGCGCCAGCGAGCGCGTGGGAACCTCCACGCTCAGTTCCGTGCCCTTGCCAGGTGCGCTGCGGAGGGCGAAATGCCCACCCAGCCGCTCGGTGCGTTCGCGCATTCCGATGAGTCCGAAATGGCCGCCGGTCTCCGGTACGATTTGCGATGGATCGAAGCCGCAACCGTCGTCATGCACGGTCATGCGGATTCTGCCGCGCTGGAAATGAATGCCGAGAGATACTTCATTGGGGTGGGCGTGCCGGATGGCATTGGAGACCGCCTCGCGAGCCACCATCATGATGTCGTGTTCCACCAGCGGATCGAGCACCACCGGCTTGCCGGAAGTCTCCACTTTCACCGGCACCTGCGAAGCGGCGCAAGCCTGGCGGGCCATCTGGTCCACCAGCCGGTTGATTTCCGAACGGCCGCCGCGATGCAAGTTCCACACGGCGGCGCGCGCTTCGTCCGTGACTACGCGTATCTGCGTGCGGGCGCAATCCAGCAGATTCCTGGTGGAAGCAGAAGCCCCATCCGGAAACATGGAGGCGCATGCCTCCAGCAGCGCCGAAACCCCGGCGCAGCCCTGAACCAGCGTGTCGTGCATTTCGCGCGCCAGACGATTGCGTTCGCCGAGCACCGCATCGAAACGGACGTGCGCCTGCCGCATGCGCGCCTCGTAGGTGAACCACACCGCGCCACCGATGGCCCCGACGCACAACAGGTAGAACCACCAGGCGTGGTAGAAGTGGGGCCGCCAATCGAAGGAAACTGCCGATTCCGACATCAGTCCGGGGTGGGAGATATCGAACGCGCGCAGACGAAAACGGTATTTTCCGGCGGGAATATTGGTATAGCCCACGCGGCGCGCCCGCGTTTCCGTCCAGCCGCTATCGAAGTTTTCCAATTGGTACAGGAAACGGACGCTGTCCTGCCCGCGGAACTGAATCGCGCCCCATTGAATCTCGAGCTTGCCTTGTCCGGGAGGCAACTCGACGGCGCCGTCCACGCCGACCTCGCGGCCATCCGCCGCCACCTGGTAAATGATCGCCGTGGGCGCCGGCGCGGGGCCCTCGGAATCCTTGCCGAGCCGCACCACGCCCGCCGTGCTGGGGAACCAGACTTCGCCGCTCGCCGTGATGCATCCGGCCGGCTGCACGCCGCCATACATCTGCGTGCTCCGGAGACCCTCGGACGCGCCGTAAAGCCTCACCGCGGGGCGATGGGAGGGGTCCGCCGCGGTGAGCTCCAGATCGTGCCGGCCGACGGACGAAATACCGTCCGGCCCGCTTAACCAGAAGTCGCCGTTGCGGTCTTCGAGAATGTCATAGATGCTGTTGTTGGCGAGACCTTGCGCTCTGGTGAATGCCGTCAGTTCGCCGGTCTTCCAGCGGTACAGTCCGCCGCTGCGCGTACCGAACCACAACCCTCCCTCGGGGTCTTCATGGATCGCCCACACTTTCTGGTCGCGCAGCCGCGCGATGGGCGAATCCGGCGTTTCAGTGCCGTGCCGCAGCCGCGACAAGCCGCGATCTTTGCCCACCCAGACGTCGCCCTGCCGGTCGACATACAGCGCGCGCACGCTCTCGTGCTCCTCGAAGTAGCGCGTGCTGCCGGCCTGCCACCGGCAATACCCGCCGTCGGTGCCCACCCAAACTCCGCCTTCGTGGTCTTCGGCGAACGCCCGCACATAGGGCTGCATGTGCGGTACCGCTTGCGGAGCGCCGTTGACCCAACGGAACGCGCCTTCCCCTTCCGTTCCGAACCAGAGCGTGCCTGTGCTGTCGCGAAAAACATTGCGAATGCGCACATTGGCCAGCGGCCCCGGCATATGCAGCATTTCGGCGTGGTTTCCGGCGATGCGAAACAGGTGGGTGCTCGATACCCAGACCGAGCCATCGCGATCGGAGAAAATAGTCCCGAAATCGGCATCGGCAAAGTCCGGTAAAACCAGAGTGCGGGCCACCGTCTTGTTCAGGCGCACGAGTCCGGCCTGCGTCCCCACCCAGATATTGTGCCCCGATCCAAGGAAGCTGCTTAGGATGGTCTTGCTGGGCAGCGCTGTGTCCGCGGAGAGTTTGGTGAAATGGCCATCCCGATAGCCGATGAGACCTTCGCCGATGGTGCCGATCCACAGGGTGCCATCGTCGTCTTCCAGCAGTGTGCGGACGGTGCTGTGGATCTCCGGAACGTGCGTGAATACGACGGTCGCGGAAGGTTCGGCGGAGGTGCTGCGCTGCAAACCGCCCACGGTGCCGACCCAAATGGTCCCGTCGCGCGTCTGCAGGATCGACTTCACATTGTCGTTCAGACCCCCTGGCAGCCGGTACTCGACTTTCGCACTGTCCGAGATGCCGAAGAAATGGTAACCGCCGGCCCAGAGGCGGCCTTGGCGATCCTCATAGATGGAGTGCACCGAAATCGGCGGCATGCCATCGTGCCCGTCCACCCGTTCGATTTTCCCGCCGCGCCACCGGAATAGCCCGTCATCCGTTCCCATCCAGATGGCGCCGGCTCGATCCTCACGCAGCGCCCGCACGTAGCCGTTGGTCAAACCTTCGGCTTTGGACCACGCCTGGAACCGTCGATTCCGGTAGCTCGCCACGCCGCCGCCCTCGGTTCCGATCCACAGGGTTCCGTCGGTGGCTACCAGCAGGCAAAAAATGCTGTTTTCATGCAGCCCGGGCGTGTTGTCGTGGTCGAACACCACGAACTGCGTGCCGTCGAAACGAACCAGTCCGCCGGTGGTGCCGATCCACAAAAAATGGTCGGGCGTTTGCGCAAACGCCTGCACGGTCTCTTCGGGCAGGCCATCTTCGAAATGCCAGACGCGCCCGGCGTAATCCGCCAAGGCGCCGTACACCGGGCAGGCAAAGGTGACGAAAATCGCTGCCGCCAGCACGGGCATGGGCCGACGATGCGCACGTGGCATATTCCTAATTTACGTGCTTTTGTGCCAGGTCGGCTACCGCCCGATACCGCGGGATCGCACTTACCTTGACCAGCCGGGCAACTTGCCCACCCTTCGGGATGGCGGGCCGCGCGCCCTCCTGCAGGTAAACCGGGGCGTCCTGGCGCAAGGGCAGAATTTTCAATTCGAACCCATTTTGCGGGTAAGGAACGTTGCGCAGTCCGATCTCCCACGGCGCCCCATGATAGAAATCGTCGGTGATCAGCTGGTCGCCGGCATAAAGCCGGGCTACATCGCCCTGATACTCTATGCGCAAAAAGAGCTCCTCCACGCCTTCCGCTTTTGGGTTCGTTACGCGAATCGACCACCGCGCGGCTGCCTGGAAATCGGCCTCGGTGGGCGCCATCGCCACCTCTTTGCCCATCCGGACCGGCGGGGCCTGGCCGGCTGGCGCAATCTGGTGAATTACCGGCTCCACGTTAACCGGGTGGACGGCGGCGGCATACCGTTCGAAGATTCCATCTTGCCCCGCGGGCGTGAAACCGGATGGCTTCGTTTCGGCAGGAGGAAACACGCCGAAGGTCAGCTGGGCGGGGTCGGAGGAACTCAAGTGAATCCGATCGCCGTCAAAATACAGGTCGGCCGGTGAAAGGATGAGCCTTTCCTGTCCCGCGATGTGGGCTTTCCAGAGATTGCGGGCCTGCTCGCGCGAAAGCAGCACGATTTGCGAAACGAAGCCATTCTTGCCGCTAACTTCAATGGCAACATCAGTTCCCGGGGTCAGTCCGCTGACTGTCACGCGGCCATCCTCATGGGCAACTTTGCCTTGGCGGGCAGCGACGCTCACTCCTTCGGCGGCGTGAAAAACAAATTCCGCCGAGATTCCAGGCCAGGCAAGGAACACCACGGTGTTGGGGCGATCGAGAGAGCATAGCGGCTGCGCCGTGGCGTACTCCAATACGGCCGGGCCTACCGGCATCTCCACCGGCCAAAAGGTGTATGCACCGGCGGGAAGAGTCACGGGCTTGCGCGGTACGGTCACCGTCCGCTCCGGAAGCTTCAGTTCCACCTGAAAATCCCTGTGCTCCGGCAGGGGATGATCTCTCTGGTAATTGTTCACGAACAGGAAGGCGCGGCCGCCGCCGGCCCGTGCCGCGACGCGCGGCGTGTCGCGGTCCAGCTTGCCCGCCGGCATTTGCTCGGGCAAGTAAGACGGCATGGGCGCCAGATCCTGCCCGAAATCCTCCAGGAACAAGTGAACCGTCTTCAGATCGCGGAAGGAGGGATGCACCTGGCCGAACTCGCCCAGCGGCGCCTGGAAATCGTAACTCTTCACCGGCACATCGTTGGGATATCCGGTCGCCTGCGACTCCTGGAGCGTGGTCAGCTTGCCATTCGGGTTCGTTCCGCCGTGGAACATGTAGTAGCCATAGAGCGTCACGCCCGACCCCAGCTTCGCGATATCCAGGGCGGCAATGTCATCGGCCGACATCAGCGGACGCCGGTGGTAGGCCAGCTCCATGCCGCCGCCCATTTCGGCCGTCAGGTACGGAAAGTAAGCCAGTTTGGCGTCGATATCGGGGCGCAGCGAGTGCAGATCGCTGCCAACATTCTCTTCGCAGCGAATTGCTGTGAAGAAATAATTGGGGCTCGGCGGCAGCGGGGCCAGAGCGCGATACCAGAAGCCGTCGGGATACCCGCCGAACACCGGGATGACGTCGCGATCGGGAATGACCGCATCGTCCCAGCCGGTGATCGAGTAGAACGGCGCGTCGATTCCCGCTTCGCGCGCCATCCGCCGCAGCGTCAGGAGGTGCTCCGCGCCCTTTCCCGGACCGCGTTCATGATACTCGTTCTCGATCTGCACGCCGACGAGGGGACCGCCGTCCTTCCAGTACAGCCCCTGCAATTGGCGGCCGATCTCATGGTAAAAGCGGCCGACATACTTGAGGTAGGCGGGGCCGTTTTGGCGCGGCATGCTCTGGCGCAGCAGCCAGTCGGGAAGGCCGCCATTGCGCGCTTCGCCATGGTCCCACGGGCCGATCCGCACCCAGACGTACAGTCCATGTTTGGCGGCGAGTTCCACGAAATGGCGCAGATCGCGCTGGCCGGACCAGTCGAACTGGCCCTCGATTTCCTCGTGGTGGATCCAGAAGACGTAGGTGGAGACGATGCCGATGCCGCCGGCTTTCATTTTGAGGAGCTCGCGCTCCCAATCGGCTGCCGGGTAGCGCGAGTAGTGGAACTCGCCCATCACCGGAAACCAGGGTTTGCCGTCCAGCAGCAGGTAACGGCTGTTAACGGCCAGCGCGTGTCCCTGGGGGGAACGCCCGCCGGAGTTGAAGGGAAGTTCCTGGGGAGGGGCTGGGACTTTGCGGGCATCGATCACCACCGCCGCGTGGGAAAAGACTGTAGTCAGGAAGCAGCAGACGGCAACGCGGAATCCGGATTGGATCGTCATGGCACGCTAACCGAAAGCCGAGTCTACCAGCCTCAGGGCGGGCCGCCATCCGACTAAGGTTGGATCGAGCAGAGCGTGAAAGAATATTCACCGCCGAGACGCGGAGACGCTGAGAAAAACAAAAGGCGAAATCGGAGGGCGCGGAGGGGGCAGAGGACGCTGAGGGGTGAGGTCCATAAGCGCTAAGATTAAGGCCTGTTTTGCCGCCGACCTCCTCAATAGGTTGCGGCGGTCGAAATCGAGTTTCCATCATATGGGGCTCAAAACATCTTAAGTTAGCGCTTATGGGGTGAGGTCCCCGCGCCTCAGGTTCACGGTCCCCCACTCCGATCACAACCCCGAGGGCGAAGTGTGCGGCTCCTGTGTGACGCCCGGGTCATGCCACTGCTTGAAGCCCATTCTTTGCCACCAGGGAAAGCACCTTGAGCGACGCTCGCTGCGCCCTCTTTTCCCCGCGTTCCCACTGGCTCACGAGCCCCGTCGTCACATTGAGATAGCGGGCGAAAACCGCTTGGCTGGCGCCCTCACGTAAACGAAGCGCGCGGATTTCTTTCGGCCTCAGCGGTAGGACCGGCGTGAGGCACAGCTCATCGAATTCCCGCATCGTGCGCTTGTACATGATTCCGGCTGCATGGAGACCTTCGGCGGTTTCGTGGACCGATGCCATCAAAGCACTACGGTCTTGTCTTCTCATCGCAGCTCATCTCCAGCAGCACTCCCGACGCGACGACTCGCGCGATCGTCTTCTCGTCATAGGACAACAGTTCGACCGTCGAGTTTCTTTCCGGCGGCAACTCGCCTTCTTCGATGTTGGTCTTTTCGTTCTTCGCGAAAACGTGAACGAAGATCGCCCGTACGCTTGCCCTGAAGACAATCAGCGTTCGAAATCCGCCGGCCTTTCCATGGCCAGGGCGCGCGATCCGCTGTTTGATAACCGCGCCGCCGAGGTCGGCGGCAAGCAAACCTCGTTCTGCGTCCCGCACGGCCCGGCACAGCGCAGCATTGGAAATGCCGGCCTTGTAGGCAAAGCGCGCGAAGGGCTTGGTCTTGAACGTTCGCACCCATGCTTACCAGGGCTACGGTGCACATCGCTTTCGGATAAGTAAACACTGTGTGCTATAGATGATCGGCGTGCAATCCCACGCCCGTGCGGCCGGCAGGCCCGGCGCTCACAGATCGTTCAGAGGACATCGGTACAGTCCCTGCTCTTCGCGTTCCTTCGTCGCGTGCCTGGCAAAAATGCGGTCCCACTTGGCATTCTCACGGCAGTCGCGGCACGAGCCGCAGGTACATCTTGCATAAGGCGCCAACGGCGGCAGCGGGTGATTGGTTGGCACATCGCGAAACGCGCCATAAGAATTAGATGCTGTGGACAAGGCGTTCACCTCCAAGCTGAATCTCTCTGGCTAATCATGCAGGAGAACGCGGACGCGAAAAAGTCCCGTAAGTACTTTCGGAGTACTAGAGTAGGATTCGCTCCATCCACGGGCCCACGAGTCTTTTGCCGCCGGACGGCATCCGGTGGCCGCCGTCGATCAGATGGAACTCGACGTCGGCCGCACGACGCCGGAGGCGCTCCGGATAATGCCCGGTGACATTGGCTGGGTAGTATTCATCCTGGCCCCTGGCGATATGCAAGACGGCCCCACTGACAGCCCGATAGTCGCCCTCGTCCCAATCGCCCGGCAGACCGCCGCAGATGGCGATGACGCCGCGAACCATGCCGGGACAGGTTGCGGCGAGGCGATAGTTCAGCGCCACGGCCTGCGAGAAGCCGGCCAACAGACGCCGGTCCGGTGGGATGCCGAACTCGCGTCCCGCCTCATCCAAAACGTGAGACACCATGTCCCGATGCAAGCGGATTGACTCGGCCGGGCGGCGGTTGGTGATCCAGCCGTAGCCCACCTCCTGGTTCTTCGCTCCGAGGAAGAATTGATACGGCCCCTGAAGGGCAGCCAGAACCGGTGGCCTATCGAACAGGCGGGCCGTCAGGTGCAGCATGGTTTCAGGGTTGGCGCCGAACCCGTGCAGTGCCACCACCAGCGGTGTCCGCACATCCACCGCGTCCGGAGCCCGGAGCAGATAATGGCAGTCCAACCGCACCGAAAACAGCCGGCCGATAGCGTCTCTCATCGATTTGGTTTTAGCACGGAGCGGCGTGCGGGATACTCCGCTTTCCGTCCAAACTGCACCGCTCCCTCGCGGCCGCGGCTCATAAGGCGGTAAACGATGCGCCAAGCGCTTCTCTCACCTTGATCGCCAGCGCTTCGGGAGAGAACGGCTTTGACAGATAAGCTCCGGCCAAATCCGGAACTGTGTGCCCGCTGTAACCCGACATATAGATGATTTCCATGGACGGCCGCAACGGTTTGATGCGGCCGACCAATTCCGGTCCGGTCATTCCCGGCATGATCACGTCAGTAAGCATCAGATCAATAGGACCTGGGTGGCGTTCGGAAGTCAGCAGTGCGTCTTCCGGATTAGCCGACTCGATCACCCGATACCCGTAATCTCGCAGGACACGTACCGCCATCTTACGGAGTTGGTCCTGGTCTTCCACAACGAGGATGGTTTCGCTACCGCGCAGCGACGCATGCGAGGGTGCAGGCTCCTGCGGCAAGTTCGCGCCGTCATCGACCCGCGGAAGGTAGATGCTAAACGTCGTCCCTACCCCCGGCTCGCTGTAGACCCAGATCGATCCATCGCTTTGCTTCACAATGCCGTAAACAGTGGCCAAGCCCAAACCGGTGCCTTCACCGGGCTTCTTGGTTGTGAAGAATGGCTCAAAAAGGTGGGACTGCACGTCTTTCGTGATGCCAATCCCGGTGTCACCCACCCTGAGCCGCACATAAGGACCAGGTTTCATTTCGGGGTGTTGCTCCACGTAGCTGGTGTCGACATCGACATTGGCAGTTTCGATCGACAATGTCCCGCCGCCAGGCATGGCATCGCGCGCATTCACCGCGAGATTCATGAGGACCTGGTGCAATTGCCCGGGATCTGCCAGCACATGTCCCAGAGAGGGACTGAGAACGGATTCCAGGCGGACATCCTCTCCAATCAACCTCCCCAGCATTTTCTCGACCTCGGCTACGATATCGTTCAGGTTCACGGGCTGAGGCTTAGTAACCTGTTTCCGGCTGAAGAGCAACAATTGCCTGGTCAAACCCGCGGCCCGTTCGCCGGCTGTCCGGATCTCCGTTGCCGTTTCGTAAATCGGGTCGTCATGCCTTCGGTTGTCGAGCAACATGTCGGTGTACCCATTGATCACGGTGAGCAGATTGTTGAAATCGTGCGCCACTCCTCCCGCCAATCGACCGATGCTTTCCAGTTTCTGAGCTTGTTGGAGTTGAGCCTCGATGCGCTTCCTCTCGGCCTCGGTGCGCCGGAGTTCCCGCCGGGCCAGCGCGTCCCCGATCTCCCGTTCTACGGCCGGAGCCAGGCGCGCCAGATTGCTCTTCATGACATAGTCCTGTGCGCCGGCTTTCATCATGCCTACGGCGCGGTCCTCACCCATGGCTCCGGAGACGACGATGAAGGGAATGTCCAGAGCGGCGCCTTGCAGGACGGCCAACGCCGCGGGAGCATCGAACTGGGGCAAATAATAGTCGGCGACGATGACATCCCAGGTCTGCCTTTCCAGCGCAGCCCGCATCTGCGCAGCGGTTACCACCCGCTCGGCCTTCACGCCATAGCCGGCATTTACCAGGAGTCGAACAATGAGAGACGCATCGCTTTCGGAGTCTTCCACTTGGAGGAGTTCCAGGGGTTTACTCATGGGGAGCTTCCGGGGATGGTTGCCCGGCTGGCGGAGGCGCCTCGTTCCACACCAGCCAGTACAGGCCCAAATGCCCGATGGCCTCCGCGAACTGGTTGAAGTCCACCGGCTTGCGGATGTAGCTGTTGGCGCCCAGATCGTAGCTGGCGGCCAGATCCTGTTCCTCCTTGGAGGAAGTGAGGATCACGACCGGCAGACGCCGGGTCCTGGCATCGGCGCGAATGCGCCGCAGCACCTCCAGGCCAGGCACCTTCGGCAGCTTGAGGTCGAGCAATGTCACGGCAGGCGACTCCGAAATGTCCCGGCCCGCATGGGCGCCTTCGCCCCAAAGGTAATCGAGGGCTTCCTTGCCGTCTCTGGCCACCACCACCTGGTTGGCGATGCGGCCCCTTTCGAGAGCCCTGATGGTGAGATCGACGTCACTGGAATTATCCTCAATAAGCAAGATGGCTTTGTGATTGTTCATTTCTCAGGTCCCAAAGTGAAGTAGAATGTGGCCCCGTGGCCGGGCTCGGCTTCTGCCCAAACGCGGCCTCCGTGGCGGTGGATCACGCGCTGCACGGTAGCCAGTCCGACGCCGCTTCCAGGGAATTCGGAGTCGCTGTGCAGGCGCTGAAATGGGCCGAACAAGTTACTCGTATATGCCATATCGAAGCCTACGCCGTTGTCGCGAACCGTGAAGACAGTCTGGCCTTCGCGCTCGACGGCGTCAAATTGAATATGCGCATTAGCGCGTGGGCCGCTGAATTTCACGGCATTTTGCAGCAGGTTCGTTAAGGCCACCTCCAGCAGGCGGGCATCGCCGAAAGCAGTTATCCGCGGCCGGATGGTGAATTCCAGCTGCCGATCAGGATGGGCCTCCTGCAACCGGGCGGCGATCGATTCCGCAGCCTGACTCAAGTCCACCATATCGCGATGCATCTGCGTGCGGGAAATGCGCGAAAGCTGCAACAAATCGTCAATGAGACGCGCCATGCGCTGAGTCTCGGAACGGACGCGTTCCAGGTATTTCAGCGCGCGTTGCTCCAGTTGGTGGCCGTAGTCCTCCACCAGGGCCAGGCTCCATCCGTCTATGCCGCGCAGCGGCGCTCGCAAGTCGTGCGAGACTGAGTACGCAAACGCTTCCAGTTCCTTATTAGAGGCTTCGAGCTGAGCCGTGCGGTCGCGGACGCGCTGTTCCAGTTCGGTATTCAGCCGGCGAAGCTCTTCGTCAACCCGTTTGCGGCCGGTAATGTCACGCCCGACAACCACTGACCCGACAATCAGACCGTCAGGGTTGCGTATGGGGCTGAAGCTGTAACTTCCAACCCAGGACTCACCGGTATCTCTCCGCCGCAAGGTGTATTCGGCGTTGGTGGCCGCTTCGCCCCGGAGGGCGCGCGGGACGGCCCACATTTCCAGGGGAGCCAGAGTGCCGTCGGGAAGGAACACGTCGAGGATGGCAGGATACTCGGCCAGGGTCTTGGCGCACTCCTCCTTGCCGGGGAATCTGTGGAAAGCCGCGAATGCGTCGTTCAGGTGGACAAACCGCCCCTCGGCATCGGAAATGAAGACCGCGTCGGTCATGCTGGCTAACGCCGCCTCCAGCGTCGCCCGGCTCGCGCGCACCTCTTCCTCGGCGCGCTTGCGCTCGGTAACATCCCGGAAGAACAGCGACATGCCATCTGCCGACGGCTGGACAGATACCTCGGTCCAGATGTTCACAGGAGCATAATAATCCTCGAAGGTCATGCCGACCTGCTGGGCTATGGCGCGCTCATATCGGGCAAAGAAGGGGAGTGCCTCGGGAAACAGAGCGCGCATGTCCCGGCCCAGCAAGTCCTCGCGACGGCGGCCGAGCAGACGCTCGGCCGCGGCGTTTACGTAGGTATAGCGCCACTCGCGGTCGCAGGCGACGAACCCGTCGGCGAGGCTCTCCAGAATGCCCGTAAGCTTTTCGTGGACACGCTGCACCCCCTCCTCGGCGCGCTTGCGCTCGCCGATGTCCAGCCACGACGAGAGAACCACCTCTTCTCCCGCCATAGTCATGACCGTTCCCGATAATAGCGCTTCGAAGGGCTCACCCGACTTTTTCAGAAGCGTCTGCTCCCACCCGCCGAGGGAACCTTTCTCTTGCAGTTCCCTGGAACTGCGGGCCCTTGCCTCGGGTGTCGGCCAGATCTGAAGGTCCAGCGAAGTGCGCCCGATGGCTTCCTCCCGGCTGTACCCGGTCATAGCTTGCCACGTCTCGTTTACGTCCACGAACAATCCATCTTTGAGCCGCGAAATCACAATGGCCGCCGGGTTTGTGGCAAACGCCTTGGCGAACTTCTCCTCCGAGAGGCGCAAGTTCTCTTCCGCCCGTTTGCGCCCGGTGATGTCGCGATTGATTTCCAGGTATCCCGCAGGCCGGCCGGCGCCGTCGAGTTGAAGAACCTGGCGGCTTTCGACCACGATTTGCCGCCCGTCGCGGCGGGTGTGAACAAGTTCTCCTGCCCAGCGGCCTCCTCCCTCCGGAGCGCGGTCTACTGGCGGAATCGGAAACGGCGATGCAGTGTGCATCAGGTCATCCGTGGTCCGGCCGAGCGCTTCCTTTTCGGTCCAGCCGTACATCTGTTGAGCCCCTGCATTCCATCCGGTGATGACGCGGTTGCCATTGGCCGTGACGATTGCGTCGTGGGAAAGATCGATCAGCCGGGCCTGATTCGACAGCACCTTTTCCACTCGTTTCCGCTCGCGGACTTGGCGCTCCATGGCAGCGCCGGCCAGAACCAGAAGAAGCACCAGCGAACCGCTACCCAAGCCCAGGATCCAGCGCGTGCGGGAATCGGCTTGGGTGGCAGCCGTGGTGTGGATGTGCAGGAGCCGCCGCTCTTCATCGTCCACAGCATCCAGGCTGGTCCGCAATCGATCCATTACGTCCTTGCCCCTCTTCATGGTCGCCAGGACGGCGGGAGATTTGGCTCCTTGCAGCCTGCTCACATCCAACGTGGTTGCCAAAGCATCCAGTCTGGCCGCCGCCAGACGATCGAACTCATCGAGGCGCGCCTGTTGCGCGGAATTATCGGCGGTCAAACGGCGCAACTCGGCTTGGGCTTGCTGTGCGGATTCGACGGCGGATTGGTACGCTTGCAGATACTGCCCGTCCCCGCTAAGCAGATATCCGCGCTGGGACGTTTCGGCGCCCTCCAGGGACGACCGCCCGGAATCTGCCGCGCTCAACACGCGGTACGAATGCTCGACCCAGTGTTCAGCGTCCACGGTACTTCTTAAGCCCGTCCACACCAAGGACGCAAAGACACCTAACGCCACCGCGCCGGCGGCTATCATGGCAATCCGCCTCAATAGCGGCGGGTCGATCGGATCGGCAACATTCCGGAGGAACATGCCGCCGGGCGGTTCCAGAAGGCTGATGGCCACCCCGGTTAAAGCGAACAGCCCGAGCCCCAGCAGATCGTAGGGGTGCGACAGAGCAAAGGAGAAACGCGGATCGAGGAAGAAATAAATGGCACTGAGGACGCTGAGTGCGCTCGCCGCCAAGGCGGGCCCGCGCCCCCCCAGACGCGCCGCAACCAGGACTGCGGCGATAAACGTTATGTACGGGGCCTGAGCGCCGAGCACCGGGTCGAGGGCCAACCTCAGGCCTACCGCAGCAGACACTGCCAGAACGGCAATGGCGTAGTGCGCAGTCCCGAACCTTTTAATGAAATCGGCCGAAATGTAAGACGCCACAGAATGTCACCTGCCGCGGCTGCGGGACCCGGTGCCCTAAATAGCGGAACGAGATGAGCACGTACGATCCCAAAATGACCTGCATAGAATAATAAGGATTTAGAGTCTGAAATTCTCAATAATTTCAATGTAGGGCGGCCGGCGTGGTAGAACACGACACTCCAATTGGGGCATATCACCCATCGCAAGCTTCAGTTACTCTCAATCGCAGCCGGAGGAGAATGACCCGCTTACTTTCGAAGTCGCATCCCGAGCGCAGGCCGCCCGCCGGCGTACGGCCTCATCCGCCAAATGCCCGGAGGTCTGACAGATCACAGCGAAGGCGTGCCGCCTGCACCGTTCACCGGCCGGCGGATTTCCGGCCCGCGAGCGCACCGCCGGGGCGCGAGGAGTCGGGTGACAATCGATTTCACGGCGCCGGATTCGGGCGGATCTGCCACAGGCCGACGTGGTAGGCTCCGACTTCATAGTATCCGTGCCAGGCGTAGCGGTCCTTGATCGAATCGTTCAACTTTTCGAAGGTGATCGGCGGCAATTGGTTGTCGTCGCGCCCCCACAGCACATAGCCAATCCCGTTAGCTGTGAGCCAGCGCGAGCTGTCCGGCAAATCGCCACGGAAGAACAGTTCGACCTCGCGCGCCCGCGCTGCGATGTCCACGCGATTTCCGCGCCAGATGTTTTCATGATTCGGCCAGCCCAGAAAGGCCGTCTGCCCGGCGAAGATGGTGAGCGCGGGCTGCACAGTGTAGGCTCCGGTAGGCATGCGCTGCAGCACAATGGCCGGCGGCTCGTTCCGCAGGAGATCGAGCATCACTCTCTCGCCAGCATCGTCGCGGATTCCGGCCGCGCCATCCAATTGGCCCACGTGCGGCTTGGGCATGGTCCAATAGTGAATCCCTAGCTCTACGGCGAAAGAACAAACGAGCACCAGAACAACTGCCGTTCCCCAGCGGCACAGGCGCGAGCGGGCTCGAAGGTTGGAGCCGCCGATCAGCAGGATACCGCCGGAATAGATCCAGGCCCACCATTTCAGTGCGGAGTTGAAGCGCTCATACTTGCCGCCGTAGATGTCGTCAATGAAGAAGAATTCCGAAAACGCCAGCAGCGCAATCCATAGCACGCAAAATCCCACGGCCGTCCGCGATCGCTCTCCGCAGAACAGTTGCAGCGCGACTAGGACGACGATGGGATAGAAGACGAGCAGCCAAAGAATTGGCGGCGTCCTCTGGGCGGCCAGAACCATGCGGAGCGGCATTCCGGCGTCCACCGACACACGTCCGAAGTGCGCCAGAAAAGGCTCCATCAGCAACAGGGAGGCGCCGAACCCGGCCGCCGCGGCCTTCCACGCGACGGGCTTTCGCGCCAGCATGCGAAGAAGAAGATAGCCGGCCGCCAATGCCAGCTGCAATGGGAATTGCCAGGTGTTACAGGCGATCATCAAGGGCACGGAAGCGCCCAACAGCGCATGCGAGGCTTCCCAGGCGAAGCCTGCCTCGATGTGGGCGATCGCCAGCAAGGCCAGCATCAGCAGCAGGAATCCGCTAAAAGGCGGATGGTAATCGCCGAGGCCAATCATATAGGAGAAACTCTCCACCGGGAGATCCGGGGTGGCCTGGTTGACCTGGCTCGCGCGGAGCAACCATCGTCCCAAAGGCCGCGTGGCGGAGTCCGCCGCAAAACTGGCTCCGATGAAGCGCGCGCTGGCGTACAGAGTGGGAGACCCTTCGATCAGGCGGATGAACGGCGCCGTTCCCGCGCCGCCCACCAGGAACGAGGCGGTCAGGAGGAGCGCCGGCAGACGCCGCCGGACGAGCAGCATGGCAGTAGCTCCGGCGGCCGTGGTGGCCAGCGCGACGACGGTGCAGAAACCCAGGTTGTAGGCCACGCCCGCGGTGGCGCCGAAGATGCGGCCGATCAATGCGGCGGCGTAATGCTGGAGCGCATAATACATTTCGAACCGGAACGGCGGCAGCCAGCGGTCTACCGGCGGAAGTTGGCCGCCCCCCAGATAATTCGCGATGAACGTCAGATCGGTAATTTTTTCGGAGCTGGCGTCAATGTCCGGGAAGGCATAACGCCATGCCAGGGCGTAGAGGAATGCGCCCAGGAAAACGCTCTCGGTGCGCCATCGGGCGCGCAGAAAGCTGGCCGACCGCACCACCAGCCAAAGGGAAATTGCGGTGCTGAACGGGAGCACCCAATGCAGGCGCCCCAGCCCGGCGAAATGCTCCACGCAGAAGAGGAGCGCCACCAGGGCGACCGGCGAGCCGACTCTCGCCAGCGCCCAGGACGCGGTGTACTTGCGGAGGGCCAAGGCCAGGCCGGTCAAGTTGGCCCAGAGGAGCAGGACGAGCAGCGCGTTGGAAATATGAAGCACGGGACCTGAATATCTTAGCTCGGCTCGCGGCTCGCATCGCGTGGAGGCAAAGCAATGAATAGCCACCGATGAACCCGGGTGAACACCGATAGGAAGTCGATAGGCCTTTCGACACTATTATTGCAGTTACATTGCAAAATATTGACAAAATCTTAATCTACGCGTAAGATCCATCTTCGATTCTTTTTTGTACGGAAGTCCACGGGAGGGTATCATCCACGTCCGCTCGATCCGCTCGACATCTTGCCTGTTGTCCTGCGCAATTCTCACTGCGGGCGCGGTTCTCGCCGGCGCCGGCGGGTCCATCTCCGGAACGGTAACCGACCAGAGTCATGGAGTATTGCCCTCAGCCAAGGTAACCATCGTCAATTCCGGGATGAACGTCCGGCAGACCGTGTTCGCGGATGGAAATGGAAATTATTCGTTCCCGGAATTGGCGGTGGGCGCTTATGAGTTGCAGGTGGAGGCTGTCGGTTTCAGGCTCTATAGCCGCACCAACATCATTTTGGATTCCAATAGCTCGATGCGCCTGGATGTCGCTCTGGTAGTGGGAGAGCGGTCGGATACCGTCTCCATCGCCGGCAACGCCGCTCACGTGGATACCGTGGACACACAACTGGGCGAGGTGATTTCCGGGCAGAAAATGGCCGCCGTACCGTTGAATGGGCGCAGCTTTACCGATCTGCTCGCCTTGCAGCCCGGCGTCGCCCCGGCCACCACCATCACCGGCCTTTCCATTCAGGCCGCAGGGGCGGCCATCCTTGCGCCCTCCGGCGACCTGAACCCCGGCACGATATCGATCAACGGCCAGCGCGAATATGCCAACGGTTTCACGGTGAATGACGCCGACGTGGTGGAGCGCTTCACTATGGGCGCGGCGGTGATTCCCAATCTGGATTCCATCAGCGAGTTCCGTCTCTTGACAGGTAACTTTGAGGCGGAGTATGGCAACTACAGCGGCGGGCGTATCAACGTGGTCACCAAGTCCGGCGCCAACCAGTTCCACGGCGGCGGATTCGAGTTTCTGCGCAACACCGATTTCGACGCGCGCAACTTTTTTTCGCCGGATCGCGGCGTGTATCGGCAGAACCAGTTGGGCGGCCTTTTCGGCGGCCCGATCGAAAGGGACAAGGTTTTCTTTTTCGCCGATTACCAGGGAACCCGCCTTAAAGAAGGAGTCGATACCGGCCTGATTCAGGTGCCGTCATTGGCCGAGCGGGGCGGAAATTTCTCGGCCGCCGGCGCCGATTTGAACGGAACCGTGAGCGGTCCGTATTGGGCCAGTCAGCTGAGCAGCAAACTCGGCTATGCCGTGTCTGCGAATGAACCTTACTACTTTCCCGGCTGTAACGATCCCGAAGCGTGCGTTTTTCCGAACGGCGTGATTCCGCAGCGGGCCTGGTCGACTCCCGCACAGAAGCTTCTGCAATACATCCCGTCCCCCAATTTACCTGGCAACTACTTCTCGACTTCGGCCTACGACGAGAGATTGCGGGACGACAAAGGCGCCATGCGGCTGGACGCCAGCACGCGTTACGGCATGCTGACGGCCTATTACATTGCCGACGATTACGCGCTCAACAATCCCTATCCGACCCTGCAGGGGGGCGCCAACGTTCCCGGTTTCGGCGCGCTGAACCTGGGACGCACCCAATTGGCAACCTTGGGGGATACCAAGAGCTTCGGGTCGAGAACCGTGAACGACTTTCATCTCTCCTTCGTGCGCGATGTCAACAACGTCGGTACGCCGCAAGGAACGGCCGGGACCGGCCTGGCCTCGCAAGGATTCGTGACCCCTGCGGGCGCGCCCAGCATCCTCCCGCAGCGGCCGTCGATTGTAGGTGTGGAGAACATCAACTTCAACGACTTCATTATCGGGTCGACCATCACCGGGCTCAAACAGGTGGATAACACGTACGAGGTCCGCGACAACTTTGCGCGTGTCATGGGCGCGCACACTTTGAAAGCGGGAGGCGAGGCGATGCTCAGCCAGGTGAACCTCGCCCCCGATGTGCAATCCAACGGGACTTTTTCGTTCTTCGGGCAGGAGACCGGAATAGACTTTGCCGATTTCCTGATCGGCGTGCCGAGCTTTTACAAGCAAGGAGACGCGCAACCGGCGTACACCCGGAATCGCTATGGAGCGATTTATTTGCAGGATAGCTGGCGCATCAAGCCGCGCCTGACGCTGAACTACGGTGTGCGCTGGGATGCGATCATGCCGTGGTACGAAAAGTACAACCAGATTCAGACGCTGGTTCCCGGCGAACAGTCGGTAGTGTATCCGGGCGCGCCCACGGGGCTGGTTTTTCCAGGCGATCCGGGAATTTCGCGCGGTCTCGCGCCGGTGCGCTGGAATAACGTGTCGCCACGGTTCGGTCTCGCCTGGGCGCCGCACGCGGATAGCGGTTTAGCGCGATGGCTTTTCGGCGATTCCGACCGGACCAGCATCCGCCTGGGAGCGGGACGGTTCTTCTCCGCGATTGAAGGCGTTTCGGCGGGAGTGATGGTGGGCGATGCGCCTTACGGCAGCACTTACGGCAGTCCCGCGCCGCCGCTGTTTGCGGATCCCTTCGTCACGGCCTCCACGGGCTTCGATAACGGGCAGCGTTTCCCGCTGACGTATCCGGCACTGAACGCATCGGCCAGCCACCCTAATAACACCGTGAGCTGGGCCAACTTCCTGCCGATCTCGGGACTGCCCGGATACAAGCCGGATGGTGTCACCCCTTATTCCGAACAGTTCACGGTATCCATCCAACGCCAGTTCGGCAAAAATACCGTGATGACGGCCAGTTATGTAGGCAACGAGTCGCACCACCTGCTGGTGCTCCTGGAAGCCAACCCCGGCAATCCGGCGCTCTGTGTGAGCCTGAGCCAGCCCGACCAGGTGGCCCCCGGAAGTCCTACTTGCGGGCCTTTCGGCGAGTCGAACACGTTCGTCACGCCTTCCGGCCAGACCATCAACGGCACCAGGCAGGTTTTCGGCCCGAACTTTGGCAGCGTCGACTGGCTGACGACCATCGGCAACGGTAATTACAACGCTCTGCAGATGAGCGTCCGCCACATGAGCCGCGGACTACAGCTGCAAGCGGGTTATACGTACGGCAAGTCCATGGACAATTCCTCCAGTATTGCCGAGCAGTTGAACCCATCCGACTATCGGGCTACCTACGCGCCATCCGCCTTCGATTTGAAGCACAACTTCGTGGTGAGCTACCGGTATGACCTGCCGTTCCCAAGCCTGTTCGGCGCCAAGAACCAATTGACGGAAGGGTGGACGATATCCGGAATTACGCGTTATAGCACCGGCTTCCCGGTTACGTTCACCAACGCCAGCGACAATTCGCTGCTCGGGACCCAGCCCGACGGCGTGAACGGGTACGGGGTAGACTTGCCGGACGTAGCGCCGGGTCCGCTGCAGCTGAACCACAATCCGCGCAACGGGCAGCCCTACTTCAATACATCGTTATTCAGTCTGCAGCCGCTGGGTCAGGCAGGAACGGCCGACCGGCGCATGTTCTACGGACCCGGCATGCAGAACTTCGACATTGCCCTTGCCAAAATGGTCAACTTGGGGGAATCGAGGGCGCTGCAGTTCCGCTTAGAGACCTTCAACACATTCAACCATGCGCAGTTCTTCGGCCCCGCCACCGTGATCGGTGAAATCACCAGTTCGGCATTCGGCCAGGTGGTGAGCGCCATGTCTCCGCGGCTGGTGCAACTGGCCGCGAAGATGACTTTCTGAGTCCAACGAATTGTCAGGCTACCAAAGCCCGCGAGCGGACCTGTTCCTGGAATCGCTGGAAGTGAAGTTGCCCCATGGGCCAGGGTCCATGGCCGGAGTCGACATTGATATGGCCCTCCGCTCCCACGTTCACGAACTCGCTTCCCCACTGGCTGGCGAATGCCGCGGCGGCCTCAATGCTGGCATACGGATCGTTTTCGCTGGCGACCAGCAGCGAAGGGAATGGAAGCCGCGCAAGGGGAGTCGGCATGAAGCTGGCCAGCGCCGGCAGCGTGCCGGGGCGACACGGGCCCGCAGACCGGCGGCAAGCAGGGGACGGGTGCACCACGCTATCCTCAAGCTGAGTTTGAATGTCCGTCACATCCAGCCCACCCTTAGTATAGTGTTTGCGCCGCAAGACCGACCCGCCTTACTACTTGGGATTCAACTTCAGATTGACCACTGCATCCTTGCGTGAATCGAAAACGCTCAGCGTTCTCGTTTTACTACTCGCGCCCTGAAACGTCGCCGTCAGTTCGTAGTCGACTTCGGTGCTCAGTTCGTGAAAATAATACTCGCCTTTATCCTGCGTGTAGAACGAGCGGACATTCTTGGTTTTCAGGTCCTTCAACTGCACCACCGCGCCTACCACAGGCTTGTCGTCGGCGCTGGTGACCACCCCCCCCACGCTGCGTGTGGACGACTCCTTTTTCTTCTGAGCCAGCCCGGCCGGCGCGGCAATCAGGAGAACCGCCAGACTGAGCGCCGCTAACCTGGTGGCCTGCATCAAACGCTACTTCCAATCCTCGTCGGTATCTTCCTCTTCGTCTTCCACGAAATCGTCATCATCCTCTTCTTCTTCCTCGACTTCTTTAGCCGACTCCAGTTCCAGCGGGGTAGTGCTGATCACCTTCAGATCCGCGCCGCATTCGTCACAACTGACGGTGTCGCCTTCGTCTACGTCTTCCTCGTCCACGTCGATCGCGCCATCGCATACCGGACACGTGACCATGAAATTCCTCCCGAAATACTGTTATACGATATCCTGCCGCTTTTGCAACTCCGCTCTTTTACTTGCCCGCCTGGGCCGCCAGGCGCCGCCGTGTGGTGGCCGGCACAATCCCCTTCATGCGCAGGCACAGAAACAGATGAGCGCGATGCGTCAATTCGTGCTCCTTGATGGTCTGCAGCATTTCCAGCCGGGTGACCTTTTGGCCGTCGAAGCGAGTGACCATCTGGCCGTAGAATTCGGGCGTCTGCGCGGCGAAGGCGGCGGCCCGTTCCTCCACCGATTCCCGCATGGCGGCGGCTAGCGCGGCGCCGCCCGTGTCCGCCGGGAGAGAGCGCATATGATCCTTCATCCGGGCGCGAAACTCGGGGGTGGCAAAGTTGGCCTCACCGGCCAGTAGCAACCCGGTGAGCCCATCGCCGGCATCCAGAATGTGGCGTGCCACTTCGCGGAACGTCATCACATCGGGTGCGGGGCGGAAGTCCATCTCGGCTTCCGGAAAGTCCTCCACGGCGGCAGCACCGTCCATGCGGACTGCCTTCCAGGAGTCGATTACGTGTTGCGGTCGAACCATGACCACATTGTACCCGCAACGGCCCTCCTCACCGGAGCCGAAACCCCTCCCGCGGGTATAATAAAAGTACGCATGCACCAGACAAGAAGTGAGAGGGTTGTCGACCTAAACCCGCAGGAAACCCAGGAATGGCTGGAATCCCTCGACCAGGTCATTGAGGAAGGCGGGTCCGACCGGGCGCGCTACCTTTTGGAACAGTTAGCCTCGCGCGCGCGTAATAGCGGGGCCGAACTCCCCATCCACCTGAATACACCGTACGTCAATACCATACGGGTGGAAGACGAAGTGCCTTACCCCGGCGATCGCGCCATGGAGCGCCGCATCAAGAGCCTCATCCGCTGGAACGCCATGGCGATGGTGGTGCGGCAGAACAAGTATGACGCGGGCATCGGCGGACACATTTCCACCTACGCCTCGCTGGCCACTCTGCTGGAAGTCGGTTTCAATCATTTCTTTCGCGCCAAGTATGGCGAAGAACCCGGCGATCTGATCTATTTTCAGGGCCACGCCTCTCCCGGCGTCTACGCGCGCGCTTTCCTGGAAGGCCGCCTTACCGAGGAGCACCTCAAGAATTTCCGCCACGAACTGCGCGATACTCCGGGGCTGTCGTCATACCCGCACCCCTGGCTGATGCCCGATTTCTGGCGATTCCCCACGGTATCCATGGGACTCGGTCCCATCAACGCCATTTACCAGGCGCGCTTTATGCGCTACCTGGAGAATCGCGGCCTGATCGTGCCCACCCCGCGCAAAGTCTGGGCCTACCTGGGCGACGGCGAAATGGATGAGCCGGAATCCATGGGGTCGCTCACCCTGGCATCGCGGGAAAAGCTCGACAATCTGATCTTCGTCATCAACTGCAACCTGCAGCGGCTGGACGGTCCGGTGCGCGGCAACGGCAAGATGATCCAGGAGCTAGAGGCCGCCTTCCGCGGCGCCGGCTGGAAGGTGATTAAGGTGATCTGGGGCGGCGATTGGGACGAACTCCTGCGCCGCGATACCACCGGGCTGCTCGAAAAGCGCATGGGCGAGGTGGTGGATGGCGAGTTCCAGACCTACATCAGCAAAGACGGCGCCTATATTCGCAAGAATTTCTTCGGCAAGTATCCCGAACTGCTCGACCTGGTGTCGCATTTGAGCGACGACCAGCTGATGAAACTGCAACGCGGCGGGCACGATCCGAAAAAGGTCTACAACGCCTACAAAGCCGCGGTGGAAACCACCGGCCAACCGAGCCTGATTCTGGCCCATACCATCAAGGGTTACGGACTGGGAGAAGCCGGCGAGGGCCGCAACATCAGCCACCAGCAGAAGAAACTCAACGAGCAGGAGATGCTGCACTTCCGTTCGCGCTTCGAGATTCCCATTCCGGAGGAGGCGGTGCACAACGCGTCCTTCTGCCGGCCGCCCGCCGACAGCCCGGAAATCGGCTACATGCACGAGCGCCGCCGCCAGTTGGGCGGCTATGTTCCCTACCGGACGCCGGTGAGCAGCGGGCTGGTGGCACCGCCGCTCGAATATTTCAAGGAATCGCTGGAGGGTTCGGCGGGGCGCGAGGTGTCGAGCACCATGGCGTTCGTCCGCGTGCTGACGCTGCTCATGAAGCATCCCGAATTGGGCAAGCATGTGGTGCCGATCATTCCGGACGAGGCGCGCACCTTCGGCATGGAGAGCCTGTTCCGCCAGTTCGGCATCTACGCCAGCCAGGGACAGCTCTACAAACCGCACGATGCCGAGATGTTCCTGTACTACAAGGAATCCAAAGACGGGCAGATTCTGGAAGAAGGCATCACCGAAGCGGGATCGATGGCTTCGTTTGCCGCCGCGGGCACGGCTGGCGTGAATTACGGGAAGGAGATGATCCCGTTCTTCATTTACTATTCGATGTTCGGATTCCAGCGCGTGGGCGACATGGTGTGGGCCTTCGGCGACTCACGCGGCAAGGGCTTCCTGTGCGGCGGAACAGCCGGACGCACTACGCTTGCGGGCGAGGGTTTGCAGCACCAGGACGGTCACAGTATCGTGCTCGCGAGCACGGTTCCCACTTGCACGACGTACGATCCCGCTTATTCCTATGAGATCGCCATCATCGTGCAGGATGGCATCCGGCGCATGTACCAGGAGCAGGAAGACCGCTTCTATTACCTCACGCTTTACAACGAAAACTATCCCATGCCGCCGATGCCCGAGGGCCTCGATCCGGAGGACGTGATCAAGGGTATCTACCGCTTCCGCGCCGCGGAGAACGGGAAGGCCGTGGTGCAGCTCTTCGGCAGCGGGCCGATCCTCAACGAAGCTCTGCGCGCGCAGCTGATCCTGGCCGAGAAGTACGGGTTGGCGGCCGACGTGTGGAGCGTGACCAGCTATAACGAATTGCGCCGCGAAGCGCTCGACGTGGAACGTTGGAATCGCCTGCATCCCGATCGGCCCGCGCGCACGCCGCACATCGTGCATGCGCTCACCGGCGCCGGCGGTCCGATTGTGGCCGCGAGCGACTACATGAAAGTAGTCGCCGACCAGATTGCGCCCTGGCTGCCGGGCCGCATGGAAACGCTCGGAACCGACGGCTTCGGCCGCAGCGAAAATCGCGAACACCTGCGCCGCCATTTCGAGATCAACGCCGAATCCATCGCCGCCGCTGCGCTCTCACGCCTGGCCCGCGAAGGCCAATACGACGCCGGAAAGGCAGCGGCGGCGTTCGCCGAGCTCGGCCTCGACACCGAGAAGTCCGACCCCGCGCGGGCCTGATGCACACCGGCCAGCGGGTCGCGGTAATGGGAATGGCGGTTTCGGCCACACTGGCCGTCGCCAAAATCCTTGCCGGACTGGCAGGCCATTCTACCGCGGTGGTGGCCGATGGCTGCGAATCGGCCGGCGATGTTTTCTCTTCCGGGTTCGTACTGTTGGGGCTCACGCTAGCCGCGAAGCCCGCCGACAAAGAGCACCCGTACGGGCACGGACGCATTGAGACTCTTACCGGACTGCTGATCGGACTGTTGCTCACAGCCGCCGGTGTATTGATCTCAGCGGCTTCTTTCGAGCATCTAGGGCAGGCGCGTCGGCCCATCGAAGCTTTCGTGATCGCGCCCCTGATCGTCTCGGCAGTGGCGAAAAGCGGGCTGGCAACATACAAGTTCCGCCACGGAAAGAAGCTCCGCAGCGCCTCGCTTACGGCCGATGCGTGGAACGACGCCATGGACATCCTCTCGGCGCTCGCCGCGCTGGCGGCGGTGGGCCTGACGCTGGCCGACCCCGTCCGCTTCCTCGATGCCGATCGCATCGGCGGCATCGCGGTGGGGCTGATCGTGGTATTCACTGGAGTCCGCGTCGCGCGCGATACCGCCCTGCAGCTCATCGACACCATGCCCGACCCGCTGCGGATGGACGAAGTCCGAGCCACCGCCGCTACTGTCGCGGGCGTCCGCGGCGTGGAAAAATGCTTCGCGCGAAAGACCGGCCTGCGGTACCACGTCGACCTGCATTTGGAAGTGGATCCCGATATGACGGTCCGCCGCTCCCACGAAATCGCGCATAACGTGCAACTGCGGATTAAGGAAAAGCTCGATTGGGTGGCCGACGTCCTGGTGCATGTGGAGCCGGGAGAATAGGCTCCGTTGTTCAATGAAGCTGCTTGACAGTTTCGCCCGAATATCCTAATCTCTATAAGGTATGGTACGTTTGAAGGCCGAAGCTCTTCTATCGAAGTCGCACGCTCGCCTCCACGCGTGTGCTTGTTGTCGTCGCTGCTGCTGAATTCCACCTTTTTTGAAAATCTGAGGAGGATTTTACATGCCAGCGACTGCTTTCCCTTACGCCGGTTCCCAGGCCATCGTGCCGCTTCTAGAAATGGCGTTGGCGCAAACCAACGGAAATGGCGCCTACGTCTACGCGTTCGATCCCGGTGAGCCGTTCGCGCGTCTTGCCGCATGGGCCGGACTCGCGCCGACGGAACCTGATTGGCGCACTCTGAAAACGCCCAGCCATTTCCTGCAACGGCCCACGGCAGTGGTGCTACACCAGCGGGCGTCCGATGACTGGCGTTTCGAGAACCTGCCGGAATTCCGCAAATACCGCTTCTCCGGGGTGGTGTCGATTCCCCTGCTCGACGCCGGCGAACTGGTGGGCATCGCGAATTTCTGCCGCGCGCTGGCCGCGCCGCTTCCACCACGCGAGCTGTCGTTTCTGCTTACGTTGAGCCTTCCGTTAGGCTCCCTGCTGAATGGCGAAGCGGTGCGCGAGCGCCTGGAGCGCACCGCGCAATTGCTGGCCGACCGCAAAGTACTCGCCCGCGCGAAGGGTGTGCTGCGGGCGAAACTCGGTTGGACCGAGGAAGAGGCCTATCTACATATTCGCCGGCTCAGCAGGCAGAGCGGGACGCCTATGCGCCAGATTGCACGGGAAGTGATTGAAGCAGGCCACTAGGAGGTCTCCGATGAAGACGCATCTGATTCTCGTTGCAGGCGCTTTGCTGATCGCCTCGGAGGCGCTGGCGCAACCTCCCGCAGGCCTGTGGGACGCCACCGTTACCGTGAACGATGTCGAGATTCCATTTCGCTTCGAACTTTCGCGTGCGGCCCCGGATCTTGGCGGCGCATTCTTCAATGGCGATGACAGAGTGCCATCCACCGGGGGGCGATACGCCAACGGCACGCTGCTGTTGAACTTCGATCAATTCGCGGCCACGCTCGAAGCTACGTGGAAAGACGGCGCACTCACCGGTCAATACACGCGCAGCAAGCGGACTTATACTTTCCGCGCGACGCCCGCCGTACCGTCCTCGGCACCCGCGTCTACGGGAAAGGTTCCGTCGATTGACGGGCAGTGGGAGTTCGCCGCCACCAGCTCCAAAGGCGAATCGGCATGGCGTTTCGTGGCGCGCCAGTCGGGCGCGCAGGTGTCGGCCGCCATTCTGCGAGTGGATGGCGATACCGGCGCCTTACAGGGCGCCTGGCGCAACGGCAAATTCGTGCTCAGCCATTTCGATGGCGCACGCCCTCTGCTGATCGAGGTCACGCCCGCCGCCGATGGGACGCTCGAGTTGGTGCTGAATGGCAATCAGAAGTACACGGCAGTCCGATCGGCGGAAGCACGCGCCCAGAACCTGCCGGCGCCCACCGATCCGGCTGCGCACACCTCCGTAGAGGACCCTTCCGAGCCCTTCCATTTCAGCTTCCGCGATCTCGCCGGCAATATCGTCTCCGATACCGACCCGCGTTTCCGCGACAAGGTGGTGATCGTCGCGATTGGCGGAAGCTGGTGCCCCAACTGCCACGACGAAGCTCCGTTCCTGGAAGCGCTGTACGAGAAATATCATGCTCGCGGTCTGGAAGTGGTTGGTCTGTTCTTTGAAGAGGCCGACCAGTTGAAGGATCCGGCGCGCGTACGGGCGTTCATTAAACAATACGGGATCGAGTACCCCATGCTGCTAGCCGGCGAGACGAGCGAACTTCACGAAAAGCTGCCGCAGGCCGTCAATCTGGATTGCTGGCCGACCACGTTCATCCTCGGGCGCGACGGCCGCGTGCGCGCCGTTCACGCCGGATACGCCGCGGCGGCTAGCGGGGTGTATCACGACACGCTGGCAAAAGACGTGAACGAGTTGTTGGAGCGTCTGTTGGGCGAAACTTCGCTGGCGGCGCGGTAAACTCGCCAATCCATCGTCCGCAATCAATCGCCCGCGCTGCCGAGCCCTTCTTCGCCGGCTTTGCTGAAGCCAAGCAAGGGTTCCTGACGGCAACGATGCCAAATCCGGAGCCAGCACCAAATAGGAGGCCGGGCGCCCCCTCGAACAGCATCCGAAAATCCGTCTGCGGATTGGCTGCAACTTATCGCCTTCGACCGAGCCATTCGAACGGTCCTATCGCATAACAATTGTTATTGGCGTACTATAACCCATTTCCAGCGTTGTCTCTTCCCGGCCGAGCACCTATCGTAAGTGCAGGCGGAAAATCGTCTTTGTATTTTCGGTGGAACTGTCCGGCCTTCGCATAGTTCGCCGGAAGAGAACGTACCTCTCGCGTCGAGGTGCGAACAACCGGGTGCCGGATTGGTTTTGCCAAAGGCCGCTCCGCACCCGGACTCACGAAAACCAGCCCTACGAGGTACTTGTCAGAATTCCCGGGAACCGCCTGCTTGCGCGCGCGGCTCATTAGTCCAGTATCGAAACAGCAGCCCTTACTGAGCCGCGGCCGCGAGGGAGCGGCGCCTTTCGCGCGATGCAGCCGAATTCTGCAAGGCCCGCCTACTTCTTGCAAACCGCGGTGAGGAAGCGTCCGTCGGGACTCTGGTGTTCCGATAGGACTCGCAGGCCGCCACGCTCGCAGAGCAGCCAGCGGAACGCTTCCGGCGTATAAGTGTACTGGAAGTTCATGCCGATGCGCTCCCCGCGCTGCAACGCAATTTCCTGACCCGCCACTGTGGCCGATAAGTCGCGCGCCGCGCCAAACGATCGCGTAACTAAGTGGAGTCCTGCGTGACGGCCGTCGCGCTTCAGACTCAGACGGATCTCGCCATCGTCGTGCGCGATTCCTACGTTGGCCAGCAACGTCGACAGGAACCTTCGAGCCGCCGGATTGTCGCGCCGCGCCACCGATTGCTGGGTATCGTGGATCTCTCCATCCACAATGAGGCGGTCTTCCGGCTTCATGCATTGCGCCACGTAGCGGATTTCCGCCAGCGGATCGAACGAACCCATGGTGTTGCCGCTCAAGATGAATAAACGCGGCGGCTCAGCGGCGTCGGCAGCGTAGACCAAGTGCACAGGGCTCGAAATATCGGCTTTGATGCCGACGGTTTCAATGTCGGCATCTTCGGCGCCGGCGCAGGCCATTTCGAGCATCGCCTGGCTGGCATCCACGGGGAAGTACGAACACTCGCACCCTGCCTTCTTGAGGGCATCCATGAGAAGACGGTCGCGCGCGCCGTCGCCGGCTCCGAAGCTGATGACAGGAGCGCGTTCTTTGAAATGCTGGGAGAGATCCGCGCTATTGGCCGCCAGTTCTTTCCATGTGCGCCACAGGCCGCCGTACAACTCAGCGTGGCTGATGAGTTCCATCCACTCCGCCGCGGACCGCGGGAACCAATAGAAGAATTTCTCCGGCAAATCGCGCGCCTCAATCGCCTCCACGAACTCCTGGGCGATGTCGGCTTCGGTGAGCACCACTTCGACTTTCATGAAGTTACATTATAGCTGTCAGCTTGCGGGCTGCTTTTCGAACCCGCTTGCTCACGCGCGCGGCTCGGAAAATACGTGTGGAACGGAAAGTAGCTACCGGCGCTCTTGTTACCGAGCCGCGCCCGTAAGCAAGCGGGTTCTCAGTACGCCATCACCTGCATGCCGGCGTCGACAAACAGCGTATTGGCAGTAACGCCGCGGCCCAAATCGCTCGCCAGGAAGACAGCGGCGTCGGCCACTTCAGCCGGATCGGTATTGTGGCGCAGGGGAGCGCGCTGCGGCACGACATCGAGAATGCTGGTGGCGTCCTTGACGGCGCGCATCGATGCCGTCTTCACCGGGCCGGCGGAGATGGCGTTCACGCGGATCTTCTGCGGCCCCAGATCGCTCGCCAGGTAGCGCATCGCCGCCTCGAGCGACGCCTTCGCCACGCCCATCACGTTATAGTTCGGCATCACGCGAGTGGCGCCGAGATACGTCAGCGTCAGCAAAGCGCCGCCCTCCGTCATCAGCGGCGCGGTGGCGCGGGCGATTGCCACCAACGAGTACGCGCTCACATCCTGCGCCAGCAGGAATCCGCTGCGCGACGTCTGCACGAACGGCCGCGAAAGGTCTTCCCGATTGGCGAATGCCAGGCTGTGCAGCACCGCGTGGAGCGGGCGCCCAAGCGCGCGCAACGATTCGGTGATCGCCGCCAGTTCTTCGTCCTTGGTGACATCGCAGGGCAGGATCGCGGCCACCTTCATCTCCTTGGAGAGATCCTCGATGGCTTCCTTCTGCCTCTCGCCCAAGTATGTCAGCACCAGGGTCGCCCCTTCGCGGGCGAACGCCTGCGCCACTGCATACGCCAGGCTCCAACGGTTCGCGATCCCCGTTACCAGGGCAAGTTTGCCCTCCAGCAAATTAGACATGAATTTGCATTGTACACTGGCATTGCAGGCACTAGCTGAGGCGTGCGCCCCATCCATGGACCTCAATACCCCACTCACTTACGTCAAAGGAGTCGGCCCGGCGCGCGCCGCCATGCTCGAAGCCAAGGGCCTCGCTACCGTCGAGGACCTGCTGGCTTATGTGCCGTTCCGTTACGAAGACCGCAGCAATATGAAATCGGTGGCGCAACTGGCGCCCGGTGAAATGGCCACCGTCATCGCCGAGGTCCGCTCCGTCAAACTATCCGGATTCAAACGCCGCAATCTCGGAATGTTCGAAGCGCGCTTTACCGATTCGTCGCGCGCCACGCTGCTCGGCAAGTGGTTCCACGGGGGATATCTCGCCAACGTGCTGGCTGAAGGCATGAAGGTCGCGCTCTACGGCAAGGTCGAGTTCGACAGCTACTCCGGCGAACTCAGCATGCTGCATCCCGAGTTCGAAATTCTCTCGGGCGATGACGAAGATGGCGAAAGCTCGCTGCACGTGGGCCGCGTGGTGCCGATTTACGAGGCTGCCGGCAAAATGACCACGCGCGTGCTGCGCACCGTCACGCATCGCATGCTGGAAGCGCTCACGCCCGAAGAGGATTGCTTGCCGGAGCACATCCGCCGCCAGCTGAAATTGCCGGACCGTTGGGCAGCGTTGCGCGACACGCATTTTCCGCCGCCCGATTCCGACCTGCGCCTGTTGAACGCCTTCCGCTCGCCGGCGCAGTTCCGCCTGATCTTCGAGGAATTCTTCTGGCTGGAATGCGGCGTGGCGCTCAAACGCAGCAAGGCGCGCACCCTTCCCGGCATCGCTTTCGAACTCAACGACCGCGTGCGCGAGAGAGTGAAAGCCATGCTGCCGTTCAAGCCGACGGAAGCGCAGAAACGCGTGCTCGGCGAGATCGCCGGCGACATGAAAGAGGCGCGTCCCATGAATCGCCTGCTACAGGGCGACGTGGGCAGCGGCAAGACGATCGTAGCGGCGGAAGCCGCGGTCATCGCCATCGAAAATGGCTATCAGGTGGCGGTGCTCGCGCCCACCGAAATCCTCGCCACGCAGCACGGCCTGTACTTCAAGCAGATTCTTTCCAAGCTCGGCTACGTCACGGCCCTGTTAACGGGATCGTTCACCGCCCGGGAAAAAGCCCAGTTGAAGAAGTTGGTGGCCGAGGGCTTGGTGCAGGTGGTGATCGGTACGCACGCGCTGCTCGAAAAGGACGTCGAGTTCAACAAGTTGGGGCTAGCCATCATCGACGAGCAGCACCGTTTCGGGGTGCTCCAGCGGCTTGGACTGGTACAGAAGGGTGTCCATCCCGACGTCCTGGTGATGACCGCCACGCCCATTCCGCGTACTCTCGCCATGACCCTTTACGGCGATCTCGACGTCTCCGTGATCGATCAACTGCCGCCCGGCCGCAAGCCCATCAAGACCCAGCATTACACCGCCGACGGGATCGAGCAGGCTTACAGTTTCGTGAAAACTCAGATCGACGAAGGCCGCCAGGCGTACGTGGTCTACCCGGTAATCGAGGAATCGGAAACGCAAGCCATGAAAGCCGCGCAGCAGATGTACGAGCACCTTTCGCGCGAGGTCTTCCCCATGCTGTCCGTCGGTCTGATGCACGGCAAGCTCGCACCGGCCGAGAAGGAAGCCGTGATGCAGCGCTTCAAGGAAGGCCAGGTGCAGATTCTGGTTTCGACCACGGTGATCGAAGTCGGCGTCGATGTGCCCAACGCGAGCGTGATGCTGGTGGAGCAGGCCGAGCGCTTCGGGCTGGCTCAATTGCATCAGCTTCGCGGGCGTGTGGGACGCGGCGCCGCGCAGAGCTATTGCATCCTGGTAACCGAAAAGATGAACGATGCCGCGCGCCAGCGAATCCGCACGCTCGTCGAATCCACGGACGGCTTCTACATCTCGGAGATGGACCTCAAACTCCGCGGACCCGGAGAGTTCTTCGGCACCAAGCAGGCCGGACTGCCGTCCCTGCGCGTCGCCAACATCCTGCGCGACGCCGAAATTCTGGAGATCGCGCGCCGCGAGGCGGTGGACTTCATTGCGCGCCCGCCGTCGGAAGACGCGCTGCGGCTCGCTGTGACCTACATTCGCGACCACTGGCAGCGGCGCTACGGGCTGGTGACGGTCTGATGCGCGTGATCGCCGGAGAATTTCGTTCGCGCCGCCTGAAGAGCATTCCCGGCAACGCCACCCGCCCCACGCCCGATCGCCTGCGCGAAACGCTCTTCGATATCCTGGCCACTCGCATCGAAGGCACGGTTTTCCTGGATGGGTATGCAGGCACCGGGGCGGTGGGGATTGAAGCCCTCAGCCGCGGCGCCCGTCACGCTATTTTCCTGGAGAAAGATCGCTTCGCTGTAGAGACGATTCGCGAGAATCTGGCGTCGCTACAACTCGAACGTCGCGCCACGGTGATCAAGGGTCCCGTACTGCTGGCGCTGGGGCGCCCGCAAGCCAACATCGTGTTCCTCGATCCGCCTTACAGTCAGGAACGCGAGTACCTGGCGGCGCTCGAACTGCTATCGCAGGCTGCGCCGGAACTGACCGTGGTACAGCATTCCATCCGTCTGCAACTGGCCGATTCATTCGGGAGTCTGGTCCGCAGTCGCATGGTCAAGCAAGGCGACAACGCATTGAGTTTCTTCAGCTGAACAACTGCAATCTTTTCTCTCGCAAGGGCGCAAAGGGAAACAGAGGTCCATCCGTCAAACTGTTTTCAGCTACCTTCTGAGATGCTCAGGCCCGAGAACCTTGCCCCTCTGCGTCCTCCGCCCCCTCAGCGCTCTCCGGGGTTGACTTTGAATTTGCTTATCCTCAGCGTCTCGGCTTCTCTGCGGTGAACTCTTCCTACGGAATCACCACCGCGGCATTCGTTGCCGACAACTGCTGGCCTTCGGAATCGCGCACCACCTGGCGCACCAGGTAAGTGCCCGGCGTGAGATCGAAGTCTGTCTTGATCACGGCTCCACGGGTCAGCCGCGTGGCCAATGTTTCATCTTTCAGGTGGAGTTCCAGCGTTTTCTTGATGCCTTCCACGTAATTTCCGTCGCGATCGAAAATGCCGGTCACCATCGTTACCGTGCTATTGTTTCGCCCATTGGCCTTGTTGAATTTGAACAACCTCAGATCCAGGCGCAGCAGCACGGTCATCTTGGCGGTATTGCCCTCGGGTTTGAAAAACCGGGTGTGCAACTCGATGGGCAACTCATGCAGTTCCTCGCGAGAGAAGAGCGCATTGCCAATCTCTTCTTTGGCAGTGGCTTCCGCATCGTCCATCTTTTTGGGGGCGTAATATCCACGGCGCGCCTGCAAAGTCAGATTGTTGGAGGGCTTCACGACCACGCGTAAAGCATGGAAGGCGCCGTCGTTTTTCAGATTCTGAGGCGTGAATCCCAGCATATACACGTACTCGGGAGCCGACCCTAAGCGCCGGAATCCCTCGTCATAGTCGTTGCTGTTCTGGAAGAACGAACCGCCGGTGCCCGACGCGAGTTCCGCCAGAATATCCGACCGCATGGATTCGCGGGTCACCGATGAAAGACCCAGCCGCCCTCCGCTCGGTATGGTCCGCCGCGAGACATCCAAGGCCGGATCGGTCCACAAACCGCGCGCGTCCAACGCATTGATGATCACGGTGTTGCGGACGGCCTGGTCCAGAACCTCCTGTTTATCCTGGAAGTACATCGGATCGAAGGTGTAGAAGCCTGGAGAGACCATTACGATAATGCGCTCACCGGGAGTCTCAGCCATGCGCTTGATGACCTGCTTGATGACATCGAGCGAAGCAAGCGTGGTGACTTCCGCAGCTAGTCCTCTGCCGCCGCTCATGGCTCCTGCCGCGGACATGATATTCGGCCGCAACCGCAGGATCGCGTCCCTCAGGCGGTCCTGGTCGTCGGTGAAATCCACCTGGGGAAAGCCTGACATGGTGTAAATCGCGGCGCGGTCGCTGGGGTGCATTGTGGCAATCTGGCGCAATGCTGCTGCCCGGAGCCGTTGAATATCGCTGACCGAGATGTGCACGTCGTCGAACAGATACGCCACGTAGCGTTCCGGGACGACTACGGTAGCGGCCTTCTCTGCTTCGATATTCGGGCTGTCGGGCGCCGTATCCGCGGGTAAGGCATCGGCCGCGAGCGCTTTGCTGCCGACCTTTTCCAGGGCGAAGCGCGTGATTTCCTGCGGTTTGCCCTTGTCGTAAAGGACGAAATTCTCTTTGGTGAGATTGCCGATAGCCGCCCCGTGGACGTCGCGGGCGACCACCGGCACGAGCACCAGGTTTACGTGCGATTTGAACGTCGCGGAGTTATCCTGACGCGTGTTCATCTCGGGCGTATTGCTGGAGATTTGCGAAGGTAGCGAAGAAGGAGGGCTCGGCGGCGTGGGAGGCGTCTGCGCCCATGCTAGCGAGACAGCAGCGCATCCCACAAGAAGCAGTTTCATGCCATATCCAGCTTGCCACTTTTTGAAACCCGCCGCTGGCGTGGAAGTTGTGGCGCCGAGTCCCTTCCTCCGGCGTTTTATAATCAACCGTGCGTAAAATTCTGGTATTGTTCCTCACGGCAGGCGCCGCCTTGGCCGCCGATGACGTTCTGGCCCACGTCTCCGCCCACGCGGACCGCTTCGGCTCCATCTCCCGGCAGATCTGGGAAACGCCCGAACTGGGCTTCCACGAAACCAAGAGCTCGCCCGTACTCCAGCAGGAATTACGCGCCAACGGCTTCGACGTCAAGAGCGGCGTGGCGGGCATGCCCACGGCGTTCACCGCGTCCTACGGCAGCGGAAAGCCGGTGATCGTAATCATGGGAGAGTTCGACGCGCTACCCGGCCTCTCGCAAAAAGATGCCGCGACACAAGAGCCGGTGGTTGCGGGCGCGCCCGGCCATGGCTGCGGACACAATCTCCTGGGCTCGGCGTCCGCGCTCGCCGCGGTCGCCATCAAAGAGGAAATCGCGGCCCGCGGCCTGAAAGGTACGATTCGTTACTACGGCACTCCCGCCGAGGAAGGCGGAGGCGGCAAGATCTACCTGATCCATGCCGGACTATTCAAAGACGTCGATACCGTGCTCGCCTGGCATCCCGGCGATTCCAACAATGTCAGCCTGCACTCCTCACTGGCCAACAACGGCGGGAAATTTCGCTTCTACGGCATCGCCTCGCATGCCGCCGCCGCGCCGGAGCGGGGACGCTCGGCGCTGGACGGCGCCATGATCATGCTCAACGCTGTGGAGTTCCTGCGCGAACACGTTCCGCAGGAGACGCGCATCCACTACATCATCACCAACGGGGGCAGCGCCGCCAATATCGTGCCGGCATTCGCGGAAATCAGTCTGATTGCGCGAAATCCCGACGCCAACGTTTTGAACGGTATTTGGGAGCGCATTATGAAGTGCGCGCAGGCGGGCGCTCTGGCGTCCGAAACGCGCATGGAATTCGAGCAGGGCACCAATTACGCCAATGTCCTGCCCAACGATACGCTCTCGGAAGTGCTTGGCCGCGCCATGCAGAAGGCCGGCGGGTATGAGTACACGCCCGACGAGCGCAAATTCGCCGACGAAATGCAGAAGACTCTAGGCGCGCCGGCCCACCGGCCCGGCCCCGAGACGGTAAAAGTGGAAAAGACCGAAGGCGCCGGCGCGGCATCCACCGACGCGGGCGATGTCAGCTGGGTGGTCCCCACCGCGCAGTTCACCACGGCGACATTTGTGCCCGGCGTGGGCGCGCACACCTGGCAGGCGGCCGCGTGTGCCGGCAGCAGCATCGGACGTAAAGGAATGGTGGTGGCCGCACGGACACTCGCGCTCGCCGGAGTGGAATTGTTCGAGAATCCCGCTGAAGTGGAAGCCGCCAAACAAACATTCGTCAAGCGTCTGGACGGCCGGCATTGGACGACGCGCATTGCCGCCGATAGCAAGCCGCCGCTCGACTACGCGACGAAATAAGGAGGGCCGAATGGAGCGTCAAACCGCGCCGACTTGCGTACGAATCGAGCGAAGCCCGGAGTACCGGGGAAAACAGGGGCTCGAATATTTCGCCGGCGTTTGCGCCCAGACAACCGGATCGCAAAAACTCTGTCTGCATTTGGTGACGATTCCGCCGTTGGCGCGCGCCAAGCCGCATCTGCATGAGAGCCACGAACGCGCAGTCTACCTGCTCTCGGGCGAGGCGGGCAGGTGGTACGGGGAGCATCTGCGCGAACACATGTGGCTCCACGTGGGCGACTTCCTATATATTCCGGCGAACATGCCGCACCTACCCTACAACGCCAGCGATTCTGTGCCCTGCGTGGGGGTCATCGCCCGGGATTGCCTCTTTGTAGGACATGCTTCAGCTTGTCCAGGCGAGCGCAGCTCGCCCTCGGCTTTCGACAGCCACCGCCGGACCAGGGGCCCGGCTGGACAAGCTTTAAGCATGTCCCACCAGCTACCATAAACTTCATATGGATCCGCTCCTCCGCTGGCGCTCGGAATTCCCGATTCTTGCCCACACCACGTACATGATCAGCCACTCCCTGGGCGCCATGCCTGCGCGCACCGCGCAAGCCGTGCAGGAGTTCGCCGAGACGTGGGCCACCCGCGGCATTCGCGCGTGGGAAGAAGGCTGGTGGGAAATGCCGATCGCCATCGGCAACCTGGCCGGCACGAGTATCGGCGCGGGCGAAGGCGAAGTGGTCATGCACCAGAACGTCTCCGTCTGCCAATCGCTGGTGACCGGCTGCTTCGATTGGTCCGGCCGCCGCAATAAACTGGTCACCGACGGCCTCAACTTTCCGTCCAACGATTACATCTACCACGGCCTCGCCCGTCAGGGAGCGCGCATCGTCCCGGCGCCCTCGCCCGACGGATTCACCCTCCCGGTCGACCTCGTGCTGGACGCCATCGACGAAGAGACGCAGCTCGTTTCGGTCTCGCACGTGGCGTTTCGCAGCTCTTACCTGCAGGACCTCGCGCCCATCGTAGAGAAGGCCCACCGCGTGGGCGCGTTGGTGATTGCGGATCTCTATCAATCCGCTGGCACGGTGCCAATCGACGTGCGCGCGCTCCATCTCGACTTCGCCACCGGCGGTTCCGTCAAATGGCTCTGCGGCGGACCCGGCGCCGGCTACCTCTACGTCCGCCGCGATCTTTGGCCCACGCTGCGCCCCGCCGCAACCGGTTGGGTGGCGCACGAACAACCTTTCGCCTTCGCCGGAGGACCAATCCATTACGCCGAAAACGCTTTCCGTTTCCTCAACGGGACGCCCAATATACCCGCGCTCTACTCCGCGCGCTCGGGGTACGAGATTGTGAACGAGATCGGCGTGCCGGCCATCCGCGAGAAATCCCAACGTCAGACGGCTCGCCTGATAGCGCTCGCCGACGAGCACGGTCTGCGCGTCAACACGTGCCGCGATGCGGATAGGCGCGGCGGCGTGGTGACCATCGACGTGCCCAACGGCCTGGAAGTCACTCGCGAACTGGCGCGCCGCGAAATCCTGGTCGACTTCCGCCCCGCCGCCGGCATCCGCGTGGCGCCACACTTTTACACGTCGGACGAAGAGCTCGATCGCACGGTCGCGGAGATTTGCTCGGTGAGCAAATCGTTATCGGCGTAAGCCCACGTGGGACATGCCTTCAGCTTGTCCTGGCGAGCTACCGCCCGCCTGCTCCTCATGTATCGCCTGCATGGGGTCGATCCGCGTGGGTAGCGGGGCCGATGGCAAGCGAGCCCTAACGGGCTAACTAATTTCGTGCTCAAGCGCCCTCATTCGCTGTGGGACTGCGATCCGGAGACGCTGGCCGACGAAAACCAAAGAGGATTGCCGCCGCGATTTGGCCGGTAGTGGGTCTTACCTGGGGCGAGGGTGCTGGGGCTGCCTGTTTCTTGATATACCGTTCTAGCCAGGCCATGCGTAGCGCCAATGGGCGATAGATGCACGACGCGAGCGCGAGCGCGGAACCCTCGAGGGGATGGCAAGCCTCGCCGCGTTGCTGTTCGGGGTGACGGTGATCGCCTGCTACCCTCCCGCCGGGCCAGGCCCCGAATCGGCCCGCGATTCCCTCTGACGAATCGATTCCCTGTAAAGGGCACGGACGTTCTGGCCGATATGTCTGTTGAGTACGACACCTGGTTGACGGCTACGCACGTGGCAGGCGCTGAAACAGGCGATCCATGGCGGGTGGCGCGTGGGCATAGCGTTGGGCTGTATCGTATGCAACCAGCCCGAATGATCGAAGGACAGAAACACATGGCTCACAATCGGCTTTCCCTCCGCGGCAGATTCGCAGTATGGACGTCTACGGTGATCGTAGCCTCCACATTCGGTCTGACCTACGCGGTCTATTCCGTATCCTCGCACGCGCTCACTGCGCAAGCGAATGAAGAACTGAGCCGCACTGTTAGCAGTACCACGGAGGCATTGGATCTGTGGCTCGGCAGCCGCGAGCGGGATGCCATCAATCTCAGCGAACTCCATCCTCTTGTCGCCGCCTGTACGGATCGCAAACTGGCTGAGGCTCAAGACGTGCTCACCCGCATTCAAGAGCGCTCGCCGTTTTATGAAAACGTTTTTCTGGCTGACCAGAACGGTAAGCTCTTTTTGGATTCGATTGGCGGCAAGTCCGTAGGGGTCGATCTGATGTCGATCGAGGGTTTTCGTCCCAATGTGGACCACGCGCGCCAGGGAGAAGTTTGGGCGGGAGAGGCCATGAAGTCGCCTGCGACTGGCAGGCCCGTAGTACTCCTCACAGCTCCGATCAGAAGCGGGAGCCGGTTGGTGGGCATACTGGGAACTCCATTTGAGTTATCCGACTTCTCAGACGGTTTCGTCAAGAACCACCGGATTGGCGCCACGGGATATGTGTACATGATCGACGGTTCCGGAATTGTCCTGGCGCATCCCGACCAGGCGAAGATCATGACGATGAACCTCTCTACGACAGACTTCGGCCATGACATATTGACCCGGGGCGCTGGATCTTTGCAGTACGAATTTGAGGGGAGCAAGAAAGTGGCTCACTTTCAGCGCTCCCAAAAGAAGGCGTGGACCATTGTCGCAACAGAACCGATCAACGAATTCCTGGCGGGGGTGCGAACCATCCAGCTCTACTTAATGATATTCGGATTCCTGATGCTGGGCGGGACGGTTGGCGCCGTGCTGATCATCTCCGGGAAGGTCTCGCGAACGATCAACGATGTGGTATCCGAACTGAGTGGATCCGCCGAACAGTTCGTGGCGGCAGCTTCCCAGATTTCCCAGACTTCTCAATCGGTTGCGCACGGAGCTTCTCAGCTGGCAGCCTCCATACAGGAGACTTCCTCGGCGGCCGAACAAGTCACCGCTGCTACCCGTGAGAACAAATCGAGGACAGCGGCTCTGGCTGGCGTAATGAAAGAGGCGGGAGCCAGCTTCCACGTAATGGATGAATGCATGGATCAATTGGTTCGGTGGATGACGGATTTCAAGCACTCTAGCGAGAAGGTGTCCAAAATCGTTAAAGCCATCGATGAAATCGCCTTCCAGACCAATATCTTGGCCCTGAATGCGGCGGTGGAAGCGGCGCGGGCAGGTGAAGCCGGCATGGGGTTCGCCGTGGTCGCGGATGAGGTCCGCAATCTCGCGCGCCGTAGTGCGGAAGCGGCGCGGGATACCTCCACCTTGATTCAAGAATCGATTGACAAAACGGGAGTAGGGCAGACCACTGTGGATAAGTGCGCGCAAGCCATGGCCACGAACTCCGCGCTATCAAAGCGTGTCGTCCAATTGACGGTAGATCTGGATGGAGCGACAGCCGAGCAGGTCCGCGGCATCGATCTCATCTCACAATCCGTATTGCAGATTCAACACACCACACAGGAGACCGCTGCCAGCGCCGAAGAGAGTGCGGCTGCCGGCGAAGAGCTCGACGCCCAATCCGCGATGGTCCGTACGATCGTCGCCCAACTTCGCGGGCTGGTCCATGGGCAGCGTTAATGCCGCAATTGGGTCGCCGCGAGGCTTCCGGCGTGGCAGGCGACGGGGCTTCCGCGCCTCCCGGCAGTTAGTGGCTTTCCGATACCAGCCCCCTGCTGGATACACAATCGAAGCCAGCAACTAGAGCGCAATCGGTAATCGTAGCCCGCCGCGACTCCCTTTTCACGGCGAAGCGGCGCTGCATCTAAAGTTCAGACGCACCACCAGTTCGCTGCAGTTTCTCAACCGCTGCGACCGTTTCCGCCGTTTGGTTTACCAGCACGCTCGTTTGCATCCGGGCCGAAAGAGCATCGAGATTTCTGCCCGCCCTCGCAAGGATTCCGCCGCGATCGGTTCGCGCTGCCATGGCACGGTGCCCGCTTACGATTCGGATCTTCGAGAACCCGTCACGCCCACGCCGGTGGCAAGAAATCGAGCGGGGCTACCAAACCGAGCACCAAGAGCGATGCCGCATCCGACACTCGTTCCAGCGCGTGTGACGACCGGCCACCTATTCCTGATGGAGCGCTTGCATAGGGTCGATCCGAGTCGCCCTGTGCGCGGGAATATAGTTGGCGATCAGCGTCACCACGAACAACAAGCCGGCGACGCCTGCCATGACGGCGGGGTCGAGCGGCGCCACCCCGTAGAGCGCCACGCGAAGAGCGGAAGCCAGGGCAGCGGCGCCGGCCATCCCAACCGCGAGACCGATCAGCGCCGTCTTGATGCCATGGACAATTACCAGCCGTTTGAGTTGCCGCGGCGTCGAGCCGAGCGCCATACGCAGTCCGAACTCGCGCGTCCTCTGCGCTACCCCATAGGAAACCACCCCGTGGATTCCCAGCGCGGCCAACAACACCGAAATGCCGGCGAATATCGCTAGCAGAATCGCCGATATGCGCGCGCCGGTGTCGGCCAGCGACAGGTACTCGTCCATGGTGCGGATTTGAAACACCGGCTGTCCGGGATCCACGGACCACACCGCCTGCTTCACCGCTTGCACCACCGACTTCGTCTCCGACGTGGTACGCACCACCAGCACCATGGCCTTATCGGCCATCTGTTCGTACGGTGCGTAGATGGTGGGCTCCGGCAGCTTATCGAGCCCATAGTGATGGACCTGGTTCACGACTCCCACCACCTGCCGCCATTCCCCCCACAGGCGCATGCGCTGCCCAATGGGATCCTCGTTGGGAAAATACTGGCGCGCCAGCGTTTCGTCGATCAGAATCACCCGCGGCGCCCCGTCCGCATCGTGATCGGAAAGCTCCCTGCCGCGGCGCAGCGCAATCCCCATAGTGCCGAAATATTGCGGACTGACGCGCCGGAAATCGGCCACCAGCGACTGCTCCGGCGGCAGGGGACGATTTTCGATGGTGAAATACTCGCGGTCGTTCTGCTCCCCCAGCGGCAGGACGTTGGTCAGACCGGCGGATTGGATGCCGGGCAAGCTCTGCGCTTTATCGAGCACGCGCCGATAGAATTCAGCCTGCTCGCGGCCGGTCTTATAGAGATTATCGGTGGGCAGGCGCATGCGAAACGTCAGCACATGGTCGGGCCGAATGCCCGGATTCACGTGCTGCAAATTCACGAAGCTTTTCATCGCCAGCCCGGCGCCGATCAGCAGCATGCTGGCGAGCGCAATTTCGCCCACCACCAGGATATTCCAAATTCCCATTCGCCCCGGCGACGCGGAGGACGTTCGTCCTCCCACCTTCAGCGCGTCATTGACATCCGCGCGGCCGACAAACAGCGCCGGAATCAGTCCGAATACCAGCGCCGCGGCGGCCGAAACGAGCAGCGCGAAGATGAGCGCGTGGCTGTCCACGCCGATCGCCGGCCGCAGGATCTCGGCCCCACCCTCCGGCAGCGGCAGCGTCTTCGGCAAAATAGCGTTCAGCAGGTCGACGCCCCAACTGGCCAGATATACTCCGAGCGCGCCTCCCAACAGGCTCAACAGCAGGCTCTCGCCCAGGATCTGCGTGATTAGACGCCCCCGGCGCGCGCCCAATGCCGCGCGAATCGCCATCTCCTTGCGCCGGCCGATCACCCGCGCCAGCAGCAGACTCGCCACGTTCACGCAAGCCAATAGCAGCAGCAGTCCCACGGCCCCGAGCAGCAGCAAGAGCGCCGGCTTGATGTTGTCGAACAGCGCCTGCTTGATCGGCACCACCGTCACGTCCCAACTCGCCAGCCGGGGTGTCTGCGCATCGATGCGGCGCGCGATGGCGCTCAGTTCCGCCTGCGCCTGTGCGATCGTCACGTTCGGCTTCAACCGCGCGATGACGCCGAAATCGTGATCCGCGCGGTTCTTGGCGCGCAGCTGTGCAATCGGCCACGGCACGAACAGGTCGCTGGGAAGGGGTTGCCAGAAATCCGGCGCGAGCACTCCGATGACGGTGTACGGCTCGCTGTTCATGATGAACGTTTTTCCGATTACGTCCTGGTCCGACGCAAAGCGCCGCTTCCAATACCCGTTAGTAAGCACGGCTACCGGATATCGCGCCTGCCCGGCTCCCTCCGCCGCCGTGAAATCGCGGCCGAGGACGGTGTGCGCCCCCAGCATCGAAAGGAAATTCGTGGTCACCCGCAGACCGGTCACCTGCTCCGGATCGCCGCCTCCTGTGATAGTGCCCGTTCCGACTTCCAGCAGGCCCATTTCCTCAAAAGACTGGCTCTGCTCCCGCCAATCGAGGAAATTCGGCGCCGACGGACCCTCGCGCTGGATTCCGTCCTTGAGGTCGGTCTCCCAGACGATCGCCGTGCGGTCGGAGCCGGGAAAAGGCAATGAGCGAAGCAGCACCGAATTGACCACGCTGAAAATCGCGGTATTGGCTCCGATGCCGAGTCCCAGAACCAGCAGCGCCACCAGCGTAAAGCCGGGCATCTTGCGCAAAGTCCGGAAAGTGTAGCGGAGATCCCGCAACAGGGTGATCATATAAGATGAGCGAGCAAACCGAGGTCCGTATCGAGACGGGCGCAAGTAGTTGAAAATGTTAAATCACGTGGAGCGCGTGTGTCCGCTCCTGGGATTCAACCGTTGCGATGGTGCTCGATTTCGTGCTCGGCGATGAGCTGGCGAAGCATGCCTTCCAGTTCGGCCACCCTGCGGGCCAGGTCATCGATGGCCGCGCCTTCGGGGTCGGGGAGGCGTCCGTGCTCCAGCGGGCCGCCTTCGGCGCGGACGCGTACCACGCGCCCCGGCACTCCCACCACGGTGGAATTGTCGGGCACCGCGTAGACCACCACCGAGCCGGCTCCGATCTTGACGTTGTCGCCGATCCGGATATTGCCGAGCACCTTGGCGCCAGTCCCCACCACCACGCGATTTCCGAGCGTGGGATGGCGCTTGCCCTTCTCGCCGCCGGTGCCGCCCAGCGTCACGCCCTGGTACAGCAGCACGTCATCGCCAATTTCGGCAGTCTCGCCGATCACCACGCCCATGCCGTGGTCGATGAAGAACCGGTGGCCGATGGTCGCGCCGGGGTGAATCTCAATGCCGGTCAGGAACCGGCTGATCTGCGAAATCACCCGCGGCAGCAAAGGCACTCCCCAGCCATACAGTTTGTGGGCGACGCGATGCGCCAAAACGGCATGAAAGCCGGGGTAACAGAGCAGTACTTCGATTACACTCTTCGCCGCCGGATCTTCCCGGAAAATGGTCTCGACCTGTTCCCTGATGGTTCGCAACATGCGCGGTTCCTTATCAGATGACGCGCGGAGGGGACTGGATTCCTAGTGCGCCTCGGGTTGGTCGCCCTTGATCACCGGCGGTGTGGCTCCGGCCGGAATCGGGCACAACATATCTTCTTTGCGCTTGATCAGCGTGGAAGTGTTGTAGCTGGCGGCTTCAAAGCCATGGCCGTGCGTGATCGCATCCGTGGGGCAGGCTTCCACGCAGTACCCGCAGAAGATGCAGCGGTTGTAATCGATGTTGTAAACGCTGGCGTAGCGCTCGCCGCCGGAGATGCGAACCTTATCGGTATTCTCGGCGGCCTCGATGTAAATGCAATTGGCGGGACACGCGGCCGCGCACAGAAAACAGGCCACGCACTTTTCCATGCCGTTGGCATCGCGTTGCAGCACGTGGACGCCGCGAAAACGCTCCTCGAACTTGGCCGGCTCGTCGGGATAGTACTCCGTCACCGTCGGGGACATCATCTCCTTGAAGGTGACACTCATCCCCTTGGCGATCGCGCCCGCGGCGCCCAGAATTTCTTCGATGGTATTGGCCATGCGGTTCTTAGCTTTATTCTATCGTGGCAACCCGCCGGGCGCCTAATTCCGCGATCCTCAGCCGGCCTTCCATTCCGGCACGTAATCCCCCTGATGGAACAGGCTGGCGAGCGCCGGCGCGGCCAAAGTCTCCATCTCGCGCTTGCGCCAACCCTCGATCACATTGGCGATCTTTCCGCCCGGTTCCACCAAGAACATGGTGGGAACGCTGGAAATTCCATACTCGTTGCTGGCCGGAAAGCTGTTGTCCTCGCTATCCAGGAGGGTGGGAAACGTCACACCGAATTCCTCGTTGAACTTGCGCGTATCGCCGGCGTCGTTCTGCGAGATCCCGAAGATACGGACCGCTCCGGCCGCATGAATCCGCTCCAGGAAGGGAAACGTCATCTGGCAAACCGGACAGGAAATCTTGAAGAACGCCAGCAGCGCCGGTCCGCCGGCTAGAATTTCCGCGAGAGTCGTCGACCCGCCACCCAATCGCTCCAGCCGGAACTCGGGCGCAAGCGAGCCGGCCTCCAGAAGTCGATTCTGTCCGCGCGCCGCCATACAGAAAGTTTACGACACAATCCGTCGATCGACGCGGTGCGGACTTGCGCGCGGGGCTCACTAGACTATTCGCGCGTTGAAACAGGCGCTCTTACTGAGCCGCGACCGCGAGGGAGCGGTGCTTTTTCACCCGATTCAGCGGGCACTCTTGCCGGTCGTTCTCGTAAAAAACAATATAGCCACAGATGAACA
>Ga0182016_10000415_pt1 | contig 53528 bp, 53 predicted proteins | sample 712S2MmetaG_FD_120491 | JGI IMG/M metagenome (GOLD analysis project Ga0182016, IMG submission 120491) | Permafrost microbial communities from Stordalen Mire, Sweden - 712S2M metaG | ecosystem: Environmental > Terrestrial > Soil > Wetlands > Permafrost | place: Sweden: Stordalen | collected...
AATGAGCAAGAGGTTTGTAATAAACAAGAAGCGGTTGAACAGTTTCGGGCTGATCAAGACAGGGAACAAGAAGACGAAGTTGCCCAATTAAGCCAACAGGAGCAGATTATTGTTGCTATCAAAAGCAATGATTTGGCAACGCTCAGCAGATTTGCGCATGAGGGCGTAGATATCAATCTCATCAGCGAATATGGTGAGACCGCTTTGCATTATGCGGCATGCTTGGGTAATATTCCTTTAATAAAGCTCTTTTTGGACAACGGCGCTGACATAAATTGCAGTAATAATATGTATCTTACTCCTTTGCATGCGGCAATTGTTGCAGAAAAAAATGCAGAGGAAACCGTTGCGTTTCTCATCAGCGCGGGCGCAGATATTAATAAAGGGGCGCACGCAGGGTTTTCTCCTTTAGGTTTGGCGGTAGCAAAAGGTGATGAGAACATTGTGAAGCTCCTCCTGCAAACCGGTGCGGATACCACGCAAAAATATTTGGGTCAAACGTTAATTGAAATTGCTCAAAAAGCAGGCAATCGTGATTCTATTATTGCGTTATTGCAACGATACACAGCTGATTGCTCTTCCTGCCGCCCGATGGACGAAGTTCAAATAATGGAATCTATCTCAGCGCAAGAGGAACCGATTATTCAAGAGCAGCAGATGATTGTTGAAGAGTCACCAAAGATACAGCAGGTTGAAGCACGCGAATCTATTGATGCCCAAGATCAACCCGAAATACAAATGATGCCGGTAATGGGCGAAGAAATCGATGCGTGCAAAACAATGCAATCTCCCTGCGAAAGCGGCGAAGAAATTGCGTGCTGCCAGAAGCAAGAACAAAAACTGTATGAGGTTGAAATAACCGAATCTATTGATGCGCAAGAGCAACCGAACATGCCAATGACTCCGGTAATGATTGAAGAAGAACAAAAGATACATAATGAACAGCCGGCTCCTCTTAATCCTGTGGTGATTGAAGCGGTGGGAGTGGTGGCGCAAGAAGTGATCCACGAGATTATTGTTGATGAAAACAGCGCAGCAACCACTCAAGCGGTAACTGTAACAGCAATCCCCCAAGAAACAAAAGAAAATGAAATTGAATTAATAACCGCTTAAAAATTAAGGAGAGTAGTAATGAAATTAAATACATTGTTAATACCAACGCTTATCGGTGTTATTGCGCCGGCATTTTGTGCTGTACGTATTGATCTGGCTATTATTAGAAGCAACAATATCTCCATCTCTGACCCCATAGATTTATCAGTTGATGGCAAGACGCACAAAATTTATCAGGATGCGCGCACCTACATTGAAGTTGAATTACTTGAAGAGAAAACAGAAGTAAAAATGCGTTTTATCGTTGCCACAACCAATGAAAGCAATGCCTTTATGGTGCGCGGTGCACCGCATCTGAATATTTCTCTTGAACACGGGTTGGGAATGACATCCTTGCAATGTAATGGCAAAGACGAAATGTTTAATTTACTGGTGGCCGCGGTTAAGGTGTAAGTTTTACATTCATTGTGCTTTTACCGGTATTTGTTACACTGAGTAAAATATAAGAGAAAAAAAGTAGTAATAGAAGATGCTTCCTTAAAAGTAATGATTACTAATATTAAATAACACTATGAGGAGATTTCTATGAAATCAGTTAAATTTTTTGCCTTCAGTTTGGCTTCATTGATGACCGTTGCGGCTAATGCAGAAGTTGCGGCTACCGTTGATGTGTTGAGAAACGGTCAAATGGATGCAAATATCAGCGTTACCGAATTAGTTGTAGTAAATGAAACCGAAACACAAGCATTAGTAACTTTTTCTGTAGTTAAAACAGATGAAGCGGGAAATGTTGTTATTTCCCAACCACAAGTTTTGGTTAATTTTGATGAGCCATCACATCTTTTCTTGGCATCAGAAAATGAAAATGAAACTTTGGATATTACCGTTACCGCAAACAAAGTTGTTGTTGCGTAACTAATCCAAAGAAAGAGAGCAATGAGCATATTTTTCCTTTAAGGAAGTAAAAATTGGGCAGGTCTAAAAGACCTGCCTTTTTTATTGACTTTGCATGAACGATTAAAAAGCACGTATATCTTACTCATCGGTAGCAAGATCGCTTGCTAAGTTGGTAGAAAGTGGAATTCTGCAGCGTGTTGGCCATGCCAAAGCTACTCGATCTAAAAAGCTATAGAATTCTCTTGCAATCTAACTCTGGTTTTAAGCAATCTAAAAATAAAAAAATGAAATCACGAAGCCTCATTTTTTTGAGTTTCATAGTAGTGGGATCTAGCATGGCCTCAAATCCATTAAAAACATATCGGCAGCGGCGTGGCTTAAAAAAAACGGTTAAATTTGCTGAGCCCTTTGGAACGATTGCAAAAAACGGACAAAACAATCAACTTTTTGTTATTCAAAAGCATGATGCCAGCCACCTACACTATGATTTTCGTTTGGAAGTTGGTGGTGTGCTCAAATCGTGGGCGGTCCCCAAAGGATTGCCTGACACATTGAATGTGAGACGTCTTGCGATGCCCACCGATGATCATCCCATGGAATATGCTGATTTTGAAGGTATTATTCCTGAGGGGCATTATGGCGGCGGCACGGTGATGGTCTGGGATACCGGCACCTATGTGAACATCAAGCAAGAGAATGGAAAAATTGTACCGATGAAAGAATGCTATAAGCGGGGCACTATAGAAGTATTTTTACAAGGCAAGAAATTATGGGGCCCCTATGCGCTGATCAAAACCAAGGGGCTTTCAAATAAAGAGAGCTGGATAATCCTTAAAATGAAAAAAGGCGCTGATCTTTTTAAACGCACGGGTAAAAAGATCTTAAAAAAAGATGTTTCTGCGCTCAGTGGTAGAACCATGAGTAAAATTGCTTTGGATAAAGATGCGGTGTGGGATTGCCCAAATAACCCAAGTGATGATCCTGTTAAAGTTGGTTCGCGTAGCATAGAATTGAGCAATCAATCAAAAGTATGGTTCCCTGAATCCAAAATTACTAAAGGGCAAATCGTAGATTATTATAACGCCGTTGGCCCTTATATAGTTGCTCACATAAAAAATCATCCGCTCACTGTGCAACGGTTTCCCAATGGAATTTCTGAACAATCATTTTATCAAAAGAATGCGGGCTCATATTTTCCAAAGTGGATCAAAACAACTCCCATTGCAAAGGAAGAAGGCGGCAAGGTACATTATGTATTACCAAATGATACGGCAACATTAGTCTATCTGGCAAATCAGGGCGCGTTAACGTTCCACGCATGGCTCTCTCGATACGATAAACTTGATGCCCCTGATCGGTTGGTCTTTGATTTTGATCCATCAAAAAAAAATGATTTCTCTGATATCCGCACGGCAGCTTTGCTGGCTAAGGAAATATTTGATCAGCTTGATATCCCCTGTTTTGCCATGACCACCGGTTCGCGTGGTATGCATGTGGTTGTTCCCCTCAAGCGGGTTCATACCTTTGATCAAATTGCTCGATTTGCTTACGCAATTGCACAAGAAATGATTAAGAGGGATCCCAAAAAATATACGCTGGAGGTTCGCAAAGAAAAAAGAGGCGGAAAAATTTTTATTGATACCTTACGTAATCGTTTTAGCGCAACATCGGTGGCACCTTATTCGGTAAGGCCTCATGAAAATGCTCCCGTTGCAACACCGCTCAAGTGGGCAGAAGTTCATGATCCCAAACTTACTTCGCAGAAATTTACTATAAAAACCATTATACCGCGATTGCAAAAAATAGGTGATCCGTGGGAAAAAATTGATAGTCATGCGGTTTCGTTGCTCAAGTTCTTAAAAAAGATTGAATAGGGGTGCAATGAAAGAGGCAACAAAAAAAGAATTTTTGGTGGCATTGGCAGTTTTTGCGATTGGCACTCTGCTCCTGGCGGCTGCATGCGCATTGTATTTTTATACAAAACAGCCGATAAAAATAGGAATTTTGCATTCGCTTACCGGTAGCCAAGCAATGAGTGAAAAGCCGTTGATTGATGCGGAACTAATGGCTATTGATGAAATTAATCAACACGGTGGCATTATCGGTAGAAAAATAATACCGATTATTAAAGACGGTAAATCTGATGAAAAAATATTTGCAGCACAAGCAGAAAATTTAATTAACGATGAAAAAGTTGATGCGATCATTGGTTGTTGGACGTCGGCGAGCCGCAAAGCGGTGAAAGCGGTGGTGGAAAAGCATGATAATTTGTTGATTTATCCCGTTTCATATGAAGGAATCGAAGATTCTTCCCATATTTTGTACACCGGTGCAACCCAAAATCAACAAATAACGGTTTGTGCTCTGTGGAGTTTCTACAATCTTGGTAAAAAATTTTTTTTAGTCGGTTCTGATTATATATTTTCGCGGACAGCCAATCAGATAATAAAGAACGTGGTAGCCTCCGTGAATGGGGAAGTTGTTGGCGAGGATTATATCTTGTTGGGAGCTGCGGATGCATCGGGGATGGTTGCTAAAATTCTGGCGGCAAAGCCCGACATTATTATCAACACAATTCAAGGTGAAAGTAACGTTGCTTTTTTTAAAGAATTACGTTTACAGGGAATCACCGCGGAAAAAATTCCGGTGATGTCGATCAGTAGCGTAACCGAAGTTGAGTTTGCACAGATTGGTAACAGTGCCATGGCCGGGGATTATGTAACCGCAAGTTATTTCCAGAGTCTTGAGACTGAACAAAATGCGCATTTTGTGGCACAGTTTAAACAAAAATACGGCTCAGATAGGGTTCTTAATGAAGCATGCGAAGCCGGGTATAATGGTGTTCATTTTTGGGCTCAAGCAATTGCTGATGCCAAATCATCCCAAGCCAATCAGGTAAAAAAATATTTACATGATCGTGTTTTAAATGCCCCGGCAGGGATTGTGTATACCGATCATGAAAGTTTTAATACCTGGAAAATGGTCTATGTTGGCAAGCTGCGAGCAGATGGGCAATTTTCCATTATCTGGGATTCTAAAAAAACTATCAAACCGGTAAATTATCCGATTTTTAAACAGAAAGAATCATGGGATCAGTTTATTAAAGATCTTTATGAATCATGGGGTAACCGATGGTCACGTCAAACTGGCTAAAAAAGATACTGTGTATACTACTATTTTTTGCTGCCGGTTATTTTTTTATAAGATACTGGTATGCCCGTTTTACTCTTGCAAAAAAAACTGAACAGGGGTTAGTTGGTATTGCTCGTGAGCGAAAAGAACAAATAATTCAAGCGCTTATTAGCCAAAGAGCAGCAAGCGACGCGCTCGCCCAAAATGCTGAATTTGTAGATCTTTTTAGCCGGCTATCGGCAACTTTTAAGGGTAGCATTACCGATCCGGAATATAAAAAAATTGAAGTTGAATTCGATAAATTTTTGAATGGTTACCAAGCGCAATTTTTGTATAAAGATATTGTTCTTATTCAACCTGATGGCTCCATGTTTTATACGAGTAAAATGGATCTTTTGAAAGACAAAAATCTTTTAAAATTATTCAATACAAGTGCTTTGGCGCAATCATTTGAAAGGGCTCGATTATCGCTTACCATTGATGTGAGTGAGTTTAGCAGCGATCCGGTGGCCGGTATGCCGGCACTCTTTATATGCGTTCCGGTGATGAACCACAATACGTTTATGGGCGTAGTGGCAGTGCTGATTGATGAAGAGATTTTATATAAAATTATTCAAAATTATGACGGTTTGGGCAAAACAGGGGATATTTTTGTAACCAAGCAAATAGTGGATCGGGTACTTTTTGTGGCGCCATCCCGCTTATACACCAATGTAGCGTTTAAAAAAATAACCAATCCCGATAAATACGCGGTCACCCCCGCGCGGCGCGCATCGCTGGGTTATGCCGGCTCGGGTGTTATACTTGATTCATTTGGGATCGAGGTTGCTGCCGCGTGGCTTTTTGTGCCGCAGGTTGATCTTGGACTCACCGATGGCATTCAAATGACTGAGCTTTTGAACCCCTATTCTTTTTTTAGAATTATCTATCGCATTTTGCTTTTCATTCTCTGTTGCGCACTGGGTGTATTAGTTTTTGATTATCGTCGCACACGCTCTTATAAAAGAGTTTCTGCATTTATGACATCATACCGTTTTTTAAAAGCAATTTCGCTTATTGGGTTTATGATAGCTCTTCTGGCAGCAATGCTCTTAATCTATCTTCGCTATCAAACCTATTGGTCAGTTTTTAACGCAACCAAGCAATTGGCAGAATTTAAAGTTCATACGCAGGTGAACGCCATAGAGCAATATACCACCGGGATTGAGAGAGTTGCACAATCGATCGCGCAAGATTTGCGCAATGAGATGCTCAAAAAAGAGGATCTTACCATTCGATTGCAAAGAGATTTGAAAGAATTTCCCGATACGGTTAGCATCACCGTTTCCTACGCGCCGTTTCGGTTTGATTCTCAAAGAAGATTGTATGCCTTGCAAGCAGCAAGAAATGCTGATGACCAAGTGCACGTGGGTGAACTTACCAACGATTATATGATCCCCGGATCGGATAAAAACCCGCTGGAAGGATGGTTTGATAAAGCGCTCAAAAAGGGTGCCTTTTGGTCGTACCCCTTTTATGAACCGGAAATTAAAAAACAGTTGGTGCTCTATGCTCTTCCTTTTTATTTAAAGGGGTCACAAGAGCCTGACGGCGTTGTGATGATTGTCTACCGTATGGACAAGATATTGCAAAGCATACGGCAAGTTGAAGTGGGCAAAACCGGTTATCCGATTATAACTTCTCTAGCGGGTAGAATTATTTATCACCCGTTGGCCCAGTATGCCTCGCAGCAAATAACGTTGCTCGATATTACCCAAGAACAAAATAATCCTGAATTTAAAGACATTATGGAAGAAATCAAGAAGAAAAATCGCAGTTTTGATTCCTATTTTGACACGGTCAACGGATTGCGCCATTGGATTTATTTTGAGCATATAAAATCTACCAACTGGGTAGTTGCCGTATTATTTTCGCAAGAGTCTCTGGATTTGCCGTTGCAACGAATGCATAAACAAGAGATATGGATATTAATATTATTGGTAATTGCTTTTATATTTCTCATTACCTTTCTTGTTGATCTTGCGCGTTTTACTTTAAAAAAATTGGAAGAATGGGCCGTATTTGTTACAGCGCTTTTGGTAGTGGCACTAATAGCTTTTTGGATAATTACCGGAAGGGCTCCGTATCAGGCTAATAATGAGAGTATCATTATTCGGGATCAAATAAGTTTAGACAAATATATTGCATTTTTGAATCTGGATGCCGAGCAAAGAAATGAAAAAAAACCGATAATAGTGCCAACCGGCATTTTGATTAATTCCATCTCATTGGCCGAACCGAATAAAATTACCGTTTCGCTCAACGTATGGCAAAAATTTAAATCAAAAAATTCGGTTATGCAAGGAATCAGATTTCCTGAATCTACGGTAATTAAAATGCGCGAAATACTCAACAAAGAAGATGCTGATGCACAAATAGTAGGATGGGACGTTGAAGCAACATTCTTCCAAAAACATCGTTTTTCCTGGTTTCCTTTTGATCGTGTTCATGTGGATCTGGTGGTAACGAGTATCGATTTTGAAAACAATGTTATTCTGGTGCCGGATTTTGGCAGCTATAAATCATTTGATATTGATCCATTGCCCGGCGTGAGCAATGAGCTCAATGTTCCTGGGTTCACGTTTGAGCGTTCTTTTTTTAGCTATTTGCCTATTCCCGCGTTTGACGAAGTTGGCTTGGAGCTGCTCAGAAATGTAACAGAAAAGCCACGATTGCATTATAATCTTGTGCTTGCGCGTAAATTAACCAATCCATTTATTGTATTCCTATTGCCACTGTTGATTATTTTATTCTCAATTTACGCAATTTTCTTGGTGTCTATACGTCGCGGAAAATATAATGACATGTTCCAATCGTTAAGCGCCTATGTTGCGGTCTTCTTTTCATTAATATTACTCCACCAGACATTACGCAGCCAGTATCAGGCGGGTGAATTATTATATATTGAATACTTTTTCTTTTTCACCTACATCACCATCTTACTTCTTATAGTGCATGTACTGACAATCAAAATCAGATCGTTCCAGCGGTTTATGCTGGAAACATTAACACCGTATTTTGAAATTTTATTTTGGCCCATAGAGTTTGGCGCTTGGTTTATCGTTACGATGATAACCTTTTATACGATTCGTTAGCGAGTGAGTGGATTAATGAAGATATTTTTAGATACAGCCAATATTCCCCATATAAAAAAATATATTCCAACCGGATTGATCGATGGTATTACTACCAATCCGAGCAATTTGAGTAGGGAGGGCGGGGACCCCAAAAAAATTGTGATGGAAATTTGTAAATTGTTACCGCACGGGCAAATTAGCATCGAGGTAACTAAGCTTGAACCAACTGAGATGTATCTTCAAGCCAAAGAGATTGCGCAATTAGCACCGAATGTATGGGTAAAAATTCCGTGTCACGCACGCTATTATGAAGTTATTAAAAAGCTCGTTGATGAGAAGATGAAGCTTAATATTACCTTGGTATTTACCGTCTTGCAAAGCTTGATGATGAGTAAGCTGGGAGTTTACTATATTTCGCCCTTTATTGGCCGCTGGAACGATATTGACGTTGATGGCATGTCATTTATTCCCCAAATGAGAGAAATGATCGATTTTTATGGATTTGACACCAAAATTTTGGCTGCGTCCATTCGTGATATACATGATTTTCATGGTGCGCTCAACGCGGGAGCCGACGCAATAACGTTGCCCGTTGAGATATTTGAAAAAGCAATTTCAAATCCATTGACCGATCAAGGAATAGAAAAATTTGCCAGTGATTGGCAAAAATTAGGTGTTAACCATTTTCCATGATTTTCTGCGATTTCTTTTGATTCTTAAAAATGGGTTCGACTGAGTTATTTTTTTGCCTATTTTGACTAATGATAGTTTTTGGGCATTGGCATAATGATTCGTTTTATGTGGAACTATACGTAATTCTTTTGAGGGTCTTTCGTCTTGGCGATCTGCCATAACTTTCTCACGTAATTGGTCCATATAATAAGTAAGTGGCTGGGGATTTTTGGCCAATTTTCTTTGAATTCTTTTTAGCTCTTGAGCAGTTATACAAAAAATAGATTTTTTATAGAGTTTATAATGAGTTTTGTCATCAAACTCACCGCTAAAATCGCGGTCGATCGATTCTTCGTCATTGTTTTCTTCCTCTAAGGGTGCGCAAGCGATCGTTTCTGGGCTAGTTTGAGTAGCGCTAGCTATTTCTTCTAAAAAAAGCATACGATCAGATTCAGTTTCTTCCTCAATTATCACTTTTTGTTCAATTCTTGTGTTTTGTTTTTCCTCTGCCACTTCGATTTCTTCTGCCAAAGCAGAGGTTTGGGTTAGGTTGGATTCGCAATACTCTTGAAAATGTTCCCTTATGGTACGGATATCAACTAAATTCAGAGGTAATAGATCTATTTCACCTTCATGCAAGAGCATGCTTTGAACTTTACAGAAAAAGAGACATACGAGAAAGACTATTTTTTGCATGACTTATAATTATGGAATGTGTTGTACTTCTTAACAATATATTTCAGTACGCTATGATTTTGCTTAGTTCTTTTTATATTAGGTGAGGGGTTAGAGATTTTTTTCTGCACAGGATATTTATGTGCTAGTTTCTTACTGGAAGAAATTAAAGACGCAATAATTTTATCATCGAGCCATGGCTTTGGCATGGTAGGAGGGTGAACAAATTGAGATTGAATGATTTGCTGGCGCTCCATAGCCGGCAACTTTACACTGAGCAGCGAATAGACGATTGCCAAGAAAAGCTGTTTATTTTTCATGAAATTCCTTATGGTGAAGCTCTATTTTTAAATACTCTACGTCTTTTTTATTTTGTTTCAAGTAAGAGTTTGAAATCGAGGTGCGATCTTGACGATTTGGCAAGATAATTGTAATATTAAATAGTTTAATTATAAATAAAAAATGAAGATTGTCATGGGAAAGTTATTTAAATTGCATTCGCCTTTTGAGCCGGCAGGGAGTCAACCTGAGGCAATAAAAAAGTTAACGCAGGCGCGGCCGGGCATTTCTACCTTAATGGGCGTTACCGGATCAGGCAAAACCTATTCGATGGCACATGTTATTGCCAATCAGAATAAGCCGGTGTTAGTTTTGGCGCCCAATAAAACCTTGGCGGCGCAGCTTTATGAAGAATTTTCATTATTTTTCCCGGAAAATAAAGTCTGTTATTTTGTGAGTTACTACGATTATTATCAACCAGAATCATATTTGCCGGCGCAGGATATTTATGTGCCCAAAGAAACAAAAGTAAACAGTGAGATTGAACGGCTTCGCATTGAGGCAACTGCTTCGCTTATGCATCGAAAAGATGTGATTATTGTTGCTTCAGTTTCTTGTATCTATTCTTTGGGTAATCCCAGTGATTATAAGAAATTGGCGTTACCCTTAACGGTTGGCCAAAAAATCAGCAGAAGAGATCTTTTGCATAAACTGATTCATATTCAGTATGAGCGTAATGAAATGGATCGCCGTGCCGGAACATTCCAAGTTATGGGTAACTCAGTAGAAGTGCAAATTCCCTATCAAAAAGAGAAGTTACGCATTGAGCTTTTTGGTGATACCATTGAAGGCATGCAATGGGTTAACAAGATGAATAATACGGTGGTGCAAACGGTTGATGATACGATCGTGTTCCCCGCAAAGCATTTTGTGACGACCGAAAAACAATTTAAAACGGCCCTCGAAAGTATCAAAAATGAGCTTCTTGAATGGGCGCCACAAATTACTAATCCCATCTACAAAGAGCGTATAGAAAAACGGGTTGCGCATGATCTTGAGATGATGCAAGAGGTGGGTTATTGTTCGGGAATCGAAAACTATTCGGCCCATTTTGATGGCAGAACGGAGGGGCAAAAGCCCCACTCCTTATTTGATTTCTTTGAAGATGAATTTTTGCTGGTTGTTGATGAATCCCATATGGCATTGCCCCAGTTGCGCGGCATGTATGCCGGTGATCGCGCGCGAAAAAAATCATTAATTGAATTCGGGTTCCGCTTGCCTTCGGCATTTGATAATCGGCCACTCAAATTTGAAGAGATTGAGGGGTATTTTAAAGATGTAATTTTTGTTTCAGCGACTCCCGGCGATTATGAATTGCAGCATTCGGATAGTCTGGTTGAACAAATTATTCGTCCGACCGGTTTGGTTGATCCAACCATTGAAGTTCGTTCCCGTGTCGGCCAAATAGATAATTTGGTTAAAGAAATTGAAGAAACTACGCACAAAGGTTTTCGTAGCTTGGTAATCGTACTCACCAAGAAATTAGCCGAAGATATGGCCCGGTATTTGGAAGAAAGAAAGATTAAAGTCTGTTATTTGCACAGTGAATTAAAAACGCCACAGCGCACCGAACTTCTACAAAAGTTGCGATTGGGCATTTTTGATTGTCTTGTTGGGGTTAATTTATTGCGTGAAGGTATCGATTTGCCTGAGCTTGCGCTTGTTGCTATTATGGATGCGGACATTGAAAGTTTCTTAAGAGACAAGCGATCGCTTATCCAAATAATCGGCCGCGCTGCACGTAATACCGAGTCTCGCGTGCTGATGTATGCAGATAAAATAACGCAGTCTATGAAGGGCGCGATCGATGAAACCAATCGGCGCAGAGCATTGCAAGAAGCATTTAATAAAGCGCACGGAATAACGCCCGTGAGTGTAAAGCGGGAAGTAACCAAAAGTATCACTGATTTACAAAAAGCGATTGCGCAAGCATCTGCTGCTAAAACAAAGAAAAAGAAAAAAGAAGCGCCAAAAACAGTGCCGGAAATTGAAACGCGAATTGCTGAAATTGAAATCGAAATGAGCAAAGCAGCAGAAGCGCTCGATTTTGAAAAGGCTATTGCGCTTCGTGATGAGTGGTTTTCTTTACAAAAAGCGTTAAGTGAAATAAAAGGATGAAAAATATGATAAAGAATGGACGTCTTATTGCCCTAGCAATAGTAGCAACTTTGGTTATAGTGTATTTTTTTTATAGAAGGCCCTCGATGATTCATGCTCTAGATACCGTTACATCTGCTCAAGATGCGATTGCGCTGTTTCCTAAATCAGTTTCTGAAATAAAACAAAGAACAAAGTTATATCTTGACCAAGCGCAACAGACAATAGATAAAATTGTTGCGATTCCCGATGACCAGCGCACTTATGAAAATACTGTTGATGCCCTTGATCGGCTTGGTGGATTTTCTCCGGCAGTAATTAACGCTTCTATTAATGCAACGGTGGATATGGTGAATCCGAACAAAGAGCTGCGTGATGTGGCGCGTGACACTATGCAAGAAACGCAGAATTTTTTCATCGAAAACGTAGAAAGCAATAAAAAACTGTATGATGCTTTAAAAGCCTATGCCGATGGCAATGCTAAAAATGAAGTTCTTTCCGCCGAACAACAGCGGTATATAGACGAAACACTCAAAGAATTCGAACGTGCCGGCCTTAATTTGCCTGATGATCAACGGGCAAAAGTTGTTACACTCAAAAAAGAAATTGTGGCGCTTGAGCTTGAATTTGATAAAAATATTGCTGACGATCAAACTACTATCGAAGTAGAAAAAGCCGATCTTGCGGGCCTGAAAGATGATTTTATTGCAAGTTTAAAGAAAACTGAGGCCGGCAACTATATTGTTGGTATTGATACGGCAACCTACATTGCGGTTATGACCAATTGTTCAGTTGCGCCTACCAGAAAAAAGTTATGGAACGCAAGCATTAACCGATCCTACCCGGCAAACAAAAAAGTATTGGAAGATTTGATTGCAAAGAGATATCAATTGGCGCAAGCTCTTGGGTATTCAACCTATGCCGCATTTGAACTTGATGATCAAATGGTTAAATCGCCGGCGCGAGCCGCGCAATTTATTGCTGATCTCAATACAAAGGCCCAAGTAAAAGCGATAAAAGAATTTAAAGAATTTATGCAGGATATTCCTCAGGGAGTTGAACTCACCAAAGATGGCAAGTTGCGCCCATGGGATGTGTTCTATTTAAAAAATTATTACAAACTCAAAAAATACAACGTTGATGAAGCGATTGTTGCTGAATATTTTCCGATGCAAGAAACCGTTGATGGCTTGTTGCACATTTATGAAGAATTTTTAAGTCTTCAATTTAAACAATTGCCCTCATCAGGATTATGGGATAATGATGTTCGTTTGATTGAAGTTATTGATAAGACAATTAATAAGACAATCGGGTATTTGTTTTTAGATCTTTTCCCTCGTCCTAATAAATACAATCATGCCTGTGAACATACTATGCTGCCGGTTACGTATCACAAGAATGGAGAGCCTACCGTTGGGGTGGTAATTGTTATTACCAACTTCACCAAACCGTTGGTAGATAAGCCATCGCTGCTTAATCTTAAAGAGGTTAACACCTTTTTCCACGAATTTGGCCATGCGATGCATGCTTTGTTGGGCAGAACAACGGTGGCATCGTTTGCCGGGACACGAGTTAAAAGAGATTTTGTTGAGATGCCATCGCAAATGCTGGAAGAATGGCTCTGGACCCCTGAGATTTTAAAAATGGTGAGCAAACATTATAAAACGGGCCAACCATTGCCGGATGATCTTATTGCATCAATTTTAAAATCGCGCACCTTTGATTCCGGGTTTCATGTTGTTCGACAATTATACCTTGCCAGTTTATCACTTGATTGCTTTAATAATGGGCCACAAATAGATTTGGATGCGGTGATTAAAAAAGAATTTAATAGGTTTATCTATGGCATACAGTTTGAACCAACGGATCATCAATATGCATCATTTGGGCATTTAACCGGTTACGGCGCACGATATTATGGTTATATGTGGTCATCCGTATTTGCGCATGATCTGTTTTCTGAGATTAAAAAAGCGGGATTGCTTAATTCTGCTACCGGCCAACGGTATATCAAAAATGTAATTGGTAGAGGCGGCAGCAAAGATCCCAATGATCTGCTTAAAGACTTTTTGGGTCGTGAACCAAATCAAGAAGCATTTTTGCACGACATGGGTTTTTGAAGAGAGACTCAAGTTAAAAAGAACAGCTTTTTCGCGATACAACATCTCCTGGTAAGGATTTCTCATGAAGCATAAACTATTATGTGCCACGCTTTCATTAGCGGGGCTCTTAAATGCCATGCAACCGGGATTTATTGAAACTAAAAGGGGCAAGAAGTTTATTATTACACTTTTTGAGGGCGGACAATTGATGACTAAATGGCATTGTCTTGACGCTGATTGCCAAGCTGTTCGATTAACTCATGAATCACTGACACCATCTCGATATGCTACCGAAAGTTGTGGCGGCAACAATCATAACTTGACCTATCTTGCGTTAAAAGCGGGAGAAACATCGCTCAAGTTTCAATGCCAAAGCCAAAATTATGGGGCGATAATTGCCGAAAAACTGTATAAAATTACTATCAAGTAAATACAGCTTTAGACTTAGGCAATTTTTTAGCAAAAGCTCGCGTAAGTTCACTACCTAGGTTACACCTTAAAAGCAGCTAAAATAAAGGCTTTTTAACATAAATTATTGCAATTAGGCATTTATCTTTGTTAGGCTGAGAATAGCCAGAGGGTAATCTTTTGGCTCCTGAAAACAGGTTGGGATCCCTATTTTCTTGATAGTACTCATGCCCAAAAAAGGATTTACAATGAAAAAGTTACTTTTTGCAGCGTTAATCGCTGTCCCTTTTGTGAGCCAAATCAACGCAGAAACAGATTTAGCAGTAGCTGCTAAAAACGCGGTGAACAATATTTCTATGCGACAAAAAAATATAGATAAATGGTTTGATTTCTCTAAAGGGTATCACGATGCCAAACTTGATATTATGAAAAAACATAAAAGAGAAATCATGAATGTTGTTAAGAGCAACGTTGCCACATTGGGTAAAACCGATGATGCAACAGCGTATTTATCTCACCAAACTGATGAGATGATCGCATTGCATGAAAAGCATCTGGAAGAATGGAGAAATCTCTGCCAAGCATGGGAAGCAAAAGGTCGCCAATATTACGAAGCTGAAAAGGCTGAATTGGCAAAATTTAAAGCTTCTATCCAGTAATCATAGAGCATTTAAAATGAGAGGCGCTGTAAAAGGCGCCTCTTTATTTTGTAATGGGCGCATTGAAAATATGAGTTTGATTACTAATATCAACTATTTTTTCCGGTTCATGCATAGTAACCAGTGCGATTTCTTTCCCGTTTACATTAAATTTATTGAGCGTTACGCATTGGATCTGCCTATTTTCATAGGTGTGAAAGTAGAGAATCAGATTTTTTAAATCGCAAGCACTGGTAAATTGTGTAACTTCGTAGCTGGTTTTCTTATTGATTAATTCTCGAACGCTTCCTTTTGGAATATCAAACGAATTAAGAATGTGAAACGCGCTTTTTACCGCATTCAGGGCCGTATCAGCCGGCACGCTGGATTGCACAAATGCGGTTGCCCTAACGAACCGAGAGGGGGGTGTAAAATCACCTGGAATACCCAAAAAGCCGGTTCCTTGACCAAAGCCGGTCATATGAATACCGGATAAATCAAAAGCCTGAACATTAAAGGCAGATAAATTGATATAGTTTTTTAAATTAGTGGTGTGCCAATCAAATGAGGGCGCATTGGTAAAAACGCCTAATTTATTTTGATGGGTAAAACATATACCATTAATATATTCAATTACTAATGAATTGCCGGCTGCATCATGCACAATATAATGAACCGGTGGGCTAAAGCCAAGTTCAGAAGCTATGGTTGGCGCGATCGTTATATTTCTAATATTTTGTAAAACTTCATTGACTGAAGAAAAATTACTTACTATCCAGGTGCCCAGTTCCCAAGGGGCCAGCGTATTTGCCGCATTTTGTTTATCAAATGTCGGATACTTGGCGTAATCAGGAAAATAGAATAACCCAACATTAAGTCCTTTTTCATTCAGTCCATCCATTACGTGTGGATAATTAAAAAAGTTTATGCCAATAAAAGCATATTTTGATTGCCATTTATGCCCGGCAGTGTTCTTGAGGGGCGTTGTGCCAACATAGGCAGTTGCGCGGGGCACAAAAATTATATTGGTTTGAATAACATTGGCGCCAAATTCTAGGGTGCGAGCCGCAATTACCGCCGAATCTTTTGATTGTAGCCGAATGCCGGTGCAGCCATATAGTGAAGGCAGAATAAGTATCGAAACTATTATTTTTTTCATGTTAGAGAACCACCGTTTGTAATACTTCGCCGGTTATAGGATCATAGTCAATCAAGCCCGGCAATAAATGATACCGTGATGCTGATGGGCGCGGAATACGCAAAATATGCGCAAGGCTTGGCGCTAACTGCAATGCCCAGACTTGATCATAAATTACCCGTTTTTCTAGATTATGTTTTTGATATAAAATCAAGGGAACATGCACGTCCGGCTCATAAGGGGTGCGGTGGCCGGTGCCGGTTTTAAATTCATCAGGTATGCAATAGGGAAACGGTTGGATAATAAGATTGCCGCTTCTGCCCGGGTATAATTGTCTTTTGTAGTAAGATTCAATCTGATCATGCTCATACCAGGTTTGCATTAATTCATCATACGTCCATACTTTTTTAACGCCCAGGGCCTCTGAAACTTTTTGTTTTGCCCCATCTAAAATTGCTTTCTGTTTTTCACCGGGCAATTCTTTGAAGACAGCATCTTTAAAGAAAATTTGCGTAGAAAGGCAACTGCATGCCAGATCGCTCACGCCAAACTTTTGATCAATAAAGCAATTGAGCTCTTGAATTATTTTTGTGTAATCGATGCGGCACGCATCAGGATATCCTTCTTTATTCAGCAATTCCGGAATTGGGCTTACGCCATGGTCCGCTGTTAAGACGTATAAAACATCGGTTCTTTTTAAATAATCAGAAACTCTATCCATAAATTGCGCAATCTGACAATCAAGGTGATAGATCATATCAATTGCTTCGCGGCTTTGGGGACCGTAATCATGCCCTACAAAATCGAGCGGGCTCAAACAGACCCACAGCAACATCTCTTGGCACGAAGTTCGCGTAATATGTGTTTGAATAGCATGCGCGGCCAAATCAAAGAGTAGCTGATTTGCCGCTGGGGTATGTTCAAAAAGAGCAAAGCCATTTTGGGTGTTGCCAATGGAAAGTGTTTTGCCGGCAATAGGTTCGTGCGCACTGTAGGTATAATTATCAATTTCTTTAAAATTATAAGCAGCGGAATTACGGGGATAAAAAAGCGGCCATGACACGCAAGAAAGTCTATTAACCCCTTTTTGCCGATTAAATTGGGCCAGCCAAGCAGGCAATTGGTCATAATAATATTTGCTTGATGTAAACAGTCCGGTTTTAGTATCAAACCATATCGCTTTGCCCATTTTATTTGCGGTGCATATGGCCGATCTACTTTTAATGGAAAGGGATAATGAGGTGCGGGCTGCCCCGGGTTGAGAGCTTAATACAAATTGATCGGTGATACCGTCAACCATAATGTTAACGGGCCCTTTGCCATAGTCATACACCCCTTCCTTAGGATTGATCACCGCGCATGTTTTTACATCGTCATCATCGCATGACATTTTTTTTCCGGTAGAAGGATTACAAAAAAAGTTGCCCACAATGCCATGATAATCGGCCGTGGTGCCGGTATTGAGCCCGGTAAAGCCCGGCCCGGTGGAGGGAGTTGCATGTGGGAAAAGGGCATTTTCATACACTATACCCTGTTGCATGAGGAACTTAATGCCATGCTTTAAATAAGGGGACATTTGCCGAATATAGTTGTAGGCGAACTGATCAACTACCATTATCACGGTAAGTCGCGGCTTTTTATAATACGCAGAAAGAGAACACGAAAAGAGAACTAATAATGCGACACCAAGTGAAGTGATTTTTTTTATCATATTTTTCATCATTGTACCTTCCTGAGTAAATGGCTCCCCTTAAATCTAGGAAATCGATCTGGCCAAATCAAGGGATGCCATAAAACAGTAAAAATTTTGTAGCGAAATAGAAGAATGATAAGTAGGATTAGATGAGAGCTTATTGCCAGAGGGTTGCGTGAATAAAAAAAACGGCATTGTATTAAAAACTTTTTTTTCAAAAAAAATGAAAATGATTATTCTCGATGAGGATTTGGGCAAAATTGAAGCTATTTCTCCCTCGGATTCTATACCTTGTGGCGCGCTTATTGCTTATTATCGGCAGCAAAAAGGGCATTTGAACCTTCTTCAAGAATATGATCTGATTGATGTGCCAATGGGGATTGCTCAGGATGACATTTTATTTCTTCACCATATTCTGGAAGTCTGTTATTTTTCGGTGCCATTTGGCAGCAGTAACGTAGAAATATTTGAGCTTCTTCTTTTGTTATTTAAGTATAATATCACCGATCAAAGTTCATTGTTTAAGATTGCTTTTCTTTTTAAACTGCTCATTTTGCTAGGGATGCATCCTGATGAGCCGCATTTTCAAAAGCCGTATTATTATTTTCTTGCAAGAGAATCTATTGACACTATTATGAATAAGTCAATACATTTAAACATAAAACCCGTATTGCATGAATGGATACGGTGCTGCCTGCGAATACACCCCTTGGCACATTCATTTAGGACCATTCATTTTTTAGATACCGATAGGTTGTTGTTATGAACAGAGTGAAAAAAAATATTTTTTTTATACTTGGGATTATGATTGCTCAGCTCAGCTTTTGCGGGGCGCTGGTTGAAGAAACAAGTAAAAAGTTATTGCCGACCAGTGGTAAATTATTTCCAACCATTGTAGAAGAGCGCCAAGAGCGCCTTGCGGCCCGCAAAAAAGAACGGGCTGCCATGGTTGCCGCGGATAAAGAATTTAACAATGGGGTAAGCGCGACCATTGAACAACTTAAAAATGATATTGATTCTAATGAGCAACTGGCGCGTATGAACCCGGATAGCGAGCAATTTATTAGGCAAAAAATACAGCTGGAACTAGAAAGATTACAGGCGAATAACGATTTAAAAGAAGTCAGAACCAAAGTAATAGGAAATATAGACAAATTAAATAAGCAGGATCAGGAATATCTTGCCGACCCGAAATTCATAAAACTGGGCCAGACATTTTTGGGTAAATCAAGTTATTCATTCGATGAAGATCTTTTGCCGATTTATGAAAAAATACGAGAACGTGAAAAAGATATCGCGGCTTTGAATGAACAAGAAACCAACGCTCTTTCTGAGTTGCAAACCAGAAAGCGTGCCGCGCAGGCTACTATTGATGCGTTTCAAGCAAGCAAAGAGAAAAAAGAACCGGAAATCGGTTTGTCTGCCCGCCAAAAAGCTGAATTGGATACCCTCAAAGAACAAGCCTTCAACGATCGCCGCGCAGCCGACGCGATGAAAATTAATGAAATAGAACTAAAGCATACTATAGCGCAAACTGAATTGTTTACCGCAAAAAAACAGTTGGATGAACTCAAAGGAATTCTGCAAACTATTAAACCACTCACAAAAATTAATGAAGCGGATGTTACGCTGGCCCTGGAGGATCTTGATAAAAAGAAACAACAGGCGCGCCCGGTTAAAGAAGGGTACCAAAAGGAAATTGAAAAAATTAATCTTGAATTACGAGAAAAAGAAAAAGAACTCGATGCTTTGAGCAAACGATTCAATATTCCTTTGGGCGGTGACTTGGACGAATGGTCCAAAGAACCAAAAAGGACACTTAACAGTTATTTGGCACTGGCAAAAGTAGGCACACTCAATGATGAGGTGCTCGGTATTAAGCGTAAAAAGGAATTATTGGAAGCATACAATTCTTTAGAGGATGAACGGTTGCATGATGAAGCGCTGCGTATTGGGGTAAAAGATTCCTTTTTCAAAATAAGCAATTCTTTGTTTAACACCGAAGAGACATTGAGTGCCGAAATAAAAAAATATCAGATTCAAAAAGATGAAAATAAAACAAATCTTGCGTTATACAAAGAACGATTAAATAATGTTTCATCAATGATTGCTTCCCAAAAGAAGGCATTAGAAAACTTAACCTCAAAGCTCCAATCGGTTGAGCAAGAAAAAAATTCATTGTTTAAAACTGCTTCTCTTGAGTATGAACAGTATGTGGCGCTTCTCAAGCATGCCCAATCAAAAATAGAAGAGCAGATTGATCTCCTGGGGAAATTAACCGGCCTTTACACCGATATTATTTCCAAGATCAGTAATGCCGGCAAACATATTGATTTTATTATTGAAGAGCTGGGTACCATAACCCCGTGGGGGCGTCCTGCCCATGCCATCTCATGGGATGGGATAAAAAATAGTATCCCTGACGCGCAAGCGTTTATTAAAGATGTTGGCACTTATATTGGCTTGCTCAATGTTACCTCGATATGGAACACGATTGCCGATCAATTTTTACCGTTACGAAATTTTTATAATTTCCTGGTAAAATTTTTGGTATTGTTGGCCATTTTATTTTTCATTAAGTTATCACTGCCGATGGTCACCCAAAATCTCGTTTCAATTCAGGCGGCCCCGGCCGGTATACGCTGGGCCGGTGTTTTAATCGCAGTGATTCTTGGTTTTATCGCGCGGCATTTGGTTAGTATTTTGATTTGGCTCACTCTTGTTATATTTTTGGTTGGCAGTCGCTGTTTGGATCCATTTCCGTATATTCTCTTTTATCTTTTTTCAATCCCCTATCTGATGTATCTTGCCAATAGATTTATGAAATATTTGGTCTATTTTAATGAGCATCACGATTATTGTTTGCTTAATAAAGAATATCAGGATCGATTTATTCTGGTGGTTTCCACACTGCTCTATGCAACAATAGCGATCGTATGTTTTAGAGAAGCATTTATTTTAGGAAATTATCATAAATCAGAACTTCCAACTCTGTTGCTCACCATTAATTTTATTATTTTCCAAATATCGGCCATTCTACTTCTTTCAAAGGATCAGATTTTAAGTTTAATTTCAGTAAAAACAGATTTTGGCAAAGCGCTCTATGATCTGATTGATACGTATTACTATTTACTGCAGTTTTTTTTGATTGCCGTTATTGTGATGAGTAATCCGTATGTTGGCTACGGCAGATTGGTGCTCTATATTCTTAAGCGTCTTTTGTATACGGCAATCTTGCTCCAATTGCTCTTATGGTTGCATGAATGGATCAAGAGAATTTCATCCGGTATATTTTTCTATTTTGATACTGATGATGAAATTGCCCGCGACCGTTTTGCCTATGCAAAAACATGGTATGGTCTTCTTGTTGTTTTAATTTTTGTAATCTTTATTTTTGTTGGATTATTGATAGCCGCACGCATTTGGCACTGGCCGGAAATGCTGCTCAAAGTGCAAAAATGGTCCGATGTAATGGCATGGATAAAAACACCATTTTTACTTGAGAATACCAGTTCGCCAATTTCACTCTATACAATTTTTAAAATTATCGGTTTTTTGATTGCCGGATCGCTTGTTGCCTTTGCGATAAATAGATTTGTTTTGGGACGCATTTTTGATATTTTACTCGTGGATTCAGGCATTCAAAATACTATCGCAACGCTCAGTAGGTATCTCATCATTATCACGGCAACCATTTTAGGGTTCCACGCGGCAAATCTGGGCGATGTTGTGAAGTGGCTCCTGGGAGGATTAATACTTGCCATTGGTTGGGTGATCAAGGATCCGGTCGCCGATCTGATAGCCTATTTTATTATTATTGTACAAAGACCGGTAAAAGTGGGTGATTATATTTTCTTAAATGATAATGTAAATGGTTTTGTTCGCCGCATTACGCCGCGATCAGTTGAAATTCGACGAAAAAACAGCACAACCGTACTTGTTCCCAATCTCCAAATAACCACCCAATCAGTTGCTAATTGGAATCATGCGCGTTCTTTTATTGCCTTTGACGATATCATGGTTACTATTCCCTATAAAGCGGATCCGGCACAGGTGCGAGAACTTTTATTACGCGTGCTTGATGAAAGTCGCGTTATCCTTAAGAATCCCCGTCCGGTGGTTCGGTTGGAAAATTTTAGTGATTTGGGCTATGTATTTTTGGTGCGGGGGTATATGAGTTCAAATCATACGGGCGATATGTGGGATATTGCCAGTGATATTCGTTTTGCAATAGTAAAGCGATTACATGAGCATGATATTCAAATTGCCTATCCGGTTCGCGTAGTTGTCACCAATTCCGGAAATATAGAACGCAAAAAAGAAATACATTAATTGTTTACGATTGTTTAAATTGCGTAAGAATTGCGCTCAATGAAGCAATGCTTGTTGTATACCGATTAAAAAGTGTTAAACGTTTCAGCTCAGTATTATTTTGCGCCAAACAAGAGTTTGTCTCGTGCAATGTTTTTACAAAAGAATCCAATCGCTGCAGAGCGCTTGGCGGCGGTGCAAAGAATGGCATATAGGTTGGCACCAAATTTGCCAGAGAATCAGATTTGCCATTTAAATCTTTAAGAAGACCAAGAAATGCTTTTTGATCAATTTCTTGGCCAGTGCCAAAGTTTTCGGCAATTAATGAGGCGTCTGTCGCTAACAATTCAAGTTCATTTACGGTGGCTATAATCGGATCATGAACCACTGTTTTTTTAGATGCAGAGGCGTCAATTTCTTTGAGTAAATCATCTAAATCTAAGCATGCGGTGGGCAATTTTTCTGCTTGTTTTCTTTTTACCACCGGTGGATTAGGTTTTGGATATTTTTTGGGTGGGGCCTGGATCAATTCTTTTGAGACTACCATCTGCGTTTCTTGATTTATTTTCCTGGATACAACCACTTTGAGTTGTTCTATCAAACGGCTTTGCGCCTCACGAATCTCAAGAGGGATAGTTGGCGGAATTTTAAAAGGGGATTTTTCCTCATTTTCCATGCCGGCAAGATTTAAAGACAGTATTAGCAAAAATATAACTCTTTTCATGAAAAAACCTTTTCATTAAAAAAGGGCTCTTGCGAGCCCTGCTACTATTTTTTATTAAAGAGCTGCATAAGCTTGTTATATCCGCCGATTTCTATAAAGCCATAGATAATCATTAAAATTGAAGCGAGTAAAATTATCATTTCAAGGCTCGCGGTAATAATTTTAGTAACGTATAAGAATAAGATGATGCCGGCGGTCATTAAAAACGCGCCCTTTGCCGTGTGTGAGATATGGGGAGAATTCATAGGTAAAGCTCCTTTTTTTTAAATATAAACCGTGTATTGGTAATGTAACCGGTTTAATGAGAAAATGGCAACAATTTAGATTCGTGAACAAAAATCATTAATTACGGGCAATTCATAAATCCATCAATTGGCCAGGGATTGGTAAAATCAAGGTGATAGTCGTACATGATTTGATGATTGATTAAGAAGTGAACCCCGGTTATACCACAACCAAGATTTTTTATTGTTTTTAAGATTCCTTCAATAATTGTCCATTTATAAAAAGTACTGGATTCCTTGTTCCATAGCAAAGAATCAAATGAAAGATATAATTCTTTTGAATCATAACTGGCGATTGCCGATTGGAGGGTGATTTTTTTTGATATTATTTTTTCATCAAAAGCGATTTCCAGCCATCTGCTCACAACAAGATGCATATTCTGTTCGGGAATATCAGTAAAAATTACCGGTTGCGTTTCGTTGCGAATAGTTTCTTCTTGAAAAAAGAAAAATTCTATCTGTTTTTTTTGGGCTTTCACCGGGGATATGTCGATTGGCCCGGGAATGTTAAAAATAATGTACTGTTTTTGGTACAAAAAAAATACCGCTGCGGCTACCAGCATGAGCCCTGAGAGGAATATAGTTTCTTTTATTTTCATGATTGTTGCTCATGGATCATTGCCAACGCGGTGCTTATAATCATGGCTAATTCTTGAATATTTGTAGTATCGGTTACCCCAACTTCAACTGCTACAGCCGGTGCCTTTATGCCAATCAAGGGCTTAAAAGGCAGGCAATAAGGCCCTTTTACGGTTAAATCACTATTAGTTGCTAATTGCTTTTTTATCATTCTGGTCCATTCTTTGGTGACCGACTCATTAATAAGATAAAGCTTGTCATAGGGATAAAAGCTTAAGGAATTTTCTTTTAAAATAAACGTATCATGATAAGAGAATTGATAGAGAGTGATAGATTTTTCTTTATCGCGCGAATAAAATGCATTTATGCTCACATAGAGATCAACGCTTAACTTGTTGGCATAATTTTGATTTGCCAATGGTGAAAGACTTTGCCCGGGTACCCTGTTGAGCAGGCATTGTATATTCGATTTTTTCTGTTCCAAGTTTTGTTTAATCTGTTGCGCCAGTTCCCAGCAAAAGCTACTCTCAAACAGTTCACCCAGCGTTCTGCCCGCATGAAGATTGTCACCGGCTGCTTCCAGGAGTATCGCAAAAGGCTTTTTTTCGGGCAACTCCCTAAAAATCCAGGCGGAGCACACAGTTGAGACAAGACAGAATAAAACTAGAATAGAATTCTTCATTATCGTGCTTCTAAATTATTAACCAGGAATTGGGTTAAAAAGGTAATACGTTCAAGGCTTTTGTTATTTTTCACTGCCATGCCAATGGCCCTTGGTTGTCCAATAAGAATACACAATTTTTTTGCGCGCGTGATTGCGGTGTACAGGAGATTGCGTTGTAACAACGTGAAATGCTGCATAAAAATCGGTATGATTACCGCGGGATACTCCGATCCCTGACTTTTGTGAATTGAAATTGCGTAGGCCAACACGAGTTCATCCAGTTCGGATTGTTCATACTCAACAACACGTTCATAAAACTGCACAAATATAATTTTATCAGAAATATTTATATCGGTAATGGTTCCCACGTCGCCGTTGAAAACAATTTTGTCATAATTATTGCGGATTTGCATCACCCGATCGCCGATGGTATAACGGTAGATACCGTGCATAAGTTGTTTTTGATCGGCGGTTTTATTAAGAATCGGTTGCAAATAACTGTTTAATTGTTGTGTTCCCACGATGCCGCGATTCATGGGTACCAAGATCATGCAATCATGAGTGCTTATGTTCCACCCTGGAAGTTTCTTGAGTAATATTTCATTCAGATGGTGATGTAGATTGTGGGGATCATCCTCTTTAATGAAAACAAAATCCCTTTTTGCCTCGGGTAAAAACGAAAGTGGAAATTCCCCATTATTAACACGGTGCGCGTTTAAAATAATTAAACTGTTTTGTGCCTGACGAAAAATTTCTGTTAACCGAATAGTTGTAACTTTAGTGCTGGCAATAAGATCATTTAAGAAGTTTCCGGCGCCTACCGAAGGAAGTTGATCAATGTCACCAATCAACACAAGATGCGCGTTGAAGGGTAATGCTTTTAATAATGAATGCGCAAGAAACACATCGATCATTGATGCTTCATCAACGATGAGAAAATCGAGTTGTAGTGCATTTTGTTCATTGCGCGAAAATCCGCGTGTTGCCACATCAAATTCCAAAAGGCGATGAATGGTGAGCGCAATTTTTCCGGTGCTTTGCGTAATGCGTTTGGCAGCGCGGCCGGTGGGCGCGGCAAGCCGATATGAGAGTTTATTGCCATCAAGAATCTGCAGCAGTTTTTTTATAACGGTGGTTTTACCCGTCCCCGGGCCACCGGTTATTATAGTTACTTTATTTTGCAGGCAGGCAATTATGGCTCTTTGTTGGTCATCATTGAGCATTATTTCTTGCGTTGATTCACTGCGCAATGTTTGATAAATTGCGCCAATATCTAAGCTATGCAATGATTGGTAACTCAATAATTTCTGCAGTTTTTGCGCAATTCCTTTTTCACTCAAGTAATAGTGCTTAAGCGTAATATAATGATTATCAAGGTGAGAAATCAGTGTAATTCTTTGTTCATTATACAAATCATGAAGCGCGTTTTTTAGCAGTGAATCGGTGTTATTCTCTATGGCAAGCAACGCTATTGTTTGTTCTTTGAGTGCATCAAGCTCAACGTAAAGATGGCCCTGACCAACGTTATTGGCGATGGTAAAAAGTAGGCCCGCCTTGATTCTTTTGAGGGATTCGTTAGAAATGCCGATTGCCTTTGCCAGTTGATCGGCCATTTTAAATCCAACGCCCCAAATATCATCGGCCAAACGATAAGGATTTTCCGTAATAACAGCAATCGCATTCTGGCCATATTGTTTATAAATTTTGGCCGCGTAGGCAGGGGAAATTCCTTTCTCTTGCAAATAGATCATCACGTTGGAGATCTCTTTTTGATCGCGCCAGGCATTTATAATCTGTTCAATGCGTTTATGGCCAATTCCCGGCACTTCATGCAATCGTAAAGGATCAGAATCAATCACCTCCAACACCGTGGCGCCAAAATGAGAAACTAATTTTTCCGCGTACACCGGGCCGATGCCTTTTATCAATCCTGAACCAAGATATTTTTTGAGACCAACAACCGAAGTTGGCACTTGCGTAACACACTGCGCAACGTCAAATTGTTTGCCGAATTTTGGATGTACAATCCAGGTTCCTTGCAATACTACTTCTTGTCCTGCCTGAACATTTGGTAAATAGCCGCATGCTACCACAGATGTTTCATTTTCCAGTAAAAGATATAATACGGCGTACCCGTTGTGGCTGTTTTGAAAGAGAAAACGGTCAACGGTTCCTTTTAATTGCTGTGAATCTGCCATTATTTATTTGCTTGAGCCTGGTCTTGTTCTTTTTTGAGTAAATCTTTAAATTGTTGCGTTGCAATAGGGCAACTGCGCATGAGTGTTTCCAGGAAATAGACTAAATCAGAGAGCAACTGATCAAAACCGGCAAATGAGGTAACTTGCGTGTGAATCACTTCAGCTTCCTTGCCCTCAGAGCTGCGCCCCCATGCAACCAGATGGCTCTCAAGGCGATTGGTTTTTGTTGCCCATTCGGTAATAAGTGCGAGCATTTCCGGTTTGGCACCGCGCGCATCTTCAAGAAATGGTTTTGATAATTCAATAAATTCTTCCAATGTTGTTTTTAAGAATGAGCGCAATGTTGCATGTCTGAGCAGTTCATTGGTGCTATTGGCGCGGCTTAATCTTTCTTCCAGCTCGATCAATTCTTGTAAGGTATATTTTTGATTTTCAAAGGTATAAAATCCGATTACCTCATTATTTGCTACTTTTTCACCAAACCGCCGCTTGTTGAGATCCAAGCGAAACTTCATCGATTTTTTAAACTTTTTGCCATTCATGCCCCATGATGTTCCATCGATCAATTTAAGTTTGTGGCTGGTGAGAATAATCGGGCGATAATCGCGCGAGCTATCGGCAATGAGTGCCGGTGAGGTGAATAAAGTAAAAATTAACATCAATTTTTTCATAATAATTCCTTTCGCAATAGTTTTTTAGAATGCGCAATCAACATTGAGCGCAAGGGTGAAATCTGAGCCAATTCCTTTATTCATGTAGGTATAATCGCCAATCAATGAAATAGTGAATAGTTTGTCCGGTTTTTCAACTTTAAAAAACACCGAGCCAACCATTTTGGCTTGATAGGCGAATGGTGAACGCGCGTTGGCCACGTCAATTATTTGTCTTACTTCTCGATTGGCATTGATGCTACTGAATTTTTCTTTATTGCGGACATAGGTATCGGTGCCTAAGGTAAATCCGCACGTATCCCCTTCATAACACATGTGCGAGGTCCAGCGAAATATCACGCCCGGATTTACGCGCGTTTGCAACGCAATAGGAAAAAGGCGATCGGTTAGCTGGTTTACAATAAAATCAAAATTACTGTTTACCACCAATGGATCATCCGTTTCGGTTAAATTGCGCGCATTAAAAAGCGCTTCATTAACCGGTACCCTAAAGCTGCGCCATTCAGTCGCGGCGAACTGGTATTCCAATGAAATAAAGCTCCGCATAACGATGCGACGCGCCCAATCAAATTTAATAAAATTGCTCAAGGGCGAGCGGTTTCGGCCAAACAAGCCAATACCAAAATGTCCCCCATTGCCCAAAGGAGTATCAAGTATCATGGCTCCCAAATTATCAAGGGCGGCAATGCCAACATCAAACGCTTGCTGGCTCACCGATTTAACCGGTGCAGTGAATCCATCAACCAGGGCAACCAAATCAAAAGTTGGGCGGTTTATGGCGCGAGATAATGAGGTGCCGCGTATTCCCTTTTTAAAGGCAAACGCGGTGGGAATAGTTGCCAGAAAGCCTACGCGGGTCCACATTTTGTGCTTTTTAATAATGGGATAATCAACATAAATACGCGTGTCGCCAATGCCAAATTTGTCGCAGATTAAGTGGTTATCAATAAATTCATTTTTTCGTTTTTCAGCGAGCGCCATTTCTTCGGGTGTCAGTTGCGTTATGCCCGTGGCATCTTGAATAATATCTGCCATTAATTCTTCAATATTATTTTGGATGTTTTGATCAACAAAATGGTTGCGTTCAAGATAATACCAGGGAGCATAGATATTAAAATGCCATCTATTGCAGGTAAATTGGCCGCCCAGCATGAGCCCAAGTCTTCTTTCTTGTTCCGTAAATGTTTGAAATAAGCTTAAAAGACGCAGAATGGCATCAGTATCAATCGTTATCCCTTCAGATAAATTTTTAACGTTTTCTATGATTGTTTGTACGGTAGAAATAAAACTTGGTTGAGTTACTGCCAGATAGCTACAAATGTTACTGCTATTGCGATTAAAAAATAAACGGGAGGTTTGGTTAAAGAATAGATCAACGTAAACTGCTCGTTTTTCTCTTTGAGAGAATGGAGTAAATTCCGGGTAATCCAATAATGAGCGAGTTTTAAGATTATTGCTCCGTAAGAAAATGTTTTCTTCTAAGAGGCCAAAAAAGCCAATTTCATTAAGAAGAATTATAACGTCCGATTTTGGTATTTGACGAACAATAGTATTTGATGAATTGGAGATCAAATTATTCACCCCGACATCATTGTCAACATAGGTAAGAAGATCATCAAAACTGTCACGATCCTTTAGGTCCGTACCATATTGCGCAGTTTCGGGGCCAACCACTATTTTTGCCGATACGTAGTGAGTAAGAAGGAAAAAAGAAAAAATAACCAACGGAAGCACTGTCTGCTTTGCTGTATTCATAACAATAATTTTCATTCAAATTAAAGGTTGAGACAACAAAATCAGCCTATAGCATTTCAGCCATTCTGACAAATTAAGGCACTTTTGTAAGCTTTTTTAATAAAAAAAACAATTTATTTTTAACATTTTATAGAAAATTATTTTATTAGAAATTAATATTGTCTTTGGTGTGCGATATTACCGGCATTCTTGTAAAAAAAAGCCCGCACGAGCTAGAATTAAATAAAATATGCGTTATGTTATTAAATAAACTATCGCTTTTAATGATTATTAAAAGAAAGGCAATTAGCATGGTTGAAGGTATTTTTTATGCGAAGGCCGCTGCTTGTTTTGGTGCGGCAATTGCTATTGGTTTTGGGGTTTTAGGGCCTGCTCTGGGTCAAGGTGCCATAGGCATGAAAGCATGTGAAAATATCGGTAAATATCCGGAAAGCGCAAATAAAATCAGACAAGTTATGTTTGCCAGTATGGGTATTATTGAAACATTGGCAATTTATGTCTTATTAATTGCCGGTGGTTTGATTTATATTGCCTCTAAATTCTAAAAAACCATTCGGGCAGAGGGTTGGCCTCATGTCAATTATTAATAGCACGTTGATTGTGCAGGCATTTCATTTTTTCATTGCATACGTTGCTATAAAATATTTCTTTTTTAAACAGGCATATCATGAAATTGCAGCGCAAGACAGTTTGCAAGAATCGCTCGTGCGATCGGTGCAGGTTGGGCAAATGCAGGTTGAGCGCAACGAGCAAAATCTCCAAGAACACTGGCGGCGGGCACGAGATTATTTTTTGCGTCATCGCCCTTCTTTTAAAGAAGAACCGTTAATCGGCGGTCCGGTGGTCCCCTCAATTGTTATGCCAATTATTGAAAAAACTCAGATTGAGAATAGCGCTCCGGCTATCGCGCACGTTCTTATGCAAAAGGTGGATCATGGGAAATAGTTCATTTGCCACCATTTTTTTTTCACTTTTAAATTTCGCGGTTCTGGTGGCGCTCGGCGCATTTATATTTAAAAAATATTTTAAGCATTCAATCGATGAAAAAATTACCCAAAAAGAGATGCTCATCAAGGGCCTTGAGGAGCAAGAACTTTTTTTGCGAGGAAAATCTGCAAATCTTGAAAAGAAATTACAAAAACAAGAGAATCAAGCGACTCTTTTGAAAGAAAAGATCGATGATTGGGCATTAAAAGTGCGCTTGGAGAATAATAAAAAGCGTCAAGACTCTCATCGGTATTTGGATCGTGCCGTTGAGCGAGTGGTTCTTAAAAATAAAGAAATAGCCCAGCGGCAGGCAACGCGGCAAGAGATTGCCGGGGCGCTTGAGCAAGTAGACAATTTTTTTGCGCAACAAACAAATACACTATGGGCCCAAACGTATCTGGATAAACTTATTACCGGCTTGGAAAAAAAATAATGATGGAATCACGATTCTTCCTTGCAAAAAGATACGCACAAGCTTTTTTGAATTTATTTGCTTTACAATATGGGCACATAGAAAAAATTAATGCGGCCATTTCTTATTTTGCTGACCACGCGGAATTATTCTCTTTGCTAAAGGTGCCACTCTTGGATCCACGATTAAAAATCAATGCGCTGGAGGATTGCTTAATTTCCCGCTTTGGGCTGCCCTCTGAATTTAAACAATTGATAGAGCTCTTGGTTAAGCAAAAAAGAAGTTATTTAATAGCTGATGTATTAAAACAAGTCATTCAAATGTATCAAAGCCGTCAGGGTATTGAATTATTTACCATTTCCAGTTGTCCTGAATTGGGCCAGCTGCAAGAAAAAAGGATTACTGACTTTCTGAATGATAAAACTCATCATACTATTATGTGCCACATGAAATTGGATAAAGATTTAATTGCCGGCATTCGGATGCAAAGCAATGAACATCTCTGGGAATATTCGGTAAAGCAGCAGCTTGCCAGGATTCAGGCTTTGATCAACGATCACAAGGATTAAAAATATGGATATCAAGACTACTGATCTGGTTTCGCTGTTTGAAAAAGCATTACAAGGGCTTTCTGATCAGAAACTCGAAGAAATAGGTCTGGTTATAAAAGTAGGCGATAATGTCTGTTTTGTTCATGGCTTAAATAATGCAAAATATGGTGAACTCATACAGTTTGAATCGGGTAATAGCGGCATTATTTTTAATTTGGATGAAGATTCGGTAGCAATATTTTTGCTCGATAGTAATATTCCCGTTACGGAACTTGAAGTAGCAAAACGGACCAATAATGTGTTTCGCGTGCCGGTGAGCAATCAGTTGTTGGGGCGCGTGGTGAATGCATTGGGCAAACCGATTGACGCATTGGGAAAAATTGACGCAACTGAATACCGTGCCGTTGAAGAGCCCATTGCCGGCATTACGCAGCGAAGTCCGGTGAATGAATCATTAGAAACGGGTATTTTAGTGATTGACGCGCTTGTACCCATCGGCAAAGGGCAGCGAGAACTTATTATTGGTAACAGAAATGCCGGTAAAACTGCTATTGTTTTAGATACTATCACGCATCAAAAAGATAAAAATGTTATTTGCATCTATGTTTCTATCGCGCAACGGCAAGCAAATTTGGCCCGCATTGTGCAAGAACTGGAAGAAAAAGGCGCGCTGGATTATACGGTGGTGGTGAGTGCCGATTCAAGCGAAACGGTATTAAATGCCTATCTTGCCCCCTATGCCGCGTGCACGATTGCCGAATTTTTTAGGGATCAGCAAAAAGATGTATTAATTATTTATGATGATCTTTCCAATCACGCAATCGCGTATCGGGAAATGTCGTTGCTTTTGCGTCGTGCGCCGGGCCGTGAGGCCTATCCGGGTGATGTATTCTATTTGCACTCCCGCTTATTGGAACGTGCAGGAAAGTTGGCAGTCGGCGGCTCCATTACCGCATTGCCGATTGTGCAAATTCAAAGTGATGATATCACCGCCTACATTCCAACTAATCTTATTTCCATCACCGATGGCCAAATCTTTTTGGACACCACCTTATTTAATGAAGGGGTGCGTCCGGCAGTGAATGTTGAGCTATCGGTCTCGCGTGTTGGCGGTGCCGCGCAAACGAACGCGATTAAAAAGATGACCAAAGCATTGCGCCTGGAATTGGCACAGTATCAGGAACTTCTTGATTTTGCTCAATTTGGCACGGAACTTGATGAAGTTTCACAACGCAAATTGGCGCGTGGGGCGCGGATTATTGAATTGCTCAAGCAGCCGCAATATACCACCTATTCTTTTGTGGATCAGGCATTAATGTTATTTCTATTAAAAGAGAATTTCTTGGATGCGATTGGGGTAAAGCATGTGCATTCATTTGCCACGCAATTTGTGAGTTTCACCAAATCGCTCTATCGGCCCGTTTATGATGTGATTGAGCAGACGGCAGATATTACCGATGAGATTAAAGAAGATTTGATAGTGATCGCCAAGGAATTTGGCTTGGTCTTTGCGCCGCATGAATAAAAAAAGGCCTGCAAAATGCAGGCCTAAATTATCTCTAATTATTTTAATTGTTCATTGCATGATAATATGCAGATGCTACGAGTCCTAGAACTCTATTAGCTTCTTGGCTTGGATGGTAATTTACCGTAATGGACCATGTGGTGGCCTCTCGTGTTCTTGTATCGTTTACTTCGCGGGTGGATCGACTGCTAACGAGCGTAATACCATTTATCAATAAAATGCTCCTAAAGCGCAAAAGATCACGTGGCATAGCGTCAAAGGTAAAAGTTCTTAATATCATTGCAGGATTTGCTGGGCCAAAGTTTTGAATCTGATGTTGTACCATGTGATTCATAGCCGGTGTTGGTTGTCTATATTCATTTCTTCTATTATCCACTACAAAGGCTTGAGCTGGTGCGCCAAAAGCAATATCATCATCTTCAAAATCATCTTCGGTGTGAACGGGTACATATGGCTCGTTTACGATTGCATTATTGTTTGCCGGTGCATTTCGTTGTTGTTGTGGTTGAGAGCAACTAAAAAAACTTGTGTGTTCATTAGAGTCCCATCTTTTCATACAATTCCAACAAAACTCATGTTTGCATCCGGCATTTGAACAGGTCATATGCAAGCAGCCGCCATTCTTTTCAATATTGGTTTTGCAGCGAGGACATTGTTTTGTATTGGCATCTTTCCATTCCTGGGTTGCTTTTTCTGCGGCAGAGTTTTTCTTCGCTTGCTCGCAAGAAACCTTTTGCGCGTGCTGAGTTAAGCAATTTGAACAATATTCTTTTTTGCATTGTTCGCAACGAATTGTTTCCGCTCTATTGGCATCATTAACAAACGAATACGGGCAATCGGGAGTTGGACAGTGCCTGATACTGTTGTCTTTTGCCATTGCTTCGTGCGCTTGAATATCGAGTATTTGCTTTGCTTTGGCTTTATTAATGGTGTTTATATCTTTTGGTTCAAATGCTTTTGCGCAATTTGGCATTGGGCATTTGAGTGAGTTACTTGATTTATCACGGATTGCAGTATCAAGCATACCATTTAAACATTCACCGCAAAATTCATGGCTACAGCTCAGTTTTTGTAACTGTTTAGCATCAAAGCAGATTTGGCAGTTTGCTTCTTTTTGATTTGCTGGTGCATTATTTTTTGGTTCTGCAGGCCTTTGAGGAACTGCCGGGGCTGCCTTTGGAGCAGCTTTGGCTACCGGTGCCGCAGGGGCTATCGGTTGGGCCCAAATAGCAAGATAGTTAGCGATTTGATCATGACCATTATTTTTGGCCAAATCGAGGGGAATATTGCCTGATTCATCAGGGAATTCAACATCAAAGTGGCATTGCTCTACAAGATATTGAACCACATCAAGATGCCCATTTGCTGCTGCCTTATGCAGAGCGTTTTGGCCATGATGGGCAATCCCTGTATCAGCGCCAAGCACATTAATAAGGTATTCTACAACGAGTAGATTGCCATTAACAGCTGCTACCAGGAGGGGTACCATTTCTTGGTCATTGGCTATATCATTTATTGAGATATCTTGGAATCTTTGCAATACCCGATCTAGATCTGCAGGGCTACCTGTTTCAACGATAGGGAAAATTGCATTTTTTGCCTTAAAATTTGCATTATTTAAGCGATCAGGAAGTTCCATACCCATTAAAGGGCCTGAAACGAGTAAAAACACCATAAAAGGTGCATATTTTGACGTATATATCATAATAAACCTCCATACATATACACTACTTAATACTACTATTCTATTTTAGAATACCCTATTTTATAGCCTTGTCAAGAAATTTATTTACAGTTTGGCAATTATATTAAGGGTTAAAAATAGCTGTTTTGCATTATCGCTATTCCTGTTGAGATATTTGCTGAGTTGCGTATACTTAAGCTTATCATTTTGTGGCCCCTTAGACTCGCTCAGGGCATGCTCCGCTCAGAACTTGAGCTACTATCTTTAGTGAACGATTGAATTATTGTGAAATTTTTTGCCCTGCGTATACTTAAATTTATCTTTTCTTGTGCCCGTAGCTCAGCTGGATAGAGCAACGGATTTCTAATCCGTAGGTCATAGGTTCGAATCCTATCGGGCACACCATCGTTGACTGTCGTACACATTTATGATTGCATCGAAGGGCTTTTGAGCGTCCCAGAGCAGCTTATCCGGGCCTTGGCTCTGCAAGTTTCTGCGGGCAGGCAAGCAGGCCGATAGCTATAACTTATCTTGCTCCAGCTTGCTTAAGAGCCCTAATCATTGGCTTATGTGCTACGGTAACCGCTATAGATAATGCGGTATTACCAGAGAAATCTTTTATATTTAAATCGGCTTTAGCTTTAAGAAGGGCGTCAAATATTTCGAGATGTGGACAAGGTTCTTTTTTTACATCAGAACCTGCAGCCAGTTTCATTAATGCGGTTCGGCCATCACTACTTACTAGATTTACATTTGCCCCTGAACTAATCAAATCTAATGCAATATCGTAGTGATTATGAATTATTGATTTAATAAGAGGAGTTCCCCATTTATCTCGCTTGTTGATGTTAATACCTTCATCAATTAATTTTTTCATCTTTATTGTATTTTGGTTACTTTTTTTTGCTTCTAAAAGTCTAAATAATTCTATCGTTTTTTTGTTTCGATTCTCAACTTCTTCTATTATTTCATTTTGCATTTTTTCCATATAGCTGATCATTTCTGTAGGAATTGTTTTCTTAGTATCTTTTAGTAATTCGGCAAAATAGCTTTGTAAAAAACTTTTTTCAATGATTACTTTTTTTTCAAAACCATATGAAAAGATGTAATATTCTTCAGGCATTAACATAATAAGTGCCATGGCATATGCGTTGATTAAAGGTTGAATATCAAGATAATTTGCTATAAGTAAAAGATCGATTAGTTTTTGAGGCGAAAGCTTTTTAATTTGAGGTCTCAGGTTAGTTCGAGCCTGCCTCAAATTATATTGTCCCAATCTATCTTGCTGTAGATTTTCGATTAACTGCAAATGTGATGAAATGAGTTCCAAATCCTCACTAGAAATATTCGTGAATGGTATAGGCTCTGATGCGCCAATATCATTAATTAAGTTTTTAATTGTTCCAGAAAATTCAGCAGCTTTTTTTGAGATTATAAACGTCTTGCCATCTGAACTAATTAAACTGATTGTTTCCAGTTGCATCGCAGCTGAAGAAATATTCAGTAATGCTAAAAATAGAAAAAAAATTTTTTTAAACACGCGACCCCTTAACTTATTATTTCATTATGTGAAAGTTGATTTATTTTTGTCAATGCTTCAAGTTAAAATCAATGCGGATAAATAAATAGTTTTGATGCGTGTAAAGTGAAGCCCAACTTAATTGCTCAAAAATTCCTGTAAAAGTCTAGGATATTTGCTCGATTTATTAAAACTTATTAGAGTAAGCTCATTTAAAAAGAAACTTGGAGAAAAAATGATGAGTATAAAAAAAAATTTGCAAACAGCAACCTTTGGTGGCGGCTGCTTTTGGTGTATGGTGCAGCCATTTGAAAATACACAAGGAGTTACTCAAGTAATTTCCGGCTATGCCGGCGGCACCGGTGATAATCCTACCTATCAAGATTATGCTCAAAAAGGATATGTGGAAGTTATACAAGTAACTTTTGATCCGGAGCGGGTGAGCTATCAAACGCTCGTGAATCTTTTTTTTCACCAAATCGATCCGACCGATTCGGGTGGGCAATTTGCTGATCGTGGGCCAGGATATCGGCCGGTAATTTTTTATCATGATGATTTGCAACAAGAGATTGCGCGCACGATGATTGCTATTTTGCAAGCGCATTATCAAGATTTTTTTTAATGTAATCATCAGTTATCTCATCAAATTCACGCGCAATGCCACCCTTCTGCGTTGCCACAGCCTGGTACAATTTTTTTAATTGATTAAAATCATTTTTATGCGCTTCTCGAATAACAACAGAAGATTCCTCTTTAGGGCTCACCTTTTGCGCGCAATACAAATTTGAACATATTGATAGCATCATCAAAAAAGCTGAATATAAACCAATGATCATAACACTCCTAAACCCATAATTGTTTTGCTACATCAAATAATATCTTTACTCCAAATCCTGTGATAATGATAGCAGATATCTTATTAATCAAGGTAATGTGATATACGCTCAAAGTTGTTCTGAATGCACTTGCAATAATACTTACAAAGAGCCACCAGGCACAAGAACCAAGAAATATTCCTAAAATAAATATAAATGCTGCCATTGAACTTTCTTGATGAAAATTAACGGAAGAAAGCAATGCAATAAAAGTAAGAATGGTCATTGGATTAGTAAACGTAAGAAACAAGGTAGAAAAAAAAGCAGATATTGTGCTTATTTGATTTTCTTCATGCGAACCAATAGAAGCAATCGTTGAGAAATATGTTTTTATGCCAAGGTAACACAATAATATTCCACCCAAAAAACTTAACACTGTTTGGCTGCTCATTAAAAAGTCTCTAATCGCTGCAAGCCCTGATGCTGCAATAAGACCATATAGGGCATCGGCTGTTGCTGCTCCGAGGCCGGAAACCAGGCCTATGATAAATCCGAACCGCAATGAACGCTGAATGCATAAAGCACCAATGGGTCCAACAGGAGCCGCAATTGAAAGACCAATTAAAAAGCCAGTTGCAATAAGATTGAAAATCATGAAATACACCCCTATAAATTATTTCCTATATGCTTTATCTTCCTCAAGCACAAACCTGCCCAGCAGATAATGCTCAAAATCTTTCTTGCGCAAGAGCAATGTTCCATATCCAGTTTTTAATGGCGCCAAATCAAGACCTCTAATCAAGTTCTGCATCTGTTGTTTCACCACAGCAAGATCTTCAATGGTATTTGCCATGAACTCAATCTCTAAAAATGTGCCAAGATCGGCAACTTCATCCAAACATACGGTAAAAGAATCGTGCTTGTAGGAAGTTCTCATTTTATCCACGCGATAATGCTCACCAAAGCCATTAGCTACTTTTAAATCCTCAAGATCAGCCACTGCTATTGATTTTAAATCAAGACTCACGAGCAATTCATTAAGCTTGCCAAGATCTTTTTCTTGCAACGGCAATGCAAAGCTATATTCTTCGCAGTAATCCTGAATTGCTAAATCTGGGTTTTGCAAAGTTGCACGGTTAAATTTGATGTCTAATTTTTTACCATTACGAATGCGAATGAAAATACCCTTCTGATACAGCAGCGCCTGTGGATTATCTAGATAGACATCAACATCATGCTTTTGGTGTAATTTTTCAAAAGAGGCTAAAAATGAAGAAAGTTGTTCTGGCTTAAGAACTTCATACCGAAGTTCAATCTCAATGTGATTCATACATAACTCTGGAATAGTGTGTTTTAATAAGATTTTTATATCACAAGATTATCAAAATAATTAAGAATGTTACAATTGTAACTGTGATTATTTTGCCTATAGAGTGATAGCGATAAGTTTTTTTATTGTAAGCTTTCAACCAAGTATAGTATGGTATCTGAAAGGCTTTATAACAATATGAGGGGATGGCTTATTCATGAAGATACGTAAAATAGTTTTGGTTTTGAGTGCCGCAGTACTTAGCTTGGCGGTATTTACCTTATTCTGTATGCACAAGGCATCACCACCTGCAATAAAACTTCCCGCGCCAACAGGCCCATTTGCTGTGGGCACCACTGAGTATCATTTTATTGATAAAAAAAGAAAAGATACTGAATCAAAAAATCCTGAAGCTTTCCGGGAACTGATGGTACATATTTGGTACCCTTCTCGGGACACTAAAGGCGAACCATACCCCTACCTCGCTCAAGTCATGCCATACCTTAAAACAGCCACTTTTGAATGTGAAAATATCCCTTTAGAACAATTGAGCAATCTTGATGTGCCAATTAAAACCCATAGCATGTATAATGCTCCAATTTCCAATGCGCAACCTCAATATCCAGTACTCGTTTTTTCACATGGTCTTGGTATGCATGTTGCACGAACTTTTACCAGCATCTTAGAAGATTTGGCAAGTCATGGTTATATTGTCGTGGGAATCGATCATACCTATGACAATCTCGTTACTATTTTCCCAGGTGGCAGAGCGGTAAGAGCTCAAGATTCCAACAGAATGCCTCCGGAAGGCGTAACTGATAAAGACGAAATTCAAGAAATGTTTGAAGAAATGCTTTCAAAAAATATGGAGAAATGGGTAGGTGATATACAATTTGTTCTGAATGAATTAGAAAAAATTAATAAAAATGATCCACAAAATCTACTAACCTCAAAATTTGATTTGTCACGAATTGGCATATTTGGCCATTCTTTTGGTGGAGCTGCGGCAGCACAAATGTGCCGCCGGGATAAGAGATGCAAAGCAGGAATTCTTATTGATGGAGGCCTACGAGGTGAAGGTGCTACGATACCTTTTGATAAACCCTTCATGTTCTTGCTGGCAGAGAAATCTCAGGATTGTGTATCAATTGGCGACAAAGCATATGTTGAACGATATGGCCAAACATCCAAAGCCCTTAGTTATACATTATTTAACAATCTTACCAATGATGCATATCGGGCAATTATTGCAAAAGCAAATCATGGAATTTTTAGTGATTATCCTTTCTTATTGCCAAAACTACCGGACACCATTGCTCCTTTAAGAGGCATAGAAATTACGCGAGCCTTATTATTAGATTTTTTTGATACCTATTTAAAAGGCGAGATATCACACATGAAAAACATTCAAAAGAAATATCCAGAAATAGCATTACAATCACATACAAAGAAAACTCTATAGGATGTATTCATGAAAATACGTAAAATAGTTTTGATTATGAGCGCCACATTACTAAGTTTGGCTGTATTTACCTTATTCTGTATGCACAAAGCACCACATCCAATAAAACTTCCCGCGCCAACAGGCCCATTCGCTGTCGGCACCACTGAATATCATCTTATCGATAAAAACCGCAAAGAACGGGGATCTCCTAATCCCCAGGATTACCGGGAATTGATGGTACACGTTTGGTACCCCGCCGACAAAGATACTAAAGGCGAGCCATACCCCTACCTCTCTCAAATCATGCCACATGTTAAAAAAATCATTTTTGAAACAACTGACACCGCATCTTTAGAACAATTAAAGTATCTTGATGCGCCAATTAAAACACACAGCTTTTATAATGCGCCAATTTCTAATGCGCAACCTACATACCCAGTACTTATTTTCTCGCATGGTATGGGCACCACTGTGGCTCGCTTATATACCAGCATCTTAGAGGATCTAGCAAGCCATGGATATATTGTCGTAGGCATCGATCATACCTACAGTAATTTAGTTTCCATCTTCCCTGGTAATAGAGTAGTGAAATTTGAAATCCCGGAAGAAGATAAGAGCGGTATAATAGGCGTGCCTGATGAATGTCCAATCGATGAAGCAAAACGATTGGAAGGAGAAACAGCGGGTTTAAATAGTTGGGTACAAGATGTACAATTTGTTCTTGATCAATTAGAAAAAATTAACAAATGTGATCCGCAACAATTATTTACTTCTAAATTCGACTTTTCACGAATCGGCATTTTTGGGCACTCGTGGGGAGGCGCTACAGCAGCACAGATGTGTCGAATAGATAGTAGGTGCAAAGCAGGCATTAATATTGATGGAAGTTTGCGCGGTACAGATGCTGAAATACCATTCAATAAACCATTTATGATCTTATTGGGCAGTAAAACATTTGAACTTGGAAATTACCCCCCTGAAAAAATGCTTGCTCAAATGAAGATGACAAAATCTGAATTTGATAAATTGTGTGCAAGCATGCGTGAGCCGACTTTGCGTTCTTTTGAAAATTTATTTAATAATCTTACCAATGATGCCTATTTGATATTTCTTAAAAACGCAACCCATGGAACTTTTAGTGATTATCCTTTCTTATTGCCAAAACTAGAACCGGATGTAATTGCTCCCTTGAAAGGTATTGAGATTACCCGAAAACTCGTGGTTGATTTTTTTGATGTATACCTCAAGAATAAAGATCGATCTCAATTCATTAAGATGATTGAACAGATGCCGGAATTAAGCGTGAAAGTAAAAACAAAGATATAGAAACTACCGAGGAAAAAGTATGACACACAAATTAATTTTTAGCGGTCTTCTGCTGGCAATGTTAAGCTTCGTCATCATCAAAAGTATCTGGGCAAATCCATATGCGCATAAAATAAATCAGTATATGCAAGCTCAAACTGACCTCGGGTGGTTTAGCGGCGCTATCTTGGTAGCAAAAGATGGTAAAATAATCCTCAGCAAAGGATATGGCATGGCCAATTATGAGCTGGATGTCCCCAATACCACTTCTGCTAAATTTAAGCTGGCATCTATAAGCAAACAATTTACCGCAATGGGCATTATGCAACTGCAAGAACGTGGCTTGTTATCAGTAAATGATCCATTATCAAAGTTCATTCCCGATTTTCCTCATGGCAATGAGATCACCCTTCATCACCTTCTGACTCACAGCTCGGGCATATTCAGCTATACTTCCCTACCTGATTGGAACACCCTAAAAATACAACCAACAAACCCGGCAGCAATTATCGAACTGGTAAAAACAAAACCGCTTGAATTTACTCCCGGGAAGAAATTTTCCTACAGCAATTCTGGCTATGTGATCCTTACCTACATCATTGAAAAGGTATCCGGAAAAACGTATGAAGAGTTTATGCAAGAAAATATTTTTAAGCCGCTTGGAATGAATGAGAGTGGATATGCGCACAACAGCACCATTCTAAAAAAACGAGCTTCGGGGTATTCAAAAGATAATGGTATCCTTAAAAATGCAGCCTACCTTGATATGTCAGGCCCATCAGGGGCCGGTGGACTTTATTCCACGGTAGAAGACATGTACAAATGGGACCGCGCATTATACACCGAAAAACTTATACACAAAAAATCATTAGACGCTATGATGCAGAGCCATATGCCATGTACAACAGAAGGTGAATGCAAGGAGCATTATGGATATGGGTTCATCATTAATCGCGATTGCGACCTTCTGTGTATTACCCATGAGGGAGGCATTGATGGTTTTTCAACCAATATCATTCGCTATGTTGATAATAACATTGCAATTATCATCTTGAGCAATTTTGACTTCTCTTCAATCGGAACAATTTCCAAAGCGTTAACAGACATTATGTTTGATAAACCATACCGCATGCCTAAAAAGCATATAGAAATTACGCTTGATCCATCATTGCTGGATAACTACGTGGGCAGTTATAAAGATGAAGTAGGGCCTGAAATCATTATCTTTAAGCAAAATAATAAACTATATATTACCAACAAGGGATATGAAGAAAAGGTTAAATTTCTCTTACGCCCTGAATCTGAAACAGATTTTTTTCACACAGAAATGGATTCAACGGTAAGCTTCATCAAAAATGATGCTGGCATTATTACTGATTTAATCTTGCATCAAGAAAAAGATATACAAGCAAAGAAGTTGTAAACAAAAGTGCCGGAAACCGGATATTTCTATGGAGAAAACTAAATAATGAAAATTGGTAAAAATTTAGCCATAGCGGGCATTCTTGCATCGGGCATATTAGTCTTCACTTTGTTGTACATGCAAAAAGCACCAGCTTACAATATTACGCAAATTGATTCTTTCGCCCAAGCGACAGATGCTCTTGCTGCCACCGATAAAAATAGCCTGGTTCTTTTTGATGTTGACGATACCTTGATTGAGCCTGCAAGTGTATTATTTCGTTCTAAAATTGCCAATGAAAACGATGGCCCCTGGATAGGAGAATTGTTCTCCACTGTTTTTGCAAATGCAAAGCATTCGGTAGATTATTATTTGAGTATTTTGCAAAGCCAAGAAGTTCCGCTCCTTATTGAGAAAAACATTGTCCAAACCATTACATCCTTGCAAGATCGTGGAGTTAAAGTGCTTGCACTGACTGCTCTATGGACAGGCGCTTATTTTACTATCCCCTCAGTACCCGAGTGGCGGCTTAATAAGCTCAAAGAGCTTGGCATTGATTTCAGCAAGACAAATTTTCCTGATATGACTTTTGATGAGTTACCGCAAGAAGAAGGTCATTTCCCTATGCTTTACCATGGCATATTATGCACCATTCAAATATCAAAGGGCCAAGTATTGGGAGCATTCCTTGATCGCATTCAATGGAAACCTGATCAAGTTGTTTTCTTTGATGATAATCTGGAACGAGTAGAATCAGTTGCACAAGAAATGCAAAAACGAAAAATCCCGTTCCACGGATATCATTACAAAGGTGCTGATTTTGTTCCCGGCGAACTGAATAAAGAAGTTGCTGAATTTCAGCTCAAATATTTGGTTGAGCATGAAGAATGGTTATCGGAAGAAGAAGCGCGTGCGCTTATAGTGCAGCAAAAGCAACATGCATATGCAAATTAGCAAAAGATTTTCACCTCTACGAAATTAAAAATTGTATACTAAAATGATCACAAATATATGTTATTAAAAGGTAAAAAAACCATGAATTCATCTATTAATATTGCATTAAAAATAGTAGCTAGTGGCATCTTGTTTGCCTTTGGCATGTTCACAATGCGCATCATTGAAAAACGTCAAAAACAAATTACACCGGTAGACCGTTTAATAAGTTTAGCGGATGGGTTTTTAATATCTCGTGCTTTATATGTTGTTGCAGAATTAAATATAGCCGATCAGCTTCGCGATGGGGAAAAAACAGCTCAAGAGATTGCAGAAAAACTTAATCTGAATGCGGAAGCAGTTCATAGATTATTAAGAATGCTTGCAGCCCATGGTGTGTTTACCCAAAGCGTGAACAACTCATTTGCCTTAAATGATGTAGCACAACTTTTAACAACCACTCATCCTCAATCATTGCATGGATTTTTACTACATGAAGACGATGCGCGTTGGCAATCATATGGAAAAATGGCATATACCCTTCAAACGGGGAACTCTACATTTAATCACCTTTTTGGTGAAGGGTATTTTGATTATATTGCACATGACAAAAAGCGATCTGAACAATTCGACCGTGGCATGGCAACACTTTCTGAAGCAGAAAACAAGCTCATTGCTTCTACATTTAATTTTTCACCCTTTAATCATATTGTTGATGTTGGTGGTGGAGTAGGCGGATTTCTTACTGCTATTCTTGAAAAAAACAAAAAGATTCAAGTATCGCTTTGTTTTGCTTTTTCTAGATCCTTAATTTTATCATAAAAGACCACTTCATAAGAATTGCAATGCCATTTATAGCTATGCCCTTCATTGCGATAATCCGTTTGATTAGTATCCAATGAGAGTTTAACATTGGCCTCTTTGATCTTCTTAATATAATGGTAAGGGGTGGACCCATCCGTGAGGGCGATATTTTTGGAGTAGTGGATCACGCTCACCGGCGCGGCTGCAAGAAAAGAGGGATCAACAATAACCCCCATTTGATTTAAAGTTGATGATAGCTTAGATAGCAGAGGCGGCAGATCTTTCCCTTTAAGTTCTTCAAAATTATTGCCATAAAAGAGCTTTGGCAATGAGAGCTCAATTTTTAATACTACTTCTTTTGGATTGCGTGGATCCGTCTTCGCCAAGGCTACGCCGGACAGGTTGGCTCGTTTAAAAAGTGTGAGCCTGGGTTTATATATCCCCGCAAGCAACTCTTTCTTAGTGGGATTCTGCTTTGATTGGATTCCGTGAACGGCACTTGAGCTGCTATCGGTAATCCAGCGTGCACTCGGTACAAATTTATCCGGCTCGGTAATCTGGTATGTATGTTGACTGAGTAGTAAAACTATAGTGTCGATCATATGCCTTATGCCGGTTGCGAATATTTTTGGTGAGTTGCTTAAGCATCATAAAGCAGATCGTAATAAAATAAAAGCTAAAAATGATTAAAAGAACAAAGAGCCCGCGCGGCTGCGGGCCCGTTTTTGTTTTCTTGGCTTTTTTCTTAACTTCATTTTTTGCCGTATGCTTATCAATTGCTGCAAGCAATGCGACAAATGCTTCCAATTTTTTGTGGTCGTCAAAATGTACAACCACTTTCATCCTTGAAGGAACCTTTTTCAACATCATATAACTCTCGATCCAATACTTGCTAAGTATTATCGATACTGATCAATGTCAGTAAAATAGTGAATATTATTTATCGATTGATAGGTGGGTGTTTATTTACTCTCGCTGAGCAAACAGAGGTCATCCTGGTAGCTGCAAGCCAGCCGAGGTGATAATCGCCCATCCTGGGTGAATCGGATCAAGCTGAGGAGCTTGACGAATATGATGTGGTTCATTGCGTGTTCTTTGATGCAAAAATGCTTCAATACATTTGCAGGAGAGTATAGGGTAGATTTTTGTGGATGGCAAGATTCTTTTTTGTTTTTATTGTCGATGTGTATCATTTTTGATACTATTGATTTAAATCCTAAAATCAAAAAAATATAGAGTCTGTAATGGTTATAAATAAGTTTTTTGAGGTTCGATTTTATCAAGAAACCTCCGGAAAAGTGCCTGTTTTAGAATGGCTTAAAGAATTCAATAAAGAGGATCGTAAAGAAATCGATCGTGATATAAAGTATACTCAGTATACCTGGCCCTGGAAAATGCCCTTAATAAAGCCTATGGGGAGCGGCCTGTTTGAAATTAGAATAAAGCTGAAAAATAGACAGGCAAGGATATTTTTTGTGCTGCATGAAGGGGTGATTGTATTGCTTCATGGAATTGTGAAAAAGACCCAAAAAACTCCGGCAAATGATTTAGAAATTGCACAAAAGCGTGCAAAACAAGTAAAGAAAAAATAAATAGTAATAGAGGATGATGAGATGACTAAAAATAAATACATCGGACCAAGCTTTGATGAATTATTGAAAGAAGAGGGTACATTAGAAGCTGCTGAGCTTGCTGCTATAAAAAAAGTTATAGCTGAACAAGTTACTAAGGAAATGAAAAAGAAGAAAATCTCTCAAACCGAAATGGCAAAGAGGATTGGCACAAGCCGTGCTGCTTTAATGCGCTTGCTTAATCCTGAAAACTATTCAGTTACTCTTTTGACTCTTTATAGAGCTGCTGCTGCTTTGGGTAAGGATTTAGAAATTAGATTTCAATAATCTATATATGTTTAAGCTTTATCCCCGATAATGAAACACTGAATCTGGCGTAAGCTAATATTAATTTCGATTTCCGGGGTTCGAAAACATGTTTATTAGGCCACATTTCTATAGTTTCGTAGTTTAGTCTTTTAAAATTACTTATTATGTTCAAATTAAAAAACATTCTTTTGATTGTGTTTATATTTAGTAGTCCCGTATTTGCTTGGTCAGTTAAAATTTTATTTGATAACGATTTACGTGATTATTACATTCTGGATGCCCAAATATCTCATACTGGCACGGATGCAGCTATTAGAAAAATTAGTAATGGATTTGAAGTATATATTCTTAAGCAGATTCACGGGCCATCGCTCGATGAACAGTTTCTTCTTATAAATGATGTTATCGCTTACGATAGGAATTGATGCGGGTATTAATATTAATGAAGTTTTTTTCATGCCTTCTGTCGTAGGTGCAGATTTAAAGATTTATTCTGATAGAGCAGCAACTTTGCATACTTTTATCCCGGAAAAGACCTGGATCAAGAATTGCCAAAGAATTTGCCAGAAAATTTTAGCATTCATCAGCGGTGTATAAATAAACAATCTGTTTGGCAAAAAAAATGGCCTCTGCTTGAAAATCAACAAGGCCTAACTAAGAATATTATAGAAAGTATGAGCTTACATAAAGATCTTCCTCCCATCGTAGCATTAGATACTTTTGTAGGAAATGTGGATCGTAGTTTGCCTAATATTTTCTATGATGGTAAAAATAATCATTTTTACGGAATTGATCAGGCAGCCGTGTTTGGAAAAAATTTGGCTCGACTTGCCAATGATCGCATTAAAGAACTTTTAGACGAAGGGTATTTTAAAACCTGCGATTCACAGATTATTAATGGGTTACGGGTATATAAAAAAACGCTGGTTGAGTTGTTAGAGATAAATATGCCGTTAATGATAGTCCAAAGCATGCAAGAATTGTTGCTCCATTTAGGATCAGATCCGTTAATAAATGATGATTTTTCAAGAATGCATTTTCAAGCGAAGATAATTAATGATAATTATTATTCTTTATTAGAGCTTGTGTTGCTTCTCGATCAAATTTAATTATTATTTTAAAGCTCTATCCCAAAAGATGAAAACACTGTTTGAATGTGACTTAAGCTCATGCCAATCTCAATTTCATGGTTCCAAAAAAATATTTAGGCAACCCATTTGGCATTCGGCTTCAGGGCAAGCCAAACGGCCACACCGGTAAGCACAAGAGAAAACAGTTCGATATATGTTTGCTGTGGCAAACCCAGTAAATAGCTTGTTGGGGTGATGAACTCAGGATCATACGCCGCGGTTCCATGATAAAGAATTGCTCCCGCTTGAGCTATCCAATAGATTGCAGCGAAACTTGATGTGGCCAATACCGTAGCGAGCCGATCAGTTGTCTTTCTCCATGCAAAAAAAATCGTTAAGATGCCAAGGAGTACTGAAAATATGAGTGTCTGCGCATCATGAAATTTTGCATGAGGCGTCCAGAGTTGATTAAAAATATGGGTTTTATTATAGTCCGCCAGATGCGCACCAACAGGCAGCAAAATACTGAGTGTTGTAAATATGATTCGACTGGATAGTGGCATCATGAGCTTCATTTTTGTTCTCCTTAAAATTTTAAATACATTATTCTATTGAGCATGCTCATTTTCTTTTGTTATAACAAATCAAGCAGTTATAACAAGGAGCTGATATGATCCGATCTTTAGCAGTAAGAATATATTTGAGTGTTTTATTATTCGTATGTTCTTATATGCAAGCTAGTTTAGGGCCGACGACTGAGATTGATAATAATGGAAATTTAGTCGGGGCTCCGCCGGTTTCATGTTTTAATACGCAAACCAATCAGTTTTTTGTCGGCTGGGAATCAGGAGGGCTCTATGGGTCTTTATATGATACGAGCGGTGCATTAGTGGTAGGACCTCTGCTATTAGTAAATGATGGGGTACCGGTAGTTCCCTATACTCTTCCGGCCAGTTGCTATAATAGTGTTAATAATCAATTTTTAATCTCTTACCTTGGTTATAATGGCACTTCAATAGGTTCCGCTTTCAATATACTCGATCAAAATGGCAATAATGTTGTAGGTCCTATACTCATTAATCCCGGGGCTGACCAACCTAATAGTCTCATATTTTGTTGTTACAATAGTACTAATAATGAATATTGCTTAGCGTGGGGTTCGGTAAATGGATTTTGTTATTTCGTGATTATTGATTCTTTGGGAAATATTCTGGTGAACCCAACGCTTATTTCCCCAAGTCAGATCAATACGAACGACGGATATAATCTGTTTGTGTCGTATAATTCAACGAATAATCAGTATTGCTTTACCTGGCAGGGATCTTCTGATAATAATCCTTATTTTGCTCTTTATAATGCAAATGGAACGGTTGCCGTTTCTCCAACGCCGGTTTCCAGCAGCGGCAATTCCCTTTCGCTCGTGCTGACCAGTTGTTTTAATGCGATGAATGGGCAATATTTAATTGCATGGAACGATATTGCGCACAATGGGTATTTTGCTACCGTCAATGGTGCAGGTATAACTCAGCTGGCTGCTACTCAATTCGCTTCCACTATTAGTTATGAAAATGCCGGATCAGTGTATGCCGGATATGATCCGCAAAGTAATGTTTATTTGTTAAGTTGGCAAGGAACCGATAACAACAGCCAATATGCTGTTTTAAATGCGAGCGGCGCAATCATCGTTGAACCAACGGATATCCCTAATCTTACGGGAGTCACCGACTATGGATTTGTAACCAATTCGTACGGTGCCGGTCAATTTTTTATTGCATGGCTGGGATTTTTAAACATCTACAATGGCTATTTTGCGCTGTTAGATACCGTGCAAGTAAATCCGCCCATCAATGTAACGGGCTGCGTATCAAGTGATAGTTTCTTGTTGCAACAAGATTTACTCAACTCGATTAGCTGGAGTGCGCCCCTTGTTGGATCAAACCCGGTCAGCTATCAACTCTATCAGGATGCGGATTTAAGCCAATTGATTGCAATAGTATCAGCAACGGGCACACTCAGCTATATTGCTCACAATAGGAAGCCTAATACTACTTATAGCTACTATATAGTGTCTGTTGATCAAAATGGTGATCATTCAATACCGGTTGAAATAACTATAACCCGGCCGTGTTAGTCGAAAAGAGAAAAGAATTTTTTTTATGATATTGATTGAAATAATTTTTCTGTGATAGGGTAATCAGTATGATATTTTATTTACAAGACTACCTAAAAGGATATATGATGATGCCATTTGTCTATCAATCGGGTCAAAACCCTCTGATGCAAACGTTTCAAATACTATTTAAGCGTCTTTTTGGCACGACTATTTTATGTATCGGCCTCTTTCTTAATATTTCTTTGTCGTATGCATCGTGTCCTTCAACAACGCCCTGGAGCACGCCGGTAGATTTGAGTGATAGCGGTCTGGTAACGAGTAATATATTTTCTGCCGCAACATCAGCAGGTTTTATGGCGGTATGGGCGGATTCTTCCAACAATGCCCATTATAGCTTTTCAACTGATGGGCTCACGTGGCAAACAGGTCTGATAAATCCTGCGGCAGGCAATGTTGCTCCGGTATCGGATGTTTTTGTAGCAGGTAATGCGAGCGGGTTTATCGTCACGTGGATTGATAGTGCAAATAATGCCTTCTCGAGTTTTTCGACCAATAATGGCGTTACGTGGAGCGCCGCCCTCCAAATAAATCCTAATTCACTGGCGCTGAATAGCAACTCAGATGTCTATGTTGCGGGCGGCACATCAGGTTTTGTGGCAACATTGATAGGAGCTGATAATAATGCCTATGTAAGTTTTTCAACCGGATCAGCAGGGTGGAGCGCGCCAACCCAAGTTACTTCCAATGGTTCGGTTCATGCTCAAAATCAGAATTCGCAAACCGGCAGAGGATTTGTGGGCGCCGTGGTGGCGGGTGATAGCTGTATGCTTGTCTGGATAATCCAATCGCTGGGAACAAATTCAGCATACTTTGACTCCATTAATCCTTTTTCATCAACTACGGTTTATCCGGTTGTGAGTGTCGGATTTTTTGAGAGTGCTCAGATCGTGGCGCAGCTGAATGGCTATTTTATGAACGTTGGGCGTGCAAATATTGGCAACGGAGTAACTTATTTTTCAGTGGCTACCATTCCATCAAATTGGGCAACATTTTCATTATTTTTAGACGTAAATAATAATCCGGATGCGGGCCCATGGATTGCAGCAAATGAGGCAGGGTTTCTGTCTGCATGGGTTGTTGGTGCAAGTCAAGGGAGCCCCGGGTCGCCATACTGGACATTTACCAGTAACAATGGATTCAATTTGACCCCGTTATGCTCAATTTTGGCAACACCATCTACCACAATAGGGGGCCCTGTTGGGCTCAGTGCCAATTCTCGTGGTTTTGTGGCTACTTGGCTTGATTCCAATGATGGCAATGCCTACGCATCATTTTATGCGGGTCCGATTATGCCGCCAACGAATGTTACCGGGTGTTCATCGCAAAACATTTTCTTGCTGCAAAAAGTGCTTTTTAATCAATTGAGCTGGGCTGCGCCACTGGGTGGCATTACTCCGGTGAGCTATAAAATTTATCGCGATGCCGGTTTAACTGATTTAGTGGCAACGATACCCTCAACCGGGCCATTGCAATACACTGATCAAAATACACAAGCCGGTGTTGCCTATACCTACTACATAGTTTCGGTGGATCAGAATGGTGATATTTCATCATCGGTGCAAATAACAGTAACGCCAAATTGTTAAAAACCAACGTTCCATGATGTCCAGAGCGTGACAATATATCTTGAGCCGTAGATTTTAGGTCTATGATCAAAGCCATATGAAAGGTAAAATAACAATCTATGTGAAATGTTATTTACGATAAATTTATATTTATATACCCCATAAAAGTTACTGCGTATATAGTTGGTTCTTTTTATAATATCATCAAGATTGGGATAAATATGCGCACCAAAACGAAAGCGTGCCGTATAACCAAATTCAATGCCATGATGAAAATCCCAATTGTTTTTATAGGCGAGCAACAAATCTGCTATATTGCCAATGGTGAAAGTGTGCTTTTGATCCAGAGTATCGAGCGCTTTTCGGGGCACAAAATAAATGTAGCGTGCTCCATATAAAAGAGCACGCGCATTATTTAATAAATATGAGCCATCCCATTGAAGGCCCAAGCCAATTTGGCCGTATCCAAAGTCAGGGTGCTGTAGCGTAAAAATTCTATGCGTTGGTATGCCAAATAATCCCGAGCATGTCATAGCGGTGCGATTGTTAAGAATAAAATTGCGGCCGATGGTAAAAAGAATGTCATCGGTCTTATTGCCCGAAAAAGTAGTAACGTGATCAATAATTTGTTTTATATGGGATGCTGCAAAATCGGTTCGGAAATAATATGATTCAAAGTCATAAATATAAGAACCCAAACCGCCCACGTAATTCTGAAAAACCCCATTGTATTTTTTGCGATATTGATCAAATAGTAGCGCTATAACTTTATGATGCGTATTTGATTTTTCAACTATTGCCTGTTTGGTAATTTGTGCAATTCGAAAGCTATATACCATAGATATTGGTAACAAATGTTCAGGATATAGCATTAGAAAAAGTAACAACCATCTTTGTATTCTATATTTCATTACTTTTTTCCCTAGTTTATAACTACACTCGAAAGTAAAGTATTTATTTTACTGTAATAATGAAACGAGTGAAAAATGAAGAATCAAGAATTCAGCGATCATTTGCTTGCTGAAGAGCGAACGCTTCTTGCATCTGAAAGAACTTTTTCTGCGTGGTTAAGAACAGCACTTGCGGCAATTGCCGGAGGGATAGCTATCCTGCGGTTGATCAGTTTTAAAAGTGATACCCATAGAATAGTTGCTCATATCGCGGGAGAAGCGCTTATTCTCTGGGGAATATTATTAGTTATTGTAACAGCAATGGAGTATAAGAAAACATGCAATAAATTAATTATTGCGAAAAATTATAAGAGTTCGTCATTCCGATTTATAATTATTGTGTTACCGTTGTTGGTTATATGTGGGCTGCTTATATGGGTTACGTTGCCATAATAGTAGTTCCTAATTAAATCGATAGCCAACGCCTGCGCCAATCCACCATCCGTTCAAGCGAGCCGAATACGATTGCGTGGGTGGGTTTGGCGGATTTTTAAAGCCAGCTGTGGCAAAAGAATAATTACAGAAAATATCAAGAGTGAAGCAGTGCGGCAAATCAAAATAGGCGCCGACTTTTGCTATGCCCCCGCACGCCCATTTGGTGCGATATATAATGACATTTGGCGATTCATCATGGGTATGCAATCGCGTGGGTAACGCGCCCAAACCAACATAAAAATCTCCGTAACAAAAGGGCACCAAATATTTAACACCAAAGCCAAGGTTAACAATGTGTACTTTTGTTGGTGTGTGCAAGTGGACCGATCTGCCTCTTTTGTAAAAAAAATCGGCGCTCAAAAAGCCATACCAATGGTGATAGAGTTCAACCGTTGCTTCCGGGCCGTAAATGGCGCCCCCGCGGTAAATTTTTTTAAAAAGATGGCTGGTGGGTCTAAAATAGGCTCCTTTAAATTCTACAATACAATCACGGCCGGATAAACCGAATGCTGTTGCACTCGTGAGTGCCAAGAAGGTTGCGCGGGGCAGAAATTTCATAGTTTTTTCTCTTTTAATTACAGTTTATTTTTGCTTCATTATTTTACCTTATCATAGAAAATGGTATCAACGCCACCTGTCCATTTTTTGTGGAAAAAAATATTGTAAAAAGTGGCTCTGGTAAGCATATTGGCGTAATATTTAAGATAAATTAATTCATTAAAAAAAGCGAGAAGCCTCGTGACTATTGGCATAAAATGGAAAGTAAGAGAAAAAAAGGAAGCTGGTACTGAGTTGTCGACAATTTGTCGACAACTGAAATTAGAAGCTTCTGATGGCAAACACCGAGAAATTGATGAAATTTTTCTAATCCTCATACAAACGGGTACGCATTTTTTTAACAAAACTGCGTTGTTTTTTTGATTGTAATCGTGCCTCTTTTGCCGATTTTGATATCTTTGTTTTCATCCGTTTTTTAGGAACATGCAGCGCTTTGCGAATTTCATTACCAAGCTGCGCCAGGGCCATTTCTTTATTATGTTGCTGGCTGCGCGAAGTGCTATTGTGAATAATCAAATCCCCATCGGCTGATAAGCGATTACGCAGATTTTGTAAAACAATTTCTTTTTGGTGCTCATTAAGCGCATTCGTATTTTTTACATTCCAGCGCACGGTGACCCGCGTTTCAGTTTTATTAACGTGTTGACCGCCGGCACCGCCAGATCTGCTGGTGGATATTTCTATCTCGTGTTCGGGAATAGTAATTCCATTTTTGATGTGAACATCATTTTTCATTAAAACCTCTGCCAATTATTTTCTTATATCTTAATCATTGCTTTAGTGTCTTGGCAATGATCTTCAAGTTCCAAAAAAATCTCTGCATCGCTCCAAAAGCCGATCAAATTCCTGCTGATTAGCGGTCAGTGAATCTTGACCACGAATAAAGGTTATTCCTAAGATGCCTTCATCTTTGGGTGCAAAGTAGATTAATTCATCCCGCATACCTTTTGGGCCTTTTTGAATAACTTTTACGTTGATCATATAGTTTAGTGCAGAAATATCCGGCTGATTTTTAAGGGTGATTAAATGGCCTTGGACCGGCACGATGCGCGGATCAGCGG